>Ga0079224_100009859_pt1 | contig 13074 bp, 14 predicted proteins | sample Stecom2015_FD_80414 | JGI IMG/M metagenome (GOLD analysis project Ga0079224, IMG submission 80414) | Agricultural soil microbial communities from Utah to study Nitrogen management - Steer compost 2015 | ecosystem: Environmental > Terrestrial > Soil > Agricultural land | place: USA: Utah... | reverse complement strand
TGAATGGCTATCTGTCCCTTGCCTTTCATGGCGTCAATGCCATTTTTGACCAAGTTTTCGATACTCCAATTGTATAAGGGGCGGTTCAGGGAGACCAGGGCCTCATCCACATTGCTGCTAAAGGAGAAATGGACCAATTTGGAGCTTCGTTGTTTGAGGTATTCGTAGGCCGCTTTGGTTTCCCCCACCAGATCGTGCAGCCGCAGTTCGGGGACGGAGCCTATTTTTGAAAAACGTTCCGTGATGGTCTGCAGCCGATCGATGTCCTTGGCGATCTCCTGGGTGACCTGTGGATTGATGCTCTCGGATTTCAGTAGCTCGTTCCAGCCCATCAGGGAGGTGAGCGGTGTACCGATCTGGTGGGCGGTCTCCTTGGCCATGCCGGCCCAGAGTCTGTTCTGCTCGGAGGCCTTGTTGGTCTTGAAAAAGAAAAAGATGACCGTCCCGAACAGAAAGATGATCAGCATCAGGGCCAGGGGATAATATTTCAATTTGTTCAACACCTCCGAATTCCCGTAGTACAGGGTTTCCAGGAGTTCCCCGTCCTGAATGATCAAAATGGGCATGTTCTCGTTTTGGAACTGCCCGATCTTTTTTTGGATATAACTGCTGTCGGCCAATTTATCCATGGGGATGTTGTGGGTTTTGTAGGAACCCTGTTCGTTGACCAAGATCATGGGGGTCGAGGTATTGTTGGCCATGACCTTGAGGGTGAGGTTGCCCAGTTCCTGGTCCATCGGGGACTGGATGAGCTCCGATTGGGCCGTGGCCCATATCTCCATTTTCAGACGTTCCTCCTCCTTGAACTTCTTGAAAAAACTGTTGGTGTTCCACAAAATCAAGCTGACTATGACAAAGGAGGATACCAAGAGGGTGATCTTGGAGGCTTTCCGTTTGGAGCTGAAGTTCATGCTGGGTTCAATTGGTTATTAAAGATAGGGGAATCTGTATAACTTCCTTATACATAATTGACATAACGGTTTTCCTTTGGCATTCATTTTATGTACTTTTGAAAATCAACAAAATTTAACAAAATGGAAGTTCAGGGAAGAATCAAGATGATCGATGAGACCAAGACCTTTGGCAGCAATGGTTTTAGGAAAAGAGAGGTTGTGGTGACCACGGAGGAGCAATATCCCCAGCACATATTGGTGGAGTTTGTTCAGGACAAATGTGATTTGTTGAACAGTTACCAGGTCGGCCAGATGGTCAAGATCAGCATCAATCTTCGGGGCAGGGAATGGGTGAACCCCCAAGGGGAGACCAAATACTTCAATTCCCTGAACGGATGGAGGATAGAGAACCTGGAAGAGGCCCAGGGAGGTGGCAATGTGCCTCCGCAGCCCCCCATAGAGGCTTTTGAGCCCGCGGAGGACTACAACGAGGACGAACAAGACGACCTGCCCTTTTAGGGACAGTCGCCTAAACCTCCCTTTTCCCCGGTGGACCCTTTCCTTGGCCCCTTGCCCTTTTTGGGAGACCGCCTGGAATTTCCCCCGGTGGAAAAAGCTGGGGTGGATGGGCTGTTGGCCCAGGGCGGGGACCTATCCCCGGAGCGTCTGCTCTTGGCATATCGCCTGGGGATCTTTCCCTGGTCCAACCCGGGGGAACACATCCTTTGGTGGAGCCCGGATCCCAGAATGGTCCTTTTCCCCCAGAGACTCCGGGTATCAAAAAGTATGCGCAAGGTCTTGCGGGACCGGATCTTTGACCTGACCCGCAACCAATGTTTCGACCTTGTCATGGAAGCTTGTTCCCAGGTGGGGCGAAAAGGGCAGCAGGGCACATGGATCTCCAAACAGGTCAAGGCCGCTTATGGCGCCCTGCACCGCATGGGCCACGCACATTCCTATGAGGCCTGGGAAAACGGGACCTTGGTCGGTGGTCTGTACGGGGTCGACCTGGGCGGGGTCTTCTGTGGGGAAAGCATGTTCAGCCTTCGGCCCAATGCCTCCAAATTTGCCTTTGTCTCCATGGTGCGTGAACTCGAACAAAAAGGTTGCCGCTTGATCGATTGTCAGATATATACCCCACATTTGGAAAGCCTGGGGGCCGAGTTGATCTCCAGGAAGGCCTTTGTGGAGATCTTAAAGGGAGATTTGGGCGGAGGTGAGTAGGAGGAGGATGTTCTGGGGAAGGCCCGAGGCGTATTCCTCCATCCGGTATTCCACCCCTAATTGCAACTTAAGCCCATCATCCAGGTTCCATCCGAGCTGTCCTACCAAGCGGGCATCATATTGGGGGGAGACCCCCTTGGAAACGCTCAACAACTGTTCCAGGCTACCCACAAGATAAGGCTCCCCCAAATCCACTTTCTGGCCTTTAAGGGGGAAATCCACGGCAAAGCGGTACCGGAACCTATGGACGGTCAATCCAGGGTGGAGGTGTTGTTCGGCCCGTAGTCTATGCCCAAAACGCAGGGCAAAGGGATTGTGGGTCATATTGTACTGTTGGGTGATCCTGAACTGGTCGTCCCCCCCGTCAAAATTGTTTCTGAGCCGGTATTGAAGCCCCAGGGCAAGGCTTTGGTTGTCCTTGATCTTTAGGGTGGAGAAATGCCCCAGCTCAAACTGTCGGACCGAAAACCCTAAGTCCCCTTGATCGACAATGTAATTCCTGTTGGTCAGGGAAAAGTTATGGGAATACAGCCCGGACAATTGATAGTCCACCGATGCCTTGGGCTCCCAATAACCGGTAAAGCGCTCCTGGGCCTTTAGGGATCCAATTTGGGCGAGGAGGGACAGGACGATCAAAAGAATTCCTTTATTGATATAGGACATGGTTGTAGTTTGGGGGCAGGGACCTGCGCATTAGGATCAATTCGCCATGGGCGTCGAACATGATTTCATGGATCTGGAACCCGCCGTCCGTTTTTGCGGAAAAGACCACCTCATAGCGGATCGAGGGCAAAATCAGGTTCTGAAAGGCCTGGTGGAGCGTCTTCTGGGGATCGCCCTCCACCAAGGGATGGTGCTGTTGGATCTTTATGATTCTATTCCGGGGATAATGAAGGTCCAAATGGCCTTGGATCGCCTCCCAACTGTCGTTGGGAATGTCCCTTTTCTTGATGATGAACTCCACGTCCTCGAGTTCACCGTTTTTTTGGAACTCCACACTGTAATGCAGCCTTCCCTTTTTGAATTTGGCCTCATAGCTCATTTCCCCGTTTTCGATCTCTTGGTAGAAGCGCAGCTTGCGCACCCCCTGCAGGTGGCCTTCCAAGAGTTCAAGGGAGCGGTCCGGGAACATTTCCCGGTCGATCCTGATTTCCTGTTCCTGTTTTATCTGGGCCGGGAGGGAAAGCGACAGCAGTAAGAGGCAGCGTAAAATATTATACCTGGTCATATCTGAAACAATGGGTTTGGTGATCGTTGACCATCCCGGTGGCCTGCATATGGGCATAGACCACGGTACTGCCCACAAATTTGAAACCACGCTTTTTCAGATCCCCGCTGATCTTATCGGAAAGTGGCGTGGTGGCCGGAACCTCCTGGGGGCCCTTCCAGGAATTCTTGATGGGATTTCCCCCAACAAACCCCCAGATATATTCGGAAAAACTTCCAAATTGCCCTTGGACCTCCAGAAAGGCTTTGGCGTTGGAAACGGCGGCATGGACCTTCAGACGGTTGCGGATGATCCCGGGGTCCTGCAAAAGTGCCTCTATCCTATCCGGTCCAAAGCCGGCGATCTTCTTGGGGTCGAACCGATCGAAGGCCTCCCGGAAATTCTCCCTTTTCCGAAGGACAGTGATCCAACTCAGGCCGGCCTGAAAACATTCCAGGGTCAGGAATTCGAAGAGGGCCAGATCATCCCTGAGGGGAACGCCCCATTCCTGGTCGTGGTATGCCTGGTAAAGGGGATCGCCCTGGCACCAAGAACAACGTTGTTTTTCCATAGATCTGGTTTGGTGACAAAGGTAGGGACTTTCGGGTTAGGGGAAGCGTTGGATGTGGACCCTTGGGAGAGGATACCGCCGTCGGCCAAGGGACGGATTTGTGAAAGTTCCGCCAAAATTCTGGAAGGAGGTAAGGATTAATAATCAGGACGACCAATGACGATCATCAGGAAAGGGTCCCTGGGGCCTGCTTATTTTTGTAAAAAGTTTCGATATGGAAGTTTTGGACGATAAATTGGAATTGGTCAAAAAGAATTTGGATGCGGCCATGGACTATGGCGCCTACCGCGCCTTGGTCGGGGAGCTTGCCCTAGCGGGCAGGGCCACCGGAGCTGTGCAAGAGGCCCCACAGATTGACTACACCAAAATCAATGACCGTAGGATGGCCCGCTGGGACAAAACCTTTGCGATCCCCGAGTTGGAACGTTTGAAATTGGAGGAACTCAAGAGGGACCTTCTCCTGGTGGTCCTGACCGAAAGCTGGTGCGGGGATGCCGCCGCCTCCTTGCCGATCATGGCCAAAGTGGCCGAGGCTTCCCAGGGCCTCGAGCTCAAAATTTTGCTAAGGGACGAAAATCCAGAGTTGATGGACGCCTTTTTGACCGGCGGCAGTCGTTCCATCCCAAAACTGATCCTCCTCGACCGTGAAAACAATGAAATCCTGGGCGATTGGGGACCCAGGCCCCAAAAGGCTGTCCAAATGATGGAGGCCTGCAAAAGGGAGCACGGGATGATCACCGAGGCGTTCAAGCAAGAACTGCAGTTGTGGTACAACAAGGACAGGGGCCAGAGTATCCTTGGGGAGCTCATGGCCCTACTTGGGCTGGAATAAATAAGTGATGGTGCCGATCTGTTGGGCCTTGGAGTCCGGATTGAAACGCGCCTTCAAGGCATATTGGATGGCATTGTCCACCAGACAGCCATTGCTGGTGCCGGAGCTTTTGTCGTTAAAACTTGCCGAGGTGACATATCCATTGGCATCCACGCTGATGTTGACCACTACCTTTCCCCCTTCGATACAGGTATAAATGGGGGGGGGCAGGCTATAAACATTACGCTCCAAAAGGGAGTAGTAGATGGAGGTGCGCCGATCTTTCAGATAATTGGTAAAGTTTTCTTTTTGGGCATCCCTTTCCCCCAGCTTTTGTTTTTTCTCGTCCCGTTTGTTGGAGAGTTCCTTTAGCTGGTTCCCAAAGCCGACATCCTCCCCCAACATTTCCCCTTCTGTTTGATCAAGGGCCCTTTCCTGGAGCAGCTCCTCCAAGGTCTTGAGGGGCTCCGGGCTCCCAAAACTGGGTTTGGCCGTCCTATTGATAGCCATATGGCTTTTAATGGGATCTCGGTTGGCGGCGAGTTCCTCCAATCTTTCCTCCTCTTCCTCGAGCAGTTGGAGGATATCCTCATCGGCCAGGCTCATTTCGATCACATACTCATCCTCCTTGCCCCCACCCATGTGTATATTGAAGAGCAACAATACCAGGATGGACATGGAAAGACCGGTAATCAAAAGGGACAATTGGCTTCTGTTCAGGTTCATACTCTTACTATAACCCAATTTCTCCAAAATTATTTTATACCAGACCATTCCTTCATTTTAAAGTAGCTCCCTTCAGCCTAATTTTTCCTTGAATTCCGTAGGGGTACTGGCATTATTTACGTTGAAATCCCCTATTTTGGTTCTTCTCAAGCTCGTTAAATGGGCGCCAGATCCCAGGGCCCTGCCATAGTCATGGGCCAGGGACCGGATATAGGTGCCCTTGCTGCATATGACCTTGAAATCGACCCGTGGAAGGTCGATCCGGGTGATCTCGAATGAGAATATCCCAACCTGTCTGGGCGTCAATTCCACTGTTTTTCCGTCCCGGGCCAGTTCATAAAGGCGTTTGCCATCCTTTTTTATGGCCGAGAACATGGGAGGGTACTGCTGGATCTCCCCCAGAAATCCATGGGCAGCCTTTTCCAGGGCATCCGAGGTGATATGTTCCCATGGAAAATGTTGGTCCACATCTGTCTCCAGGTCGTAGGAAGGGGTGGTGGCCCCCAGGCGTAAGCTACCGGTGTATTCCTTGGGCCATCCTTGGTACTCCGGGATTTTTTTGGTGAACTTCCCGGTGCAGATGACCAAAAGACCCGTGGCCAGGGGGTCCAGGGTCCCGGCATGGCCGATTTTGAATTTTTTGAGGCTGAATTTCTTTCGGATGGCCCATTTCAGGGCATTCACGGCCTGAAAGGAACTCCATTCCAAAGGTTTGTCGATCAGGATGACCTGACCGTCCAAAAAATCTTCCTTATTGGTCAAAGGCATAGGGCTTTGGTACAAAGATACCGATCTATCCCCAAATACCCCAAGCCACGGCGATCGATCCGACGATCAGACAGTAAATGGAAAAATAGGTGAGTTTGCTCTGCCGCACCAGTTTGATCATCCAGGTACAGGCGGCCAGCCCGGCGAGAAAGGCGGCGATAAAACCGACGCCCATGGCCAGGGAATCGTCCCCGCTATAGGTGATCTTGCCATCGATGATATCCTTGGCGACCTTGCCAAGGATCAAGGGGACCACCATCAAAAAGGAAAAACGGGCCGATTTGGACTTGTCAACCCCTAGGAGCACCGCGGTGGAGATCGTGGCCCCGCTCCTGGAGATGCCCGGTAAAAGGGCCACGGCCTGGGCCAGGCCGATGATAAAGGCCGACCGATAGGTAACGGCTTTTTCCGTGGTCCGGGCCTTGTCTGCCAGATATAGCAAAATGGCTGTAATGATCAGCATCAGGCCAACGATCATGATGGCCCCATCAAAGAAGACCTCGATATGATCGATCATAAAAATGCCGATCAGGGCCGCTGGGATCATGGAAATAACGATCTTCAGGGAGAATTTGGTCTCTTCGTTCCATTGGAAGGAGAACAGGCCCCGTAAAATTTCCAACACATCCTTTCTGAACACGACCAAAGTGCTCAGGGCCGTGGCAAAGTGCAGGACAACGGTAAACAAAAGGCTGTCCTGGGGCAGGGCCTCCGCACCCAATAACGCTTTTCCGATTTCCAGGTGCCCACTGGAGGAAACGGGCAGGAATTCCGTCAATCCCTGGACGATGCCCAGGATGATGGCGTCTATGAGTTCCAAATCAGTCCTTGTTTTTGTCGGGGTTCAACAATATGGCATATATCTGGATGCCCAGGCCGATAAGGACCAAGGTAGGGGCCAGGCGAATCCTTCTGAAGTTGTAGATCTCGGGATTGAAGACATTGGGATCGTCGCTCCCCCCGCCGCTCATCAGGACAAAACCCAGGACGATAAAGGCGATTCCTATAAAAAGGAAGCGGTAGTTTTTCTTCTTGAAAATGAATTCCCTTCCGGGGCCCTGGTCAAGCTTGTTTTTCTTGCTCATGCTGCCAAAGTTAATAATAAAGATCGTCCGTCCTCAAATTTAAGAACCGCTGGGTGGCAAAATGCGTACTTCCCCATGAAATGGCCACCCCTAGGACAAAGATTCCGACGAACAGGCCGATCAACAAAAGGTAATCATCCAAGAGGTTGAGATCCGGGAAGTTGCCATTGATATAGTAGAGCAGGACCCCCAGGGCGAGCAGGGCGATCAAGGCCCCGAGCATTCCCAATTTGACATTGGTCATGATAAAGGGCCTGCGGATGAATTTTTTGGTGGCACCCACCATTTGCATGGTCTTGATAATAAAGCGTTTGGAATAGATCGACAAACGGATCGAGCTGTTGATCAAAAGCACGGCGATCAGGGTGAAGACGGCTGAGGCCACCAAGATCCACAATCCTATTTTGCGGGCATTGTCATTGAGCAGGCCGATCAAAGGCTTGTCATAGCTCACCTCGTCCACATAGGTCTTTTCCCCGATTTCCTTGGCAATCCCCTCGATCTGCCCGGGATTGACAAAATCCGCCTTGAGCTGCACATCAATGGAATTTTTCAGGGGGTTATAGCCCAGGAATTCCACAAAATTCTCCCCGATGTCCTCACTATAGGTCTCTGCCGCATCCTCTTTGGAGATATATTCGGCCGACTTGGTATATTCGGCCAGGGCCAGGCTCTTTTGCAACTGTTCTATTTCCACGGGCTTGGCATTGTCCTTCAAAAAGACGGAGATGGTGATCTGCTCCTTGAAGTGGTCGCCCAGTTTTTTGGTGTTCAGCACCAAAAGCCCCAGGGCCCCGAGCAAAAAGAGCACCAAGGCGATGCTGAGCACCACGGAGAAGTAGGAGGAGATCAGTTTTCTTCGCTGATAGCGTTCAATATATTGGCTCATAGGGCGGGATCATGGTGTAAAAATAGAAAAGTAAATTGTATTTGGGCGATTAAAGCTATTTTTGCAGTTCCAAAATGTAAGTGAACAGCATGAATTATGATTTCCGTACGTTGGAGGCCAAATGGCAGGCTTTTTGGGCGAAGAACAAGACCTTCAGGGCTTCCAATGATTCCACTGCGCCCAAGTACTATGCCCTTTCCATGTTTCCCTACCCCTCGGGGGCCGGATTGCATGTGGGGCATCCCCTGGGCTATATCGCCACGGATATCCATGCACGCTACAAAAGGCACAAGGGCTTCAATGTGCTCCACCCCATGGGCTATGACTCCTTCGGCCTACCGGCCGAACAGTATGCCATACAGACGGGCCAGCATCCGGCCCTGACCACGGAACAAAATATTTCCCGCTATCGGGAACAACTCGATAAACTGGGATTTTCCTTTGATTGGGACCGGGAGGTGCGGACCTCGGACCCGGCCTATTACAAATGGACCCAGTGGATTTTTATCCAGCTCTTCGAATCCTGGTACAACCGGAAAACAGATCGGGCCGAGCCCATCGAGAACTTGGTCACCCTCTTTGAAAAGCAGGGGAATGCCGGGGTGGATGCGGTCTGTGATGCGGACGTGCCCACTTTTTCCGCCAAAGAGTGGAACGCTTATCCAAAAACGTCACAGGAGAAAATCCTGTTGCATTACCGCTTGACCTACCTGGCCGATACGGAAGTGAACTGGTGTCCCGCCCTGGGCACGGTCCTGGCCAATGACGAGATCATCAACGGGCTATCCGAACGTGGCGGCCATCCGGTGATCCGAAAAAAAATGACGCAGTGGAGCATGCGCATCACCGCCTATGCCCAACGTTTGTTGGACGGCCTGGACACGGTGGATTGGCCACAGCCGTTAAAGGATTCCCAGACCAATTGGATCGGCCGCTCCCAGGGAGCCTCGGTCAGCTTTCGGGTACTGCCCGAAGAGGCCGGTGCCAAGGATGATTTCATCGAAGTGTTCACTACCCGGCCCGATACGATCTTTGGGGCGAGCTTTATGTGTCTGGCCCCGGAACACCCCCTGGTGGAAAAACTGACTACCGAGGGGCAAAAAGCGAAGGTTCGGGCCTATGTGGTGGCCACGGCCAAACGTTCGGAACGTGAGCGTATGGCTGATGTGAAGACCATTTCCGGCGTGTTCACCGGCGCCTATGCCGAGCATCCCTTTACCAAGGGGCCCATACCCATCTGGATCGGGGACTATGTATTGGCCGGCTATGGTACCGGGGCCGTGATGGCGGTGCCCTGTGGGGACCAAAGGGACCATGATTTTGCCAAACACTTTGGCCTGCCCATCCCCAATATTTTCGAAGGGGTGGATACCTCCAAGGAAGCCTTTGTCGACAAGGCCACGGCCGTGATCGCCAATTCGGACTTTTTGGATGGTCTCTCCCAGGGGGAGGCCAGCCAAAGGGCCATCGATGGGCTGGAGGCTCTGGGACAGGGCAAGGGAAAAATAAACTATAGGCTCAGGGATGCCGTGTTCAGCCGACAACGTTACTGGGGGGAACCCTTTCCTATCTATTATGTGGAGGGCCTGCCACAGGTGATCGCCCTGGAACACCTCCCCCTGCGGTTGCCGGTAGTGGAAAAATATCTGCCCACCCAAACCGGGGAGCCCCCCTTGGGCAATGCCACCCATTGGGCCTGGGACACACAGAACCATAGCGTGGTGTCCAACGAGCGGATCGACCACAAAACGGTATTTCCCTTGGAGCTGAACACCATGCCGGGTTGGGCTGGAAGCTCCCAATATTTCAACCGTTATATGGACCCCCAAAACGATACGGCTATTTTCTCTTCGCAGGCCATCGGATATTGGCAGGATGTGGACCTCTATATAGGGGGCAGTGAACACGCCACCGGGCACCTGTTATATGCAAGGTTCTGGCAGATGTTCATGTACGACAGGGGCTATGTCCCCAAGCCGGAATTTGCCCAGAAATTGATCAACCAGGGGATGATCACCGGGACTTCCGCCTTCACACATAGATTGTCCTTTTTATCGCCCGAAGGGAACCCGGTGCCCACTTTACAGGGACTTCCACAGATTTTTGTCTCTCTGGAGCGCAAAAAGGGACTGGAAAGTCCCGAACCCGGGGAGGTTTTGGAGAACAGGCAAATGATCTTTGACCATCTTACAAAAAAATACGGTCTGCCCCAAAAGGATTTTGAAGGGGTATCGATCGCTGCCCTGCCCCTTCACGCCGATGTATCCCTGGTCAATGCCTCCGACGAACTGGATATTGAGGGTTTCAAGGCCTGGCAGCCAGAATACCGGGATGCGGATTTTCTTATGGAGGATGGCAGGTACATCGTGGGCCGGGAAGTCGAGAAAATGTCCAAGTCCAAGTACAATGTGGTGAACCCGGATGCCATATGTGAGGAATACGGGGCGGATTCCCTGCGCCTCTATGAAATGTTCCTGGGGCCCCTGGAGCAATCCAAGCCATGGAACACCGCAGGCATCACCGGGGTGCATTCCTTCCTTAAAAAACTCTGGAGGCTCTACGAACACCTGGAAGATGTAGAGCCCACTGCCGAGAATTTAAGGACCCTGCACAGGACCATCAAAAAAACAGAGGAGGACATTGAACATTTTTCCTTCAACACCACGGTGGCCACCTTTATGATCTGTGTAAATGAACTCACGGCCCAAAAATGTGGCAGCAGGGCCATTTTGGAGCCCCTGGCCATATTGGTATCCCCCTACGCCCCCCACATCGCTGAGGAACTATGGGAGCGTATGGGACATGGTGGATCCATAGCAACGGCCCCTTTCCCTACTTTTGAAGAAAGGTTCCTGCTGGAAAGTTCCAAGGAGTATCCCATTTCCTTCAATGGAAAGATGCGCTTTACCCTATCCCTGGCCACCGACCTGGACAAGAATCAGATCGAGGCTGCGGTCCTTGCCCACGATAAGACCCGGGAACAGTTGCAGGGACGCACCCCTAAGAAGGTGATCGTGGTGCCCGGAAAGATCGTGAACATCGTGGACTAGACTTTTTGGGACTGGCTTGGGGGAGGGGCTCAGAGCACAAATTTTTCAAAGAGGCAGTCCAATTCCTTTTGGGGATCTTCACATAGGCCCGTATGTGTCTGGGAACTCTGTAGAATGGTGCTCCGCTTTGCGGTCAGCCAACCAAAGCGTTCCGACGGGTCCAGGGCCCCTATAGGTCCCGAGCCGGGTTCGCCCGCCCCTATGGATTTCCATGCATTGAGATGGTCCATCAGGGTTTCTGCCCCGACCTCGGGGGCAAAACTCCCCAACTTGTCAGGGTGGATATGGAATTTCATGTCCAGGAATTTTTTTCGCTGGCAATATAGGATGACCCCTATATTGAAGAATTCGCCCCGTTCCACCTTGGGAACCATCCGGATGATCGCATATTTGAAGGTAAGTCTATCTTGCATCTTCGGCTTCTTTTACCAGAAGGTCCATCATGGACAATTTGGTCGTGATGAATTGGACATAGGCCGCCCGGATTTCCTCAGGGCCCATGGGATCGGCCTGGTTTTGCAACCACTCTTCGGGCACGGCCGATACGATTTCCACGATCTTTTCCCGATCGAGGGACCCGAGAATCTCCTGGGCCGCCTGGGGCAATAGGGTGGCCTGTCCCAGTAGGATATGGTCCTTGACAAAGGGAAAGGTCCGCTGAAGGTGTTCCTCCCATTTGGCCCAATTGTGGTGAAAATAGAAACCGGCCCCGTTGTCGATGATCCAGAGTTCGTTGTTCCAACTCAGTAAATTCGCGTTTTTGGCCGTACGGTCGATATTGCTGATCAAACTGTCCAAGAGGACCACTTTGGATGCGGTCAGGGCATCCACCTTTGAGATCAACGGATCGAAGGTAATGGCACCCGATAAAAAATGCAGCCCCAGGTTCAGGCCCACACTGAATTTCAGCAGGTCCTGGATCTCCTCGTCGGGCTCGGTCCTGCCAAAGGAACCATCGAGGTTCATGAATACCAGTTCAGGGACTTTCAGTCCCATGGCCCGGGCGAGTTCCCCGCCGATAAATTCCGCCACCAGGGCCTTTTTCCCCTGGCCGGCCCCCCTGAATTTCAATACGTACAGAAAGTCATCGTCCGCCTTGACGATGGCGGGAAGGGAACCTCCTTCCCGAAGGGGTTGGACATATTGGACAACGTCCACGCTCCTGATCTCAATTTTATCCATGGGCAGCAATATGGAATTTTGTGGAACCCTATTCTTTGGGATGGCCCAAACCTACCAAAATTCGGCAAGTTGGACAAAGGTCCCTTATTTTTCCTGATCTTGCCCTTTATTCCAATGGAGAAAATTTGGGCGCGCGGATATTTTTAAGATCCATAAACGTTTCCCCCATGGCTCGCCGGCCCCAAGCTTGTCCAAGGTGCGTTCCCCGAGCGGTTTTTCCTTTAATAGGGGGGGCGTTTCCAATCCTTTTCGGCTTTTTCATGGGGCGACCCTATGCCAAGGTCAAGGGGGAGCGGCCCAATGACATACATTTTGTCAGCCTTTTCCATCCAGAATTAGATTGGCCGGATTTTTGCTTTTATGGTATCTTTATATCCTTAAATAGAATAGGCCATGATGACATATTATATTTTGATCGGTGCGATTGCCCTAGTGAGTTGGTTGGTCAGCAATAAATTGAAGAGCAAGTTCAAAAAATACTCCCAGGTGCACCTGCGCAATGGGATGAGCGGAGCGGAGATCGCCCAGAAAATGTTGGATGACCATGGGATACGTGACGTGAAGGTCATCTCAACTCCGGGAATGTTGACGGACCACTACAATCCCAAGAACAGGACGGTGAACCTCAGCGAATCGGTCTATAACCAGCGCAATGCCGCGGCGGCGGC
>Ga0079224_100009858_pt1 | contig 13074 bp, 6 predicted proteins | sample Stecom2015_FD_80414 | JGI IMG/M metagenome (GOLD analysis project Ga0079224, IMG submission 80414) | Agricultural soil microbial communities from Utah to study Nitrogen management - Steer compost 2015 | ecosystem: Environmental > Terrestrial > Soil > Agricultural land | place: USA: Utah... | reverse complement strand
TTGTTCAACCTGTACACGTTGATAGCTGAAGGTCTCGTCGCCCTCCTTGCCCACGCTAACGCCGTATAGTGCCCCGCCCAACGTGGCCGGTGCGATCATCCACCGGCGCACATCCCAAAGCCGGTGACCTTCAAAAGCGAGTTCTACCTGCCGTTCACCACGGATGCGGTCGCGCATGTCGGCCTGCGACAGCCCATCGGGCAACGGGGGCATGTCAACGCCGCTCCGCGAGCGCACCATGTCTACGTAACGCTTGATGTCCGGATGCGCGGGGTCGTATTCGTTCAATGCTTCGGCATAGTTGAGGTAAACCTCGGCCAGCCGCATAAAAATCCATGTATGCACGCTGGTGGTGCCTGTGAGGAGGTTGACGTTGGGGTCCACGTATTTGAGCAGGTAATAACCTGTTCGGGAAGCCCGCTCTTGTGGACGACCGTCGAGTCCGCCTTGCCAGAGCTCCACCGGCCGGCCCTTGAACCATGAGAAGTTGTAAAGCACACTCATGGCCAGCCGTGGATCGCGGTTGGCGTAGGGATTTGACGCATGCTCGGGGTTATTCCAATCAAACGCCACAGCCGTGTTTTCGTCTATCTTCACCTCGTAAGCATCTACCAGATTTTGGGAGGGTGTCGTGCCGCTTTGCCCCATATCATACCCAACCGGGAAGGTAGCCCGCTCAAAGGCGTTGCTTGCGCCGGCCCGCCGCGCGAAGATGATCTCGGCGCTGGTAAATGTTCTGAAAAGACTTTGATAATCGCCATGCAGGGCATAGTTTGCCTCGTTAAGATCGATTACGGCCTTTGCGGCAGCAGCGGCTGCGGCCCATCTTGCCGACCGGTCGCCGGCGGGCAGGGAAACGAGTTCCGGGTGTGCGTAGCCGGCTGCCCAGGAAGGATCATTATACAAGTCGCTGGCTGCAAAAAGAAGCGCACGCGCCTTCAGCGCTAACGCGGCGCCCTTCGTGGCCCGGCCCAGGTTGGCCGAGGCCGGAACAGCGGGTAGCGCTTCGGCAACGACGTCGCATTCGGTAACGATGAAATCCAGGCAATCGGCCAGCGGCTGCCGTGTGATCGGGTCTGGATTGTCACCCACCTCATATACCGTGGTTACAAGCGGTACGCCTCCATACCGTTTTACCAACTCGAAGAAAAAGAATGTACGTAAAAAGCGGACTTCGTGTTTCCACCGCGTAATCTCTTCTTGAAGCGCCTGATAAGTTTCCTGCTGCGCGGGGTTGGGATCGAGCCTGAGGTGATCCAGGTCGATATGGTCGCTTTTGGCCAGAAACTGGTTAGCAATACGTATTCCCCGATAATAGTGGGCCCATACGTCGTCCGGCGTGTTTACCGCATCCCAGTCGCCCGTGTTGAAGCGGTGTACCGCCGACGTTTCGAGCGTATGTTCGGCCTCATCGCCGGCCGATGCGAGCAAGGCTCCGTCAACCTCGTTAAAGCCGGCCCGCAATACATTATAAACGGCAGAAACGCGTGACCGCGCGAAGTCGTACGAATAGATGACGTCTTCTTCGGTCAACTCCGTGACGATGTCGCGTTCCAAATATCCAGTGCATGCGCTGGCCAGCAGCAGGGCAACCATCCCCAGCATGCCTGTCTTCATAGCGCGTAAGGTTTTCATCGTGATTTTGCTTAAGTGCATGTGATTAAAAATTGAGTTTCAGTCCTAAACTTACCGAACGCATAGCGGGGTAACCGGTCAGGGTTTCCGGATCGGTATATTTCACCCGGTCTAACGAAAACAGGTTGGTGCCATTTGCAAAGATACGCAGTGCCCCTACGTGCCACCGGGCCAACACATCGGCGCTGATGGTGTAGCCTACCTCGGCGCTACGCAGCTTGATGAAACTGCCGTCTACCTGCCAAAATGAAGAAGGCTGAAAGTTATTCAGGTTGTTTACCGCGGAGAGCCGTGGGTAGGTAGCTGATCCGGCATTTTGCGGCGTCCACCGATCTAATGCGAATTCCGAAATTTTACCGTCGTTCTGAAACGCATAATAGTAGTGCCCCGACCGGTAAACCGTCCGGTTGGTTACCGCCTGGAAAAACAAGGAAGCGTCAAAACCTTTCCATGCAAAGGTGGGGTTCAGGCCCAGGGTGATCTCGGGGATGTGGGTATAACCCGAGGCCACGTAGTCTTCGGCATTGATGACCTGGTCCTGGTTCTGATCCTTGTAACGCACATCGCCGGGTTGCACCGTTGCAAACCGTTGCTGTGGCGCGTTGGCGATGTCGCTATCGTTTTGGAACAACCCGAGGGCCTCCAGTAAAAACGGCTGGCCAACGGGGTGGCCCACGCGCCGCAGATAATCGAACCGGACGAGGTCTTCAGCCATTTCGACCACCTCATTGCGTGCATACCAAAAATTGGCTCCCAGCGAAAACTGGAAGGACCGCCTTTGATCGGAACGGTAGTTGGCCATGAGCTCCACGCCCCGGTTGCGGACAACCCCACGGTTGAGCAAAGGCGATTCGATACCATACAGATCGGGCAGTACCCGGTTGGCGGATGTCAAAATATCATACCTGCGGTTGGTAAACCAGTCGGCCATTACCTCCAACCGGCCAAACAGCTGCGCCTCAAACCCGATATTGGCCATGCGGTCTTTCTCCCACGAAATCTCAGGATTGGCCGCGGGCCCTTCCTGTAGGGAGCTGGACGAGTTATTGTCGGTTCCGAAATGATACGACGCCGGATAACGGTAATAGTTATCGAATAAAAACCGGTCTTCGGCGATCCGGTCGTTGCCGGTTAGCCCGAAGGATCCCCGGATTTTAAGGAAGTCGACCACCTGGCTTTGGGCTAAGAAAGCTTCTTTTGATAACACCCACCCGGCAGATACTGCGGGGAAGAAGCCGAAACGGCGGCCTTTGGCGAAGTTTTCGGACCCCAGATAGCCGAAAGAGAATTCGCCGATGTACTTGGCTTGGTTGGCGTAGGTAAGCCGGCCGCTAAACCCCAGGTGTTTGAACGGGTGTTGCTGCCCCAGGAGGGCATAGTTATCCAGGTTATACCGGAGCATACCGCGTAAGGTATGCGGGCCGAGGTCGCGCGTGTAATCGAGATAGGCCTGGAATACGACGTTGCGCCATTGTTCTGATCCGCCTTCGTCGCCGACTAACGACGTCCGTTCGCCGAATTGGATATAATCCACATCACCGCCGTTATCAGCAATGAGATACCGTTCATACTGCCGCAACTTATTGGAATAGTTGCGGAAGAAGTTGTTGAAAGCTACCGAAGATCCGATCTTGAGCCCGGGGGTCAGCATGTCGAGTTTATGCACCAAATGAAAGGCAGACTGCAAGGTCCTTCCGTTTGATGTATAATGACCCGTTTCTAGCACATCGCCCAACGGATTGGAGAAAAGCGCATTACCCCCGTACGTTCCGTTGGCGTTATATACTGGAAATGCATTCGGCGGGATAATGGCCAACGTATTGAAGAGCGAAGATGTGGAGTTTGCCGCAGGATTGGCTTTGTCTTCCACCGTTCCGGACAGCGTCAGGCTGGCCATGATGTTCTTGGTAACGTCGACGTCGACGTTGGTACGGAAGTTATAACGCGTCAATCGGCTGTTTTTACTGTTTTCCGAGGCGTCGCCCGACTTGATGAACAGGCCTTGTTCGGTTAACAGATTGAGCAAGCCGAAATAGCGCACCGTCTCACTGCCGCCCTTAAAGGTGAGGTTGTAGCTCGTTGCCGGAGCGGCTTTCCGGAGCACTTCGTCGTACCAATCGACATCGGGGTGCCGGTACGGGTCGGCGCCGGTTCGGTAAGCGTCCAATTCGGCAGTGCTGTAGAGCGGCTCGAAACCATCATTTTCACGGGCTTCATTGTGCAATCTGGCATAGTCAAACGAACCTAAAAATGCCGGCATGCGCAGGGGGTTCCGTACCCCGCTTTGTACGGCAAACTGTAACTGTAGCGGGCCCCGGTCACCGCGCTTGGTCGTAACGAGCAATACACCGTTGGCGCCGCGTGTTCCATAGACTGCGGTTGCTGAAGCGTCTTTAAGCAACGTGATATGAGCGATTTCGTAGGGGCTCAGGTGCTCAAATGTGCTCTCATATCCATCCACCATCACCAATACGTCTCTGCCGGGGCCAAATGTAGAGACCCCACGCCCCAGTAACACAGGGGATTCCAGCCCGGGCTCGGCGCCCTGCTGTTGCACCGTAAGCCCGCCTAAGCGGCCATAAAGCGAGGTGGCGAGGTTACTGGTAAACGTCTTTTCGAGATCTTCGCCAACAACATGCGACTGCGCACTGGTGATCAGCCACTGCGGTTGTTGGCCGTAGGCTATCGGAATGGCCTTTTCGACTACCGTATCTGTGGTATCCTGGGCTTTCGCGATGTTCAGCGCTGCAATCAGCCCCAAAAAACAATAATTGTATCTTAACTTTAGCAATTTCATCTGTTTATTTTTTGTTTTTAGCTGTCAGATGGAGCCTTTGACGATTAAAATAATCATTAAGCACACAGGACAATGATTATTTTAATCATGTCGGGTTCATAACTTGATGTACTAAATGAATTCTGACCTCCATTTACCAACCCGGATTCTGTATCAGCAGCCCTTTATCCACCTCGTTGCGATGGAAGCCGTGGAGGTACATGAAGCGATGAAAAACCCTTTCCTCAAAAACATAGGGCTCGTAACGAAACACATCAGGATTATCGGTGGCGTGGATGCGGAGTCCCCACATGTTGCCATTCATAATGCCTTCTTCGTGTGCGATTAGCCAGCGTGTCAGGTCCCAGAATCGATTGTCTTCAAAGGCCAACTCGATGGCGCGCTCGTTGCGGACACGATCCCGGAAGGCATCCTTGTCGAGCCCCGTAGGCAGATCGGGCATCCCTGAGCGGCTGCGGATGGCATTAACCGCGGCATGTGCAGCCGGTACGGGCCCCTGCGCTTCGTTCAATGCTTCGGCATAGATCAGGTAGGCATCAGCCAGGCGATAGACATAATTGTGGGGAATCGCCGGCGTGGATGCGGTCAGCGCGTCTGGAACGAATTTACGTTGCCAATGCCCTCCGTAACAATCGGTGGCGTGCTCGTGTCCCTGATATAAATGCACTACCGGGATATCGTTGTTCCAACGCGCACCGTTATAAGCAACCGTTTGGCCAAACCGGGGATCGAGTTCGGCATATTTTTCCATGAGATTGTCCCCGCCGTTCATATCCCAGGTCTGCGGTGTGCCGTCCCTTTTCTCGTATTTACGAACGAAGGTAAAGGAGACGCTCATGCCATAACCACTGTATATCCGGGGCGGGAGTATACCGATCCACGGATAGGTGCTCCGCGCCGTGCTGCCTTTGCGTTTGTTGGCCAATATGATTTCCGGATTGTCATGGACCTCCCACATGTATTTATAGTTCTTATCTGCGCCTTGGTCGGTAATCAGGTGCTTACCGGCAGTTGGTGCCCAATCGATGACCGCTTTGGCGGCGTCGGCGGCCAGTTGCCACCGGGCCGGGTCTTCGTTGCCGTAGCAGATCAATTTGTTGTTTTCGCCGAAGGGCAGATACGGCGTGGCGGTGTTGAATATCGGGCTTGCCGCATGCAGCAATGTTTTCGCTTTCACCATGAGCGCCACCCCCTTTGTAACCCTACCTGTCATGTTTGACGGGTAGTTGTTGGGTAACAGCTGCACGGCTCGATCACAATCGGCAACGATGAAATTGACCACCTCTTCGACGGTATTGCGGACGGTGGGGTTTTCCAGCAAATCTTGTGTGGTTAACCGTTTCTCTATAATGGGCACCCCCCCGTAGCGCTTCAGCATTTCGTAGTAATTCATGGCCCGGATGGCCAGCGCTTCGCCCGTTACCTGATCGATGTATGTCTGGTCTACCCCGGGAACCGTACCGATGCGTTCGAGGAGGATGTTGGCCCGTCTGATGACCGCCCACCTAAGGTACTGCCGTAAATCCGTGTAAGTGATATTGGTTGCCGTAATGCTGCCGCTGTTCCAATGCCGGCTCTCGCCCCACGTTACGCTCAGCTCGCCTTCATCCGTGATGCCTACGAACGAAAAACGGTCACTGCCGGAATGGCCGGTAATGGCGGTGGGGCCGCCGGTGCCTTCATTAATGGATAGCATGGAGTGTACACCTTCGCGGTACAATCCCGCAATAAAGGTTTCCACCTGCGTTTGCGATGAAAAGATCGTATCTTCGTTGACGTCTACGCCCGGCGGTTTATCTAAAAAATCTGTCAGGTTGTTCTCACACGAGAAAAACGTGGAGATAAGCGTCATGAATCCGACGAGTATGGGTAAATATCTCATTTCAGTTTTCTTGATTAAAGGTTAATATTCAAACCCACATTGATGGTTCGTGTAAGTGGATACGGTTCGTTGTTCGTACCCGCAATGTGGCTTTCGGGGTCCACGCCCTTAAACATACTACTCCATGTCAGCAGGTTATTGCCATTGGTATAAACGCGCATCGAGGCAATCCCTAGTTTCTTCGTCACTTTTTCACCGAAGGTGTAGCCCACCTCGGCGTTCTTCAACCTCACATAGCTCGCGTCTCTCACCCACAACGAGGATGCTTGGTAGTTGTGGGCTTGGTTTACATCGCCTTCCGAAAGGTGTGGATACCGAATCTCGTCGCCGTTTGCGTAGCGCTCATGCGTCCAGCTGTAATCCAGGATATATTGCGGCACACCCGCCTCCTCGCGATAGCCGTACCGGAAATTCCGTGAATAAGATACGGAAACGTTCCACGCCGATTGAAACAGTACGGAGAAGTCTATTCCTTTGAAACTGCCGCCTAACGATAGACCGGCAATCTTCTCTGGAAAATTGGAATAGCCGATGGGGGCCATGTCATCGATATTGATGGCGCCATCGCCATTCACATCGCGGTACCTGACATCACCGGGCTGCAACCGGTTGTTGTTCCATTGTGATTGCGGCCTGTTTTGGGCGTTGACCTCTTCCCACGTGTTATAGAACCCATCTGCGATAAGCCCAAAATGCTGGCCATGCGATTGTCCGGTGCGGTACTGGTAATCGTAAAGCCGGTTAACCTCATCCTGGAACTCAATGGTGTTGCGTGCAAATGTGTAGTTTGCCTTTATCCAATACAATAGGTTAGACACCCGGCCATTAAATGAAATATCGCCGTCTACCCCGCGGTTACGCATACGCCCGAAATTTGCCGCGGGTAGGTTTGCCCCCACCACGTACGAAACGGTGCCCAGATTAGCCAGGATATTGTCGCGGTTTTCGTCAAACCAATCCGCTGTAAGCTGCAACTTATCGTCTAGAAACTTGGCTTCGAGCCCGATGTTCTTCTTCTTTGCACGCTCCCAGGTAAGCAGCGGGTTACCAATCTTTCCCTCGGTCGATGCGCGGTAGTTATTGTAGCTACCGCCGATTTCTCCGAATGCATAATAGTTATCGACGTAATTGTAAGATGAGGGCAGGTACAGGAACCTATCGCCACCCACCTGGTCGTTGCCGACTTCGCCATACGACCCCCGGAATTTGAGGTAAGACAGGTAGCGGTTATCAGGGAAGAAAGGCTCTTCAGAAACGGTCCACCCAGCTGAGAAAGCCGGGAAAAAACCAAACCTTCTCCCTTCAGCAAAATTTTCCGTGCCGTTGTATCCCGCATCAAACTCCGCCATGTAACGTGCTTTGTAGTTATAGGTAATGCGTCCCACCAGCCCCTGATAGCCGCGTGGGATTAGAAACGCCAATGTTGGGTCGTGGAGCTTATTCTGGTTATAAAGGAGGAGCGCACCTACCTCATGCGATCCGAACTGGCGATCATATTGGATGGCAAACTCCAGGTATTCCCTTCTGTTCTTGGCTACATCTTCACTGAATGAAAACGGTGTCTCTGTAGCTTGCGGCACATAGACCAGCGATTGATCGGGCAAGCGCACAGGCAAGTAATCGACCATCCGTTTGAAGAACGTTCCGTTTTGGGCATTGAAATTCATGTAAGATAGGGTACCGTGTGTATGCAACCCCGGTGTTATGAAGTCCAAGTCGTAATCTAAGCGGATCGACCCGTTGAGGTGGTTATGGTAACGGCGTTGGTAGCCATCCTGCAGGAAAGCCCCTAACACGGCCCCGGCCGGCCCGGTTACCCCTAGGGTAATGGGTTTTCCGTCAACGATACCCGGCGAATTGACGGGATTGGATCGCGTAACCACCTCCAGGCGCGCATTGATGTTGTTGAGCAACCCCCGGCGTTCTTCCATTTGATAGGATACATTCAGGTTGGCTTTCAATCCTTTCGCAATATCGAAGTCGAGGTTAGACCTGAAATTGTACCGGTTGTATTTTGGCTGGGTATCGTATTCTTTGATAAAGTTGGTGATTGTCTCATTAAACAACCCCTCTTGATTGAAAAAGCCGGCTGAGATAAAATACTTTACGCGCTCTACCCCGCCGCTTACATTCAGATTATGGTGCATCTGACCCGACCTCGGCTTGTATACCGTTGAAAACCAGTCTACATCAGGATAAAAAATCGGATCACTGCCTGTCCGGAAATACTCGATCTCCTCGGCGGTGTACTTTTCATTGTAACCACCGGTGATATACGAGTCGTACTTCAGCGCCTCGTTGAAACCCACTACATAATCATGGGCGCGTGCGCTTTCGCGCACATCGGTAAAGGACGTTGAAGCAAAGTTGGACGAAAAGCTGATTTTGGGCTTACCAATAACGCCCTTTTTGGTCGTAATCAGGATGACCCCGTTTGCACCCCGCACGCCGTAAACCGCCGTCGCGGAGGCATCCTTGAGGATAGCTATGTTATCAATTTCATTGGGATCCAAACTGTTGAAGTTGACCCCTTCGATTCCGTCGACCAGTATCAGTGGCGTCTGCGACCCGCTGAACGTGCCTACACCTCGTATCCGCAGGGTAGACTGGTCAGCACCCGGCTGGCCACTCCGCTGTACCGCCAGCAAGCCCGGCAACCGCCCCACCAGCATGTTACTGATATTGGCTTGCGGAGACTGCAAGAGTTCTTTGGTGCCGATGGATGATAAGGCGCCGGTGACCGTGGCCCGTTTCTGTTGGCCGAAGCCAACAACGACCACTTCGTCTAAGTCTGAGACCAGCTCACGAAGGACCACATCGACCACGGGCTCTTCAGCAACCGGCCGCTCATGCGGAGCATGGCCCACCATTGAAAACGACAGGACATTAGCAGCCGCCGGCAGCCGCAGCCGATAGTTCCCGTCGTTGTCTGTTACGGTAGTAACCCCATGATTAGGAGCGGCCACGGTAACGCCGGCCAAGGGTTCTCCCAGCTCGTTTGTAACGCGTCCGCGGACCTCCCGTTGCTGCACGGCTGCAGGGCCGGAAGACCCCGCCGCACCCGGGCTTTTAACTGTTTTCTTGATGAGAATGTGGTTGCCCTGGATGACGTACGAGTAGTGTAGGTCTGCCAGGCAAGCGACAATAACACGCTCAACGGGCACCTGCTTCAAGTTGAGTGTTACTTTCACTTGCTTAAGCTCGTTACTGTTGTATACGACGACATATCCCGACTGAGCTTTCACCGAAGCGAATACGGCTTCTAGCGGTGCGTTCTGTACCTGTACAGTTACGTGTTGCGCTGTGAGTTTTCCGCTGACTTGGAAAAATGCGATTAGATGAATACTGAAGATCAAGTAGAATCGCATGAGAAATTTTGCGGTTATACACCGGTTTAAATTCATTACCTTTGCAATGTTTGGGTTAATTTCGACAAAAATATAAACTCAAATCCCTCGCCCTCCGACGGCCATCGGAGGGCGAATCTTATTTAGTGGCGTTATGTATCAGTCTTTCTTTTCATAATGTGATTCTTTTATATGTTTATTAAAGATTACAATGCGCTTGGTACCGGCTTGTTGCTCGACTGAATACGTGAGCCCAAAAAACTCGAGTATGGCTAACGCTTCGGAAGCGTTTACATCGCGGTATACTTCTCCCCACAGGTTTATCTGTGGGATATCGCCTTCAAATTCAACGGCTACGTTGTACCATCTCGAAAGCTGCCGCATGACGGCTTCGATATCCGTATTATTAAAGCTGAACATCCCGCTTTTCCAAGCCAATACGTCGTCTACGGGCACTTCACGGACGTTGAGCCGGTTGGCGGGGCCGAGTGTAGCCTGTTGCCCCGGCTTGAGCACGACTGCCTGCTGGCCGGATTCGTCCCGGACCTTCAAGGAACCTTCTGCCAGCGTGGTTCGGACGGTCGGCTCATCCGAATAACTGTTGATGTTGAAGCTGGTTCCTAATACTTCCACCTCCTGCCCTCTGGTTTGTACTTTAAACGGCCGGCGCTTGTCTGATTTTACTTCGAAAAATGCTTCGCCATCCAATTTTACGAGCCGCAGATGGGCGGTGGTATCTTCCCGGTAGGTTAGATGCGAAGCGGCATTGAGCCAAACGACGGTGCCATCGGGCAGCGTTACACGATAGGTGCCGCCTTTTGGCGTTGTAAGGGCCACGTAATTTGATTTGTTCCCGTGTACCTCTTGATTAAGAACGGCGGTGCCGTCCAAGTAGGTAATGTCATCTTTAAGAACGATTCCCGTTTGATCCGAACGCAGATCCACCGTCCGTCCGTCGGCCAGTGTCAGCTTTGCACGGTTACCGCCGGGCTCAATAGCTTGGGTAAGCACCCCGCCGGCTTCGTGGTCCGGCCCTGCGGATAGGCCGATGTGCTGATTGTCAACGACAAACCAAGTGCTCATGGTTGCCAGTGCCAACACTGCTGCCGCATAAGGCAACCACCGTTTGAGCCGATGTGGTTTTTTGGCAGGTACAGGAAGCCCGGACTGGATAGCCGCCAAATCTTCCCGAATCTCGTGGTCGGGAAAAGGATGATCCTGACCGTCCTCGACATCGTGATTGAAACGCCCATACCACGCTTCGACCCAAGCTCGTTCCGCGTCCGTGCATGATCCCGCAAGGTAGCGGGCTAATAATTCTTTTAATCGTTTTTCGTTCATTTTGGCTGAGGACTATATCCCCACTCACACTGATATATTCAATGAACGCTGCCGTTGGGCGTAGAAAAAAAGTAATTATTTCAAGAAAAAAAGAAAAAAACGAAAGAAAGGAGCGCTCCGAGCTTCACTCGAAGCACTTTTAGTGCATTATTTACCTGTTTCTTAACTGTGGATTCGGATAGTCCCGTTCGTTCGGCTATTTCACGGTGAGACAGGTAGTTATCCCTGCTTAAGCAAAAAATCTCGCGCATTTTCTTGGGTAACCTTGCGACTTCGGCGTTTATCTGCTCCTGAAGTTCGCGTTCCCGAATGCGGTGATCGGCGCGCGTCGGCTCTTCGGGAAGAGCCGTTGCTGAAGCGTCGAGGTATTGTGTAAAGCGCTTTCGCTGGAGCAACAAGTTGATGGCTTTATATCGGACGGCCGCGAACAGGTATGCCGATATATTCGCACGGGGCTTCATCCCTGCACGATTATTCCAAAGTGCGGTGAAGACTTCTTGGATAATATCTTTGGCATCCTCTCGATCACGCAATTTATTCCGCAGGTGCACGTACAATTTTTCAGCATGCCGACTATAGATCTCTGTATAGGCTTCTTGATCGTCCGCCCGAAGCAGATCGACCAGCTTATCATCAGATGCTAGTTTGTAGAAACGCGACGCCATATTTCGTAAATGTACCAAACCAAAATTAATTGAAATTTGGTAACACTTATTTATGATGCTATTAATTAATTATTAAGTCTCATCTTTGGTTCCCGTGGGCCATTGGCCCGCGGATTGGAAACCAAAAGTAACAAAAAGGTGGATATCTGCAAAATAAATTGACGATTCTGTTTCCAAAAAAGTTTGGTGTAGACCCTTATACCGTTGAAGTGCTTGCCGCCGCCAAATAAGTAAAGAGCTCCCTCAATTCACAATCTCCCCCTTATTCTCCGCCAGCTTCTCCCGGAATTGCTGTATGGCCTCCGGCGTTTGCCGCACCCATTCGGTCACTTCACCCACGATTTTCATCGGGGCTGCCGTGCGGTAGGAACGGGTGGGGTTGCCCGGGAATTTTTTATCCGTCACGTTGGGGTCGTTTTCATAGCTTCCGGTCGGCTCCACGATGTACACGCGTTCGCGCCCGTCGCCTTTCGCCAGTGCTGCCGCAAACCCGGCGCCGTTAACCATGGCGGTGAAATAAATGTGGTTCATCACCACGCCCGGGTGGTAATTGGATAGGCGTCCGGCGGTGAGCAGATCGCCCACCTTCAGGTCGGCGCGCGTGCCGTGATAGAAGGGACCGGTGTCTGTCGGGTTATCGGCAAACGTGGCCGCCTGTGTTCGGTGTTTTTCCGCCTGCGCGGGATCGCCCAACGCGTCGTAGCAATTGGCAATATGGGTGTACAGCGAGGCAAAAGCACTGTGCACGGAGTCGTCGTTTATCGCCAGGGCATACTGCAGCGCGGTTTCGTACCACTGCAGCCTGTCGGCAGGGCTTTCTTGGTGCCGGGCCACGTAATAGGCGGCGATGAATTTTTCAAGGTCATCCGTGGCCTCGTTCCACGCTTGGCGGAAGAGCTTGCTTGCGGTTGCAGGCTCGCCTTTTTCGGCCATGGCCATGCCTTCAAGGCAGCGTTTTACAACGGGGTTGGTGGGATTGAATTCCATGAGTTGGTTTTTTGTTAATGACAAATGTAGGGGCATCTGGTTAAACGCAAGAACGATTTGGCTTATAATTGGCGCCGCAAAATAAAGTCGATGGGTGTGCCGTTTTAATGGTAGCGGCCGGTTTTAAAGTGGGTGGACCATCCGCGCCCAGATACGGTCGGCTGCGTCGGCGAACCGCACCGACGGGATGTACAGTTTCTGTGATTCGGACGATCCGTTAAGGCCGAGATCTTCCACTGAAAAATATTCACTACTTTGGATGCCAGAAGCATGATGTAAATGGGAATGACCTTCATGATCCTCTCGGGGGTGTTGATTTTGCTCAGCGTGCTGCCCTTTGTGCAGCACCAGCACTGGGTATTCCGGGTGCCGGAGTTCCTCAAGCTCCAAATCCTGGTGCTCCAGGTGGTCGTGTTTGTG
>Ga0079224_100009856_pt1 | contig 13075 bp, 10 predicted proteins | sample Stecom2015_FD_80414 | JGI IMG/M metagenome (GOLD analysis project Ga0079224, IMG submission 80414) | Agricultural soil microbial communities from Utah to study Nitrogen management - Steer compost 2015 | ecosystem: Environmental > Terrestrial > Soil > Agricultural land | place: USA: Utah... | reverse complement strand
TACGGTAGTGGTTTGAATATGCCGGGATATGGATTCTTGGACTGGGTTCCTGGAGCTGTCGGCATGGTGGCAGGAAAGAATGGCGAAACGCGGGATAGTGGTGGATATGGTGCGTTGCTGAAGCAAGATTATCGTCGCTTCTATGGAGCCTCCATTGGAATGGCCGGGCGTGGTACGGCTTTGGCAAGAAAGGATAACTACTGCGAAATCGACCCCACACGGGTGGATAAATACGGTATTCCTGTATTGCGTTTCCACTACAAGTGGGCCAGCGAGGAAGTTGCACAAGCAAAACATATGCAAGAGACATTCAAGTCTGTCATGCACGAGATGGGCGCTATTGTTTTGTCTGGCGAGCAGGGACCGGAAACAAAGTATGGATTGGAAGCCCCGGGCGTAATTATCCACGAAGGGGGCACTACCCGTATGGGAAATGATCCCAAGACGTCTGTGTTGAATAAATGGGGACAAGCGCATGAGTGTAAGAATTTGTATGTGGTGGATGCAGGTCCTTTTGTGCAGCAAGGGGATAAAAATCTAACCTGGACTATCTTGGCGATGTCTATGCGTACAGCGGAATACATATTGGAAGAGAAGAAAAAGTTAAACGGCTAATCGAAAAGATATGAATAGAAGAGAATCGCTTAAAGCTTTAGGTTTACTTGCCGCGGGAGCGGGTGTTTTAGCGACAGCCTGCAATGGAGAGAGTGCAAAGGAAGCAAGACTCGCCGGCGAGGCTTCCAATAAGTTGCCTGGTGTAACGGATTGGGAACACGAACGGACGCAGAAGCTGTTGGAAGAAACGTTTTTTACGGACCATGAAATGGCCACTATTACAGTGTTGGCGAATATTATTATACCGAAGGATGAGATATCTGGAAGTGCTTCAGAGGCAGGTGTGCCAGACTTTATCGAATTCATTGTAAAGGATCTCCCGGCTAACAAGATCCCTATGCGCGGTGGCTTGAAATGGATGGATGTGCAATGCCAGAAGCGATACGGTAATGCTTTTATAAAATGTACGAAAGAACAGCAAATTGAATTTATCGACGAGATTGCCTTCCCGGATAAAGCTAAGCCGGAAATGCAACAAGGGGTTGCGTTCTTCTCCTTAATGCGTAACTTGACGGCTTCTGGGTTTTATACTACCGAAATGGGCGTTAAAGATATAGGTTATGTTGGGAATAGACCAGGTGTGTGGAATGGTGTCCCGGAAGATGTTTTAAAGGAACATGGGTTTGATCCCGAAAACTTTTTCGGATAATTTTAGGGTTCATTGAATTGTTATGTTAGGATTAAAATTATTGACAGACCCTCATTGGGCAAACATCGCAGAATCTAATTTGGATGAAATTCTGACAGATCATGCTTGGTGCGAACAAAAAGCGGCATCCAATGCAATTACCTTAATTACGCAAAATCCGGAACACGAAGATCTCGTTCACGAACTGACTGCTATTGCAATAGAAGAAATGCAGCATTTCCAGATGGTGATCGATATTATCAAAGCTCGTGGGTATACCCTAGGAAGGGAGAGGAAAGACGACTACGTCGGACAATTGATGAAATTCTCTAAGAAAGATGGTTCGCGTAATCAAGCATTTGTCGACCGTTTACTATTTGCGGCAATGATTGAAGCGCGCAGTTGTGAACGTTTTCGCGTTCTCTCCAAAAATATAAACGACCAGGAGCTAGCCAAATTTTATCATGATTTGATGGTTTCCGAAGCCAATCACTATACTACTTTTCTCCATTTCGCACGTAAATATACGACGGATGTCGATGTCGATAAAAGGTGGCAGGAATGGTTGGATTTTGAAGGGGAGCTTATCCTGAGCTATGGCAAGAAAGAATATATTCATGGTTAGCTAAAGCATTAATAGATAAATGGAGAAAGAATAGCTATTTTTGCTCCATGGGAATATCTAAACAACATATTTTATAAATATGCGCGGCTTGGTAACGAAATCAACAGGAAGTTGGTACTTGGTGGAGAGCGAAGAGGGCAAGCGTATACAATGCCGCATAAAAGGTAAGTTCCGTACGAAGGGTATCAAGACCACCAATCCCATCGCCGTAGGTGATTGGGTGGATTATGAATATGAGCCAGATCAAGATAGTGCTGTGATCACTGCACTCGAACCTCGTAGAAATTACATCATCCGCAGATCCATTAATCTCTCGAAACAAGCCCAAATCATCGGGGCGAATCTCGACCAGGCCATGCTGGTTGTTACGTTAGCGTCACCTCCTACTTCCCTTGGCTTTATAGACCGTTTTTTGGTAACGGCAGAAGCCTATGATATTCCGGCCTTTTTGGTGTTCAACAAACTAGACCTATTTTCCGAAGAGGGATTGGAAATATTGGAAGATTACATGGTTATGTACGAGCATATCGGTTACCCCTGCTATGCGGTATCAGCTAGGGAAAAGACAAATATTGCAGAGGTGCGTCTCTTGTTGAAAGATAAGACCACGTTGGTATCCGGCCATTCCGGTGTTGGAAAATCGACGCTTATCAATGCTATAGAGCCATCTGTTGATTTAAAAACTGGTGAAATATCAGATTGGTCGGATAAGGGGAAACATACAACAACTTTTGCCGAAATGATTGATCTTTCCTTCGGTGGAAAACTTATCGATACGCCCGGTATAAGGGAACTGGGTATCGTTGATATTGAAAAAGCGGAACTGGCCCATTTTTTCCCCGAAATGCGTGCGCGTTTAAATGAATGCCGTTTTCATAACTGTCGGCATATCAATGAACCGGGGTGTGTGGTCATCCAGGCCGTTGAAAATGGTGAGATCGAATCCTCACGTTACGATAGTTATTTAAGCATATATCATAATCAAAACACTAGGAATTAGAAAAGCAAAAGAAAAGTGTAACCAAAAACATAAATAGAGGTTAAGTTGTTGTTAAGGTAAATTAACAGGCATAATTTAAGAACCACATATGAAACCAATTTGGAAATGGGTCATCGGCATTCTTGTATTGATTGTCGTGGCTTTGGCGGGAGTATCTTGGTATTTTTCGCGCAACTGGAAACCTATAATTGAAGAGAAATTAAAAGAACTGGTTCGGAATTCGACAGATAGTCTATACAGCTTGACTTATGAAGATCTCGATATGACCATTGCTTTAGGGAATCTAACCCTTAAAAATGCGGCTTTAAAAGCAGATACGCAAGTGTATGCCCGTATGGAAGCTGCTGAGCTCGCGCCGGATAATCTTTACGATATCGAGTTCAAAGAGCTAAAGGTAAAGCGCTTCGGTATTTTGAGTGTTCTTCGCAATAGGGAGCTAAACATCAAATCCATTGATTTAACCGATCCTCGAATTCATCTGACAAATAAATACCACGCCTATAACGATACCGCCTCCATTGAGAAACCTAAAAAAAGCTTATACGAAAATGTAAAAGAGGTATTTAATTCGGTCAATATTGGACGAATTGATGTTGAAAATGCCGCATTTAAATATACTAAACTAACAGATAGCCAATCGGCGGAATTTGGCTTAGATAGCGTTCAAATCCGTGTGGAGGATATTTTGATGGATGAAAACAGCCAAGCAGATACATCCCGTCTTTATTACACGAAGCTGATTGAAGCGATTGTACCCGGCTTCGAATATGAGTTTTCGAATGGATTTTACATGGCTAAATTTGATGTGCTGAAAATCAATACACAAGAGCAAACCCTCTTGTTGACTAATGTGGATTACAGTCCAGTGTTGGATAAAGCAACTTTTTATAAGAAACACGGCAAAAATGTGACGCGTGCCGACCTGCACTTTGATACACTGTACATGGAGAAGCTGGATTTTAAGCAATTAATTGAAAAACAGCATACGGTAGCCCGCCGTGCACATATAAAAAATGGGTATGCGAAATTATATGGAGATAAACGATACCCAAAGCAGCCTGTTAACCAAATTGGCCAAGCGCCTCACCAGAAGTTGATGCGGATTAAAAAATTGATACACGTAGATACCGTTTTTGTGAAAAATGTGGATGTAGTGTATGGTGAGATGAGCGGTAAATATCATAGAGAAGGGGAGATCAGCTTTAATGGGGCAACAGGCACATTGACCAACGTAACAAATGATACACTTATTTTGTCGCAAGACAAATACATGCGGGCCGATTTGCGCGCGAAAATCATGAACAGTGGCAACCTGCACGCCAGGTTCACTTTTGATATGCTGAGCAAAACAGGCGAACATAGTTACAATGGTACGCTCGGACGTATGAACGCAACTGCATTTAACCGGATACTATATCCGTTGTTGAATGTCGAAATTAGCTCAGGCAATATACGTGATATCCGTTTTGATATCAGCGGAACCGACTATCGTAGCCGCGGTGACTTCCGCTTCGATTACGATAACCTGAAGATCGATTTAAAAGCTGACCCGGATCAACCCAAAAAGAAAAGCTCTCTGAGAATAGCATCTTTTCTGGTTAATCAGCTCATTATCAACGATAGCAATCCCGATGCAAATGAGAAATATCACATCGGCAAAGTGAACCACCGCCGCGTTCCAGAGCATACGTTCTTCAAGAATTTGTGGCAGAGTTTGCTGGACGGGATCAAACAAACAGCCGGAATAAGTAAGGAACGCGAGGAGAAATGGAAAGAGCGGGCAGAAACAGCGAAAGAAGCAGTGGAACGTACGAAGGAAACATCACAACAAACAAAAGGGTTCTTTAGAGGTTTATTCAAAAAGAAAGAAAAATAAGGTCCCTCTCTCCCGACCGGTAGAAATGGAAGAGGAGTGAGAAGAACTTTCAAGAATGGATGCAATCATTGGCTTTTTAAAATTTTTACTGAAATATAGACACAAATTGGTGGATCGTACCATGTTCTATCTGAGCATGGTATGTGCCCTAATGACCCTAGCCCATATCGGCTACATCACCGACAAACAGCTTGCGGAGACTTCGGAAGACACCGTCATAGGAATGTTCTATTTCCTCTTCGTACTAGGCACGCTTCGGACGATGGCGGCGATCCTGGCGGAACGGAAAATCAACGTATCCCATATCTCCGGTCTGGTGTTGCTGGTTTACTTCCTTATCGTCTGTATTTCCCGGTTGGCAGGTTGGGGCTACTTTGCCAAAATGGAATGGGTATACCTGGGCATTACTTTGGTTTTCCTGTCGGAATTATCCCGCAACAGTCTCTTTTTCGACAACTTCTATTTCAATCCCACGATCCTATTCGTTATCAGTTTCCTTGCACTCATTCTATTGGGAACTGTACTGTTGATGCTGCCCCGTACGACAATCGTTGCTCCATTGAGTTTCGTGGATGCTCTTTTTATGGCCACGAGTGCCGTTTGTATAACTGGACTTACAGTAACCGATATATCCACGAATTTCTCCGTTTTCGGACAGAGCGTGGTGATGTTGCTCATCCAGATCGGTGGATTGGGAATCATGACGTTCACCGGCTTTTTTGGTTATTTTTTCTCTGGAGGATTTTCCTATAAAAACCAATTGATGTTTGGCGAAATATTAGGAGAGAATAAACTGAATTCTGTTATCTCCACCTTACTTACCATTATCTTTATTACGCTCTTTTTTGAGTTGATTGGAGGCGTTTTTATTTTCTTTTCACTAGATGCAACACAGTTTGAATCAATGGGCGAGCGTATATTTTTCTCCGCTTTCCATGCGATTTCATCGTTCTGTAATGCCGGATTTACCATACTGCTAGAAGGTATGGGGCACGACGTTTATCGGTTCAATTATGGTTTTCAATTGGCTATCACATGTTCCTTTATACTGGGCGGATTAGGGTTTGGCACGGTGTACAATTTTTATACTTTTCTGAAACAGAAAGCAAAACAGCTGGTGTATAAGCTATTTCTTCGCCAGCCGTTTATTCACAAACCACAGGTATTTTCGTTCAACACCCGTTTTATCCTTTTGTGTAACGCTATCGTTTTGGTATTGGGCACCGCTTCTTATTATATTTTAGAGCAACGGCATACGCTTACGGACGACTCTTCATTGGTTGGCGATTGGGTCACCTCTTTTTTTATGGCGAACTCTGCACGGACGGCCGGGTTTGACAGTGTGAATATCAATTTTGTGGCTACCCCCACGTTAATAATGATGGTCACGTTGATGTGGATGGGCGCTTCTCCGGGTTCCACGGGCGGCGGCGTAAAGATCACAACGGTAGCTTTGGCTATTATGAATATCATTGCACTGGCACGAGGGAAAGACGCCATTGAGATTTACAAACGCCGAATAGCGGTGGAGTCCGTCAATAAGGCCTTTGCAATCATCGTACTTTCTGTACTCACGATTACGCTGAGTTTTGTATTGATGAATTTCGCCGACCCCCAACAAGAAATGAAAGCACTTCTTTTTGAAGTCGTGTCAGCCTACTCCACCTGCGGGTTGAGTTTGGGCATTACCCCTTCTTTATCAGCAACGGGCAAGATTATTGTGGCGGTTACGATGTTTGTAGGACGGGTCGGTACGTTAACTTTATTGGTTGCTTTTATTAAGAACACCAGAAACAAAAGCTATATTTATCCTACAGAAAAGATTTTATTTTAATGAAATACATTGTTTTAGGTCTTGGGCACTTTGGAAAATCGTTGGCAGTACACTTGACAGAGTTGGGCCACGAGGTTATTGCGGTCGATAAAAAGCTGGCGATTGTAGAACAGCTTAAAGACAGAATCACGCATACTGTATGTATGGATACGACGGACAGAGAGGCCATGACTTCCCTACCACTCAAAGATTCCCATGCGGTGATTGTAGCGATTGGCGAAGACGAAGGGGCTTCCTTGCTGACGACGGCTTTGCTAAAGCAGTTGAATGTAAAACGGATCATCGGACGAGTAGTTTCTGATTTGCAGAAAACCGTGTTGGAGGCCATGCAGATAGATGATTATATCATGCCGGAAGAAGAGGCCGCAGAGCGGCTGGCCATGCGCCTGGATAATGTCGATATTATTGATTCCTTTAAAATATCGGATCGATACAGTATTGTGGAAACACGTGTTCCTTCCAAATATGTCGGGATGACGTTGAAAGAAGCCAACCTCACCAATCAATATAAAGTTATCGTCTTGACAACAGTGAAATCTTATGAAGAGAAAGTAAATGGAAAGACGGTGCTTCGCAATGAGGCTTCGGGCATTGCCAGGTCGGAAACGAGATTGGATGAAGGAGACCTGCTTGTGCTGTTCGGAGAACTCTCCAGCATTCAACGTTTGATACAAAAAACCGATTAATAGCCTTCGGATTCCAATTATTTATATATTTTTGGCGTTGATGCCATTTCATTGGATCAGGGACTAAAGAGAAAAGATAACAATATTATATGAAACAGTGGTTTAAGGAGAATTCAACACACCTTATCATTATCGCGATATTTATCGCATTGGTGTTTTTTTATTTCTCACCAATTTTTGGAGGTAAAACGTTGGTTCAGTCCGATGTAGTTCAAGCTGTAGGCAGTCAAAAAGAACTTTTTGACTATAAAGAAAAGGATGGGCGCGCACCCAATTGGACGAATTCCATGTTCGGTGGTATGCCAACCTATCAGATATGGTATGAACATACCAATAATATAACGTCTTATATTAACAGAGGAATTAGCACCGTTTTCCCTGCTCCTACAGACATTGTCCTGTTATATCTTTTGGGGGGGTATTTCCTGTTTTCTGTGCTGCGCATGAAACCATGGCTGGCAGCCGTTGGAGCCGTGGCATTGGCGTTTACATCCTACAATTTTATTTATATTGAGGCAGGTCATCTCAATAAGGCATACGCTATCGCCTATCTACCTCCGATCATTGGTGCTATATTGTTGTGTTATCGCGGAAGCAGGCTTTGGGGCCCGATTCTGCTCACCCTCTTTCTTGCGTTGGAGATTCGGGCGAACCACATCCAGATGACCTATTATCTGTTTATCGCGTTATTGGTATTGGTCGGATTTGAGCTCTATCATGCTATCCGGGACAAACAATGGAAGCCTTTTTTACAGGCATCCGTTCTGCAGCTCGTAGCGGTGCTTGTGGCGGTATTAGTAAACGCATCGGTTTTGTTTCCTACCTACGAATACAGCCAGCTGACGATTCGCGGAAAGGCCAATATCCAAAAAGTAGATGATAATAGCGGAAAAACCTCCGGTCTCGATAAGCAGTACGCTTATGACTGGAGTCAGGGCGTCGGTGAAAACATTACTTTCTTGATTCCGAATGCCTATGGTGGGCGTACAGGAGGTGTGTTGGACGGTAACTCCGAAGTAGCAAAAACCCTGACGAGGCTTGGTGTTCCGGAGATGCAGGCAGCCCAGTTTGCCAACCAGTTACCAACCTATTGGGGAGAGAAGATGTTTACCTCTGGGCCATGGTATTTCGGAGCGGCTGTCATCTTCTTGTTTATTCTAGGCTTGGTTATTGTCAAAGATAAAATCAAATGGTGGATTCTTACCGCTACAATATTGACCATTCTTTTGGCGTTCGGACGTCACTTTCCGTTGATTTCCGATCTGTTTTTCGATTATTTCCCGATGTACAATAAGTTTAGGGCGGTCGAGTCTATCTTGGTCATTCCGGCTATTTTGATCCCTATATTGGCCATATTGGCGGTAAACGAGTTGTTTACGCGTGCCGATCAGATTCCAAATCTAGATAAGAAGGTACTGTACTCCTTTATAGGAGTAGGTGGGGTCTGTTTACTGATCGCCTTCATGCCTAGCCTGTTTTTGGACTTCAGAAACACGCAGCATCAACAACTGATTTCTTCGTTACAGCAATATTTTGGAGATTCTGCCGGACAGGTGGCCATTGCATTGGTGAAAGATCGGGCTTCGCTCGCAGTGGCAGATGCCTATCGTTCATTCTTTATTGTGTTGGTTACGTTTGGATTGGTGTGGTTCTATATCAAGAAGAAATTAAGCGCCCCCCTATTTGTCGGTATATTAGGCATTGTTATCCTTGCCGATCTATGGTCGGTGGATAAACGTTATCTTAACAACGATTCTTTCGTGGACGGACGTACTTCCAATACCCGAATCCCCGAGCGGGAAGTCGATCAGCTGATCCGACTGGATAAAGATTTGAGCTACCGGGTGTTAGATTTAACGACCAATCCGTTTTCTGATGCACGTGCATCCTATTACCACAAGAGTTTAGGGGGATACCACGCTGCAAAACTGATGCGGTTCCAGGAGATGTTGGAGCATCAATTTAATGGCGCCGTTAATGAGGATGTTCTGGATATGTTCAACGTACGTTATTTGATTACCCAGAACCGGGAAAACAATGCTGAGCAGATCAAACGCAGAAGTACCGCGGCCGGCAATGCGTGGTTTGTCGATAGAGTAACGTTCGTAAACAGCAATGCGCAGGAAATGCAGGCTATCAGCAGCTTCGATCCGCAAAAAGAGGCGTTTGTACATGAAGAATTTAAGAATGTGCTGAATACCGCCCGTCTGGGAAAATCAGAAAGTGCGGAAATTAAGTTGGTGTCTTATCATCCGGACACACTTACCTACGAATATACCTCACCTACGGATGCCTTTGCGGTTTTTTCTGAGGTATTTTATGACAAGGGTTGGAAAGCCTATATTGACGGAGACGAAGTGCCTATTGTTCGTGCCGACTATATTCTCCGTGCTTTACAGGTGCCTGGCGGAAACCATACCATTACGTTTATTTTTGCACCAAAAACAATGCAGATCAGTAGTATTGTTTCGTTGATAGCATCTATTATATTGGTGTTGGGTTTGGGTTTTGCCATTTGGAGAGGTACTCGTAAAGCGTGATTACTTTCGGTGAGCTTACAAATACTAAAACAATTAGTATCTTTGCCTTATGGCAACATCGATACCTTTAGCAGAACGGATGCGTCCAAAAGGCCTCGCCGATTATATTGGACAACATCATATTATAGGCGAAGGCGCTGTACTTCGTAACGCTGTTGAACAGAAAAATATACCCTCGATGATTTTTTGGGGGCCGCCCGGCGTTGGCAAAACAAGCCTGGCATTGCTTATCGCCCGGGAATTAGGACGTCCTTTTTTTTCTTTAAGTGCCATCCAGTCGGGTGTCAAGGATATCCGGGAAGTGATTGATAAGGCAGATAAGCTGTATCAGTTCAATCAAGAGCAGCCCATTCTATTTATCGATGAGATTCACCGATTTTCCAAATCTCAACAAGATTCCCTGTTGGGTGCCGTGGAACGAGGACTGGTGACTCTTATAGGCGCCACAACAGAGAACCCTTCTTTTGAGGTGATTTCTGCGTTGCTTTCCCGTTGCCAGGTATATGTACTTGAACATCTCTCCGAACAGGAATTGACCGCTATTTTGGAACAGGCCATTGAACGAGATAGTTACCTACGGGAGCATCCTGTCCAAATAGAAGAATATGAAGCCTTGTTTAGGCTTTCAGGCGGGGATGCCCGCAAACTGCTCAATGTATTCGAATTGGTGGTTCAAGCGGCTCATGCCCAACAGCAGCCCGTTACCAATGCGTTTGTACTTAAGCAAGTGCAACAGAATATGGCATTGTATGATAAGACGGGTGAGCAACATTACGATATTATTTCCGCTTTTATCAAGTCTATCCGCGGGAGCGACCCGAATGCTGCGGTGTATTGGTTGGCACGGATGGTGGAGGGCGGCGAAGACCCTTCCTTTATTGCTAGACGGTTACTCATTTTGGCTTCGGAGGATATAGGCAACGCGAATCCTAATGCATTATTATTGGCCAATAACTGCTTTCAGGCAGTCAACGTTATCGGTTGGCCGGAATCCCGTATCATTTTGGCGCAAACGGTTACCTATCTAGCCACCTCGGCTAAGAGCAACGCGTCGTACGAAGCCATTGGCAAAGCACAGGCATTGGTGCGGCAAACAGGCGATCTTCCTGTACCGTTACACCTGCGGAATGCGCCCACCAAGCTGATGAAAGAATTGGATTATGGTACGGAATACAAGTACGCACATACGTATCCCGGTAATTTTGTAGAACAGGAGTTCTTTCCCGATAAGTTAAGCGGCACCTTGCTTTATGATCCCGGAAATAACGCCTCGGAAAATAAAATCCGAGAATCCCTTCGCAGTAAATGGCGGGAGCGCTATAACTATTGAAGTTCTTTTTTTGTTAAGAAAAAAAGAAAGAGAGAATGGTTATCTTTGTAAAGTTTTAAAATAAAGTTAATATTGAATTAATGACCTTTACGGCAATAGATTTTGAACTCGCTACCGCAGCTTATACCAGTGTGTGTGCCGTAGGTATTGTAAAGGTGGAAAACAATCAGATTGTGGATCAATTCCATAGTCTGGTACGCCCTCCGAAAAACCAATACATGTGGCAGACAACCCGGGTGCACGGGATCAAACCGAAAGATACCTTAGCCGCACCAACGTTCCTAGAGCTTTTCCCGACGATAGAAAACTACCTTAAAGGTAGCCGAATGGTGGCACACAACGAGAAGTTTGATAGGGAGGTGCTTATAAAAACGATGGGATTGTACGAACTGGATTATAAGATCCTGCAGCTTTCACCAACTTGGGAATGTACGAGTGAAATATATAGATCAAAAGGGTTTAAGAGAACCAAACTGAGCATCTGTTGCCAGATCATGGGTATCGAGCTGAACCATCATGACCCCTTATCGGATGCTATGGCGAGTGCTCAGCTTTATCTAAAGCGTGATCAAATTACAACCGCTTTAATAGAGAAACACTTTCAAACACAAGAACGAACCGAGATTTAAAAATTATGGAAAAAATAGTAAATGTCATCTTATCCGGTGGAGTAGGCTCTAGGTTGTGGCCTTTATCGCGCAAATCGAAACCCAAGCAGTATTTGCCTATTTTTAACGATAAATCTTTATTTAAGCTTACGATCGAGAGAAACCAATCCGTATGTGAGCACGTGGTGTTAGTGGGATCTGTACAGAATATCGATTTAGCAAAGGAAGATTTAAAAGCTATCTCACATGATATTATTGTGGAGGCAGTCCCCCGAAATACGGCAGCAGCTATAGCGTTTGCAGCGCTATCGCGTGATCCGGATGATATCTTGATTGTTACTCCCTCCGACCACCTTATAGAAGGAGAGGAGCAGTACTTGCAGGCCATTAAGCGAGGAATAGAATTTGCAAAAGATGGAAACCTGGTCACGTTCGGAATAAACCCTACGCGGCCGGAAACAGGCTATGGTTATATCGAATCGGAAGGAAATGATGTGTTATCCTTCCGGGAGAAACCCAACTACGAAACGGCAAAAGATTTCTTGAAAAGCGGTAATTTCTTGTGGAATTCCGGAATATTCTGCTTTAAGGCATCATCTTACCTGCAGGAACTGGAACGCTTCGACCCGAAGGTATATACCGCATCAAAAGCAGCTTTTGATGCCGCTAAAGAAGGTGTTCTGGACGAAGAGCTTTCCCGTAAGATACCATCAAAAAGCGTCGACTATGCCATCATGGAACGTAGCGATAGCATCAAAGTAGTACCTTCATTCTTCCAATGGTCGGATATGGGCTCTTTTGATTCGTTATACCATTATCTTATCTCCAAAGGGCATCCGAAAGATGAACACGGGAATATCGTTATTGGTGAAAACAATAAGCATACTGTATTCATTGGACTACAAAACTGTGTTGTCGTTAATACAGCAGATGCTGTTTTGGTCATGGATAAAGCTTTTGCACAGGATGTAAAGCATGTGTATGAGCTATTAGAAAAGGAAAATTCTCCGTTAATTTAATAATTATTTAATTAATAGTAGCGTTTTAGTGACAATAATCGTTTTGTATTTATAATATTGGCTGTATTATTGTTGCGTAATACTATAGACGGGGAAGAAAAGGGGGAATAGCTAAAATAAAATTATTAATGATGTCTTTTTGGAAAAACTTATTTAAACGTAATACAAAGCAAAATGAGGTTACTGGAAAATTAGCGTGGATCGGGGTAGATATGCATAACCACGTCCTACCCGGTATTGATGACGGTAGCCCGGACGTAGAACAGTCCTTGAAGCTAATCCAAGGTTTAAAAGAATTGGGGATTCATAAATGT
>Ga0079224_100009855_pt1 | contig 13075 bp, 9 predicted proteins | sample Stecom2015_FD_80414 | JGI IMG/M metagenome (GOLD analysis project Ga0079224, IMG submission 80414) | Agricultural soil microbial communities from Utah to study Nitrogen management - Steer compost 2015 | ecosystem: Environmental > Terrestrial > Soil > Agricultural land | place: USA: Utah... | reverse complement strand
AGGTATTTCAGTTCTGGAGCTTCCTGGTACATCTTGAGGCTTCTGATCTGATTAATCCGGGCATACATATCGTAAACGATTTCCGGTAAAAATTTAGGATTGAATGCGATTTCATTCACGTCGTCAGTCAGGCTTTGCACCACATATTCTTGGAAAGTAAGAGATTCAAGGAGTTTCGAGACATTCACCTTTTTGGTCGTTAGGTAAGGTATATATAAATCTGTGTACCTTAAAATCAAAGGTAAATTTTCTGTGTCCCATGTTAGTAACTCATTCTCAAAAACGTCTGTCCATTTTCTATCAGATCTAGCTAATGTTTCATAACTGGCGTTGGTTGGGATTCCATATAAAAATTGTGTAACTAGGTCAAAAGCTTCTTCTTTTGATTGATGTAATGATACTATTGTTTGAGCTAATTGGGATGATTCCGCTGGTGAATCATAAATCATCTTTCTAACTAAATAGAGTTGTTTTAGTGATAGGCTTTCTGTTGGATATTTAGAAATAAGGCCATTTATGATAGAGTCCAATTGTTTTGTGTATTCTTCTCGATATTGAATCTTATCGGACAGGCCCGGCTGCACGGCAGATTTTTCCATTAGACTATAGAAAATGTAAAGGGAATTTTCACTCTCTCCCGCGACCACCTGTTCCAAAAAAGCCTTTGTGAAGACCAATTTTCGCTCCTGGAGCAATTTTTCTTCAGTACCGGCAATAGAAGCATATGGATCCTCTAATCCGGAGGCCAAATGCTGGATGACATTGTCTATAGCCGTGGGTGATCGTACGCCCTCAATTATAGTGGGAACTATCTCTTCGGGTGTCACTGGATGATATTGATTAATATACATCTCATAAAGAATCTCGGTAATAGGCATGATTGTCTCTTCCCATCCTTTTTGTGCCAACGGGTGAAGTTGAATATAAGAATTGGATAAAATGTTTTTATTGCCTAGAAGTATTCCCATTACATAATTAATAATACCCTTTCTATAGAGTTCTTCGTCAGAAGAACCGTGTTCGTTTGTATAATTATGCATAAGGGTCAGAGTATATTCGTTAGCGATCCATTGCCAGTCGATTACATCCTGTATTTTGTATCTCGAAGCAGCGAACACCAATAAATCAAGCGCATCGTCTGAATTCAGCTCATTTAAGTTGCGATACGTTGTTTCTATTTTCGAAAAATTCCCCTCGGACGATAGCTGTATTACTTTTTTTACCTCAGGATTCTGAAGGTGCATTAATTCAGGGATACCGGATGCTTGTTGCTGAGCAATTATAGGGAAGCTTATGCCTTGAAAGCAAAGAAGAAGTGCAAGGATAATTTTAATGAGTTTTGCCATAAAGATATGACTATTAGGTCGGATGTAGTTGGTTTTTTTTTTGCAATCTATAAATCTTAGCTTTAGTGCAGGGTGTTTTGGCTTACCGTTCGTGTAAAAGTTAGTCCGCCTTCAGCAGTTTTATGAAAATGAGATTGATAGCTTAATAAAATCAAGTAGAAGCTAATAGTTTTCTTACGCTTTAGGATTTCAGATTCTTGGGTAGCGTCCCGATTAGTGTGTAAGTGCTAGGAAAAGTTACTCTCGAGGTTGGAAACGGAGTTTCGGTGTGGTCATTCGGCATTAGTTTCGTTTGGCGGTGGTTTTGTCAATACTGTCCGGGAAACTCCTTCCGGCAGATTTGAATTTGTAAATCAAATGAAAAGGCCCTTTCGATGGTGAATCGTGAGGGCCTTAAATGGTACGAAAGCAGCAGTAGTCAGGCGTCGCAAATGTGCGCTTTGCCTTTACCAGAACCTTTTTTCTTTTCCTGTTTTTTTATCAATATAATAAAATTCTCCATCCAGCTCCGCAGTGGCTTTACCGTCCTCCATTACAAAAACACGGTCATACTTTATGGTGGTAATTTCTTTGCCTGATTTGTCTACATAGCCCCACTTCTCATTTTTTGAGACCGCTGCAAGTCCGTTTGAAAAACTCTCAACAAAATCGTACTCTAGCGGAACGACTATTTTGTTTGAATTGTCTATAAAGCCTGCTTTGCCTTCTCTGTTTACACCGGCCAGCCCTTCCGAAAAGTCAAGAACCCAATCGTAATCAAATGGTACAACTGTTCTGTCTGAGGTATCAATAAAACCTGATTTATCATTGAGCGTAACCCCAATTAACCGTTCGGATAAGACTCCTACTTCATCGTATTTTATAGGAATCACTTCTTTTCCAGTTTTATCCACAAAGCCCCATTTTTCGTTGATCCCAACTGCAACCAGGCCTTCGTAAATGTCTTCAATTTCATCATACTTTATCTCAGTCAGTAGCATACCTGTTTTATCTATAAAGCCCCACTTTTCGTCTTTTTCTACTGCAGCTATCCCTTCAACAAATTCTGTTGCGGCATCATACTCCAGTGGAGCCACTTCTTTACCTTTCTTGTCTACAAAACCCCATTTGTCGTTTATCTGGACCGCGCCCAGCCCTTCGGTAAAATCGTAGGCGTAATCATATTTCGCTGTAACTATGACGTTCCCATTCTTGTCTTTATAACCCCATTTGTTATTTTCTTTATACGATTCTTGTGCTTGAGTACATACACATACAAAGCACAGAAAGGAGGTTACCCATAATCGTTTCTTCATAATTATTATTGTTGAATTTTTCAGCCGTATAGCGGGTTTAGGTGTAAGATGTCAAAAGGACAAAATCAATTCTCCCATGAAATGGGTCTTTCATTCCCTGGATCACAACGGCCTGTGTACTATGATGTTGTCCATTTTTATGTTTCATTGCTTTGATAAATTTTTAAAAATAGGTCTTTTTATCCATTATAAAATCAAAAGGCCCTTTCGACGGTGAATCGTGAGGGCCTTTTTACTTATAATGAATCTTCTTCTTTTGCCTTGTCTTCTAAGGATTAAGCTTGTTTCTCTTTCACCCTTAGCATGAAGTCGCTCAGCGCATTCATGTAGTTGATAAATGCATCGTAGGGTGTGTCATAAGGGCTGAAATATTCGTGTACAGAGCCATCAGAGAAGAATTTGGTGCACATGTAGTAGAAATGATCCGAGGTCTGGAGGTAACCCCAGTCACGTTTGATTTCCGGGTCATCAGAGTCTGTGACGAGCTTTTCTAATTCATACAATCTGTCAAATGCTTCGTCCTGCATGTCGTTGCCTAGCCAAGCGGTCAGATCGCGCTCTTCATCAGCCCAAGAAATGGGGACCGGAACATGGATTTTGCCTACAGATGTCGCCGCAGCCGCTACTTCTGAGGGCTTGGAAAAGGTGAAATTTGATTGGTTGAGCACAGCTTCAGGCAGGTGTCGCATAAACTCGAAGATCCCCGTCTCAGCCCACTGGTGCTCTCCAAAGGTTTCATAATCCATGAACAAATTCAAGACTTGCTCCTCCTTCGGGATTGCATTGATCCAATTAACAAACTTATCTGTAGTCAGTGGATAGTCATTCCAAGTTTTGTTGCTAAAACGAAATGCGATATCATCGGAGAGAAGGAAGTTTTTGAGCAAAACTTTCAGCTTTGGTTCGATGGCGTTGGAGTAGACATAGTTAGGGCTTTTCCACCCCAGAACGTGCTTGGCGCCTTCGGTCAACACTGCCTCATAGCCCAATTCAGCGACCATGGCTCCAATTTGATCCGAATAGATTAACTCAGTATTTCTGAAGATTTTGGGCGTATATCCGTCAAAGAGTTCTTTGATTCGTTCTTGATGCTTTTTTACCAGCCTTTGAAATTCTTCTTTGCTTTTCAATGCTGCCAGGGAGTGCGTGTAGGTTTCGTTGAGCAGCTCGACCTGTCCTGTAGCGACGAGCTTCTGGAAGCTTTCGAGCACGTCGGGAGCGTAGGCTTCCATTTGGTCGAGGAAGGTGCCGGAAAGTGAAAAGGCGACTTTGAATTTTCCCTGATACTGCTGAATCAGTTCAAGCAACAGCGAGTTCATTGGCAAGTAGCACTTTTGGGCTACTTTGCGGATCACATTGCGATTTAAGAAATCATCCCAATAATGGTGATCCTCTCCAATGTCAAAGAATCGGTATGGCTTCAATCGGAAAGGCTGGTGAACCTGAAAGTAAAAGCAGATGGTTCTCATGATCGTTCGGCTAAAGTTTTTTCATAGACTGTGACTAATTTGGCAGCCACGTGCTCCCATTTTAATTTTTTCAGTTCCTCGCTTCCCAGCTCTTTAAACATTCGGGAGATTCCGTCATAGTGAAGCAACGCAAAGATGGCATCTGCCATGGAGTCGACATCCCAGAAGTCAACCTTGATTGCATTGAGAAGGACCTCGGCCACGCCGGATTGCTTTGAGATAATCACAGGCGTATTGTGTCGAACAGCTTCCAGTGGGGCGATGCCAAATGGCTCGGAGACTGAAGGCATTACATAGACATCCGAGATGGCGTACATATGATCCACGTCGTCTCCCTTGAGAAATCCCGTAAAGTGAAACCGCGTGCCCATCCTCAGTTCGGCGACCCGGTCGATCATCCTGTTGAGGAGATCCCCTGAGCCGGCCATGACAAAGCGGACGTTGGGGTCGCGGTCGATCACCTTCTTTGCGGCCTCTACGAAGTATTCCGGACCCTTTTGAAAGGTAATCCTCCCCAAAAAAGTGACGATTTTTTCAGGGACCTTTTTTTCATACTCAGATTTGATGATACTCGCGTCCAGTACGGCGTTGTGAAGCACCGTTACCTTGCCGGCGGGAATGCCATATTTTCTCACGATAATGTTCTTGGTCAATTGACTTACCGCAACGATGTGGTCCGCGGCCTGCATTCCGGCGCGTTCGATCTCATAGACCGGCTCATTGACAGTCTCGCCCGATCGGTCAAACTCCGTCGCGTGGACGTGAACTACGAGCGGTTTGCCGCTGATTTCCTTTGCTGCAATGCCCGCAGGGAATGCCAACCAGTCGTGCGCGTGGATGATGTCAAAATTATCTTTGTCGCGCGCAATCTGGGCAGCTACCAAGGCATATCGGGATACTTCTTCGAGAAGATTTTTTCCATACTTGCCGCTGAATTCGAACTTGCTGGAAAAGATGCTCTCGTCCACATCCGTGCGGTCATGGATGGCGTAGTCGGTGAACTTCTTGAATTCCTCCGGGCCTAAGTACGGCACGAGAAAGCTGCTGACTTCGAGATAGGTGAGGTTTTTCCAAAATTTCTTAAATCGTTTTTCCCGGTAGTCGATCCGTATGTCGCTGGCATTTACAAAATCCGCCAAAGGTTCCTCATCTCCCCAGAGCTTGGGTACTACAAAGATGACCTCCTGATTATGATGGTTCATCCCTTTCACCAGACCGTAACAGGCAGTGCCTAATCCCCCAGAAATATGAGGCGGGAATTCCCACCCAAACATTAACACCTTCATAAAAAAGTCATTTTAAATCCTTTTGACTAAGTCCATCATTCTGAGCAGTTCTGCTACGCTCCAAGCTTGAGAAATGGAGCCTTTGGGCCGGTGCGGAGGATCTCCGTCATATATCTCCGCGATTGTTCCGACTCCATATTGGGTCATGACTCCGTCGAAACCCTTCACTATTTTTTGGACAAAGTTTTTAGATGCTTTTCCATGGAGGGCTAGGTACCCTTCTGCAAAATGTCCCAGCAGCCAAGTCCACACGGTTCCGTTGTGGTATGCGTGGTCTCTGCTGATCTGATTTCCAAAGTAGTATCCCTTGTATCCTGGGTCGTCTGGCGAGAGTGAACGAAGACCTCTGGTGGTCAATAGTTTGGACTTGATAATTTCCAATATGATATCATTTTTCTCATCATTCAGCATCTTGTAAGGCAACGAAGTAACGAAGAGCATATTTGGCCGGATGGTCCAATCTTTCTCTTCTCCGTTGACCACATCTGCCAAATAGCGGTATTCCCAAGACCAAAACTCCCTGTCGAATGAGTCTCTTACTTGTGCGGCGAGTGTGAGATATTCCTCCTCCCCGGACAATTCATGGAAGAAGCACAAGGCTTTGTACCAAAGCGCCTGAATCTCTACGGGGCAGCCGATACGTGGCGTCACGGGGCCATCCGGAGTGATGGCGTCCATCCAGGTAAGAGCAAGACCTTCCTGGCCTCCCCATATTAGACCATTGGCCTGCATGTGAATATGGTAGTCCGTGCCCTGCCGGTATCCATGGATGATCCCTCTCAGCTTATCCAAGTAACGATCCTTGATGGTCTCTTTGTCACCTGTGTAAACGATATACTGCTGCAGCGACCAGAAAAACCAGAGCGGTGCATCGATTGAAGCCATGTTGGTGAAGTCACCGCTTCCGATATTCGGAAATAGGGGGCCTCTGAGGTCTCGAGTCATCGAATCCATGATCTCTAGGAAAGTCTCCGTGTCCCCAGCCGAGAGCGTCAGTCCCGGTGCAGCGAGGAATGTATCGCGTCCCCACCATCCAAACCAGGTATATCCGGCGATTATCCGGGTATCACCGTCCCGTCGGCGGATAAATTGTCCTGCCGAATTTCTCAGGCAGTTTTCAAAGTTGTTTCGGGGAATTCTTCTGGCGATTTCTTTTTCGAAGGCGTTCTGACGAGTCGAAGGGTCCGCTTCTGTCAGTCCTGCTGAAAATATGACAGACTCGCCTTTCTCAATGTCAAACTCAAAGAAGCCCGGCACGAACAGATCCTCTTGGTACTCGTATCCACGCTCGCGCTCTTGAATATATTCAATGTTGTGATACCAGTCGGGGCTGGAGTTAAACTGCCCCTTCTTGGACAGCTGAAGGAAAAGTGGATCGTACTGGGGATAGAGCTTGAACCGTACACCGTTGGGGACCTTCTCAAATGACTTGTCTATCAGGTCATTTTCTTTGAGGAGGGTGTGATAACCCCTAAAAGCCAAGAAAGGCTGAATCCGGATTTTTGTAGGAGAATGAGCATCCAATAGCGTATATCGGATCATCACCCGGTCGCGATTGGTGTCGAGAATGAGTTCTTTCTGAAGCAATACACCACCTACGCGATACGTCAGTTTCGGGATCGGTTCCGAATCAAAGTCTTCGAGATACTTATGCCCTCTTGGCGAGTAGTTTCCGGGGAATTTGCTGATCCCGAGATTGAAATTTGCTCCGTGCTGAATGACAGTCTCATGGATATTGGACAGCATCACGTGATTTTGCGAATCGATCTGCGGCTGTGGTACTACCAGTAAGCCATGATACTTACGAGTGTTACATCCGATAATGGTTGTGCTGGTATAAGCACCGGACCGATTCGTCCGAATAGTCTCCCGCTCGAGGGAGTAATTCAGATTGATTAATTGGGTTTTATCAAAGTGGATATAACTCATAGACGAAAAATTGTAAGAATTTAAAAATAGAGTTTTGCATCGATAAGAAAAATTGTGGGCAAAAAATAAAAGGTTATGTTTCCATAACCTTTTTTGAAGTGGCGATCAGTTGATCAAGAATGAATCGCTTCTCTTTGGATTTCTTCAAAAATTCTCAGCGATTCTTCAAATTTCACTAAATAATTGTGGGTTAACCTAATATTAACGGGTTTTACCACTGGAAATTTGGGAGGGGATTTGTACAAGGTAAACATCTGAGCGTGGTTTAGTTTTTTGTGTTTTGTCAAATGTTGTGCCAACTGGCACCTGCATAAAAAGCAAAACCCCTCTAAAAGAGGGGTTTGGGTGAAAGACCGGGTTCGAACCGGCGACCTCTGGATCCACAAACCAGCGCTCTAACCAGCTGAGCTACAATCACCGTGTAGTCTTTTTGAAAACGTTATTCTCAAATGGTCTGCAAAAGTAACGATTCAGACCATTTGACGCAATACTACTTTCAATTATTTCTCAAAAATGTGATCCTTTCACCTTTCTTTTCCTCGTTGAACTCTCCTTCTTCGTACACCAAATGTCCGGAAACGAACGTGTGGGTGACCTTAGAGTTGAATGTGTGCCCTTCAAAAGGCGACCAGCCGCACTTGGAAAGGATATTTTCCTTCGAAACTGTCCAGGGAGAATTCAAATCGACCAGGACGAGGTCCGCAAAATAATTTTCGCGAATAAAGCCGCGTTCCTGGATTTGAAAAAGAATGGCGACGTTGTGAGCCATTTTCTCGGCGATCTTTTCCAAGCTGATTTTTCCCTGGTGATAAAAATCCAGCATAGCTACGAGGCTGTGTTGGTTGAGAGGGCCTCCGGAAGGTGCCTTCAGATAGGAAAGTGATTTTTCCTCCAAGGTATGAGGCGCGTGATCGGTCGCAATGACATCGATCCGGTCTTCGAGCATTGCCTGGAAGATTTGATCCCGGTCGTTCGCGGTTTTTACGGCTGGGTTCCATTTGATCAGGTTGCCTTTGGTCGCATAGTCTTCCTCGGAAAACCACATGTGATGGATGCAGGCCTCGGCAGTCACGCGCTTTTCTTCTAAAGGAATAGAATTGTCAAAAAGCTCCAGTTCCTTGGCTGTGCTGATGTGGAGGATGTGAAGTTTGGTGCCGTACTTTTTGGCCATCGCCACCGCGCGGCTCGAGGCATCGTAGCAAGCCTCTTCAGACCGGATCTTCGGATGGAATTTGACCGGAATGTCCTCGCCGTAGATAGCCTTGAACTCCTCCAGATTGGCCTTGATGATGTTGTCATTCTCGCTGTGAATGGCGATGAGCGTCTTGCATTCTTTGAAAATCTGTTCCAACACCTCCGGATTGTCCACCAACATATTGCCTGTGGATGAACCCTGAAAGATCTTTATGCCGCAGACATTTTTGGGATTTACTTTAAGTATCTCCTCCAGGTTGTCGTTGGTGGCGCCGAAAAAGAAGGAATAATTAGCCAGGGAAACCTCCGAGGCGCGGATATATTTTTGTTCTAAGAGATTTATGGTGACGGTCTGCGGCACGGTGTTAGGCATCTCCATAAATGTCGTCGTGCCACCGGCAACTCCCGCTTTAGCTTCCGTGTAGATTTCGGCCTTGTGTGTCAGACCGGGCTCCCGGAAATGAACCTGATCATCGATCACACCTGGAAAAAGGTGTTTTCCCCGTCCATCGATATGGATGTCAGCAGCTTCGACGCTCAGGTCAGCTCCGATTTTTGCGATGCGGCCATCCCTGACCAAAACATCGCCCGGGCTAATCCGGCCTTCATTGACTATATTTGCGCCGGTGATCAGGATACTTTTCATCGTTTCTTTCTTTTTCGATTTCAGATTTCTCTCCAAAAATAACAATCATGAGTGATGAGGCCTTAGGTTTTGATGCTTTTAAGCTAAACAAGCAATTGCTGGACGCAGTGGCTTCTGCGGGCTACACCGCTCCCACACCGATCCAGCAGAAAGCAATCCCTCTGGCTTTGGCCGGACACGATGTCCTCGGAGTAGCTCAAACCGGAACGGGAAAGACAGCTGCCTATGTGCTTCCGCTGCTGATGAAGGTAAAGTATGCGCAGGGACAACATCCGCGAGCGCTGATCTTGGCACCCACACGGGAGCTGGTGATGCAGATAGAGGAAGTGGCAAAACAGCTTGCACAAAATACTGACCTGAGGATCGTCAGCTTGTATGGGGGCTTGGGGCCAAAGACGCAGATCGAAAACATCACCGCGGGAGTTGATATCATCATCTCTACGCCCGGTCGATTTATGGACTTGTATCGAAAAGGCAACATCCTCACTAAGGAGATCAAGACTATGATCCTGGACGAGGCGGACAAGATCATGGACATGGGTTTTATGCCTCAGATCCGGTCGATCTTGGAAGTCATCCCGAGCAAACGGCAAAACCTGCTTTTCTCCGCGACTTTCAGTGCCCGCGTCGAAACGCTTTCTTCCGAGTTTCTGGAGTTTCCTGAGAAAGTAGAAGTGACTCCCTCTGCAACCACGGCCGAGACCATTGCACAGGTCAAGTATCACGTGCCGAATATCAAAACTAAAATTAATTTGTTGGCCCACCTCCTGGAAAACGAAGAGATCAACCGGGCGATTATCTTCACTCGGAGCCGAAAAAACGCCGAATCGGTCTTTAGCTTTTTAGAAAGGAAGAATATGGGAGAGATCCGGGTGATCCATGCGAATAAAGGGCAAAACACCCGGATCAACTCCATGGAGGATTTCAAAGGCGGCGAGGTTCGGATCTTGGTAGCTACAGATGTAGCTTCTCGGGGCCTAGACGTCTCGATGGTCTCCCACGTGATCAACTTTGACGTTCCTCTGATCTATGAAGACTACGTGCACCGAATTGGAAGGACAGGCAGAGCAGAAAATGAAGGTAAGGCTATCACTTTTGTCAATCCTGCAGAGATTTATCATTTCGAATGCATCGAAGATATGATTCGGATGCAGGTAGATCTATTGCCGATTCCAGGTAAAGTGGATGTGCCTGATACTCCATTTGAGGAGAAGCAGGCCTATGCGAGAGAACTGGACAGGTTAAAGCAGCGGGACAACCCGGATTACAAAGGCGCATTCCATGAGAAGAAAGCCGTCCCTCCAAAGGTCAATATTGGCAAAGGAGAAAAAGTGAAAGCCAAAAAACACACGAAGAAACCTAACCGGAATCAGCTGAAGACCAAGAATCAGAAGAATAAGGGGAAATAGAACGGGGTAGGCTAAAGGTAAAATCCGGAACGCTGTTTAATCCAGGTGTTACAGGTATTACAAATAAGAGCGGCAGTGAGATAATTACCAGAATCAGTAGCAGCGATATCAATACAGCGACGACTATCTCTATTGTGGGAACGATGATGCACGAGCTGATTCATGCGAATTTGATCCATCTGAACTATGGCAGTCCCGGGTCTGATATGTTTCAGTTCTTCTTGCATTTGCGAGTGCAGAATGCAATACCGATCAACAGGAACTGCACCACGAATTTATGCCCACCGACATGGGAGTGATCAGTCAGGGATTGTCTCATTGGGATCAAGCTCACAATCCCGGGAATGTATAGCCAGTGCAATTCTACAAGGATCTACCCTGGGGGGATTGGATGGGACAAGCGCATTTCTGGCCAGTTTTCTAATCAATCCCATCGTACCAGAATGCGAAACGTTAGTTAAGCTATGAACACTACTCTTGTAAGCTTGTTCATGTTTGTGGCAGCTATGTCTTGTCCTGCCCAAGAACGATCTTCTACCTCTGTAGACAGATCAGGAGATGCCTACAAACTGTCGAGAATAGGGCAGCTGAGCCACAATTTTGCTATTGAATAGTCAGCTTTCCGATAATACAAGAAGGAAAAGGTGGGGTCTTGTACGGGATTGTATACGAGATGTCCGGGATATGTCCAGTAAGCCATCCCGGCAGTAATATGCATGTGTATCGGAAGGTGGAAGATAAATGGGAGTATTTCTGTATTGTGAATGTATCGGTGTAATTTATCAGTTCTAATTTTGGCGAACTACTACTTTCAATCCGGTAACAAGTAGAATAAGAAAGGCTCCCGAGTTCTTCGGGAGCCTTCTTATTATCTGTCTGTTCTGGTGTTGGAACCATCCACCGGAGGTTTCTGCTCACGGTTGGCGAGATCCCAAGTCGTGTGGAAGATCAATTGCGCTCTCTTCGTCATCAGTGGGAATTCGATCTTGTCCACGGTGTCAGTCACCTGGTGGTAGTCGTCATGCACACCGTTGAAGAAGAAGATCACCGGGATGTTGTGCTTCGCAAAGTTGTAGTGATCCGAACGGTAGTAGAATCTGTTCGGGTCGTCTGCAGCATCGTAGCGATAGTCAAGTACCAAGTTGGTGTAAGTGATGTTGTTGTATTCGTTGATCTTCTTCAGGTGAGAAGAAAGCATTTCAGAGCCGATCACATACACATAGTCCTTATTTTCTTCCTTTTCATATTCATAGTCAATACGGCCGACCATGTCGATGTTGATATTGGTCACGGTATTTGCCAATGGAAAAACTGGACTGTCTGAATAGTACTCAGAGCCCAAGAGTCCTTTTTCTTCGCCTGTTACATTTAAAAAGAGGATGCTTCTTCTAGGCTTAATTCCGTCTTTGGCAGCCAAAGCGAAAGCCTCGGCAATCTCCATGACGGAAACAGTACCGGAGCCATCGTCATCCGCACCGTTGAAGACTTCTCCTTCGCTACTCACTCCCACGTGATCATAGTGTGAGGAGATGACGATTACTTCGTCTTTTTTGTCAGTTCCTTCAAGGTAGCCCATCACGTTGTAGGCTTCCACCGTATTCTTGGTTTTTGCTACTTGGTAGGTTGCTTTTTGCGCAGCGATCGTCTCAGGAGTAGCTTTTGCAGCCTCTTTCAGAGTCTCTACAGGCGTCCCGAAAAGCTGGGCCATCTTGTCCGAACTGACCATGAATACGGGTCTTTGCTTGGTCTCCTGATCGAAACCAATTCGGCCCTTGCCAGCCAAAGACTTGTATCTTCCGGCGATTCGGTCAAAATTTGCCTGACCTTCCATCGATACGATGACGATGCCGGCAGCGCCTGCGTCCATCACTTTAGCGACCAGATCATTGCTACGCACACCGACAGCCCAGAGACCAACGAGTTTGCCTTTTACATCTACCTTTGCCAGGTTTTCATCTGTCACAAGACCCAAGAAGACCAGTTCAGATTTTGCGGCTTTTTTCATATCTCCGTCGCCGGTAAATACGAAATCTTGGTTCTCGACTAGTTTCGTTTTCCCTATTTGCAAGGTTACTTTATTGTAAACAGAGCTGACCAAAGGGACCGTCTGAAGATAGCTGCCATTTAAAGGAGCTGCAAATCCGAGGCTTTTATAAAAGTCAGCGAGGTAATTTGCTGCGATTTTTCCCTCTTCCGATCCTGTATCTCGTCCTCTCATTTCGTCAGAAGCCAGATAAGTCAGACGTTCAGTCAGATCTTCAACAGTGATCGTATTTGCATACTTCACTTGAGCAGGAGCTTGGGCTAGGCTTGGCAAAGCCAATCCAGCAGCCAAAACGCCACTTAGAATTAATCCTTTATTCATATGATTATGATTTGTTTTTTAAACGTCATACAGAATCTCGCATCGTGGATATTCATCCGCCCGGATGACATCTTCGTCGTGCTCGATTTCATACCGTTTGTAATTTGGCCGCTAAACTAGGTAATTTTTTACCTGT
>Ga0079224_100009853_pt1 | contig 13079 bp, 10 predicted proteins | sample Stecom2015_FD_80414 | JGI IMG/M metagenome (GOLD analysis project Ga0079224, IMG submission 80414) | Agricultural soil microbial communities from Utah to study Nitrogen management - Steer compost 2015 | ecosystem: Environmental > Terrestrial > Soil > Agricultural land | place: USA: Utah... | reverse complement strand
CTCCTGTTCCATCCGCTCTGAGACGTTGGGAGGAGATATGCCCATGCCCACGCTGAGACCCATTGGCCGCTCCGGGCTTCGCACCGCCCCCCTCGCCTTCGGCTGCAACGTCTTCGGCTGGACGGTGGATGCCCCCACCGCCTTCCGCCTGCTGGATGCCGTTGTGGAGGCAGGCTGCAACCTCATCGATACCGCCAACATCTATTCCCTCTGGGTGCCGGGCAACGAGGGCGGCGAGTCCGAGACCATCATCGGCCAATGGCTGGCGCGGAACCCGAGCAAACGCGCCTCCACCCTCATCGCCACCAAGGTGGGCTGGGACATGGGACCGGGCGGCAAGGGGCTGAGAGCGGATTACATCCTCCAGGCGTGCGAGGCGTCGCTGAAGCGGCTGCAAACCGACCACATCGATCTCTACTACTCCCACACCGATGACCCGAGCGTGCCGCAGGAGGAAACTTTAGGGGCGTATCAACAACTGATCGAGGCAGGCAAGGTGCGCGTCATCGGCGCATCCAACTATTCCGCCGAGCGGCTGGCGGAAGCGCTGGAAATCAGCGCCCGGCACAACCTGCCCCGTTACGAGGCATTGCAACCGCCCTATAACCTCTATGACCGGGCCGAGTTTGAAGCGGAGCTTCAGCCGCTGTGCCTGCGTGAGCAGATCAGCGCCATTCCCTATTACGGGCTGGCCAAGGGTTTTCTCTCCGGCAAATACCGCAGCGAGGCAGACCTCGGCAAAAGCGCGCGCGGCGGCAGCGTCGGCGCTTATCTCAACCCGCGCGGCTTCCGCATTCTGGCAGCGCTCGATGACGTGGCGGCGAAACGCAACGTCCGCCCCGCCAGCATCGCCTTGGCGTGGATGATGGCCCAGCCCGCCGTCACCGCGCCCATCGCCAGCGCCACCAGCCTTGAGCAGCTGGAAGACCTGCTCGCCGCCACCCGGCTGGAATTAAGCGCGAGCGAACTTGACACCCTCACCAATGCCAGCGCGGAAGAAGCAGGCGCGACGGCCTGAGTTTCGCCCCTCAGGCCGACACCGGTCCCAGCCCGATGTTCAGCAAGGCGCGGCTGTCCTCCAGCGCCGCGCTGGCCGAGCGCAACAGGCGCGCCGCCTCCCCTTCGGGCAAGCCGTTCGCCCGCTCCGCAATCCGCGCCGCCAGTTGCGGCAAGGGTTCGCCCATGTCGGCCACGGCGGCCAGCGCCTCCTTGAGCGCCGCCTGCTCCCGCGCCGATAGCGCGCCTTTCCCCAGCAGGGCGTGCATGCGCGCAAGCGCGCGCCCAAGGGCCAGCACCGCGCCGAAGCCGCCCTTGGTGCGCTCCGCCAGATCAATCGCGCTCTCCAGTTCCAGCGCAAGGCGCAGGAAATGCCGGGTGGAGCGCGATTGAATCTTCTCCACCGGAACCGCCCCCGGCCCGGCGGCGATGCGCGCCAGATTCCGGCCAATGGCCTGAGCCGCATTCCGCGCCCGCTGGCGCACCGGTTCGGGCAGCAGGCGCACCGCCGTCGTCACGAAAACAATCGCGAACGCCAGCGCCGCCGCCTCGGCGAGAATGGTCGCGGTGTCCGTCACCGCAGGCAGCTTGGCCTGACTGCCGAGCCAGAAGCACATGTTGAGATCAATTCCCCAACCCGCATGTTTCGGGCTGGCGCGCACCAGCGAGCCGAACAGCGCGAACGGCGCGACCGAGAGGATGAGTTGTGGCACCGTCTCCACATGCGGTTGCACCAGAAAACGATACACAAGCGCCATGGCGACGCCTGACAAAACACCCTTCAGCAGCACCGGCACCATGGCCTTGGGCCGGGGCATGGAGCCGAAGATCATGGAAAAGGTGCAAATGCCGAGCGCCGCCAGCGCCGCCGCAGGCCAGCCCAGCAGATAGCCGATATAACCGGCAACGCCTGTCGCCCCGCCCGCAAGCAGGGCCACAAACGCCGCCATGCGTTCATCGCGGTGCGGCGCAAGCCAGGTCGCCTTGCTGCCGAAGGAGCGCACGTCGGCGCTGCGGGCGTCCGCATCGAACACCGCATCCGCCGCCAGCAGCGCCCGCACGTCAGCGGCAAGGTCAGCCGCCTGCTCCTCGATTTGCGCCATCAGGCTCTGGCGCAGCGCCTCATCCTGCCGCGCCTCGGCCAAGGCCGGCAGCAAGGGCGCGATCGCCCGCGCCCGCTCACCTTGGATTCCGGCAACCAGCCGGGCCGCGCCCAGCACGCCCATCGCGTGCACCAGCAGCGCCTCCACATGGTGCAAGCGGCGGTAGCCTTCGGGCGACGCGGCGGAGACGAGCGCGCCGCGCCGCTGCACATCCGCCATGGTGCGGAACAGGCCATCCTCCGCCGCATCCGCCCTGTTCCCGCCGAGGACGAGACCGGCGACCCTCAGCGCCTCGATCGCCACATTGCGCACTTCCTCGTAAAAGGCGTCCCGCTCGCTTGGCGGCGTGAACAGCCCGACCACCAGCGTTACGCACAGCACGCCGATAAGCGTGCATTCCGCCCGCGAGACCGCCAGTGCAAAGGCCGTTTCCGGATGAAACAGCGAGGGCAGCACGACGATGCTGGCCGAAATGCCGCTGAGCATCGCGCCATATCCATGCACGCCGCGCAGCATGTGGACCAGAAAGGCGTTCACGGCCACCCACAGGCCGAGCAGGGCCATCATCTCCCACGGGCCGCCCCCGGTTTTCAGAATGCCGAGGCCCGCCGCAATGCCCGCGATGCTGCCGATGATGCGGAACACCGCCCGCTCGAAAACCAGACCGCGCCGGGGCTGGGTGACGACGAACACCGGCATGGCCGCCCAGAAGGCGTTGTCCACATGGAAAATACTGGCGATTGAAAACGCGAGCACCGCAGCCAGCGCCAGACGAAGGCCGTGTGCGATAGCGTGCCGGTCCAGCCCGGCTCCTTGCAGAAATTTATCCAACATACGCAAAATCAAGATCACTCCGGGAAAAAGACAAGCCCAATTTCTTAAAGCAAGCTGTTTGTCCTGCGTCAGGCAAGCGCGGCCAACCGCTCTCACAAATCATTTTTCTTTTGCGGGGGATCTCGGCCCCCTGCACCCCTGCCTTTGACGGAACGCACCCTGCAATTCCCACAGCACCCGCTGGATTTTCCCTGCCGATGTCGCACAAACCGAACGGGCACGGCGCGCCCCGCTCGACCTGTTGCGGATGAAACGGTAAGTCTGGGCAAGCATCCGGGTTTTTCTCTCCTTCATTCTTCAAGGGGCTGTTCATGTCGCTCACGGGTTCAACCGTTCTCATCACCGGCGGCTCACGCGGCATCGGCGCGGCAGCCGTGCGCCAGTTGGCCGCCAAGGGCGCGTTCGTTCTCATCCATTACGGGCGCAGCCGTGAGGCGGCGGAGGCCGTGCTGGCCGACATCAACGGCCACGGCGCGCTCATCGAGGCAGACCTGAGCCAGCCCGGCGCAGGCCGCGCCGCATGGGAGCAAGCCCTCCGCCTTGCCCCGAACGGCAAGATCGATGTGCTGGTGAACAACGCCGCCACCTTCGCCGAGAGCGGGGTGGAAGCCGAATGGGAGAAATGGACGCAAGACTGGTCCACCACCCTTCAGGTGAACGTCGTCGCCACCGCAGACCTGTGCAAATGCGCCATTCCCCATTTCGAGGCAAACGGCGGCGGGCGCATCGTCACCGTCATCAGCCGGGCGGCCCACCGGGGCGATACCCCGGAATTCATGCACTACGCCGCCTCCAAGGCCGCGCAGGCCGCGCTCACCAAATCCATCGCCCGGGGCTTTGCGGCGAAGAACATTCTCGCCTTCAACATCTCCCCCGGCTTCACCCGCACCGATATGTCGGCAGACTGGGTGCGCCTCCACGGCGAAGCCGCCGCCTCGGCGGAAATCCCCCTGGGCCGCATGACCATGCCCGAGGAAGTCGCCAACGCAATCACCTACTTCGCAGGCGAAGCCCCCGCAGCGCTGACCGGAACCACCGTTGACCTGAACGGAGCCAGCTATATCCGCGCCTGAGCTTTCTCAGGGGGTTGGCGGGATATTAAATTATTAAGTTATTCAAGGGGATTTATAACCCCCTTGAGATCCCCCTTTCATTTGGAAAGGGCCGCGCCTTGCGGTTTCCGGCAGCGCTTTCCTGAAAGCAGCCCTCGGGCAGGCTGTATATCTTCCGGCCCATCAAGGGCGCGGCCCTATAAACGAATGGGAGGTTGCAGGAGGGGCAAGCCCCTCCTGCGCAAGAAATCTTAATACGCTTCCGGCGCGGCGGCGGAGGCGTCTTCCGGCAGGCCGCCCATTTCGCCCACCAGCTTGGTGTAGGCATCCAGATAGGCCAGCACGATCACCTGACCGATTTCGGTGTTTTCGTAGCCGCCGCCAGCAAGGCCTGCCACGGCGCCGAACACGCCAACGCCGCCGCCTGCGAAGCCGATGTCGCGCTTGCGGGCATAGCCTTCCACCAGCGCTTCTTCCTCGGTGGTGCGGGCGTTGACGATCGACAGGGTGACGTTGGCTTCCTTCTTCTTCATGTTGATGCCCCCGGCGATTGCGCCGAAGGTGCCGCCCACCAGCCCGCCCAGCGCGCCGCCGATGCGGTTGCCGCCCGAGTTGGAGTTCGAGGTCACCAGATCAGGCTGAAGGAAGTAGTCGGCTGCGCGCACCTGCCCCCGGCCGATGTTCGAGCCTTCCTGAAGTTCGCCAGAGTCCGCCAGCGCGCGTTCCATGCTGCGGCTTGCCAGGCTGCGGCCCCGGTTCACCAGCGTGAAGCAGCCTGACCTCTGCACGAACACGCGCAGAATGGCCTCCGGGCTGCCCAGATTCATCTGCCGCCACCACTGGTTGTCCGGCTCGACGATGGCGATGGTGCCCAGCTTGCGGCTGCACTGCGGAATTTCAGCCGTGCCCTTGTTCTGCGCCTTGCGGCCCGAGGACTGCGCCATCGCGGCCGGAGCGACCGACGCGCACAGCGAAGCGGCCACAGCCGCCAGAACGATTTTCTTGAACATAACCCAACAGGCCCCCTGGTATAGGATCGCGAAATGCGCGGATCATACAATACAACGAGACCGGGATCGCAACAGTTTTTGCGCGGTTTGCATTAGGCAGGATGAAGTTTCCGGCAATCCTCCGGGCATCTTCCGGCAAGAAGAATAATATATTTAATTGAGGAGGTTGCGCCGCACGCGCGGGTTGCCATCAGGCCCGTCTTCAACAAGCCGCAGCAACCGCGCCAAACAGACTATACCCACTATATAAGCAGCAGAAATCAGTCAGCCGCCGGTTGTTCCGCATTGTTTCCCGAACCCGCCTTCCCTGATGCCTTCTCCCCTGATGCCTGCACCAAGCCATTGCGGGCGGTGATGAAGAAATCCGCCAGCAGCCGGAATTCCTCCTCACGCGGGCTTTTGCGCCGCCAGACCAGCGCAATGCGGCGGCTGGCATGCTCCGAGCGGAGCGGGCGGGTAATCACCCGCGTGCCCTCCAGAATGCCCGCCTCCACCGCCATCTGCGGCAGCAGGGTCATGCCCAGTTCGTTGTCCACCATCTGCACCAGCGTGTGCAGCGAAGTACCCAGAATCGCCCGCTCACCGCGCAGGTCCGGGCGCTCGCAGGCGGCCAGCGCATGGTTGCGCAAGCAGTGGCCGTCTTCCAGCAACAGCATGTGGTCGCCGTCCATGGTGGCGGGGTCGATCGTATCGGGCACGTCCGCCTCGTCCGTCTCGTGCAGGGCGGCCACAAGCTCGTCGTCAAACAGTTCTTCCGCCTGAACGTCGCCGCAGCCGTAGGGCAAGGCCAGCAGCACGCAATCCAGTTGGCCGCGCATCAGCGCATCGCAGGCGATGTGGCTCATCTCCTCGCGCAGATACAGCTTCAGGTCCGGGTATTCCTGCCGCAGCTTCGGCAGCACCTTGGGCAGGAAAAACGGCGCGATGGTGGGAATGACGCCAAGCCGCAACTCGCCCGAGAGCGGACGCCCCGCCGCCCGCGCCAACTGCGCGATTTCGGTCGTCTCCCGCAGCACGTTGTACGCCTTGCGCGCCACCTTCTCGCCCAGCGGCGTGAACCGCACCACCCGCTTGGTGCGCTCCACCAGCGTGGCGTCAAGCACCGTCTCAAGCTCCCGCAGCCCCGCCGACAGGGTGGACTGGGTCACGAAACAGGCCTCGGCGGCCCGGCCGAAATGGCCATGCTCGTACAGGGTCGTCAAATACTGGAGCTGCTTGATGGTTGGCAGATTCATAATCGATTTCCCAAATTTCATTCGGCCCTATAATCTAATTTATCAATAAAATCCACCCTGATTGCGCCTGCGCCATCTACGACCATGCGGCGCTTGAAGCCGCCCGCAGGCTGGCATACGCTTCAGAACAAAAGATGAACTTGAATTAGAACGGTTTGCAGAGGGTCGCCTGATTTCACTGCTGAAGGGAAGGATGCGAGGGTCGCAGACCCTCGCGCTCCCATTCCTTCGAACGGGCCGCACCCTTCATCACGCGCACGTCCCTTTGAAACGAATGGGAGGTGCAGGAGGGGTAAGCCCCTCCTGCAAAAAGAAAAAATCGCTCTAAACGGGGGTGGAAACGCAGGAAAGCGCAACAGGCAACGAAGCGGCGGCAGGAGGCAGCGCCGCCCCGCCCTGTTCAGACAAACAACTGGACCAGACGATACACGCTGGTGACGATCACCATCAGGCCGACGCCGATCATCAGGGTGCGCGCCCGCAGCTTCCGGGCGAACCGCGCCGCCAGCGGGGCCGCCAGCACCGCGCCGAGCAGGAGGCCGACCACCGCCTTGGAGAAATTGGCAATGCCGATGTGGGGAATGAGCATGGCCGAGACCACCAGCGCCACCACGAATTCCGCCAGATTGGCCGTGCCCACCGCATAGCGGGGCTGGCAGCCGCTGGCGATCATGTTGCTGGTGACGAGCGGCCCCCACACCCCTGCGGTGGCCTCCAGAAAGCCGCCTGCAACGCCGATGCCTGCGGTGCGCTTGTTCGAGACGTGGGAGGTGATGGTGCGGAAGGCCCGCAGGATGATGTAAACGCCCACGAAGGTCAGATAGACGGCGGTGATCGGGCGGATGATCTCGCCAGACACCTGCGTGAGCATCAGCACGCCCAGCAGGCCGCCCACCGCGCCCGCGGCCGCCAGCAGGCGGAACAGGCGCCAGTCCACGTTCTTGTGGCGGATGTGCGCCGCGCCCGACACCGCGCCGGTGAAGATCTTGGCGCCGTTCACGCTGGCGCTGACCACCGTGTAGGGGATGCCGAGGCTCGTCAGCACGGTATAGCTGATGACGCCGAAGCCCATGCCCAGAGCGCCATCAAAGAGCTGGCCCACGAAGCCGATGGCGACGAACACCAAAAAATCTGAGGCGATCCAATCCATTACGCCTGTAGCGCCCTCAACTGTGGTCACACAAGAACCGCCGAAACTAGTCTGCGGGCCGATGTTGGCAACACAGTTTTGCTACGAACAGGCAAATATCAGCTTGGCCTCGCCTGCCAGTTCGCCTCACAAAACCCTGCTATGCCATTGAGATTTCGAGCTTTCGATGACCTTTTCCAGCCAGAATAAATTCCTGCATTTTCCATGCCCCCAAACAGCATTCCAGCGCTGCCGGAGCGCCCCGGCGGTGGAAAAGCGCCCGGCGAGCGCCGCCGGAGCAGCGCATCCGGCCATCCGTTCCGCATGCCCGTTCCCTGACGCCCGGCCGGGTTTTTACATGCCCGCCCCCGGTCGCCAGCGGTTGACTCGATGCTCCGGACGCTTATTCATCCTTCCTTTCAGATGAAACCAAAGGCAGATCATGCAACGCCGGTTCACGCTGTTTATCTTCGTCGCCATGATTCTGGGCGTCATCGTCGGGCATCTGTTCAATCAGGGCACGGCAAACGCCGAGGCCGCGAAGGAGATCGCCGACTATTTCTCCATCGTGACCGACGTGTTCCTGCGGCTCATCAAGATGATTATCGCGCCGCTGGTGTTCTCCACGCTGGTGGTGGGCATCGCCCACATGGAAGACAGCGCCTCGGTCGGCCGCGTCGGCATGAAGACCATGGTGTGGTTCCTCGGCGCGTCCGCCGTCTCGCTGATGCTCGGCGCGGTGATGGTGAACCTGTTGCAGCCGGGCGTCGGCCTGTCCCTGCCCCTGCCGGACGTGAACGCCAGCGCCGACGTGGCCGCCGGCGGCATGTCCCTCAAGGAGTTCATCACCCATCTGGTGCCCAGTTCCATCGCCGAGGCCATGGCGAACAACGAGATCCTGCAAATCGTGGTGTTCTCGGTGTTCGTGGGCATCGCCATCACGCAAATCGGCGAGAAGGGCCGCCTCGTCGCCCAGTTCGCCGACCAGATGGCCCATGTGATGCTCAAGATCACCGGCTATGTGATGATGACCGCGCCGCTGGCCGTGTTCGCCGCCGTCGCGGCCACCGTCACCACCGAAGGTCTCGACATCATTCTGGTGTACGGCAAGTTCATCGGCAGCTTCTACCTGTCCCTGTTCATCCTGTGGGCGGTGCTGGTCTTTGCCGGGTTCCTCGTGCTGAAGGGGCGCATCGGCGGTCTGGTCGCGGCCATTCGCGAGCCGACGCTGCTGTCCTTCTCCACCGCCTCGTCGGAGGCCGCCTACCCCAAGACGCTGGAGCGGCTGGAACAGTTCGGCGTGCCCAACCGTATTGCCAGTTTCGTGCTGCCGCTGGGCTACTCGTTCAATCTGGACGGGTCGATGATGTACTGCACCTTCGCCACGCTGTTCATCGCGCAGGCCTACGGCATCGAGCTGACGCTGGCCCAGCAGGTGACCATGTTCCTGCTGCTGATGGTCACCTCCAAGGGCATGGCGGGCGTGCCCCGCGCCTCGCTGGTGGTGATCGCGGCCACGCTGGCCCACTTCAACATTCCCGAGGCGGGCCTGCTGCTGGTTCTGGCCGTTGACCAGTTCCTTGACATGGGCCGCAGCGCCACCAATGTGGTAGGAAATTCCGTGGCAACGGCGGTCGTCGCCAAGTGGGAGGGGCAGCTCTCCCCCAAGGAAGACAGGATCGTTGCTGAAACGTAACCGGTGCGTTCGCGCCCTCGGGAGTCGATCTTAATTGCCGAAACCGGCTAATTCTGGCAGCTTTCGGCAATTGTTGCCCATATAAGTCAAGGAGACCGCCATGCTCCGCTCGCTGGTGGCCTATTTGGATTCGATCAAGGCACGTGACCCGGCCCCCCGTAACCGCTGGGAAGTATTGCTTTATGCCGGGGTGCACGCCGTGGCGCTGCACCGTATCGCCCATGCCCTGTACCGACGCCGGTTCTACTGGCTGGCGCGGGCGATCTCGCAGTTCGGGCGCTTCCTGACCGGCATCGAGATTCACCCCGGCGCGAAGATCGGGCGCAACCTGTTCATCGACCACGGCATGGGCGTAGTGATCGGTGAAACCGCAGACATCGGCCATGATGTCACCATGTATCAGGGCATCACGCTGGGCGGCGTGGACCCCTCCAGCGGCAAGGGCGGCAAGCGCCACCCCACCATCGCGGACGGCGCGATCATCGGGGCCAACGCCCAAATTCTCGGCCCCATCATCATCGGCAAGCGCGCCCGCGTCGGGGCCAACGCCGTCGTCACCAAGGACGTGGCGGAAGGCGCGACCGTGGTCGGCAACCCGGCCAAGCCGCTGCTGGTGGACGCCAAGGTCTACGCCAAGGACTTCCTCGCCTACGGCACGCCCTGCGATGAAAAATACGATCCCCAGACCCAGAAACTGGAGATTCTGCGCTGCGAGATGGAGCGGCTTCAGGCCCGCCTCACCGCCCTTGAGGCCGAACAGCGCGACAAAGGGGACGATCGGCCCTCGCATAGATCCGCCGGCTGATCTACACTAGGGCGTCATGGAGAACGTTACACCCATACGCCCCGCACCGCCGCCCTCGCGGCAGGACGGCGCGGCGCCTCATCAGGTGGTGTTCGACCGTCAGGAACTGAGCAAGCTGCTCGGCGTCTATGGGCGCGGCGTGGCCATGGGCGTGTGGCGGGATTACGCCATCGACATGCACCGCCAGCAGGCGGTGTTCTCCATCTTCCAGCGCTCCAGCGACCGGCCCGAGTTCCGGGTCGTCAAACAGCCGGATCTCGCCCGAAAACAGGGCCAGTATGCGCTTGTGGCCCAGTCCGGCGCGATCCTGAAACGCGGGCACGAACTGCCCAACGTGCTGCGCCTCCTGGAGCGCAAGCTGCTGAAGGTGATCGAGGACTGACAAGAGCAGAGGTTTGCTTCCTCTTTGCAGGGGGATTTGAAATCCCCCTGCGACCCCCTCATCATTTTGAACGGGACATGCACGGCATAACGGGCGCGCCCTGATTGAAAGCCTTGGGTTATAAGGCTGCGCCTGTCATGCAGCCCACGGCCCGACAAACGAATGGGGGAACCCAAGGGGGTCCGAGACCCCCTTGGTGAACTTCAAACAAGAACGAAGTTCCAAAAGGCGCAAAAGCAAAAGGCCCGGCGGATGCCGGGCCTTTCGTTGTTCAGGCTGTGCCTGCGCGGAGGCTACTCACGCCCACTATTCACGGTTGCCCATGAAGCGCAGCAGGAACAGGAACAGGTTGATGAAGTCGAGGTACAGGCTGAGCGCGCCCGAGACCGACTTCTTGGCGGCCACGTCGTAGCCGTCGCCCGCGAAGTACATTTCCTTGATCTTCTGGGTGTCGTAGGCGGTCAGGCCAGCGAACAGCAGCACGCCGACGGCGCTGATGACGAAATCAAACGCCGGAGACTGGGTGAAGATGTTCACGATGCTGGCCAGAATCAGGCCGATCAGCCCCATGAACAGGAAGGTGCCCCAGCCGGAGAGGTCCTTCTTCGTGGTGTAGCCGTACAGGCTCAGCGCGCCGAAGGTGGCGGCGGTGACGAAGAAGGTCTTGGCGATGCTCGCCCCGGTGTAAATGAGGAAGATGCTGCCCAGCGACAGGCCCATGGTGCCAGCGAACAGCCAGAACACGCCCTTTGTGGCCGTGACGGACATGTGCTGGAGACGGACGCTGAAGAACAGCACGATGGCGAGCGGCGCGAACAGGGCCACCCAGCGGAATGCAGTGCCGAACACAAGGTATTGCAGCGCCGGCGACATCGCCACCGCCATGGCGACGAGGCCCGTCAGCAGCACGCCCGACGCCATGTAGTTATAGACGCCAAGCATGTACTTGCGCAGGCCAACATCGATGTCGGCCCGGTCCATGGCGCCGGCGCGGCCCATGGCGATACGCGGGTCGATCTGATTAACCATCCAAGGTCTCCCGTGAAACTTTCAACTGCCGTCTCGACAGATCCCGTTAAATATCGGGGAAGTTGCCTTCGCTTTCAAGAAGCAACAGGCGGTGCGCACCCATAAAATACGCGGCAAAGCGCCCCTGCCCTTCGCCTTCGGGGTGGTATTTTACCTCAGGTTTGCGCCGCGCGCAGCACCTGATTGGGCCGGACGCTGAGAACGCGCCATGTGCCCGCCAGCCCCAGCGCGAGCGTGGCCAGCGCGCCGACCAGCACCGTGGCCAGCGCCGGGCCGAGCGGCAGCACCCACTCCAGATCAAGCACGCGGGTGACCGTGAACCAGCCGCCGAGCAGGCCGAGCGCCAGCGCGATGGCCGCCGTGAGCGCGCCGATGAGCAGATATTCCGCCACCAGCCCGGCCAGCACCTGCGCCCGCGTGGCCCCCAGCAGCTTGAGCAGCACGGCATCATAGCTGCGGGCCTGACGGCTGGCGACGATGGAGCCGATCAGCACCAGCACGCCCGCCGCGATGGTGATGGCCCCCATGGCGCGCACGGCAACGCTGATCTGGCGCATGAGCGCGCCCACCTGCTCCAGCGCTTCAGACACCCGCACCACCAGCACCGCCGGGAACTCCGCCGTGATGCGCTTGTAAACCGCGGGTTCCGCCGCCTTGGCGGCCTCAACAGTCGCCATGTAGGTGTGGGGCGCGCCCTGCAACGCCGCCGGGTTGAACAGCATGGCGAAGTTGAAGCCGAGGCTGTCCCAATCCACCTTGCGCACGTTGGCGAGGGTGGCGGTCAGCTCCACCCCCAGCACCGAAACGGTAATGGTGTCGCCAATCTTCATCCCCAGCCCGCGCGCCACCTCCTCATCGAGCGAGACCAGCGGCGGCCCGGCGTAGTCTGGCGTCCACCAGTTGCCCTCCGTCACCACATTGCCCTCGGGCACGTCTTCCGCGTAGCTGAGGCCGCGATCGCCCCGCAGCACCCACGCCACCTCGGGGTCGGGCTTCACCTGATCGGCGGGCACGCCCCTCACCCGCACGATGGGGCCGCGCAGGCTCGGCACGGTCTCGATCGCGCCGGTGCCGGAAGTGGAGCGCAGCGCGTCCTTGAAAGCGTCAATCTCATGCGGCTGGATGTCGAGGAAGAAGAAAGCCGGAGCCTTCTCCGGCAAGGTGCTGCGAATCTGGGCGTTCAGGTTGGTCTCGATCACCGCAATCGCCGCGAACAGCGAAAGGCCAAGGCCCAGCGCCATTACCACCTGCCCCGCCGTGTTGCCGGGCCGGTGCAGGTTGGCAACCGCCGTGCGCAGCACCGGGCTGCGGAAGCGGGGCGCGCGGGCGGCGAGCCGCTCCAGCAGCACCCCCGCGCCGCGCAGCAGCGCCAGCACGGCAACGGCAGCCGCCACGAAACCCGCCGCCAGCTTGCGGTCTGCCGCGCCCCACACCGCAAGCACGGCCAGCGCCGCGCAGGCGGCGGCGATGACCGCCAGCGTTGCCGCATCAGGCCGGCCAAGGTTTTCCACGCCGGCGCGGAACAGGCGGGCGGCGGGAATGCGCCGCGCCTGCGCCAGCGGCCACAGTGCGAAGATGATGGCGATAAGCAGGCCATACGCCGCCCCCAGCGCCAGCGCCTTGGGGAACAGGCCGCTGGCGGGCGGCACCGGCAGTTGCTCCGCCAGCACCTGCCCGGCAATGCCCGGCACCAGCGCGCCCAGCGCCAGCCCGGCAAAAATCGCCGCCAGCGTGACCACCCCGATTTGCAGCAGATACACCTGAAACACGAGGGCAGAGGGCGCGCCGAGGCTCTTGAGCGTGGCGAT
>Ga0079224_100009852_pt1 | contig 13079 bp, 8 predicted proteins | sample Stecom2015_FD_80414 | JGI IMG/M metagenome (GOLD analysis project Ga0079224, IMG submission 80414) | Agricultural soil microbial communities from Utah to study Nitrogen management - Steer compost 2015 | ecosystem: Environmental > Terrestrial > Soil > Agricultural land | place: USA: Utah... | reverse complement strand
GTGGAGGTATTCTTCAACAATCCCAACCTGGGAGGGGAAGGATTGGATTGGCGTACCGAAGTGTACATGCCCATTAAAGAAACAAAATGAAACGATTGGTCCTTTTACCCCTTTTTATCCTCACAACCATGGGTTGCGCCCAGAAGGTACACTATGGCCAATTGCGGCCCATGGGGAGCTTCCCCGAAAAATTGGAGGAAGTCTCCGGGATCGCCCAGGCCTCCCAGGACCACTATTGGGTGATCCAGGATTCCGGGAACGAAGATGAGATCCATATGGTGGATTCCACGGCCCAGTTGATCAAAAGCCTGAAAATCGACAATGCCAAGAACCGGGATTGGGAAGAACTGACCATGGACCTACAGGGCAATCTCTATATCGGGGACTTCGGGAACAATGCTAATAAAAGGAAGGACCTGACCATTTATAAGGTCTCGGCGGAGCAGCTGCAAAAAGAAGCGCCCCGGGCGGAAAAAATTGAGTTCAGCTACCCCCGGCAAAAGAACTTTCCCCCAGCAAAGGACAGCCTTTATTATGATACAGAGGGCTTCTTCCACCAGGGGGGCCACCTCTATATCTTCACCAAGAACCGGACACGCCCCTATTCGGGGAAGACCCTGATCTACCGTTTGGACGACCGCCCAGGGGAACAGGAGGCGACCTTTTTGGGCTCCCTCTTCCTCTGTGGGGACAAGGACCAATGTTCGGTGACAGCCGCGGACATTTCCCCGGATGGCCGGACCATGGCCCTTTTGGGCTATGGGCTGTTGTTCATCGTCCGGGATTTTGGACTTTCGGATTTTTCAGGAGCCAAGATCCAGACCTATGACCTTCGGAGCCGGACCCAATTGGAATCCGTCCTGTTTTTGGATGAAAGGACCCTGGTGCTGGCCGATGAACAGAACGATCGGGGCGGAAGGAAACTGTACCGTTTCACCATCGATTAGAACCCAAAACCCAGTCCGAAGGTAAATCTGGTCCCTTCCGAGGCATGGAACAATCCCAGGTTCAAGGTGAGCAAATCCACCCCATTGAGCAGCAGCCCCCCGCCATAGGAATTGTGCCATTTTCCAGAATCCTCCCCAGGAAACCATACCCTACCATAGTCAAAACCGCCGTAGATGCCAGGGGTCACGGGCAGGAGCCCTGTGGTCCGCCTTCTGAAACTATACCGGATGTCCGTACTCTGGCTAAAGGCCGACTTCCCGTTGAACCGTTGGAACCGATAGCCCCTGAGGTCCCCGTTGCCACCGATACTGGCGGCCTGATAAAATTCAAAATCATCCCCGAAGTTAAAGTGGCCCTTGAGGCTGGTGGCCAGGACCAGGCGCCCGTCGGAGGTGATTCTATGGTCCACTGAGAGTTGGGGCACCAAATAGGCAAAGGAGCGCCCCCTTTGGTCCAGGTTTGTTTTGTAGCCTCCTCGAAGGCTGAATCCCATCCCCAAGGTCGGGAAAGCGGCATTGTCCGTATTGGAATAGCTGTATTCCCCTTCCAGTCCAAAAAAGTTTTGGTCGGGGTCCCCGGCGGTACCGGTATAAAAGTCCGCGATGAACCGATCGGGGGTGAGTTCCACCTCTATGTTCTCATAGGAGGCCCCCAAGGTCACCTTGGAGCCCAAAAAACCCCTCCAGACCAAGGCCGGGGCAAATTTAAGGGTGCGGATGCGCACCCGGTTGAAATCCTTTCCCAAAGGATGACCTTCGTCTAGGTTTATCGTTTCATTGCCAAAACCGAAGAAATTCTGGGTAAAGTTGGGACTCGTGAACTTCAGACCCACTTCCAAGTTCACCTGGTCCATGATATGGGCAAACTCCCCTTCATAGGATAAATCGAAGCCGTGGGTGGCAAAATAATAGGCCCCTTTAAGGTGGTGTTGCCTGGTAAAGGGGTTTTTGCGGAACCCATTGAAGGTATAGGTGTCGGCCAATCCGATCCGAAACCCATCATCCGGGTTATAGCCCAGGGTGGGTAATATCTGGTTGGTACTGGCCTTGACGTTCAAAAAGCCATAGGTGTTGGTCCGGTGTTCATCCATACGGTGGATCCTCCCTCCCAGGGCCCCTTCATAGGTGTTGTTCTTGGATTTGAAATCGTATACATCGACTTTTTGGGATGCTTTCGAAATTTCGTAGACATCGTTGTTCTGGCCCCCGACGATGCGCAGCCGGATCTTGGAACCGGGCACGTCCACGGCAAAGACGTCATCATCATCCAGCCCATACAACCAGATTTCCTTGGTGTATCGGGGATCGAAGACTTTGTGATAGAACCGCTCCGCGAGCTCCCCTTTTTTGATCCGGTGTGCCTTGATCTCCACACGCCCATCGGGCAGGGAGACCACGCTGTAATGATCGTCCTTGTCCGTGCCTGTTATCACAGCATAGCGGTTCAGAATCTCGAAGAACTCCTGTGCCGTTTCCACCAGACTTTCCTTGCGCGCCAGAAGGGTCCCCTTGATTTCCTCCAGGGTATGGTCCCGGACCTCCTTGGGGAAGGCCAAAAAGGCCTCATCGATCAAATCCCCGTTGATATGCTCCTGGATGTACCGGGCCTCCCGGATAAAATCTTCCCGGTTCGTTTGTGACAACAGGGCCATGTCCAGGGCATAGGTCCTGGGGGAGGAAGTAAAGCCCTTGAGGTTGCGGATCTCCTGGTGGAAGCCCTCAAAGATCCTCAGGGCCGGGACCGCACGGGAACCAAAGTTCATAATCAGCCCGTCCCCCCATCGGGAGAATACCTGGTCCCGATCTCTGGGAATGGGCTTGAAGAGCCGATTGCCATCCTCGGTCTCAAAACGGGCCCAACGCCATTGGTCATCGTGCCGGTCCCAATCCCCGACCAGAATATCGAACAGCCGGGCCCTTACAAAAAGGGAATCGTCCAGACGGTTTTCCTCATCCTCCCGCAATTCATTGATCAGGTCATAGGTGTTCTCGATCTTTTTGGATTTGCCAAAACTCTCCAGCTCCGCATGTTCCTCGGAAACTTGTTCCTCCAACATATAGAGTTCGTCCCCGAACTCCAAATTGAATTCCCCCAGGGCAGGTTGTTTCGGGATATAGTACAGCTTGGGATTGGTGTGGTACAGGCCAACGGCCCCACTGAGTTTGGCCATGGTGAAGGCTGCATAGGGATGGGCCCCCGTATAGAGGTCCATCAGCAGATCTTCCGTATAAGTGTCCTCGAATTGCCCTATGATGAACTGATCCTTGAAGGCGATGGCCTGTAGATAGCGCTCGGCACTCTTGCGCAAGGCACGCATATTGTACTGCCGCCCGCTGGGATCTTCCAAACGCAGGGTATGGGATTGGTTCCCCCCTCCTTTACGGACCACCATGAGCCCCCCGAAGAGGGTATCCAAACGGACGGTAGGGGCCTTGACCTTGGTGGCATAGTATTTCCGATAGCGTTCCCCCCAAAGCCATTTGTGGAAGCCGCTTTTGTCGACCTCCTCCTGGGTATAGACCGAGGCTTCCACAAAGGGGGGAAAATCCTGGGGCAAACCACTGAAATCCGTGGACCGTTCCGGTGGAAGTACATCCGCGCCATAGATTCGCTGCCCGGGACCTTCCCCACTTTCGTAAAATGATACCACACTGGAGCCGTCCCTGTAAACATCCAGGACGGCATAGCCGTTCTGTCCCGTGGAAAAGGTGGCGCCGTTGATCAGCCGGGTAGGCCCGGTCTTGGAACCGGAACCGCTCACAATCTGGGGTTTTCCATATTCCTCGATATATTGTAGTCCATGCTCATGGCCCGAGACAAAGATGACCTTGTCCGAAAATTGGCTCAAGGTCAAGATTCTTTTTTTGAGGGCATTGTACCGCTTATTGGAAAGGTCCTCCACGGAGGCCCCGGAGGTCCTCCTCAAGAAATTGGCCAGGCTCCCCAAAACGGGAAGTGGCAGTTTATTGCCCGTTGGGTAGAGCTGGTCCCGGAGGGAAAACTGACCCCCATGGTTCCCATAGGTGAACATGGGGTGGTGCAGGGCCAAGATCAGGGTCTTGTCCAGGTTTTTCTTGATCTCGCTTTCCAGTTCGTCGAAAAAATGCTCCCGATCCTTGATCTCACAGTCATCGTTCACCGTGGGAAAGCGGTCCCAATCGGCCAGGTACCATTCCGAGTCGATGGCCAGGACCACTATCTTGTCCCCGATCTCGATCTTTTCGATGGGGCAGCCATTTCGGGGCAAAAAGACCTCCTTGCTGCCCAGGGCCGATTCAATGTACCCCTGTTGTCTTTCCAGGCCCACGGGTCCCCCGGCATACCAATCGTGGTTGCCCGGGATGAACAGCGGGCTACCAGCAAAGGATTCCAAGGTGGCCAATTGGGCGTCCAGATACTGTTCGGAACGTCGGTGGCCCCCGGGATCTTCAATACTGTCCACAAAGCCGGCCGGATAGACATTGTCCCCAAGGAAAATGGCCGTACTGTTGGCCGGGGCCGCGTCCAGGGCAGCCTTGAAGCTTTCCAGGGTCGGGCCCATTTCTCCCTCCGGGGAAAGGCCGGCATCCCCGATCAAATAGAAACGGTGCGCCAATTCCTTGTCCGGGGGTGGGGAACCCAGCCCGGTAGGGCCCGCATATTTGGCCTGGTAGGTGGCACACCCGAGCAAGAAGGCCGACGATGCGAGCAAGAGGCAATGTTTCTTCATGGAAAAAGGGTTGAGACTATTTTTTGTAATTTGGACCTATAAAAAATGCGGCCATGTCGGATATCGTTGATTTAACTGAAAAATATGTATCGACACTTCTCACGGAAAAACTGGATCCCAGGTTTTTGTACCACAACCTTCGACATACCGAATCTGTAGTTAAAAGTACTAAAGAATTGCTGAACTTCCACCCGCTGGAGGAGCCCGAAAAAGAACAGCTCCTATTGGCCGCCTGGTTCCACGATGTGGGCTATATCCAAGGCCGGGAGGATCACGAAGCGAAAAGTTGTGCCATGGCCAAGGCCTTCTTGGAGGACCACGGTTATCCGGAAGGGGGCACCGACAAGGTCTGTGCCCTGATCATGGCCACCCGGATGGACCATGAGCCCCTAAACCTCATGGAGTCGATCATCAAGGATGCGGACCTGTCCCACTTTGTCCAAAAGACCTATTGGGACACCACCGAGAAGCTGCGGGAAGAACTCAAAAGTTTCGGTCTGGCCGACTATTCGGACCGGCAATGGCGGGAGAAGAACATACAGGTCTTCCAGGAAAAACACAAATTCTATACAGAATATGCCCGGTTGAATTGGCAAGAGGGCAAGGAATATAACCTCAACCAATTGCTCAAGGAAAAAAAGGCGGAAAAGAACATGCGCAAACGGGAGGCGCTCAAGGCCCAATACAAGAGCGAGAGCCCGGACCGCAGCATACAGACCCTGTACCGGATCACCCTGAGGAACCATTTGACCCTAAGCGACATTGCCGATACCAAGGCCAACATACTCCTATCGGTGAATGCCATCATCATCTCGGTGGTCCTGGCCAACCTGCTCACCAAGTTGGACAGTCCTTCCAATGCCTACCTGGTATATCCCACGGCCATTTTGATCCTATGTAGTATAATCACCATGTCCCTATCGGTGGTGGCGACCCGACCCAATGTCACCAGTGGCAAGTTCACCAAGGAGGACGTGGAACAAAAAAAGGTCAATCTGTTGTTCTTCGGCAACTTCCACAAAATGGAACTTTCCGAATATGAATGGGCCCTTCAGGAACTGGTCAAGGACAAGGATTATGTCTACAACTCCCTGACCAAGGACCTGTATTACCTGGGGATCGTACTCAACCGCAAGTACAAGATCCTCAGGATCACCTACAATATATTTCTCTTGGGAATGATCATATCGGTAATCGCCTTCGGGGTCGCCTTTCGCTTTTTTGGCCCGGACAGCAACTTTTCCTTTGTTCTCTGATCAGGGATTGAGTTCCGCCATCAGGTCGTCATAGGTGTAGGTGCGCTCGGAGCCCTTGTCCTTGGTATAGGCGATTTCCGCCCGGATGGCCTTTAGCCCGCTTACCCCCTGCAGCCCTTCCAGCTCCACAATCTCCAGGGAATTGGTGAAATAGCCCTTGGCCTGCAAAAAGCTCAGATAGCGCAAATATTCCCGTTCGTCCTTGAGCTGGGAATATACAATGGAAAGCTTGCCCTGTTGGGTGAGCCGTTCATTGGTACCTTTGATATAGGATTTGTCGATCCGCTTTTTGATGATTTCGTAGCGGGCATTGTAGGTGCCGTCCACATCAAAGCGCTTCTCGTCCATCCTAAAACGGATGGCCAAGGGAGTACCGTAGACCAAGATTAGGGAGGCCACGTCCAGTTGTACCGGAAGTTTGGACTTCATGCTGTAGAACTTGTTCTCCATTTCGCACATGGTTTGTAACTGCCACAGTCTGAGATTTCCCAAATAGAGCTTATCGAATTTTCGGTCCTTGGCAATGGAGCTTCCGATGTACATACTGTGTTCCACCCCATCGGTCTTATAGCGCTCGAAATAATGGGGGAACATGGCCTGTGCCGCTTCCTGTTTCCTGTCCAAAAGGGCAGCCAGTTTCATATTGGCCTCCGTCACGCTCTGGTCGTAGTTTCTGCGATGGTCATAATAGGACTGGGTGGTGGGATCGATGTTCTTTTCATAGGTCTTGATCAGGTCCCCCAGGGCCGTGTTTTTCTTGAAATGTTCAAAGACCGGATTGATCTCCTCCTTGACAAAGTCAAATACAGCCTGTTCCGTATGGGTGAAAAGGGTCTCCTTCACCTCGGTCAGGTAATTGTCCACCCTGAACTTGAGTTCCTCATAGACGGGAAGGCCATAGTCGGCCATAGCAACCTCCAGGATGTCCCCGATCTCTGCGAGTTGGATCATCAGGTCGCGCTGTATGGAGAGATTCCTTTCCTTGGAGGAATCCTTGATGTCGATCTGGCCGTAGAGGGGATATACTTCCTCGAATACGATTTCCTTGAACACAGGGTCTTTCCCCAGGAGTTCATCGGCCATAAAGCGCTTTGCCTCTTCCTGGAACTTCCAATAGACCGAAGGGTGCACTGTGGTGCATTCATTCTGGATCACGGCATCGATGAGGTTTTCCTCCTCCTCTATGGTCCTGAGTACCGCGGATATGATATAGGGCATCACATCGTCCAATTTACTGGCATTGACACTGTTCAGCTCATTGGGTGTTTCGGAGACCAGTTCCAGGACCCCCAGCAGTTTACCGTTGATCGCGATAGGGGCCAGGATGGCTGAACGTATGCCCTGTTCCATCAGGTTCTTATAGGGTTGTGGGTTCCCCTGGGAGCTTTTTAGGCATTTCTCCACATTGGCGATGGCAAAATACTGGCCCTGTTTCATCAGTTTCCCCTTGGATTGATGGCAGAGTACCGTGTCGCAGGATTCCATGGCCTTGTCATGGAGGATATGGCTCTTCATCCCCCGGCCATAAATCCTGAAAAAATTGTTTGAATCCGGTTCGTATCCCGAAAACCCGATCTTGATGTCCTTTAGGCGGAACAGGGACCGAAAGGTGTCCTGAAAACGCTCCATAAAGGATAGGTCGTCCTTCACGGTCCTCCCGATCAGGGATGACTTTATCTCGGAAATGGAATTCTCCACGGTGACATCGAACATATTGGCGATGATAAAGCCCTTGGCGATAAAACTATGGGGCGGTATCTTTTCCTTCCAAAGTTCGATATTGTCAAAATTTCCCAAGAGCTCGTCCACATCGTCCTGGGTCAAGTCCAGTGCTTTATCGGTGGGCAGGATCTCCATAAAATCCGCATTGTAGAGAATGCGATAACGGCGCTGCACCCCTTGGCCATCGGGGATGTCGTAGAAAAGGGGACGCCAAAGGTCGAGCATATGCCCGTAATGGAACTTCAGGACCACGCTGCACTTCATGATATAGTTGAAATCCGCGGGCATGTTCAGCAGTTGCAGCCGATAGTCCTTCCCGGCCATCTCCAGGATATTTTTGAAGCGTTCCGAGGAGTTGAAGACCACGTTCTCAAAAGCGGTGGTGGCCGTCTTGATCTCATTGTGGGTAAGCATGGGGGGGAAGGCATCTTCCAATATCAGGCCGATGACTTCCCGGTGCTCCTCTAAAAGGGAGAGATCGGTAAAGCCCTCCCGCAGCACCGGATAGGGTGCCTGGGCATCCAATACGGTCTTGGCGCGCTCGGCCAGATAGGTATTGGGGCTATGGAGTTGCTCATCGTAATGTTCCAACAATTTATTGAAACTTACCAATTGCAACATGGGGCTGTCCGAATTCTGATCTACCATCATGTCCTATTGGTCTGTAAAAAGACTCCAAAGTTACAAAAATTCATCAAAGAAAGGCTTCACACCCGGGGCGTTAGCGGGTTTGACATTTACCCAATGAGGCGGATATCTGTCCAAAAGAAAAAAATGTGGTTTATGGACGTGATCGGCAATCAATTGTCGATCTATTAGGGGACAAGGGCATTGGACATACTGTCCGTATGGGGAATATACAACGGCAAGGGTCGGGTAGCCCAAGAATCCCACCTGCTTTAGTGGTTGGAGTGCCTAAAAACTAAAAAATGTAGGGCTCGAACGGCCCTTCATTGCGGATAAATTGTCAATTTTGGGGAAACTTTGGAGAAAAGAAACACATGTCATCCACCCACAGATTGGACCGCGCCTATAAAAATGCCAGGGTCATCCCATTTGATGACAGTTCGAAGTTCATATTTTTCAGTGATTGCCACCGGGGCGACAACAGTTTTGCCGATGAGTTCGCCAACAACAGGAACATCTATTACCACGCCCTGAGCCATTACCATGGGGAAGGTTTCCATTATTGTGAACTCGGGGACGGGGACGAACTCTGGGAGAACCTAGGTTTTGAGGCCCTGATCGAGGCCCATAAGAACGTGTACCAACTGCTGCGGCGCTTCCATTTGGAAAATAGGCTGTATATGGTCTGGGGAAACCATGACATGGTCTACCGGGACCCCGATTATGTGGCGAAGCACCTCAGTCATTATTTTGAACCCATCGACGGCTCGGACAAAAGCCTTTTCACCGGTATACGCTATCATGAGGCCTTGATCTTGGAACATCATGAAACCGGACAGCAGCTCTTCTGCACCCATGGCCACCAGGCGGATTGGTGGAACTACAGCTTTTGGCGCTTCAACCGCTTTCTGGTACGGGTGCTATGGAAACCCTTACAGGTATGGGGCATTGCCGATCCCACCGATCCGGCCAAGAACTATAAGGAACTCATCCGCATCGAAAAACGGATCAAGCGCTGGATCTTGGGACGGGATCTCATGGTCACCATTACCGGGCATACCCATAGGCCCCGCTTCCCGGAACCTGGGCAATTGCCCTTTTTCAACGATGGAAGCTGCGTACATCCCCGCTGCATCACCGGCATCGAACTGGAAGGGGGAAAACTTTCCCTGGTCAAATGGCATATTGACACCAAAGCGGACGGGACCCTGCAGATCGTTCGGGTACTTTTGGAGGGCCCGCAAAAAGTCAGGGACTATATTCAAAAATAAAATGGAAACGCTGCAGACCATCTTGGAAAAGATACCCATCAGGAACGATCTGGCATCCCATATCATACTGCTCGGGGTGGTACAGGGGTTTTTCCTTGCCCTGGTGATCTTTCTCAGGACCACCAGGGGATCAGCCCTGTGGCTCTATGGCTGGGCCCTGTTGTTCCAATCTCTGGTCTGTCTGGACATCTACCTCTGCTATACGGGGCTGATCAAGCATATGATCTCCCTGAACGACTCCACGGAACCCTTGGTGCTGCTGATCGCCCCCAGCCTGTACCTATTCTTCTATGCCCTTCTTAAACGAAAGAGCGTCACCCTAAGGACCCATTGGCCCCATTTCGTGTTCCCCCTGCTCTATGGGATTTCCCAGACACCCTATTATCTGTCTCCCATGGCCGTAAAGTTGAATTCCTATGTGGCGGCCTTCCACCGGGAGTTGGGATTTGTACCGGTGCCCGGGGAATTCCACCGTACACAGTACTTCAGCAAGGATCTTTTCCGGTGGATGGTACTGTTGAGTTTTCTGCTGTATTTCGTCCTTTCCCTGAGACTGTTGTACGGTACCTTGGGTAAAGGGGCCCTGGGCAAAAAGGCCCGGGAGGGCAAATTCACCTTTTCAAGGAATATCCTACTGTTCTTCCTGGGCCTGATGCTCGTGGTCCTGGTGATCTTCCTGAGCTTTGAGGACGACGGGGGGGACCATATCATAGGGATGGTACAGACCCTGACCCTCTTTATCACTTCCTTCTTCTTCTTGGCGGAATCCCGGTTTTTCCAACGCTCTTGGCTGGCCGACAAATACGAGACCCTGCCCGGTGATACCATTTCCTTTACGGCCATAGAACAGCTCATGGTCCGGGAGGAATACTTTGCCCGGCAAAAGTTCAGCCTGGGGGATCTGGCACAAAGCCTGGATACCCATGCCCAATCGGTCTCCAAACTGATCAACACCCATACCGGGATGAACTTCAACGAATACATCAATCAAAAACGGATCGAATTGGCAAAAAGCCGGCTTCTGGATCGATCCAATGCCCATTTGACCGTGGAGGCCATTGGCCTAAGCGTCGGCTTCCGGTCCAAATCCGCCTTTTACTCCGCCTTCAAAAAACATGTGGGACAGTCCCCCAATGCCTATATAAAGCAAAATAGGGGCTGATCGGGGCCCAATATTTCCAGAATTGCAATTCAGGACATATGGAAGGCCAAAAGGCATGTCCGCTTCCACGGACATTTTTAACCTTTGGCCAAAATTCGATCCAAATGAAAAATGAAAGAAGAAATGATCTGGACTGGCTCCGGGTCTTGGTATTTGCCCTCTTGATCCTTTACCATGTAGGCATGTTCTTTGTTCCCTGGGGCTGGCACCTGAAGAACAATGTAATCTATGAATGGCTCAAATGGCCCATGATCTTTGTCAATCAATGGCGGTTGCCCATCCTGTTCCTTATATCCGGGATGGGCACCTTTTATGCCCTGGGCAAACGGAGCTGGGGAAAATTCAGCCGGGAGCGCCTCCTTCGCCTGGGGGTTCCCCTTATCGTCGGCATGCTCCTTATCGTCCCCCCACAGGTCTATTATGAACGCTTGGGACAGGGAAGCTTTTCCGGCAGTTATCTCGAATTCCAAAACATTGCCTTTGACGGCATCTATCCCGAGGGCAACCTGAGTTGGCACCACCTTTGGTTTCTGCCCTACCTTCTGTTGTTCTCCCTCTTGCTCTCCCCCTTGATGGTTCGTATCGCCCAACGGCCCGGGAGGTTCATGGAGGGGATCGGACGGCTGCTGCAAAAACCTGGGAACCTCTATCTTCTGGTGGCCCCCCTTTATCTGATCGAGGTCTTTGTGGAACCCTTTTTCCCGGTCACCCACGCCCTGATCGGGGATTGGTTCACCTTGGTCTTCAACGGATACCTTTTCTTTCTGGGCTTTGTCCTGATCGGGGCCGGTCCCCTATTTTGGGCGGGCCTGGAAAAAATCAGGAAAACGGCCCTGGTCATTGGTTTGTTGGCATTTTCGGCCCTTCTTGTCCTATGGCTGGGTTTTGCGGACAGTGTCCTGGTACACTTTATCGAAGGGGCATTGAAGGTGGTGAACCTTTGGTCCTGGATCCTGGTCCTTTTGGCCTATGCCAGCAAGTTGTTGAACCGGCCGAGCAATACCCTTGCTTATGCCAATCGGGCGGTCTACCCTTTTTATATCCTTCACCAGACCATCACCGTCGCCCTGGCCTATTATCTTATGGACCTGGATTGGGGCCTGCTGCCCAAGGCCTTGATCCTGATTTTGGGAACCTTTGGGCTGAGTTGGGCAATCTATGACCTGATTATCCTCAGAATCTCATGGCTGCACCCGCTCTTTGGTCTAAAGCCGAAGAAAAAGCTTGCCACTTAACGATTTAACCTAATTTTATGGAAGCTATGGCAAGGTATTTGTTATTTTTATGTTTGCCGAATCGCAAACCCAGTCCATGAAAAATTCATTGTTCATTTTTTTGGCTTTCCTTTTGGGATGGATCCCCCTGCAGGCGCAAGGGGACTTCCCCACGACCCGCCCCTTAAAGATCGGGGAGAAGAACAACCTGGACATCAAGGCCAGCAATCAGGGGACCCTGCTCAATATGCCCTCCATCCTCGAGGAGGACCTGACCTCCAAAAGAGAAAGGCCCGGGGTGATGATGCTTCCGGACAAAGAACTGTTACAGGCCGGACATGACCTGCATATCGATCCCAAAGTGGTGGAAAAACGGGAAAAGGGATCGAGTCAATTTTTTGGGGACCAATACCTGGGGGACTTCAAGACCACGGCCAAGTTTGTTGGAATCGTGGCCCGGGACCATGAATATGTGGACGGGGACCGCATCAAAATCTATTTGAACGGGGAGGTCGTGGAATACAACCTTTTGCTTGATGGCACCTTCAAGGGGATAAACATCGATCTGGTCCAAGGTTTCAACCGAATCGAATTCGAGGCCCTGAACCAAGGTTCTTCCGGCCCCAATACCGCCCAAGTGGTCGTGGCCGGGGAGAAAGGGGAGATCATCCACGACAACCGTTGGAACCTTTCCACGGGTTCCAAGGCCAGTCTGATCATCATCAAGGAAGATGAACCTTGATCACTGATCGGGGCTGTAGGTCCTTTGTGCCCTTTTGAGCACATCCTCCCTAGTAATGGCGGCTTCCTTGAACTGTTTGTCCGCATAGCGCTGGGCCTGGTCGTCGAAATGCGGCGACGCTGGATCTGAGCTCTGCCCCCCTGCCAATAGCGTCTTGGCCCGCACTTTTTCCCCGAATTCCACCACGGCCACAAAACTGTTGCCGCGGGTCCCGTATATTTTTTTGGTGTTGTTGTCGTAATTGGCCCCATAGGCGGCCAAGGCCCCCCAGGTCCCACTGGCAAAACCGATGGGGATGCTGGGTTTGGAATCATCAAAGGCCTGTCGGATATCTCCATTGAGGCGTTGGTAGCGATTGACCTCCCCCCAGGGCATCTTCCAACTGCCAAAATCAGATTCCAATTGGGCCATGGTCTGTTGCAGTAGAT
>Ga0079224_100009851_pt1 | contig 13079 bp, 11 predicted proteins | sample Stecom2015_FD_80414 | JGI IMG/M metagenome (GOLD analysis project Ga0079224, IMG submission 80414) | Agricultural soil microbial communities from Utah to study Nitrogen management - Steer compost 2015 | ecosystem: Environmental > Terrestrial > Soil > Agricultural land | place: USA: Utah... | reverse complement strand
TCCTAGTCCCCCAGCTACATCGACCCGAGAGCCAGAACTCGGGTCACTGGCCCCATCGTCTAGCGGTTAGGACATCGGCCTCTCACGCCGGTAACGCGGGTTCGATTCCCGCTGGGGTCACAAAGTTGCCCGATAGTTGGTAGGTGCGAAACATCGCGGCCGTCTCCTTGACTGCGCCGGTTCCAGGTCAGCTGGATCCGCGTACCGTGATGGCCGTGTGCTAGTTCTTCCGTCGGCGGCGTTTGGCCGGGAGGGGCGCGCGCGCTGGATCGAGCTACCGAACGAAATCGGATTCGGACGGCCAGCACTCGCGGATCACGACGTCGAGCGTCGCGACCAGGTCGGCCGGGGTTCTCGGAAGGGCTCCCGGTGCGAGAGGGCCGCCGCGCCGGACGGCGGATCGAGGCGCAGTTTTGAAGGGCCGCGTCGGGCCGGGCGGCGCACGTCGAGCGCATGTCCAAGCGGGTCGATAGCCAGCGCCCGGACGGTTGCGTGCCCCGCGGCGGTGACCACCAGGTCCCGGAGATCGTTGAGGGCTCAGGCTCGCGGTCAGTTCCGATCGTGGCTCGAAGGGGGATCTGAAGCAACCGTCATGCCAAATGGTCGGCTGCGAATGGCTCAGCGCCGGATTTCGTCCAGACACTTCGTGAGATCGATTGAAGCCCAGCACTTTGCCGCCAGTTCTCGACCGCGTGGCGGAAAGCAGGCATTCACAACCTTCCGCCCCTTCAGGTTGAGAAACTCGACGCCCGGGATGAAATCGCGATCGCTTGTGACGAGCACCGCGAGGTCGTATGAACCCTCCCAGGCTAGCCGGATCATGTCAGTGACGATAGCGGTGTCGATGCCCTTCTCGACGGTGCCCCACATGCTCTGCTCGCACTTGGGGCAGGTTTCAATCGGCTCGTAGCAGCATGGGCACTTGGGCGGCTCTTTGGGCTTCCGTTCTCGCAGCGTGATTTCGACCCCCGGAAAGTGGTCGAGAACATTTACAACCCAGTTCTTGAATTTGGCGTCGCCCGGCTTCTTTGGATCATACGAGGCATAGACGTGCAGACCTTCGTACCGAACGGAACCGCCGGCCTCCGGGCCTTCGAGCACGAGCCGGGCGGCTTGTTGCGATAGCCATGGGCCAAGTTTGGCCCAGTCCGTCGGGAACGCCTCGCGCCCATTCCAACTCTTACTTGCTAGAGTGTAGTTCCAGTAGTCCACGAAGCATCGGACCCGGACGACCCCTACCGACCCCTGTGCACCTTCCGTCCGAACTGCCATTGGTGCATGGTGCCCCACAAAAGAATTCAGGGGACCAAAATCTGGTCCCCTGGGGGTTCAATACGCGAGGACTCCGGTGTGGGGAGCGCCCCTCGCGGGGTTTGATGAGGCCATTGTGAATCCGTCCGGACGTAATTGCAAGGGCGTTGTTGGCTGCCGTACGAGCGCCCGGGAACCCGGGAGCCCACCCTCTCGTTTCCGGCAACCCCCAGGCCACGCAGGGTTGACGAGCCCAAAGCCGCGTCGGCCAGACCGGCGGCGCTCCCCTGCCCCTCGAGCTTCCCTACGGACAAATAAACACGCCCCCCGCCGGGGGATTGATCGGCGGGGGGCGCAGCTAAGATGGACGGAGGTGGGAGGGGTTGACCGTTCCGTCCACGGCGCAAGCTAGCTCACTCGGCACGGATTGCAAACTCTGCGGCGCCGAAAATCTGACGTCTCGCCCCTCGCGCGCCCGCCCCATTTTCATGCTTCAACGCCGTGCGGGCGTCACGGTGAGGCGGCCGGCCGGAAGTCCCAAGGGCGCGCGGCGTTTGGGAGGCGCTCACGCCGCAACCAATCGACCACCGCGTCCGCCCAGCGTTCGCGCGCTTCGAGCGTCGGGTGGATTCCATCCGACATGCGCTCGAGATCGGGGACGAGCCGCGTCGAATCCAAGAAGCGACAGGGGCTGACGTTGTCGCGGATCACGTCCATCAGCCGCGTGTCGTCCGTCCAAAGCGGGGGCCCCACCCAGACGCACGGGCGCCCCTCGAGCGCTTGCACCAGGCGGCGAACGGGTTTCGCCCGTTGCTCGGGCTCGACGATTTCGATTTCGTTCGCCCCGAGGGTGATCAAGACGAGGTCGGGCTGATAGCGCAAGAGCCACAGCCTGAGCTCCTTGCTGTGGGCCCAGTTGGGGATGAAGCTGGCCGTCTTGAAGTGCAGCACGCTCTTCGAACCGGCGCCTTTCAAGCGCCGCCCGAGGGGCAACCCGAGGGCGCCGGCGAAGGAATCGCCGATGTGCAACACGGTCGTCTCGGACGGCAGCGCGGGCGGTGGACGCTCACTGGGCCGAGGGGACACCACGGCGGGATCCTCGGGCTCGTTGTCCGCCTGGGCGGCGTTCGCGCCGGCAGCCACCCTCGCGTCGCGCGCGCGCGGCGCGCTCATGGGGTGGGCCTCGGCGGCCTGGCGCCGCGGGCGTCGTTGGTCGCTGGTTGCCGCGTGCGCGGAGGCCCGGGAGGTCGCCGGGACCAGCCCGCGCACGCCGCGCGGGGCGGCAGCGCCGCCATCTGCAGGGGCGGCAGCGCACGCGGTGCTCAACGTCAGGGCGGCCGCGGCCGCCCATCCCGAAGGCCTCGCGCAGCGGTGCGCGCGCTTCAAGGACAACAGGCGGAGTTCCATCCGACACCAACGTCGCGGTTCTTGCAGCCGGCGCTCGCGCCGACCTGGTTTCGGGCCTTGTGGGTGCCTCCCTGCAAGCGATACGCGCGCGGGCGACCGGGAGCATGCGCGCGGCAGTCTTCGTCGAACTCGGGGCTGCGCACGCGCTGGACGGCGGAGGGATCGACGCGTTCCGGAGCCACGTCGATGGGGGTGTCGAGCACGCAGCCGTGCCCTGTCTCCTCGTGCCAGCCGGCGCGGCAGCGCGGCTCCCCGGGCTTGGCGCAGCGCGCGCCGTTCCAGCTGCGCGGTGGCGTGCACTGCACCTCGAGCACCCCGTGCAGACACCGAAGACCGTCCTCGGCGCGGCCAAACGGGCAGCGCGCTGCCTTCGGGGTCAGCGCGCAACGAAAGCCGAGGTGTGAGCCCTCCCGGTGCGGCGCCGAGCGGTTGCGCAGGGTCGGGCTCAGCCACTTCTCGAAGCGCCGGCTCCAGCTGCCGCCGCGGTAGACGCGGGCGTGCCCGGTCTTCGCGGGCCACGGGTAGGGCGCGTACCAGCTCTCCGTCCACTCCCAGACGTTGCCGACGATGTCGTGCAGGTCGAAGGCGCCGGGCTCGAAGCTGCCGACCTCGCAGGTGCCGTGGTGTTTCCAGCAGGTGCGCCCGTCCGGCGGCGCCTCCCCCCATGGGTACGGCAGCTGGCGATCGCCCCCGCGCGCGGCGTACTCCCACTCGATCTCGCTCGGGAGGCGGGCGCCGCGCGCCGCACAGTAGGCCGCGGCCTGCGCATGGTCGACGCAGTTGATGGGGTGCTTGCCGCGCGCGGCGCGTCCGCCGTTGCAGGTCTTTCGGTCGCGCTCCGCGGAGCTGCAGTGCCCCGCTTGCACGCAGCGCTCGTAGGCTTCACTGCTGACCTCGGTGCGATCCAGGCAATAGTCGCCGAGCTCCGTCAGAAAGCGCGGGTGTTCGTCGTCGGCGCCCCGCCCTCTCGGCGAACCGACCCAAAAGCGTCCGCCGCTCACCCGCCGCATTTCGGGCGGACAAGGGTTCGCCGCCGACGCGTCGGCAGCGTCGCTCGCCGACGCGTCCTTCAGCGCCTGCGTCGTGCCGCCGTCGCCGGTTGGCGAAGCGCCCTCTGCGACGACGCGGCTGCTCGCCGCGGGCTGGGCCTTGGGTGCCTCTTCGCCGGGGCGGTCCTTGCAGCTCCCGAGCGCGAGCGCGGCGGCCGGCAGGGCGATCGCGGCCGCTGGCCAGGCCGGGCGGATCCGGGCGGAGCTGAACGAGCGTGGCCGAAATGACACGGGATCGGAGCGGCTAGCGGCACGCGGCGGCGCGCGTGGAGCGGTGATCGAAGGGTGCGCGGCCGCAGGCAAGCTGCCAAAGTTTGCGCGCCGGCGCGGTTCCCTATACCACCTGGAGCCGGACGCACCCGTCGAAACCACCGGCTCCATGGCATCGCCGATCCGCATCGAGGCCCTCACGCGTACCTACGCCGGCAACGCCCGCCCGGCCGTGGACCACCTGGATTTGCACGTCGGTCGCGGTGAGGTCGTCAGCCTGGTCGGACCGTCGGGCTGCGGCAAGAGCACGACCCTGCGTATGGTGGCGGGGCTCGAGACGCCAGACTCGGGCAGCATCCGCATCGGCGATCGCGACATGGCCGGCGTCCCGCCCCAGAAGCGGGACGTGGCCATGGTCTTTCAGGGCTTTGCGCTCTACCCGCACATGAAGGTGCGCGATATTTTGGCCTTCCCGCTCCGGATGCGGGGCGTATCCCCGTCCGAGCGGGCTCGCGCGGTGCAGAGCACGGCCGAGATGCTCTCGATCGCGGCGCTGCTCGATCGACGACCCGGCCAGCTGAGCGGCGGCGAGCAGCAGCGCGTGGCGATGGGCCGCGCCATCGTCCGGCGGCCGGAGGCGTTCTTGTTCGACGAGCCGCTGTCGAACCTGGACGCGGCGCTGCGAGCGGAGCTGCGGGTGGAGCTCGGCAAGCTGCTCAAGCGCCTGGAGGCGACGGCGGTCTACGTCACCCATGACCAGACCGAGGCGATGACGCTGAGCGATCGGATCGCGGTGTTGCGCGCCGGTAGGCTCGAGCAGGTCGACACGCCGCGCCGCATCTATGAGCAGCCCGCCACGACCTTCGTTGCGCGCTTCTTTGGCTCGCCGCCGATGAACCTGCTCGAGGCGGAGCGGGACGGGAACCTGGCGACCGTCGGCCCGCTGCGCGTGCCGGCGCCTGCATCTGCCGGCGCGCTCACGCTCGGCGTGCGCCCGGAGCACGTGCGGGTGCTCGCCGAGGGGGGCGCGACGGCCAGCGCGTCCGCCCCCGCGGTCGTGATCGCCCGCGAACCGCACGGTGCCGAAACCTTCCTCGAGCTGGAGCTCGCCGGCCACCACCTGCGCGCGCGGGTCAGCGGCTTCGACGCTCCCGAGGTCGGCAAGACGGTGCAGCTGGCGCTCGATCCGGGGACGCTCCGGTACTTCGATCGCGACAGCGGCCGGGCCATCCCCACGAGCCCCTCATGAAGCCCTCGGGCGCGCGCAGCGTGTCGCGGCGCCATTTCCTGCAGGGCGCGGCCGCCCTTTGTGGAGCCGCGTGCCGCCGCCAGGACGAGGCCGCTGGCCGCACGGTCGCCTCGCTGTGGTTCACCTACGGCGGCCGCAATCGGCAGGTGCTCGAGCGTCTGGTCGCGCGCTTCAACACCAGCCAATCGAGCTACTTCGTTCGTGCGGTCTACCAGGGCGATTACTTCGAGGGCCTGGCGAAGCTGCGCACGGCGGTGGCGGCGCGCTCGGGGCCGAGCTTCAGCCACGTCGTCGGCGAGGTGGTCCCCTACCTGTTCGAAGCCCAGGTGCTCGAGCCGCTCGACGACTACCCCGGCGCGGGCGAGCTTGGGATCCTGCACGCGCTCGGGCAAGCCGGCTCGTTTCTGGGCGGCTCGAGACGACCGCTGGTCGCGCTGCCCTTCAACCGCTCGACGCCGATCGCCTACTTGAACGGACAGATCTTCGAGCAAGCGCGGCTCGCTGCCCCCACCTCCTGGGACACCCTTCGCGAGGTCGCTCGGCGGCTGACGGTGCGACGCGGCGGACGCGTCGTGCGCCACGGCTTTGGCTGTCCCATCGACTGGTGGTTCTGGGTGGCGCTGGTGGGCCAAGCGGGGGGACGCATCGTGGATGCCGCGGGCCGCGTGACGCTCGGCGGGGACGCCGCGGTCCAGGCGCTCGAGCTCTGGCAAGACCTGGTTCAGCGCGAAGGCAGCATGAAACCGCCACCCGGGCGCGACTACAACGCCTGGGAGCAGACCAATCAAGACTTCTTGGCGGGCAGGACCGCCATGATCTGGACCTCCACGGCGTTCCTGAAATACCTGGAGGAAAACGCCCCCTTCCCCGTCGTCGCGGCGCCCCTGCCGAAGCACGTCGAGCGCGCCGTGCCGACCGGCGGCACCCACTGGATCGTGTTGCGCCAGGCACCGGAGCACGAGAAGCGCGCGGCGTGGGCTTTCTTGCGCTTCATGCACGAGCCCGAGCAGGTGATCGAGTGGGCGACCGAGACCGGCTACTTGCCGGTGACCGAGGCGGCGATCGCGCGTCTCGAGCGGGACGGCTATTTCGCTCGGCATCCGAACGCCAAGGTGGCGCTCGATCAGCTCGCGGTCGCCATGCCCTGGCCGTGGTCCACGGAGCTGTTCCGCATCCAGCGCGAGATCGTCCAGCCGCGGCTCGAGAGCGCGGTGCTGTCCGGCGCGAACGCGGCCCGCTTGATCGAGCAGGCTCGGGCCTTGATCGAGGGTCAGTCGGGATGAGACCGCATCGCCCCGCCGCCCCCTACCTGATGATGGCGCCGACGGCGTTGCTGCTCGGGGTGTTCTTCTTCTACCCCGTCGTGTACGCCGCCTATCGAAGCCTTTATGAATGGGATTTGTTGACCGAGCCGCGCTACGTGGGTCTCGGCAACTACGCGCACTTGATCCGGTCGGGTGAGCTCGGTCACGCGCTGATGACGACGCTGAGCTTCAGCCTCGTGGTCGTGACCGGCGCGATGAGCCTCGGGCTCTTGTTGGCGGTCGCGCTGAATCGACCTGGCAAGTTCGCGGCCTTCGTGCGGGGTGCGGTGTTCAGCGCCTACGTGATCTCGTGGGTGAGCGTGGCGCTCCTCTGGCTCTGGGTGCTCGACGCGGACGCCGGCGTGCTCACCGCCAGCTTGCGGGCGCTCGGGCTGCCCACCGCCAACTGGCTCGGCGACCCCGACGTGGCGCTTTATACGTTGTCGGCGGTCACCATCTGGAAAATCGCCGGCTACGCCATGGTGCTGTTTTTGGCGGGCCTTCAAGACGTGCCGCTCGTGCTGCACGAGGCCGCGGCGCTCGACGGCGCCTCGGCGCTGCACCGGTTTTGGCATGTCACCTGGCCGCTGCTCCGGCCAACCACGGCGTTCGTCGGCACCACCAGCCTGATCCTGAGCTTTCAGGTGTTCGACGTGGTGCGGGTGATGACGCAGGGCGGCCCCGTTCAGGCCACGACCGTGTTCGTGTACGCGATCTACGAGCAGGTCTTTTTGAACCTGCGCGTCGGCCGAGCCAGCGCGCAGGTCGTGATCTTCTTCTTCGTGCTGCTCGTCCTCACGCTGGTTCAGCTGTGGCTGTGGCGGCGCAAGGGGGCGGCGTGAGCCCCGCCGCTCACCCGCGCCCCCTCGGTCCCGGGCAGCGGCGCGGCGTCGGCTCCCGCGCCTTCGTCACGCTGACCCTCGCGATCGTCTCGTTGCTGTGGCTGCTGCCCTACGCCTGGATGGTCCTGACGAGCTTCAAGACCCTGCCGGAGATCGTCACCGCGCCGGCAGCGCCGCTCCCGGCAGGCCTCGAGTGGGGGGCCTACGCCGCGGTGTTCGATGCCATGCCGGTCGGTCGCTATTTCTGGAACACCACGGTGATGGCGCTCGGCATCGCGGCCATCCAGATCGCGGTGGCGCTGCCGGCGGCCTACGCGCTCGCCAAGCTCGACTTCAAGGGCCGGACGCTCGCCTTCGGGTTGGTCGTCGCCACCCTGCTCATCCCGGCGCAGGTGCGGTTCGTGCCAGTGTTCGCCACGCTCGCGGAGGTCCGCCTCGTCAACACGATGGCGGCGCTGGTGCTGCCGTTCGGGGTCAGCGCCTTCGGCACCTTCTTGCTGCGCCAGGCGCTGCTCTCGGTCCCCGATAGCTTGATCGAGGCGGCGCGGATGGATGGCGCCTCTGAGTGGCGGATCGTCTATGGTTTGCTCCCGCCGCTGCTCGGGCCAACGCTGGCGTCCTTTTTTCTGTTCAGCTTCGTCTACCACTGGAACGACTACTTCTGGCCGTTGGTCATGACCACGGACGACAGCGTGCGCACGCTCCCGCTCGGGATCGCCCTGCTGCGGGAGCAGGGCACGGGCGTGCGTTGGCACATCGTGATGGCAGGCAACGTGCTGCTCAGCGCGCCAGCCCTGCTGGTGTTCGCGCTCGCTCAGCGCCACCTGCTGCGCGCCGTCACGTCGCGGGCCGCTTGAAACCGGGCGCCTGACAAGGAGGGAGCCCGGGGCGGCAACCGGGGTGGGCACGGGCACGGACTAGGGAGACGCAAGCCCCTACCGGATGCGATAGTCGATGGTGACGGGCTTGCCGCCACGCTGGACCTTCACCGAGATGTTGCTGGCGGTGCGGAGGCGAGCGTAGGCGGTGAGGGCCTTCTCGGGGCTCGTGAGCGGGAAGCCGTTGATCGAGTCGATGCGATCGCCATTCTTTAGGCCGAGCTCCGACAGCAAGGTCCCCGATTGGATACGGCTGATCCGCATCCCGACGAGCTTTCCGTCCTTCTGCACCGGTCGCATGCGCACCCGGCGCATCAGCTTGGCGTAGTCGCCCAGGATCGTGTCGATGGCGCTGCGCTCTATTTGGTATTCGTTGGCGCCGATCTTGTCGATCTTCTTGGCGAGCGCCGACGGCAGCTTCGGGGTGGCCTTTCGGCGCCGTTTCTTGGGCTTCTTGCGCTGCTTGGCCTGCGCCTTGGGGCGCTTGGCTTTCTTCACCCGCTGGCGCGGCGTCTCGCTGAAAAGGACCGACTGGCAGAGGGCCCCCTCCCCCAGCAACCACACCGACGGGCTGCGCTCGACCGGGTTGTAACCGATGTACGCTACCCGGTAGTCGCCAACCTGGTCACCCACGCGCCGCACGAGCCCCCGAGGTGCGCCCGAGGCTTGGACCACCGCCATCGACCAGCGCGGATCGGTCGACTCGGTCACCGTGTACACGAACACGCCGTCACAAGCCGGCGCTGACAAGGGATCGATCGGCCGCTCTTTTTCCGCCGGAGCCTCCGCCCCCGGCAACAGGGATCCGGTCACGGAATCGAAGGGATTGCGCTCGATGATCGGCAGCGCCGAGCGGCTCCGCCGCGGCGCCCACCCCGCAAGCGCCCGCTCGCTGAGCTCCGGTCCGGCCTCTCCGCCGTGCGCGCGACTCTCCGTCGACGCGCCTTCCAAAAGGCTGGTGCCGAGCAGCGCCGAGAGGCCGCGCGCCTGCAGGTAGGCCGCGAGCGCAACCATCCCCAGCATCGCAAAGAAGAGGCAGCGCTCGAGGTAGGCTCGTCGCATCGGACAGCGGGTGGAGGCCCACGGTACGCGGCCTCCGGGGCGCGCGCCGAGCGGAGAAGCCCGATGACGCACACGCCGGGCTCAAGGTATCGGCTCTCGGCCGTCGGCGCAACCCGATGACCGAGCATCGATCGAGTGTGAGCGGAAGCGGGTTCCGCGCGGTGCGGCGGGCTCAACAGACTCGGTGCATCCAGCCGTGGGGATCGGCCGCGACGCCATGCTGGATGTCGAGCAGCGCCTGACGCAGCCGCATGGCCACCGGACCAGGCTCCCCTCCCCCGATCACCCACTCCTCGCGCTTGCTCTTGACGGTGGCGACGGGCGTGATCACCGCGGCGGTGCCGCACGCGAAGACCTCCGTCATGCGCCCCTGGCCGAGGGCGCTGCGCCACTCGTCGACGGTGATCTGCCGCTCGGCCACCTCGTAGCCGAGATCGCGGCCGAGCATCAGCAAGCTATCCCGCGTGATGCCTGGCAGCAGCGTTCCGGTGAGACTCGGCGTGACCAGCGTCGTCTTGCCCTGCTCGACGTAGACGAAGAACAGATTCATGCCCCCCATCTCCTCGACGATGCTGCGGCTGCAGGCGTCGAGCCACACGACCTGATCGCATCCCTCTTCGGCAGCGCGCTGCTGAGCGACCAAGCTGGCGGCGTAGTTGCCCGCGCACTTCACCGCGCCGGTCCCGCCCGGCGCAGCGCGCACGTACTCTTCGCTGAGCCACACGCTGACCGGCTTCAACCCTTTCGCGAAGTAGGCTCCCGACGGCGATCCGAACAGCAGGAACAGGTACTGCTTGGCGGGGCGAACGCCGAGCGCCGCCTCGGTCGCGATCATGAGCGGGCGCAGGTACAGGCTCTGCCCCACGGCGCGCGGCACCCACTCGCGCTCCTGGCGGATGAGCGTGTCGGCGGCCTCGACGAAAAGATCGACGGGCATCTCGGGCATCGACAATCGGCGCGCCGACTGGTTGAAGCGCGCTCCGTTCGCTTCCGGACGGAACGTCGCCACCCCGTCGTCGGGTTGACCGTAGGCCTTGAAGCCTTCGAAAATCGCCTGACCGTAGTGAAGGACCGAGGCGGCCGGATCGAGCGCGATCGAGCCGTACGGCCGGAGCTCCCCTCGCCCCCAACCGCCGTCGGCCGAGAAGGGGATCACGATCATGTGTTCGGTGAAGTACCGACCAAATCCTAGGTTTTGCATCCGCGCCGCCCGGTCGGCGGCGCTAAGGGGGGTCGGCGTGGGATTCAGATCCAGTCGGCTGTGTTGACTGCCCATGACGCTAGTGGAGGCACGCTAGCACGAGGCGGTCCCGATTGAGCGATCATCGACGCGCTGCGGCACTGGTCAAACCAATGTGGATTCAGAGGCTTGGCCGTGCTCCGGGCGCCGCCGCGCGTCGTGCCTCGGGCAGAGTGACGGGATCGGGGCGTAGAAAATTGTCTGCCCGCGGCGAACTCCTGAGCCGCGTGCGGCCGGTGCCGGTACATACCGCGTCGGAGCACGGCGTCCTCCGGGCGTGAAGCGGGAGGAGCGCCGGCGCCGCCAACCCGTTTGCCGAACCGCCCGGGGCTTGGGACCGCCGAGTCCACTATGATTTTTCCACGTGACGTCCCCGACGCCTGCCACTCGATCCGGAGCCGGTCCGACCGACGCGGCGCTGGTCGTGGCCGCGCGGGCGGGCGACCGCTGGGCGCAGGAGGCGCTGTTTCAACGACACGCGCGCATGGTGGTCGGCCTTGCGCACCGTGTCTTGGCCGACGACGTCGAGGTGGACGATCTGGTTCAGGACTGTTTCGTGCAGGCGCTGAGTCGACTCGACACGCTGCACAACCCGCAGGCGTTCGCGTCCTGGATCTGTTCGATCGTCGTGCGGACCGCCGCCAAACGCCTGCGGCGGCGGCGGCTGGCGCGGCGCCTCGGGCTCCGTCAGGCGGCGCCCCTGGATCCGGAGGCGATCGTGGCAGCCACGACGCCGCCCGACGTGGCCGCGGAGCTCCGCGTGGTCTACTCGGTGTTGGAACGGCTGCCCGCCGAGGAGCGCATCGCCCTGGTCCTGCGCCGGGTGGAGGGGCTGCAGATGGCCCAAATCGCCGAGCAGATGGGGCTGTCGTTGCCGACCGTCAAGCGCCGTCTGGCCGCCGCGGAGGCCCGTCTCGAACGCGCGCGACGCCGCCTGTAGGATTTCGGAGGCCACTATGAAGGACCCGCCGTCCAAATACGTTCAGCCGAACCTCTCGCCGTCGCGCATCGCGCGGCTCTGGGACGGCATTTCCGAACAGCTCGACGCGCGGCCCAGGCGGTGGTGGCAGCGGCGCTGGCTGGCGGGGGCGGCCGCGTTGAGCCTTGGGGCCGGGGCGGCGGGCGGTGTCCTCTTGCTGGCCGGGCAAGGCGCCGGGCCTGCGGAGCAAACGGCGATCCACGACGCGGCGCTGGAGACCACCGGCACCGCCATGTCGGTCGCGCTGGTCGACGGCTCGCACATTCGGCTCGACGCGCGCACGCGGGTCGAGGTCGTCGCCAGCGAATCGGAGGCGATCCAGCTCAGCCTCGAGCGCGGCGAGGTGGTGTGCGATGTCAGCAAAAAACCGCAGCGCCGCTTCGTGGTCGTCGCGGGCAATGTCGAGGTGCGTGTCGTCGGCACCCGCTTCGCCGTGCGCCGCCAGGCCACCGCGCAGGGTGACGAGGTGCGCGTGCGCGTCGAGCGCGGGGTGGTTGAAGTGCTGGCCCCGAGCTCGGACGAGCCGAGGCGGCTGGCCGCCGGTGAGACCTGGTCGGTCTTGCTGGACGGATCGCGGGCCAAGGGCGCCGCGGCGACACCGGCGCCTGCCGAGCCGCGCTTGCCCGAGCCGCCTGCGGCCGCTCCGACGGTGCCACCGGCCGACGGCGGTCCGGTCGACGTGCCGCGAGAAGCCACCACGCCCTCGTCGAGCGCGAAGCTGCTGCTCGATCGAGCCAACCAGGCGCGCCGCGCGGGCGACGCGGACGGCGCGGCGCGGGCGTATGCCGCGCTCCTCGACAAGTACCCGGGCGACAGTCGAGCGGGGCTGGCGGCGTTCGAGCTCGGGCGCTTGCGCATGGATCGGCTCGGCGATCTCGCCGGCGCCGTGGCGGCGCTGAAGCAGTCGATCCGGGCGGCGCCCGGATCCGGCTTTCGCGAGGACGCCCTGGCGCGGCTGGTGCGAGCGCACGCAGCGCTCGGCCATCGAGCGGAGTGTGAACGCTACCGCGACGCGTACCTGAAGAGCTACCCGCAGGGCGTGCACGCCGCGACCGTCACCGAACGCTGCGGCAGGCGTTGAGCGGCCCGGGCGCTCGATCGCTTCGCCTTCGCGCGGGCGGCACTCTTGCACGCCGTTTGTCGCTCAAGGTGCTGTAGGCTAGCCCGAGGTGGTGCCGATCTCCCCCCGCCCTGCCGTGCTGCTGGCGCTCGCGGTCGCTCAAGCCAGCGCGACCGCCTCGGCCGAGTCGCGTGCGTGCGGCGCCGCGTCCACCCCTTGGGTACAGGTCAGCATCGAAGGGCAGTGGCCCGAGGGGTTCGTCGAGCGGCTGCTGGCCGATTTTCGCGCCGGGCTCCTTCAAGAGGGCATCGATGCGTGCACGACCGGATCGGGGCCGGCGCCGGCGCTGGCCAGCGTGCGCATCGCCCCTTCGGACGCCCATAGCGTCGCGGTCAGCGTCGACTTGAAGGACGCGCTGACCGCCAAGCGCGTCGGTCGCGACGTGGACCTCTCCCGCTTGCCTCCCGACGGGCGCCCGCTGGCGGTGGCGGTGGCTGCTGACGAGCTGCTCCGCGCGAGCTGGGCGGAGCTGGCGCTGAAGAGCGCCC
>Ga0079224_100009849_pt1 | contig 13081 bp, 9 predicted proteins | sample Stecom2015_FD_80414 | JGI IMG/M metagenome (GOLD analysis project Ga0079224, IMG submission 80414) | Agricultural soil microbial communities from Utah to study Nitrogen management - Steer compost 2015 | ecosystem: Environmental > Terrestrial > Soil > Agricultural land | place: USA: Utah... | reverse complement strand
TCCTCCCGCGCCCGCCGGTTCTGCCTGGGATGCGCGCATATCTACCTGGGCCATGCGCATGTCCGCCTGCACTCGCTTGGCCTGCCCGGGCCACGCGCATGTCCGCCTGCGCTCGCCGGTTCCGCCCGGGCCGCGCGCATGTCTATCTGGGCCACGTGCATATCCGCCCCGGTCAGCCCCCGAGAGCCCGCGACTGAGCATGTCTGCTTGGGCCAGCCGCCGAGAGCCCTCGGCTGATCACGCCTGCTTCGGCAAGTCTCAGGGTGGACCATGTCTAACCCGGCACGGCAGCTCACCGACTGATCGTTCCTGCATCGGCAAGGTCATGGCTGATCACGCTCACCTTCGCCATCTTCCCGGGGCCGTGTCTGTATCAATCAGCTTCATGAAGATCGACGGCATTCATCGCCGCGGATACCTCCCCGACGCTCCTGCCCGTGGGTCGAGATCCGCGGGGGTCTGATGGGGTCGGGGTTCCGCGGGTCGAGGTCTCCTGGGGTCGAGGCCCACTGGGCCAGATCTCCGGGGATCGAGGCCTGTGGCGGGGCGAGATCCACTGACGACCATGCCCCGTACGACCGCGATCGCGGACGCCTCTCAGGACACGCAGGTCCATACGGAAGAACAGACAGGTCCACATGGATCCAGTGTCACACGCCCCCTTCACCCTGCTGTATCACGCGTATCGACGCACCGTACATCGCGTCGCCCATCGCGTTCCGCCGCCTTGAGCCGCTACAGTCCTCGGCCTCGCCTCGCGGCGCTCCCGGGCCCCCGCTTGCCCGCCCGGCGTCGGCCGCGTAAGCTCATACCGTTCAACGCGAAAAAACTCGATGAAAAGTTTTGGGCCTCTCGTGCATCTTACTATGATGAGCCCCTACTCTCGAGATCTCCATGCACGGTAGGCCGTCTGGACCGGTTCCGATGATGGAATGCAATGGCATTTCCGGCCTCGTCCAGCGCACCCGCCGCGGGGATGCGGATGCGTTGGAGGAGTTATATGCGCGATATGGCCGCATGGTCTACCGCATCGCGTACGGGCTCACGCAATCCGAGGCGGATGCGGAAGACGTGCTGCAGGACGTCTTCGCGGGCCTTCCGGAAGCGCTCCGTAGCTTCGAGGGGCGGAGTCGCCTCAGGGACTGGCTGAAGACCGTCGCGACACGGAGGTCGCTCATGCTGCTCAGGCAGAAACGGCTCCGGCGGGAGGTCATGCTCGACGGCTCGGGTGCCGAGCCGACCGAAAGGGCGGAGCCGGTCATCGATCGGATCGCGCTCCAGAGGGCGCTCGCGGAGCTCCCGGACGCGCTGCGCGTGGTCTTCATCCTCAAGGAAGTGGAAGGCTACTCCCACGAGGAGATCGGACGCCTCATCGGGACCGGCGCAGGCGGATCGGCGAGCAGGCTGCACCGTGCCAGGAACATGCTGAGGGACAGACTGAAGGGCTCCGCATGAACCGTATCTTCGGACACCCGACCTTCGTGGCGTTGAGCCGCTACGCGGATGGCGAGCTGGACAGTCGCCGCCGCGCGCGCGTCGCGTCGCACCTGGTCCGGTGCGCGCGGTGCCGGGAGACCGTCGACTTCATCCATGCACTCGGCGAGGCGGCGAGGTCGCTCCCGGCGCCTGAGCCACCCGCCGATGCCGTGGAGCGGTTCCTGGCGCGCCGCGCCTCGGGTGAACGCGTCATCCTCCCGACCGCCGATCCGGTCCCGCTCGAGACGGGCCGCGGCCGGATCGGTCCCCTGGTCGCCGCTACGGTCGCCGCCCTGATCGCCGCAGCCGTCCTGGTCACCGTTCCGCGCCTCGACGCGGAGCGGAGCCGCCTCGAGTTCTCGCCCAGGCGGCCGGAAGCTGGAGGGCGGGTCACCGTCACCTACACGAGCGGTGCCCTGCTCGGCGGCGAGGATGTCCTCGTGCTCCGGGCCCGGTACCGGTACCGGGGCGGCACGCAGGAAACGCTCGAAGTCGGCCGACTCGCCCGGGATCCGCGGGGCGACTTCCGCGCAGAGATCACACTCCCGGACTCCCTGGCCTACGCGACGTTCGCCGTCGAGGACACGACGGGCGAAAAGATCGACCTGAACCACCGCCGCCTCTGGGAAGTTCTCGTCCACGACCGCAGGGGGCGCCCGCTCTTCGAGGCCCTCCGCGAGAGGACCAACGACCTCGTCGGCCGTGATTGGGAGCTCGCCTACGAGACGGTCCAGGCGATGACCGACCTCTACCCGAACCGGGTGGAAGGGTGGTACACACGCTACTGGCTCGAAAGCTCGATCTTCTCGGGCGCGACCCTCGATTCGCTGCGCGACGAGCACAGGGAGCGGCTCGCCGAACTCGCCGGACGCCTCGATGACGGACCCGCCCCCGCGAGCGAGATCGCGGCCGTGGTCCTCTTCGCTTCCGCACTCGGCGACGCCGAGAGGGGCAGGGCGGCTATTGAACGGCTCATCAGCGAAGCACCGACACACCCGGTGGCGGTTCAGCTCCGCACGTCGGAGTACACCCGGGAGTTGGAAGGCGATGACGCGGCGCTCCTCGAGGCGTACGAGCGGCTGTGGACGGAGTCCGGCGGAAGGTCGCGGGAACTTGCGTGGGTAGCATTTCGGACGGCCCGGTCCAGCAATGACTCCCCGGCAGCGCTCCGGTGGGGCGAGCGGCTCGTGCAGCTCGACACCCGTGAAACGCCCACGATAGGTGAAGCCTTGCTCCGCATGCCGGTCCTCACAGCTGAGGTCGGCCGACTCATCACCGAGACACTCGCGGCGCTCGAAGCCGGGGCCAGTGAAGGGCGCAAGCTGCATGAGCCGCACAGCAGATGGAAGTTCCGCGTCTCCCGCGAAGCAAGCCGTCATCGCGTTGCACTCGCGCGTGCCCTCCTCGCCGAGGGCGACCGCGATGCAGCCCTCGAGGCTCTGCAGCTGGCGACAACCCAGAGTTGGGATCCGGAGGTGTTCCGCTCCGCGGCCGCGCTCTTCACCGAGATCGGCGACGCTGAGTCCATGGTTCGTGCACTCGCACGTCTCGCAGTAGACCCGGCGACAACGCCGGCGGAGGCGGAATCCCTTGCCGAATCTGCAAGCCGTAAGGTTTCACTGGATCAGTGGCGGGCCCTTACAGGGCAAGCTGAAGCCGAATACCGCTCCCTCATGCTCCGGCGAGCCGTATCCCGGAGAATCGGTATGGATACGCCGCTCAGGGGACCCGATGGCAGCCGGCGGCCCCTTCGCGACCTGATCGATGACGAGATCACGCTGGTCTCATACTGGTCTTGTTTTTGTGGCCCTGCACTGAGCAGAGTCGACGATGTACGGCAGCTCAACGAGACCCTCGAGATGCTCGGTATTCGGACCGTAGTCATTGCCAACGGCTCACTGCCCGTCCCCCCTTCCATCGATGGGGCACCCGAGTTGCCGGAGCCCATCTACATGGATGAGAGCGGAGAGCTGGGGCTGGACGTCCAGCCGTGGGATGTTCCGCAGCTCTTCATTTTGGATCGGAACGGACGGGTCCGATTTGAGCCGGACGACCCCGAGTTGGCACTGAGACAGGCGTACGCACTCCTCCTGGAGCAACAGCCTGAACCCGTTCTGGCGGCACCGTGATGTCTTGTTGTGGCACCCGGTCGTACGAAGGTGGCAGATCACCTCAGCATCGGAGGATGTGATGAAGCTCCCGAATCGAATTGCCAAGAAGGTGGCTACGTTGTCGCTATTGGTGGCCGCAGGGCTCCTCTCTCCAGTTTCGGTTTCGCCCGGCCAGGGGTTCGCGATCGTGGATGCGTGCGCCCAGGGCGACGATGATGATTGGGGCGGCGTATCGTGCTGCGCCGAGTTCATGTCGTTCTGCGCCGCTGACCTCACCATGCCGGGGTACTACGCGAGCGAGCGCGGCTGCGTCCGCTGGCACACCTCAACACCGGCGGACGTGGCGCGCTGATTCCATGGCATCATCCCACCCTGTCGACCGGGTCCCGGGGGGGCGGGGCTCCTTGCTGTTCGGAGCCCTGCTCCTCCCTGTAGTGCTGGGTGCCTGTGAGGTTCGGCCGCGCCACATCTCGGCCGAGCCGGCCGAGATGAGCCACGCGGCGTTCGCACCGGTCGGGACCGAGAGCCGCGTCGTCTACGATGGCGAGACGCTCGCACTCCCGATCGGTATCGAAGTCGTCGGCGAACACCTCGTCCTCCTGGACGGGGCGGCCGACTCGATGATCACGGTTCTCCGGCGCAGCGACGGGGCGCTGGTGCGCACCTTCGGCCGCCGCGGCGAGGGGCCCGGCGAGTACAAGGGGCTCTGGTCCGTGGACGCAGGGGACGGACTCGTGCCCGGGCGCGTCGGTGAGAAAGCGGCCGGCCCTGCCGCCGAGACCGACCAGACCTTCTGGATTTACGATGTGGGGCTGCGTCGCCTCACGCACATCGACCTGGACCGCGACTTCGCTGGCGGCCGGTCCGACGTCTATTCGATCCATCTCGATGCGAACGCGACGGTCCTGGACCCGATCTGGCTCGACACGATCGTGGTCGGCATCGGCTTCTTCCAGGACGGCCGCCTCGCGCACTTCGATGCGACCGGCAAGCTCCTGCGCATGGTCGGCACGGTCCCGGCCGGCGATGAAGACGTCCCGGCCGAGGTCATTCAGCACGCCTACCAGAGCCGGCTGAAGGCGAAGCCGGATCGTACGCTCCTCGCCGTCGTGACGCGTCACGCCGACCGGCTCGAAATCTACCGTCCGGACGGCACGCTCGAGGCCGCCGCGGATCCGCCCTTCGGCTTCGATCCGAGGTTCGTGGTCCGCCAGCGCGGCGAGCGGCTTGTCATGGCCACGGGCGAAGACCTGCGCTTCGGCTACATCGATCTCGCCACGACGGACGACCGCATCTTCGCCCTCTTTTCGGGGCGCACCCGTGCGGGTTTTCCGGGCGTGGCCAACTTCGGCGAGTATGTCCACGTCTACGACTGGAACGGCACGCTCCGCCGCGTCCTGCGCCTGGACCACTCTGCTCTCGGGATCGCTGTGGATCCGGCCGGACAGATCCTTTATACGCTGCGCCACGACCCGACCCCGGCCGTGCTCGGCACGAAGCTCCCGCCCGAGGAGGGGCCTGCGATGACGCGCTCGGCGCGCACCGCGGCGGCCCCCGAGCTTCGAAGCGATGGATCGTCCACGATGCTGGGGTCGCAATGGTGATCGATGATTCGACGCTCAAGAGCGGTCGGCTCCTGCTCGTGGACGCTCCGGACGCCGTCCAGTTCTTGGCGCGCTCCCTCCTCCAGTCGGGGTACGTGAACGTGTCGGTCGCGACCGACGGCTGTCACGCGGTCGACCTCTTCAGGGAGCTGCAGCCCGATCTCGTCATCCTGGACGTCAACGTGCCGGGCAACGATTCGCTCCGGGTCATCGATGAGATTCGCCTCGGCATGGCGAAAGACGACTTCTGCCCGATCCTGGCTCTTTCGGCCGATGGATCGCAGCCCCTGCGCCGGCGAGTGCTCGCGGGTGGGGCGAACGACTTCGTGACGAAACCGATCGATTTTGTCGAGTTCATGCTACGGATCCGGAACCTTCTCGAGGTCCGGTACTACATCAACCGGCTCCTGGACGATAAGCGCGCCCTGGAGACACGGCTCAGAAAGGCGCTTGCGAGTGCGTGACGAGGACCTCAAGTCCGCCAGGCTGCTCGTCGTCGACGATGACGCGGCCGCAGTACGGCTCCTGGAACATATCCTCACGCGAGCCGGCTATCGGGAGATCTGTACCACGACCGATGCGTTGCGCGTGGTGCCGCTCTTCACGGAGTTCCGGCCCGACCTGATCGTGCTCGATCTGCACATGCCCGGGCCGAACGGGTTCGAGCTCCTCGAGAACCTGCAGCTCCTGATCCCCGAGGGGAGCTACCTCCCGATCCTGATGGTCACGGGCGACCTCTCGCCGTGGTCACGGCAGCGTGCTCTCTCGACCGGCGCGAAGGACTTCCTGACCAAGCCGTTCGAGCCGCCCGAGGTCCTGCTCCGGATCCGAAACCTGCTCGAGACGCGGTTCATGCACCTGCAGCTCCTTCGTCAGAACGAACGCCTCGAGGAGGCGGTGCAGCAGCGGACCCGCGAACTCGACGACGCCCGGATCGAGATCCTCGAGCGCCTGGCCAAGGCCGCCGAGTACCGGGACGACGACACCCGGCGCCATACCGAGCGCGTCGGAGAGTACTCGGCCCGACTCGCGCGGCGCCTGGGCCTCGCGGAGGAACAAGTCCAGCTGATCCGCCAGGCCGCGCCGCTGCACGACCTCGGCAAGATCGGGATCCCGGACGAGATCCTCCTCAAGCCGGGCGAGCTCACGCCCACCGAGCTCGCCATCATGCGCACGCACACGATCATCGGTGCGCAGATCCTTTCCGGGAGCCGGGTCCCGACGCTGCAGATGGCCGAGAAGATCGCGCTCTGCCACCACGAGCGGTGGGACGGGACCGGGTATCCGAACGGGCTCAAAGGCGAGCGGATCCCACTCTGCGCGAGGATCGTGGCCGTCGCCGACTTCTTCGACGCGCTCGCCCACGACCGGCCGTACCGGCGCGCGTGGCCGACCTACGAGATCATCGCCGAGATCCGCCGCCAGGCGGGACACCAGTTCGACCCGCACGTCGCGGCCGAGTTCCTGGCCATGATCGAGCACGAGGACGCGGTCGCGCTCGTAGGCTGAACGGGACGCCGCCCGGCTCAGCGCGGGACCGCGGGAGGAGCGTGTTCCTCTCGTTCCGGCCCGTGGCGTCGCGTTGCGTGGGGCAGGCCGTCCTCCTCGAAGAGCCCGAGCTGTCCCCCGGCGTCCGGCCGCCGGAACGCCGCGGTCGAGAGCGCCGGCAGCTCGCGCGCAAGCCCGGCCCGCCTGCAGGCGACCTCGAAGAGCGCGCCGATCTGCCGGGCGAAAATCCCTTCGCCACGCATCCGTGCACCGAACGCGGATTCGTTCAATTTCCCGCCTCGCATCTCCCGGATCCGGTTGAGGACCTTCTCCTTGCGGTCCGGGAAGTGACGCTCGAGCCAGTTCGTGAAGAGGTCGGCGACGCCGTGCGGGAGGCGGAGCGGGATATAGGTCGCGCCCACCGCACCCGCACGGGCGGCGGCCTCGAGGATCGCCGGGATCTCGTGCTCGTTGAGCCCGGGGATGACGGGCGCGACCATGACCCGGACCGGAACGCCGGCTTCGGCCAGCGTCTCGATCGCCGCGAGCCGCCGAGCCGGGATCGACGTCCTCGGCTCCATCACGCGCTGCAGCCTCTCGTTCATCGTCGTGACCGACACATTCACGACCGCAGCCCGGTCCCTCGCCAGATCGCCGAGGAGGTCGGCGTCGCGCGTGACCAGGTGGTTCTTCGTCACGATTGCGACGGGGTTCCGGAACTGGGCGAGGACTTCAAGGCACCGGCGGGTGATGCGCAGCCGCCGCTCCGCGGGCTGGTACGGATCCGTGACCCCGCTGAGTGCGATGACCCGCGGCGTCCAGGACGGCCGGGCCAGCTCCCGCCGGAGCAGCTCCGGCGCACGCTCCTTGACCAGGATCTTCGTCTCGAAATCCAGCCCCGCCGAGAAACCGAGGTACTCGTGGAACGGACGGGCGTAACAGTAGATGCACCCGTGCTCGCACCCCCGGTACGGGTTGATGCTCGCGTCGAATCCGACGTCCGGGCTCTGGTTGCGCGCGATCACCGTCCGCGACGGATCGCGTAGCAAGACGGTCCGGGGGCCGGGGTCACAGAGTCCGGTGTCGCACCCTCCGCAGCCGCACGCCCCGGGGTCCGGCACGAAGGCCAGCCGTTCGAATCGGTTCGGCGGATTCTCGGCCGTGCCCCGTCCCCGGATCGGGGCGGGCAGGATCCGACGGGAGCTCGTGTCCATGGATTCGCCTCCTAACGGAAATCCCGGGAGCGGTGGGCCAGCGGCCTCGCGTCGAGGCGGCGGAACCGCTGCCCGACCACGTTCTCGACCGCCCCGTCCCGCTCGAAGCGCCCCTCGACGAGGAGGAACGGCGAGTGGTTGACCGTCTCCCGGTTGCGCTCGTAGAGCCTCGCCGGGATGATGACGTTGATGAAGCCGTCCTCGTCTTCGAGGAGCACGAAGACCGTCCCTTTCGCGGAGGCGGGGTGCTGTCGTGCGACGACGAGCCCGGCCACGACGCACCGCTCGCCGTCGTCCAGCGCCCGGAGCGAGGCGCTCCCCACGGCGCCCATGGCCTCGAGCCGCGCGCGCAGGTGCTGCATCGGGTGGCCGTGCGTGCAGACCCCCGTCGCCAGATAGTCGAGGAAGATCAGCTCATCGCCCTCGAGCTCCCGGGGGTGGAAGGGGAGCGAGCCGGGCGCCTCGCCGGTGCGCCACGCCGGCGCGAGGGGAAGCATGTCGCCCGCGGCGCGAAGCGCCTCCCACGCCGCGCGCCGGCGACCGGGCTCGAAGGCCTCGAAGGCGCCGGCCCGGGCGAGGTGCAGCGCCTCCTCACGGGTGAGACGGGCCCGGCGCACGACGTCGCGCACCGACGTGAACGGCGCCTCGGCCCGCGCCGCCTGCAACGCCTCCCTCGCCCGATCGCCGAGCCCCCGGATGTGGCGCCACCCGATCCGGAGCGCGGGGGGCGGGCCGCCCCTCCGTCGCCACGCTACGCTCCCACCGCGTCCGTCGCCCCCGGACACGGCGCCTGCGGGCCCCACGCCGCCGCGCGCTCCGGCCCGATCGCCCGGGATCGTGGGTTCTTCGAGCGTGCACTCCCACGCCCCGTCCCTCAGGCACGGCGGCCGGACCTCGACCCCGTTGCGTCGGGCCTGGTGGACCAGCGTCGAGGGCGAGTAGAACCCCATCGGCCAGGCGTTCAGCAGCGCCATGAAGAACTCGGCCGGGTAGTGCGCCTTGAGGTACGCCGTCGCGTACGCGATCAGCGCGAAGCTCCACGCGTGCGACTCGGGGAACCCGTAGTTCGAGAAGGAGAGCAGATCCTCGACGATCCGGTCGGCGACCGCGGGCTCGACGCCGCGGGCGACCATCCCGGCCCGGAGCTTCCCGAGCGCGGCCCGGAGCCGCGGGAGCTTCTTCCTGTGCCCCATCGAGCGGCGCAGCTCGTCGGCCTCGGCTGCGGTGAAGCCGCCGAGCGCCATCGAGATCGCCATCGCCTGCTCCTGGAAGATCGGGACGCCGTACGTCCGCCGCAGGATCGGCTCGAGCGCGGGGTGCGCGTACTCGTCCGGCTCCAGACCTCGGCGCCGGCGCGTGTACGGCCGCACGAACTTCGCCTGGATCGGGCCCGGCCGGATCAGCGCGACCTGGACGACCAGGTCGTAGAGGCGGCCCGGACGCGTCTGGAGGAGCGACTGGATCTGCGCGCGGCTCTCGATCTGGAAGGTGCCGACCGTGTCGCCGCGCGCGATCATCGCATACGTCGCCGGATCGTCGGGCGGGAGTCGGTAGAGCTCGAGTCGCTCGCCGGTCCGATGCTCGATCGCATCGAACGCCAGCCTCACGGCGGTCAGCGCGCCGAGCCCCAGGAAATCGAACTTCGGCACGCCCGCCGCGTCGAGGTCGTCCTTGTCGAACTGCAGGATCGTCCGCCCCATCGCCGAGCCCTCGATCGGGATGTGGTCGCCGAGCGGCGCGCTCGACAGGACGAAGCCGCCGGGGTGCGTCGACCGCAGCCGCGGCACGCCGTCCAGCGCCCGGACCGCGGCGAGGAGGGCGCGGACCCGCGGCGCGCGGACGTCGAGCCCGAACCGCGGCACCAGCTCCCGCTCGAGCAGCTCGGCGCCGTCGGACGGATCGCGGCGATGAAGCCGCTTCGAGAGCGAGAACGCCAGCTCGGCCGGGTAGCCGAGCGCCCGCATCACATCCTGCACCGCGCTCGGCGCATGGTAGACCTGCGTCACGCACGTGATCGCCGCGTGACGCCGGCCGTAGCGCCGGTACATGTAGTCCAGGACCTCCTCACGGCGGTGCATCTCGAAATCGACATCGATGTCCGGCGCCTCCGCCCGTCCATCCGTCCTCGCCTCCGAGAGGAAACGCTCGAAGAGGAGCCCGTGGCGGACCGGGTCGACCGCCGTGATCCCGAGGACGTACGCGACCGCCGAGTTCGCCGCGCTCCCCCGCCCCTGACAGAGGATCCCGCGCGAGCGCGCGAACCGGACCGCGTCCCACATGACCAGGAAGAAACCGGCGAAGCCGAGGCGACGGATCACACCCAGCTCGTGCTCGAGCTGCGCCTCCTGGCGCGCGTCCAGATCGCCCCAACGCTCCCGGGCGCCGGCGTAGACCAGCTCCCGGAGGAACGAGTCGTCGTCGTGGCCCGGCGGGACCGGAAAGGACGGGAGCGGCGGCGCGAGCCAGCCGAGATCGAACCCGCACTCCAGCGCGATCCAGCGGCTCGCCTCCAGCCCCGCCTCCCTGCCCCGCCACCGCCTCGCCATCTCCGCCGGCGACTCGAGCCGCCACCCCCCGTTCGGAAGGAGGTATCCGAGCGACGCGGCCGTATCCACATCGACGCCGTGGCGGAGCGCGGTCAGGAGCTCGTGCACCAGCCTCGAGTCCCGGTCCAGGTAACGAGGATCGTTCGTCACGACCCACGGGACCCGGCCCCGATCCGCAAGCTCGATCAACGCGCCCGCCAGCGCGGCCTCCTCGCCGGAAACACAATGATGCTGCACCTCGACGGCGAGACGGCCACCGAACACGTCGCGCCAACGGCCCAGCGCGTACGCCGCCTCCTCCGGCCGGCGCGAACGCAACAGGGAGGCGAGCTCGCCGGACGCCGGACCCGTCAACGCGAAAAGCCCCGCACTACGCTCCGCGACCTGCGACCAGCTCAGACGGGGACGGCCACGGCCACGGCTGTAGTCCACCCTCTCTCCTCGGCCGGAACCGCACGGAATCGAGACCGCGCTCTCCGAGGCGCTGTAGCCCACCTCCTCTCTCCCGTGGCTGGGGCCGGGCGCGTCGAGGGCGACCCGGGCACGCGTGACCAGGCCCGCCAGGTTCCGGTACCCCTCCTCGTTCATCGCCAGGAACGCCGCAGGGTGCCCGTCCACGACCAGCTCCGCGCCGATCACCGGCCGGATCCCCTGACGCTCCGCCTCGAGCGCGAAACGGATGATGCCGCCCAGATCCGCAGCGTCCGTCAGGCCGAGCGCAGGGTAGCCCAGCACCGCGGCACGCTCGACCAGCGCCTCGGGCGTGCACGCCCCATCACCGAAAGAAAACGCGGAATGACACCGTAGCTCGACGTACCCCATGCCCGCCAATCTGAACCGAACAAAACCCGAAAGCAAGGGCGAACATGGGGCGCCGCGCGAGGGCGGGATCCGTGCCCGCCCCCGGACGTCTCGCTCAGTGCATCGCGGGCGTGTTCAATGCATCTCGAGCAACCTCAGTGCGCCCCGAACGTGCTCACCGCATCCTGGACGCGCTCAGCGCATCCAGAACACAGCGCATCCTGAACACGTTCAACGATCCCGAACGGGCTCAGCGCACTCCGAGCACGTCTTTCGCGATGTGCATCGCCACGAGGACGTGGGGCATGTCCACGACCTCCGCGATCTCGAGGTCCGCGGCGATGGAGGCGAGGAGGTAGGCGTCGTCGCGTTCGAGCCCGTGCTCGGCGACGAGGTAGTCGATCATGTACCGCGTCGCCTTCTGGACGGCCTCATCGAGGGTTGTCGCATACGCGGTGACGGCGTAGAACGCGTCGGTCTCGTACTGCGGCTCGGGGATCGGGCGCGCGCCCTTGAGGAGTTCGAGCTGGTAGACGACGCGGAGCGGCGCCTCGATCCCGGTCCCCGAGACCTCGCCCTTCCCCTGTGCGGCGTGCGGGTCGCCGATCGAGAAGAGCGCGCCCTCGACGAGGACCGGGAAGTAGACCGTCGTCCCCTCCGTCAGGTAGGGGTTGTCCATGTTCCCGCCGTTCGCACGGGGCGGGATCGTAGAGAGGAGCGAGTCGGTGGCCGGGGCGACGCCCATCACCCCCGGGAAGGGGCGGAGGGGGACGCGGATCCGGTCGTTGAAGCGCACGTGCGTCGCGCCCCTCTCGAAGCGGAAGGTCCGGAGCGCCGGCTCGGGGAACTCATCGGCCAGGAGCCCGAAGCCGGGGATGCTGGCGACCCAGCCCCAATCCTGGATCTCGATCTCGTGGAGCGTGACGGCCAGGACGTCGCCCGGCTCCGCGCCCTCGACGTAGACCGGCCCGGTCAGGGGGTGGATCGGGTCGAAGCTGAGCGCCGTCAACTCCTCGATCGAGGATGACGGGGTGAGCTGACCCGCGCTCGCCTCCTGGAGGAAGGCCTCGATCACGGCGCCCGAGGCGACGCGGAGCACCGGCGGGATCATCCGGCTGAAGCGGCTGTGGCTCTGGTCCGCAGCCAGGGTGTACTCGGGGACGACGGCAGCCGCACGCTCATGCGGCTGCTCGGCCGCACCGATACACCCCGTGAACGCGACCATGAACCCGATGGAGAGCACAGAGGCGGAAGGGACGGCGCAACGAGGCCGGCCCACGATCCGATCGGTCGCCATGGCTGGATCCTCCTCTGATGGGGGTGGGGATCGTTGATGGGGGTGGGGATCGTTCGGTGTGCGTAGCCACCAACTTAGAGCGGGTCCGGAGACAGGGCCAGACTGGCGTTCCGGCCACGGCCATCGGCGTGTTCGACCGACGTGTTCGACCGACGTGTTCGACCGACGTGTTCGACCAGCGTGATCGGCTGACGTGATCGGCGCGCATCCGCGGCAACTGCGATCGACCGGCTCGATGGTAGACGGGGTGGCGAGGCGGGACCGATGGGCAGGGTCGTCGAGCGTGGTCGCCCAGCGTCATCGCAAGACCTACTCGCTGGGCGGGTCGGCTCGCGTGACGGCCAGCTGTGGTGGGCGGACGCCATGGTCAAGCGTGATGGCCGGTCGTGCGGGTGCGATGGCCAGCCGCGGTCGCTGGGCACGGCGGTCGGGGTGCGGGATTACCGACGATTCCCCAAGGGTCGGCTTCAGGAAGCAACCTTGGGAAAAGAACGGCGATAATCGCCGACATTCACCCACGTTGCCGCACTCTCCGAGACCCTTG
>Ga0079224_100009848_pt1 | contig 13083 bp, 13 predicted proteins | sample Stecom2015_FD_80414 | JGI IMG/M metagenome (GOLD analysis project Ga0079224, IMG submission 80414) | Agricultural soil microbial communities from Utah to study Nitrogen management - Steer compost 2015 | ecosystem: Environmental > Terrestrial > Soil > Agricultural land | place: USA: Utah... | reverse complement strand
GAAGTGGGTGTGGAGCCCTACGGCGGCGCCGTCGTTCCGTTGACAGGCGCGCGGACGGGTTGGTACGACCCGCCTGCACGGCCCAGATGGCCCTGGAGGGCTCCATGCTCCACCGAATCGCGGCGCTAGCGGCCGCAGCCTTTCTGCTCGTCGACGCCCCCGCGGTGGCCCAAGCACCGGATTCTTCGCCGCGCCTCACCGAGGAGGAGAAGGAGAACCTCCGCCGGGAGCTGCGCCGCGAGCTCGAGGCGGAGTTCGAGGAGCGGCTGGACGCGGCGCGCGAGGAGATGCGCGACGAAATCCGCGCCGCGCTCGTCACGCAGGAGGCGACCCAGGCCTGGGACGACGACTGGGACAGCGCCTGGGAGGAGGTGCAGCCGCGCCTCGATTTCCTCGAGCTCGACGGCTACTTCCGCACGCGGATGGACCTCTTCCACCAGTTCGATCTGCGCACGGGCAACGACGTGGCGGGCCGGCCCATCTTCCCCGTCGATCCGCAGGATCCGGATCGGAAGACCGTGGCCGGCGCGAACATGCGCCTGCGCGTCGAGCCGACGCTGAACGTGAGCGAGGAGGTCCGCATTCGCGGGCAGATCGACATTTTCGACAACCTGGTCTGGGGCTCGACGCCGCGGGGCGGCTTCGCCCTCGGGGAGGGCAATCTCCGTTATCCCTGGGTGGCGCTCTCTCCCTCGCAGGAGCCGCCGCGCTTCGGCTGGAACGCCGCCACCGACTCCATCGTGGTTCGGCGCGCCTGGGCCGAGGTGCGCACCCCGGTCGGCGAGCTGCGCTTCGGACGGATGGGCGATCACTTCGGCTTGGGGATGAACGTCAACGACGGTAACTGCCTCGACTGCGACCACGGCGACACGGTGGATCGCTTCATGTTCGCGATGAAGATCGCGGACCACATCGTGGCGCCCGCGCTCGACTTCGTCTCCGAGGGGCCGACCAGCGCCAACCTCTCCACGGACATCCCCACCGCGCAGCCCTTCGATCGCACGCAGAGCGACGACGCGCGCGCCTGGGTGCTGACCGTGCTCCGGCGCGACACCGACGAGGAAATCCGGCGCATGCGCGTGGCGGGGAAGGAGACCTTCCTCAACTACGGCCTGCACTTCTCCTACCGGACGCAGAGCTGGGACGCGCAGACCGCGCACGTTCCCAACATCGACACGGCGGGGACCAACGTGCCCGCCTTCGTCCCGCGCGACGCGACCATCGTCGTTCCGGATGTCTGGTTCCGGCTGCAGCACAAGAAGTACCGCCTGGAGATCGAGGCGGCGGCGGTGCTGGGGACCATTCGCAACCGGCCCTCGCTCTGGGACGAGGCGCTCGTTCCGGAGCGGAACCAGGAGCTCACGCTCAACCAGTGGGGCGCGGTCGTGCAGAACGAGATCCTCCTCGCCGACGACAAGCTCTCGCTCGGCCTGGAGGTGGGCTTCGCCTCGGGCGATCCCGCGCCCGGCTTCGGCAACTTCCCGGGTGTGGCGGATCCCAACTCACCCGAGGCGCCCTTCCCGCAGAAGGGGGCGTGGGAGGGCGCGCAGTTCAACTGCTACCGCGCCGCCTGCAGCGACGACACCGTCAACAACTTCATCTTCAACCGCGACTATCGCATCGACCTCATCCTCTTCCGCGAGATCCTGGGCGGCATCACCGACGCGACCTACCTGCGGCCCAGCCTGCGCTACGACATCCTCGACGGGCTCGATGCGAACCTCGCGCTCATCTTCTCGCGCGCGAACGCCGGCGGGAGCACGCCCACCGGAAAGCACGCGCTCGGCATCGAGCTCGACGCGATCGTCAACTACGTCTCGGCCGACGGCTTCATCGCCTCGCTCGGCTACGGCGTGCTCTTCCCGCTGGCGGGCCTCGATGGCGTGCGTCCGAACGGCAACGTCGTGGACGCCAAGACCGCCCAGGCCGTGCGCGCCTACTTCGGTGTCGTCTACTGATGAGGTGGTGGGCGGCCCTCCTTCTTCTCTTCGCCATCGCCTGCGGCGTGAAGGCGCCGCCCCAGCCTCCCGGTGTGCCTCCCGCGCGGCGCGGTGAGCCGCCGCGCCTCTGCCCCGGCTGCGAGATCCCCGCTCCGGACGCCCACCCTTCCCCCTCCACCGAGGGCGAGGGCACGCGCGAGGAGGAATCCCCGGTCCCGCCCGAGGACCAGATCCCCACCGATCCCGAGGAAGCCGAGGACGAGGACGGCTCCGAGGACGGGGCCATCGGTCCGCCGTAGAACGTCGGGGCGCGATCGTGCGTGTCGCCTCCGCGACGCTCGACACGTCGAACGTGCCGTACAGAAGGTCGGCACCGGCGGCCGCGGTTGACACCTCCCGGTCGCCCCATAGGATGGCGGCATGCCGACGGAACGGACGAGATGGGAAGGCACCTTCGTGGCGCTCGCCACGCCCTTTCGCGGCGGTGCGATCGACGAGGCGGCGTACGCGAAGCTCTGCGAGGAGGTGCTGGCGGAGGGTTGTGACGGCCTGGTGCCCTGCGGCACGACGGGCGAGACGCCCACGCTGAGCGTCGAGGAGCAGGACCGCCTGGTGCGGATCGCGGTCGAGGTGGCGGGGGCCAAGGGCGCGCCGGTGATTGCCGGGGCGGGTTCGAACTCCACGGCGCAGACCATCGAGGCGGTGCGGCGGGTCCGCGCCGCGGGCGCCGACGCCGCGCTCGTGGTGACGCCCTACTACAACAAGCCCACGCAGGCGGGGATCGTCGCGCACTACCGTGCGATCGCCGAAGCCGTGCCGGGCTTTCCCATCGTGGCCTACGTCGTTCCGGGCCGCACGCAGTCGGACATCCTTCCCGACACCTACCCGGCGCTCGCGGAGATCGAGGAGGTGGTGGCGGTCAAGGAAGCCACCGCGAGCATGCAGCGCGTGATCGACATCCGCGAGTGGGTGGGGGATCGCTTCGCGCTCCTTTCGGGCGACGACTTCACGGTGCTCCCCTTCATCGCCTGCGGCGGTCGCGGCGTGATCAGCGTTTCCGCGAACGTGGCGCCGCGGCCCGTCTCGGATCTCGTCCGCGCCGCGCTCGCCGGGGAGATCGAGAAGGCGCGCGATCTGCAGGTGCGGCTCAACGCGTTGCACCGCGCGCTCTTTCTCGAATCGAATCCCATCCCGGTGAAGGCGGCCATGCACATGATGGGGCGCTTCGCCGACGAGGTGCGCCTGCCGCTCACGCCGGCCACGGCATCGACGCGCGCGGCGCTGCGCGCGGCGCTCGGCGCGCTGGGGATCGAGGCGCGATGACGCGGGTGGTGGTGGTCGGCATCGGCGGCCGCATGGGCGAGGCGCTTCTGCGCCTCGCGCCGGAGGAGGGGGTGCGGATCGTCGCCGGCGTGAGCCGACGGGGCGCACCGGCCCTGGCGCCCGAGCTCCCCGTCACCGCGTCGATCGCGGAGGCGCTCGGCCATCCAGCCGATGCGGTGATCGACTTTTCCTCGCCCGCGGCCTGCGTGGAAGCGCTGCGCGAGGCGGTCCGGCGCGGGCTTCCCTTCGTGAGCGGCACCACGGGGCTGGGCGAGGCGGAGTTCTCCGCGCTCGAGGAGGCGGCACGGCGGATCCCGGTGCTGCACGCGCCGAACATGTCGGTGGGGATTCAACTCCTCCTTTGGCTGGTGGAGGAGGCCGCCAAGACCCTCGGTCCCGCCTTCGACGTGGAGATCACCGAGGTCCACCACCGCCACAAGAAGGACGCGCCCTCGGGTACGGCGCTCCGGCTGGCCGAGACGGTGGCGCGCGCGCTCGGCCGCGACCTCGCGCAGAGCGCCCGCACCGGCCGCGAGGGGATGGCCGGGCCGCGTACCGCCGAGGAGATCGGCATCCTCGCGCTGCGCGGCGGCGACGTGATCGGCGAGCACACCGTGCACTTCTTCGGCGAGGGCGAGCGGATCGAGCTCACCCACCGCGCCTCGAACCGGGGCGCCTTCGCCGCGGGTGCGCTGCGCGCGGCGAAGTGGATCGTGGGCAAGCCCCCCGGCCTGTACGGGATGCGGGACGTGCTGTGAGCGGGCTGCGCGGCGTCCTCGCCTACGTCGCGCTCGGCTCCAACCTGGGCGACCGGCAGGCACGACTCGAGGAGGCGGCGCGGCGGATTCACGCCACCTTCGGCCTGCGCGTGCTGCGGGCCTCGCGCGTCTACGAGACGGCCGCCGTCGGCCCGCCCCAACCCGACTATTCGAACGCGGTGCTGGAGGTCGACGCCTGCCGGAGCCCCTCGGCCCACCTGCGCGCGCTGCTGCGCATCGAACGCGAACTCGGCCGCGACCGCAGCCATGCGGTGCGCTGGGGCCCCCGGCCCATCGACCTCGACCTGCTCTGGCAGGGTGGGCTCCGCCTCTCCCTTCCCGGCCTCGAGCTCCCGCATCCGCGCCTGACCGAACGCAGCTTCGTGCTCGCGCCGCTCTGCGAACTCGCGCCCGATCTGGTGGTGGATGGACGCACCGTGCGCGACTGGCTCGCCTCCCGTCCGGAGGCCGAGCGCGCCGGCGTCCGGCCCGTGGGAACGCTCGCGCTTCCCCGCACCGCTGCCCCGTGAGGCGGCAGGCGCGTTCCCTGGACGCGGACGGGCTCGGCGAGGTGCGGCGCCTCCACGGCGGACCGCAAGATGCGGCGTTCGTCCGGAGGCGGGCCGGGCGGGGGCGGCGGAAAAGGGGGCTAGAGGATCCGGAGATCGAGGAGGTCCTGGACGTCCAGCAGCCCGACGAGGCGTCCTCGGCCGTTCACCACCGGCACCTGGTCCACGTGGCGATCGCGCAGCACCCTGGCCGCTTCGATCACGAGCATCCCGTCCTCGACGGTGGTGGGGTCGCGGCCCATCACCTCGCCGACGGGGCGGTTGGGATCGGCCTCGGAGCGCTCGAAGAGGCGCCGCAGATCACCGTCGGTGAAGATGCCGACGAGGCGGCCCCGCTTGTCGACCACGTTCGTCGCCCCCGGGCGGCCGGGCGTCTGCGTCATCACGGCCACCGCGCGCGCGAGCGGCTCGTCCTCGCGGACGATGGGGTTCGCGTCGCCGGTGCGCATCACCTCGCGCACGCGCATCACGCGGGTGCCGAGCGCACCACCCGGGTGGTAGAGCGCCCAATCTTCGGGGCCGAAGTCGCGGCTCTCCATCACGGCCATGGCGAGGGCGTCCCCGAGCACGAGGAGCACCGTGGACGAGGCGGTGGGCGCGAGCCCGAGCGGGCAGGCCTCCTCCACCTTGCCGATGTCGAGCACCAAGTCGGCGCGCTCGGCGAGCGGCGAATCGATGTCGCCGGTCATCAGGATGGTCTTCGCCCCGATGCGCCGGAGCGGATCCATCAGGCGGATCATCTCCTCGGTGCGGCCGCTGTTCGAAAGGAGCAGGACCACGTCGCGCTTCGAGACCCGGCCGAGGTCACCGTGCAGCGCCTCGCTCGGATGCAGGTAGAAAGAGGGCGTGCCGGTCGAGGCGAAGGTGGCCGAGAGCTTCTGCGCCACGAAGCCGGGCTTGCCCATCCCGCAGACGACGAGGTGGCCCTTGCAGGCGAGGATGGTCTCCACCGCCTTCGCGAACTGCAGATCGAGCTTCGAGATCAGCGACTGGAGGGCGGCGATCTCCGCCTCCACCACGCGCCGGCCGGCGAGGATGCGGTCGTTGAGGGAGGGCCCGAAGTCCAGCCGCGCGCGGCGGGGCCGGGTGAGCTGCGGCGTCTCTTCGCCGAGGGATTCTTTGGTCGCCATGGCGGCGCCCTTCCTACCCGAAAGAGGGGCGGGCGTCGATAGGGCGGGGCAGGAAGCGCGCGCCGTGGGCGTTGGACCGCCGTGCGCCCCACCGCGCCACCGATGTGCTATGAGGGCCCAAACCCAGCGGGGCCGAGCCCCACGGAGAGGACCATGAAGTTCTTCATCGACAGCGCGGACATCGAGGAGATCCGCAAGGCCCAGTCCATGGGCGTGCTCGACGGCGTCACCACCAACCCCTCGCTGATCGCCAAGACGGGCAAGCCCTTCCGGCAGGTGATCGAGGCGATCTGCGAGGTGGTCGACGGCCCCATCTCCGCCGAGGTGGTGGCGACCGACTACGAGGGCATCGTCAAGGAGGGCCGCGAGCTCGCGCAGGTCCACAAGAACATCGTGGTGAAGGTCCCGCTCATCGTGGACGGTCTGCGCGCGGTGAAGACGCTGAGCGACGAGGGCATCCAGACCAACGTCACCCTCTGCTTCAGCGCGAACCAGGCGCTCCTCGCCGCGAAGGCCGGCGCCACCTACATCTCCCCCTTCGTCGGCCGCCTCGACGACATCGGCCACGAGGGCATGGAACTCATCGCCCAGGTCCGCGAGATCTACGACAACTACGGCTTCGACACGGAGATCCTGGTGGCCAGCGTCCGCTCCCCCATGCACGTGCTGGAGGCGGCGCGCATCGGGGCCGACGTCGCCACCTGCCCCTTCTCCGTGATCGAGCAGATCGTCAAGCATCCGCTCACGGACATCGGCCTCGCCAAGTTCCTCGAGGACTGGGAGAAGGTTCCGAAGTGAGCGCTCGTCGTCGGGGCCCTCGCTTGACCGCGCGCCTCCATCCCGCTATCTGAGTGAATGGTCATTCATTCGGTGAGGCGATGCGAGAGGCCGGACGAGCGGAGAAGCGAGCGCGCATCCTCGAGGGTGCGGCGCGGGTCTTCGCGTCGAAGGGCTTTCTGACGGCGACGGTGGCGGAGGTCGCCCGCGAAGCGGGCGTCGCCGACGGCACCATCTACCTCTACTTCCGCAGCAAGGACGACCTCCTCCTCCGCCTGGTCGAGGCGCGGATGCAAGCGCTCCGCGCGGCGATGGAGGAGGAGCTCGCCCGCTACGAGGATCCGCGCGACAAGCTCGCCGCCTTCATCCGCTTCCACCTGCGCATGGTGGAGCAGAGCCCGCTCGAGGCGCAGGTCCTCATCGTGGAGCTGCGCCAGTCCGGCGCGGATCTCCAGCGCGCCCTGGGCGAGCTGATGCGCCCCTACCTCGCCTTGCTCGGCGGCGTGATCGAGGAGGGCATCGCCTGTGGGGCGATGCGCCCGCTCGATCCACGCGCCGTCCGCCACGCCATCGTCGGCGCCCTCGACGAGGTGGCGCTCTCGTGGCTTTTGCGCGGGCGCCGTTTCGATCTCGCGCGCAACGCCGAGCACCTCGCCGATCTCTTCGTCCGCGGTCTGGACAACCAACCCCCAAGGAGCCCGAGATGAACTTCGAACTCACGGAAGAGCAAATTGCGCTCCGCGACACCGCGCGGAAGTTCGCGAAGGAAGTGATCGCGCCGGTGGCGGCCAAATACGACCGCACCGGCGAGTTCCCGATGGACGTGATCTCCAAGGGCTTCGAGCTGGGGTTGATGAACCTCTGCGTGCCCGCGGAGTACGGGGGGCTCGGCCTCTCGAAGGTCGATCAGACCCTGGTGGTGGAGGAGCTCGCGGCGGGCTGCGTGGGCATCGCCACCTCGATGGGGGCGAACGACCTGGCGCTTTTGCCCATCCTCATCGGCGGTTCGCACGAGCAGAAGGAGCGCTTCGTCCGTCCCTTCACGGAGAAGCTGCGCTTCGCCTCCTTCTGCCTCACCGAGCCGGGGGCCGGTTCCGACGCGGCGGGCCTGTCCACCACGGCCGTGCGCGACGGCGATCACTACGTGCTCAACGGCTCGAAGATGTGGATCACCAACGGCGGCGTGGCGGACCAGTACACGGTCTTCGCCACGGTGGACAAGGCGAAGGGCCACAAGGGCATCACCTGCTTCGTGGTGGAGGGGCGCCCCGAGGGGCTCGGCATCGGCGCGCCCGAGGACAAGCTCGGACAGCGCGCCTCCAACACCGTGGCGCTGACCTTCGAGAACGTCCGCGTGCCGGTGGAGAACCGCATCGGCGAGGAGGGCGACGGCTGGCGGATCGCCATGGCCACCCTGGACTTTTCGCGCCCGATGACCGCCATGTTCGCCGTGGGCGTGGGGCGCGCGGCCATGGAGCACGCCATCGCCTACGCCAAGGAGCGCAAGCAGTTCGGCCAGCCCATCGCCAACTTCCAGGCGATTCAGTTCATGCTCGCGGACATGGCGACGGAGCTGCACGCCGCGCGGCTTCTGACCCTCGAGGCGGCCTGGCTGGTCGACCAGGGCAAGAAGAGCACGCTCCAGTCGTCGTATGCCAAGCGCTTCGCGGCGGATACGGCGATGAAGGTGTGCACCGACGCGGTGCAGATCTTCGGCGGCTACGGCTACTCGAAGGAGTACCCCGTCGAGAAGCTCTTCCGCGACGCGAAGCTCATCCAGATCTACGAGGGCACCTCGCAGGTCCAGCGGCTCGTCATCGCGCGCGAGCTGTTGAAGTGAAGACGTCGGGCGCGTCCGGAATTCGGCAACGGCGCGCCCCTGGCAGTTGAAGACGGGGCCCGAGGCGTCTATCTCTTGGGCCGGATCGCCTTCGGGGCGACGGAGGAAAACGTGAAGATTCTTTGCGGCGTCAAGCGGGTCGAAGACCCGGACCAGAAGATCAAGGTCAACTCCGACGGGAGCTGGATCGTCCTCGACGGGATCAACTACAAGCCCAACCCCTACGACGAGATCGCGGTCGAGGAGGCCCTCCGGATCAAGGAAGCGCAGGGCCAGGGCGAGGTGGTGGTCGTCTCCATCGGGACCGAGGAGAGCGTCACCGAGATGCGCCACGCCATGGCGATGGGCGCGGATCGGGGCATCCTCGTGAAGACGGCCGACCGCGTGGATTCGGACGCCGCGGCGCGGATCCTCGCCAAGATCGTCGAGCGGGAGAACCCCGACCTCGTCATCCTCGGTCGGCAGGCGGTCGACAGCGACCAGGCGCAGACCGCACAGCTCCTCGCCGAGTACCTCGGCTGGGGGCAGGCCACCTTCGCCGCCAAGTTCGAGAGCCTCGAATCCGACGAGGAGAAGGCGAAGAAGCCGGGCCTGCAGGTGGCGGACGGCAAGGTCCGCGTCATCCGCGAGATCGACGGCGGCCTCGAGGTGGTGGACGTGCAGCTCCCCGCGGTGGTGAGCACCGAGCTGCGTCTCAACCTGCCGCGCTACGCCTCGCTCCCCGGGATCATGAAGGCGAAGAAGAAGCCGGTGGAGGAGCTCACCCCGGCCGACCTCGGCGTGGACACCGCGCCCAAGGTCAAGGTGCGCAAGCTCTCGTCCCCGCCGGAGCGCAAGGCGGGCATCATCGTTCCGGACGTCGCCACCCTGGTGGAGAAGCTCCGCAACGAGGCGAAGGTCATCTGAAGGAAGGAGGACATCCCATGTCGAACGTTCTCGTCGTTGCCGAGCATCTGAATCAGTCGCTCAAGAAGTCCTCCTTGCACGCCCTCGAGGCCGCCCGGCAGATCGCCGCCCGCACCGGCGGGAAGGTCTACGGCCTGGTGGTGGGAAGCGGCGTGGGCGAGATCGCCAAGGATCTCGCACGCCATGGCGCCGACGAGGTGCTCGTGGCCGACGACGCCCGCGTCGAGCACGCCCTGGCGGAGACCTGGTCGAAGGTGATCGAGAAGGCGGCGCGCGAGGTCTCCGCCACCTACGTGGTGGCGCCCGCGGGCTCGCAGGCCAAAGACGTCCTCCCGCGCGTGGCCGTGCGCCTCGAGGCCGGCATGGCCTCGGACGTGATCGGCTTCGGCGGCGAGGGCGCGGAGCTGACCTTCCGCCGGCCGATGTGGGCGGGTTCGGTGATCGCCGAGGTGGAGGTCACCACGCCGGTGAAGGTGCTCACCGTTCGCCCCACCGAGTTCCCGCAGGCCCAGGCGGGCGCGGAGGCGCCGGTGCGCGCCCTCGATCTGCCCGACCTCGACACGCCGCGCACGCAGTTCGTCGAGTTCCGCCAGGTCAAGAGCGCCCGTCCCGAGCTCACCGAGGCGCGGATCGTCGTCTCCGGCGGGCGCGGGACCAAGGGCGACTTCAGCCCGGTCGAGGCGCTCGCCGACGAGCTCGGCGCCGCCGTGGGCGCGACGCGCGCCGTGGTCGACGCGGGCTGGATGCCCAACGATCTGCAGGTGGGCCAGACCGGCAAGACCGTGGCGCCCGAGCTCTACATCGCGCTCGGCATCTCCGGCGCCATCCAGCACGTGGCGGGCATGAAGGGCTCCAAGGTGATCGTGGCGATCAACAAGGATCCCGACGCCCCCATCTTCCAGATCGCCGACTACGGTCTGGTGGGCGATCTCTTCCAGCTCGCCCCGGAGCTGCAGAAGGCGCTCGCCGCCGCGAAGGGCTGAGGCGCGTCGCCGCGCACGCAATCGGCCCCATCCCCGCGCACGGGGTGGGGCCGATTCGTTTTTCGCGCGACGCCTCGACCGCGGCGGATCAGGCCCGGCTCGCCGCCTTCTCCTCGGTCCACTCGACCGCCACGTCGGGGTCGAGGAGGTAGCCTTCGGCGTGGCGCAGGAGGATCCCCTCCAGGCCGAGGGAGCGGAGGGTGCGGATGCCGCTGTAGACGCGGGTGGCGGCGGCGTCCGGGAGGATGCGCTCGCCGGGCCAGCCCACCTCCACCAGGGCCTCGGCGGGCAGGCCCGCGCCGGGTGCCCGAAGCCGCTTTTCGACGAGCGCGCGGAACATCCGGCGCACGGCGCTGCGGCGGCGGAGATCCACGCGCGAGCCGGCGCATTCGAACCACGCGGCCTCCGGGCCCCCGCGGAGCACGGCGGTCGCGGTGTGCGGGGCGAGCCGCTCGAGTTCCTTGCGCGCCAGGCGGCGCCCGATGAAGGTCTCCTCCGTGCTGGGCCCCTGCACCGGTTCCGCGAGGGCGGCCTCGATCTCGTGCGCGATGCGCCGGGCGGCCTCGAGGCCTTCGCGCGAGACCGCCTCCTCCAGGCGCAGGAGGTCTTCGAGCAGCGCGACGGTCCGCAGGCTCGCCTCGTCCCCGACCCGCTCGAAGTCGGAGCGGGCCTGTCGCATCACGCGCCACGCTTCCTCGAGCCGTCCCAGCCGGCCGATGCAGAGCGCGTGGAAGGGGAGATAGATGGAGACGTACCGCCACTCCTTCATCGGGCGGAGCAGCGCGAGGGCTTCGTCGAGCAGCGTGGCGGCGCGTTGGGGGGAGTGGGATTCGAGCGCCACGTGCGCCAGGCCCGCCAAGGCGAGGCCGCGCACCCTGGGGTTGCCGAGCTGGCGTTCGAGGGCGAGGGCCTTCTTCAACCAGCTCGCGGCCTCGTCGAGCTTGCCTTCGGCGAGCGAGACGCCGCCGAGGTTGAGCAGGACGTTGGCCTCGGAGGCCGGATTCTCGAGGAGCCGGAAGATCCGCCGCGATTCGACCAGGCGCCTGCGGGCCTCGTCGAACCGGCCCAGGTGCGAGGCGACGGCGCCGATGTTGAGCAACGTCACCCCCTGGTAGCGGAGGTGGCCGAGCGCGCGAAAGATCTCCAGCGCGCGCGAGAAGAGCTCGTGGGCCTCGCGGTTGCGACCCTGGTTTTCGCGCACGACGCCCTCGATCAGGGCGGCAATCCCGGCTCCAGGCCGAGCTGACCGCTCTCGCCCTGGCCCCAGCACCACACCGCGCCCTCGACGTCGAGCGCGCAGACGTGCGCGGAGAACGCGGAGATCGCTTGGATTTCGGTGGGGATGGAGACCTTCTGCGGCGTCGGATTCTCCCAAGGGGTTCCGGGGCCCAATCCGAGCGCGGCCTTGCCCATGCCCCAGCACCAGACTTCGCCCGCGTCGTCCAGGCCGCAGGTGAAGCCCCAGCCGAGGGCGAGGTCCTGGAAAACGTGACCGCCGACGACTGCGGTGGGCTCGGTCTCCTTCCCGCCCGCGGTTCCGTTGCCGAGGGCGCCGCCGTCGTTTCCGCCCCAGCAGTAGGCGTCGCCCGCGGCGGTCAGGCCGCAGCTGTGGGATCCGCCGCTGCGGATCGTCACGAAGGCGGGCGCCGATGGGATCTCGAGGGGAACGTTGGAGTGGAAGACGTCGTCCGGCGCGCCCAGAACCCCGGAGCTGTTGGAACCCCAGCACCAGATCTTGTCCTGGTCGTCCCGCGCGCAGACGTGCGAGCTTCCCGCCTGGACCTCCACGAAGACGTGACCGCCGGTCACGGGAACGGGGGTTGCCGCCTGTTCGTCGTTGCCGTTGCCCAGGCCGCCGAAATTCCCGTCGCCCCAGCAGTACGCCTGCCCGTCCTCGAGCGCGCAGCTGGTCAGGTCACCGACGCTGAGGGCATCCGTCTTCCACTGCGCTGCGGGGATCACGGACGAGAGCACGTCGATCTGCAGCCGGCGCTTGTAGCCATCGGGCGCTTGGGGGCTCGTGACGACGAGATCCGTCGAGCCCACGGTCAGCGCCCGGATCACCACGGCCGGATCGCCATCGACCAAAAACTCTTCCTCGATGGTCACCACCGAGGGATCGGCGACCGTGAAGTCGACCTCCGCGCGCACCGGGAAGGAGAGGAAGCCGCCACCGCTGTAGGCGATGGCGACGACGACGGCGGTCTTCCCTTCGACCAGCGCGATGCTGTCCGCATTGTCCGTGGAGAGGTCGATGCGCCCCACCTCCTTCTTCCCGACCTCGATGGGGAACGAGCCTTGGAGTTCTCCGTACTGGGCGACGATCTCGGCTTGGCCCTCGACGTGGGCGGTGGCCACGCCGTTCTCGTCGATGCTCACGATCCCGGGATCGCTCGACGACCAGGTCACGGGGAGGTCGGGGTAGTTGTCGAGCTCCTCGTCCTGGCCCACGGCGATGAAGCGGAGGCTCTCGCCCGGGAAGAGGTTGGTGCAGTGCTTTCCGCAATCTCCCTGGGGAAGGAGGTAGATGAAGGTGATCTCCGGGGCCGGTTCCTCGCCACCCGTGCCACCGGAGCCGCCCTCACCGCCGGTCCCGCCTTCTCCGCCCGTGCCCCCGGAGCCGCCGACGCCGCCGGTTCCTCCCTCGCCGCCGGTGCCTCCTTCGCCACCCGTGCCGCCGCTGCCGCCCTGGCCGCCGTCACCGCCCGTTCCGCCGGTTCCTCCGGTTCCGCCGGTGGCGCCGCTTCCACCGGTTCCGCTCGGCTCGTCGGGATCGGCGGCGCAAGCTCCGACGGCGAGGGCGAGGGCCAAGAGCGAGGCGAAGAACCACATGCGTCTACACATCGAGCACCTCCCG
>Ga0079224_100009844_pt1 | contig 13085 bp, 12 predicted proteins | sample Stecom2015_FD_80414 | JGI IMG/M metagenome (GOLD analysis project Ga0079224, IMG submission 80414) | Agricultural soil microbial communities from Utah to study Nitrogen management - Steer compost 2015 | ecosystem: Environmental > Terrestrial > Soil > Agricultural land | place: USA: Utah... | reverse complement strand
GTGGGAGCCTGATCAGAATGGTGCCCTCATGACGACATTGAACAAGTTTTACGATGAGGCGTCCTGGTCGATCTGGGGTGATGCCGAGGCAAGACAAAAAGCGATCGACGAAACTGGCTTTGATGCGTCGGCTGAGGCTCAGTTCATGCGATTTGCCGCGGGGGGAAGTGCTTCTGGTGAGTTTGATCCGAGGAAGGGCAAGGTGCACCTTCAGGCCAAGGCGGAAGGGCAATATTCTCTGGCCCAGGGCAAAGTTGGGGTTGAACAGTCGTACCCTGTTAATAACAGGTCCGAGGTCATAGTTTACTACCGAGTTGGTGGTTGGAATGGCGAGCGAAAAGAGGTTTCACTTGGACACTTCCAAGCGAGGCTTCGAGCCTCGTTGTCTGGATTTGCCGGGGCTTCTGCACTTCTCGCTGCAAATGTCACTGTAGATTCGAGCAATGGCATACCGAGTCTCAAAGGTGTTGCAGCTAGACAGCGCGGTCAAGGAGCGGCAGTTGATGGCGGTGTATTTGCAGGTGTGCGCGCGGGATGTGAACTATCAGGTGCATTGCTTTGGACTGATGTACTGTCGACGCAGGCCGACTGGAAAACACTTTGTGAAATAGGAAAGAAAGTTGAGGCGGCAGCTGGAATCGGCGGAGAACTTCGCCTCCGACTGGAGTTCAGTGAAAACACTGGCAAGTTTTATTTTAATTTTCACGCTGGAGTGGTGTTGGGTGTAGGTGCGTCTGGAAGCTTTGTGCTTGAGGTGGATCCGAAAAATATAGTGACGATGGTCCACTACGTCTATAAAGCTCTGGCAGATGCAGATTTTCGATATTTGGAACTCTTCGGTAATGAAACTGAGGCTTTTGATTGGTACACCAGGATTGCAATATACGCAATTGGAACAGGCGCCAACTTTTCGGTCGCTGCGGTTCAGGTGGCCGAGCGTGGTGCAATAGCGGTATTAGATTTTATGGATAATCTTGGCGGTGCTCTTCAATCCAATTTCGAGCGGGAAAGGCTTGGTCGGGAGATCGCCGACAATCTTATTGCAGATCATGCACGCGGCTCAGAAAGCGTTTTGCGCCACTCACCGCCGGAAGTAAAGGCCAAATTATTATATTTATTGATCGATGATTTCTGGCTGACACCCAAGTTGCTGGACGGAACCTACACAAAGGTAAAAGCCGTTAGCCTGATTCTGGAATCCATGCAGAGCTGGAGAGATTTTGAGGAAACAATGGTCCGCATCAATCCAGAGAACGAACCGATAAAGAGCAAATTTGAGGAAAATGTGCGGAATGTGTTCAATTTCATTGGCAAAAATATGAATCACTACGATCTTTTCCAGCGAATTCTGAAGGGCACGACCGCTACTCTGGTAGGCCCAGTTCGTTCAGATCCGTTTTCAGCTTGCAAGGTTTCAGGGATTGTCTGATGTTGAGGAAACGAGTATTGAGAATAATGACCCTGGTTAGTACGTTATGGTTCGTCGTTCCCTTTGCGGGATGCTCCTCACCAGAGGCGCCCTCAGACGATGAAGTCGCAGAGGTGCTCGACAGTGCCAAAAGCAATCTGGTTTTTGTGGAAGGCGGAGAGTTCTGGCTAGGAGATGTAGGCAATGAGTCGGGTGTGCTTTTTAATCCCATCGCTGATGATAACAAGCCGCCAAAACGCATTGAGCTTGATGGTTTTTCAATCCTGAAAACCGAAGTCACTTGGGGGGAATTCGTCACATTTCTGCGCGATGTCGGAAGAGCCGAAGACTATACCATCGATAATGGGTTCACACGTGCAGTGACGCTGCCAATAATCTCAAGTGACGATCCTGCCTCGCCAAATTACAAACATAAACCTGCCCGCAGTCCGAATTTCCAGGAAGCAGAAAACTACTGTTTGTGGCTGGCCGAGAAAACGAGGCTCCCCTTTTCCCTCCCATCCGAAGCTCAGTGGGAGTACGCGGCCCGGAATCGGGGTCAGGCCATCGCATTCGCAACCGATACAGGTGAAGTGGAGCTAGATAAGTATCTTCAACGCCCCTCATATGCCATCGACCCGATGCAGCCAGTTTCCGGTAATGTGTTGATTCACTCATCAATCGATGTGGAGAGGCGCCCGGTCGGCTCTTACCCCCCGAGTCCCCTGGGCTTGCATGATATGACCGGGAACGTGGCCGAGTGGACCAAAGACTGGTTCCGGCCCGGTTTTGACCATCTTTCCACCAAGAACCCTGTGGCCATAGAGCCTAGCCGTGAGTATGCCGGTAAACGCGTGGTCAGGGATCTCGCGGGAACCGGTGATCATCTCGGCGGGAGTGCAACGGTTTATGCAAGGATGGGCAGAGAACTAGATAACTACTTATACGGTTTTCGGTGTGTTGTTAATCAACCCGAGCCAATCAACGAACTCCCCTAAACACTCAAGGTGCGCAGAGACCTCATGAAACCCAAGGGGCCCAGCAACACAGATCAACCCTAATAAGCCTGAAAAATCCGTGAGAGACTGGGCCGAGCACGGAGATCATATGGACGTGGGGGAACCGTGTTTGACCGAAATGGCGAGAATATTTCGTCGGGAGGACATGGCTTCCGCTGCGTTGATAACCAGCCTCAACCCATTAACTAACCTCCCAGCGCCAGAAAAATGCTCAGAAAAAACCACATTGATTGGCCGCTCCTGTGGTCAGCAATAAAAACTGACCTAGGCACTATGCTAACCATGCTGTGCGTAGGAATAATCACCACCGCTGTGGGTGGTGGCATTTTCTACGTCGACTTTGGCGACTGGGGGGCCATGATTGCGGGAGGTTTCTTCGCATTGATGGGCGCTGGGTTGGTTCTGCTTGCTATCGTCATAACTTACTCGGGTACCAGCTACCTATACGGCCAGGCCTTGCTACGGAAGCACGGTGTAGAGGTGGACGGCGTACTGACCAAAAAAGAAGCGGATTGTCAGTTTCATCAGGAATACGACCATCGAAATGAGCCACAGGGTGAAGGGCATTATCAGTGTAACCTTCTGATTGAGTTTGATTTTCAGTTTGATGGCCAAAATCACAGTGGGGCCTTCTATCTGAGCAAGCTGGCGACGTTCGACAAGTTGCAGGAGGGTGACCCGGTGCCCCTCAAGGTACTCAGGTTTGATCCCTCCGTTCACAAGGTACGAGAGCGGCGTCTGGCAAATATGTTGAAGGGGCGTGAGCCCCAAATGCCTTCTCTCGTTCCCGAAGGGGCCGAAATTGGTCAGCTGGCTTAAGGAAAGAGACCCCAAAACACAAGGATTGAACCATTGAAAACCCTGAATATCCTCAAATACGCCTTCACACTCATTGGCGCCGGTATGCTCGTTGGTGCGGTGATGAGTTACAGCAGTACGGTGTCATTTATCGAGCGAGCTACGGAAGCCACGGGCACGGTCATTGATCTGGAGCGCTCGCGTTCCAGCGATTCGACTACCTATTATCCGGTGGTCGTTTTCGAGGATATCCGTGGTCGGGAGATCGAGTTCCGGTCGCGCTCAGGCTCAAATCCGCCGTCGTTCAGTCGCGGTGAGAGGGTGTCTGTGTTTTATGAGCCTTCGGCCCCGGAGAGCGCCAGAATCAACAGTTTCTTCTCCCTGTGGGGGCTGCCCATGATTCTTGGAGGTATGGGGCTCGTGTTTGGCGCCATTGGCGGCGGGATGCTGTTGTTTGGTTGGAAGAAGAGCCGCTCACAGGCTTACCTGAAAGATCACGGCACCGAGGTGCTCGCAATATTTTCGTCGGTTGAGCAAAACACCAGTCTGACCGTAAACGGTCGTAACCCGTTCCGCATTGTCTGCCAGTGGCAGCATCCGCAAACCGGTGAGCTTCATGTATTCCGAAGCGATAACCTGTGGTTCGATCCGAGTAATCATATTCACCAGGAAACAGTGCCCGTGCTGGTCGATGAGGCCAATCTCAAGCGCTATTGGGTGGATACCTCATTCCTGCCCAAGCTGGCCAGCTAGCAGTCTTTTGCCTCAGGTTCCCGGTGGGCACGATTTTTCGTGGCCAATCGCACAAATGTATTTACGCTCATACCGTTTGTCGGCCCAGGTTTCATAAATCCGGCTGGCAATCGGGTGAATCACCGGCCATAGCAGTGGCTTGAACAACCAGCCAAATCGGGTGTGCGACCAGGCTCGCACATTGGCGTGTAATCCCGTTACCCACTCCCCGTTCCAGCTCATCAGATGCAACCGCCGAAGCAGTTGCTCCCGGGAAGGGAGTTGCTGGTTGCTCGGGTTTTGTTCGTGAATATCCGCAAAGATCAGGTTGCCGGTCTGCAATCTTCGCAGGGTGCGTATCTCACGCGCGCACAGGGGGCAGGAGCCATCGTAGAACAATGTATCGTAACGCGGTGCCATGGATTCTCCGCTGTCAGCTGGTTATTCTGGAGGTATACGGTGTGCTGGGCGCGGATGGTTCAGTTTCTTCAAATGCATTTGGTAATTGTTTGATAATGCGGGTGCTTCCTGTAAACGCTACACTGTGTTGCTAATCGACAGATTGTTGCGCTGGCGAAACTCCTGCGCCCTGAGCGGCACTCCAACAAGGTAAAACGGCCCATGGATGACCAGAAGACAGAATCCCCGCAAACGAATGGCACAGGTTCGCGATCGTTCGCGGATCTCTCCACGCCAATCTACGGGTTGTTCATCCTTGGCATTCTGTACACCCTGTATATTGCTCATCAGATTGTTCTCCCGATCATCCTGGCGGTACTGACCAGCCTGTTACTGGCACCTCTGGTCAAAAAGGCTTACTTGCGCTGGCGCATACCGCGTGTGGTATCCGCATTGGTTCTGGTGCTGGCGGTCCTTGCCGGAATTCTGGGGCTGGGTGCCGCGGTCGCCACGCCAGCTCTGGAGTGGGCCCAGAAGGCTCCGGAGGGGCTGTCCCGCCTGTTGGTGGGGGAAAGTGAGATCATGCGCCAGATCGACAAGGTCAGTCAGTCTGCCGAGCAGGTTGAAAAATCGGTTGAGGAGCTTTCCAAAGATCAGGGCACCAAACCCACCACGGTGGTATTGCAAACCGACTCCTGGCGCAGTCAGTTGATGTCCAAGGCTCGGAACGGCATTGCCGGGCTGGCGCTGGCACTGGCATTAACCTATTTCCTTTTGGTCAGTGGCGACCGGTTGATTCGCAACTTCGTCAAGCAGTTGCCCCGGTCCCAGCGCAAGACAGTGCTGAGGATCACCCACGATTCCCAGCATCAGATTGCGCAGTATCTGGCGGTGCTGGGGTTGTCCAACACGTCTGTTGGCGTGTTGACCGGCCTGATCTGTTGGGCCATCGGCCTGCCAGACCCGGCCGTCTGGGGCCTGATTGCAGGCCTTGCGCGGTTTATTCCGTACCTTGGTAACATGCTTACCATCACCCTGTTGGCCATAGTCTCCGCCATTTCCCTGGACGTGCTCTGGATGATGGTGCTTGCTCCGATCAGCTTCATTGTGCTCACCACGATTGTCGGATTTTTCCTTGAGCCCTGGATTCATGGTTTCCGGATGGCGATCAACCCCGTGATCATCTTTGTTTCGATCTTCTTCTGGGGCTGGTTGTGGGGGCCAGTGGGGGTTCTCCTTGCTGTGCCCTTGATGACGGTTATCCAGGTGGTCCTCAAGCAGATTCCGCGGTTAAGGCCGGTTTATCGGGTAATCGCTCGGTAAACCGTTTGAGTCTAATGGATATCCGTAACAGGCCCTGACACACCCGGTGATCTTTCCTATTCTGTCTGAGTAGTTTATTCACCAGAACAGGAGGGTCTGTTGCCGATGATCCCATCCTCAATGAAGGCGATGGTTCTGAAAGGCCATGGCGGAATTGATCAGCTCATGTATCAGGATGTACCGGTACCTCAGCCGAGGGAAGGCGAGGTGCTGGTTCAGGTAACTGCCACCGCCAAGAACAACACAGACCGCAAAGCCCGTGAGGGGCTATACCCCACTAAAAAAGGGGAAATGACGTCGTTCCAGATGGGCGGCAAACCTACGCTCACCTTCCCGCGCATTCAGGGGGCCGATATTGTCGGTCGTATTGTTGCTGTGGGCACGGGTGTCAGTGAACAGCGTATCGGCGAACGCGGCTTGTTGGACTTCAACATCTATGCGGACAACCGCACAGACATCAATCTCACGCCGGATTATTACGGGCATGGCGCAGATGGCGGATACGCCGAGTACGTCGCTTTACCGTCCGATCAGTTCCATCACATTCCCAATCCGGACCTGGCCGACGCCGAGCTCGCTTCCATGGGTATGTGTTCTTATCAGACCGCCTACCACATGCTCACCTCCGCCAATATTCAGGCTGGTGAACGCGTGCTGGTTACCGGTGCCAGCGGTGGCGTGGGTACGGCACTGATTCAGCTCTGCCGGATTATCGGTGCCATTCCCTACGCTCTGAGCCAGAAGGACAAGGCTGATCCATTGCTGGAGCTTGGCGCCGAGGCCGTTCTCGACAGAACCGACATGGATAGCTTTGTCGATCGAGTGAAGGCGGAAACCGGAGGCAAGCCTCTGGACGCGGTCATGGACCTGGTGGGCGGCGACATGACGGACCGTTTCATCGACGCCATGATTTTTGACATGAATGCCCGGAGCACCTATCCGAGGCTGAGTATTGCCGGGGCCAGTGGCGGCAACATCAGCGAAATTCTCTGGACCCGCATCTATCTGTACCAGGTGCAGATTTTCGGTGTGTCCCATGGTACCCGGGAAGAGGCAGAGCAGCTGATGAGATGGATCCGGAGTGGTGATTTGAAGCCTGTGTTGCACGGTGCTTTCCGACTGTCTGAGTTGCACCGCGCGGAGGAGTACTTCATGAACCGTGGCAGCAATTACCTGGGAAAAATCGTGATTGTTCCCGATGCCCAGTGGCAGGAACACGGGCAACCTTTTGCGGTGGACGCAGACTGATGAAGCCGGAACTGACCATGCAATTAATGGACACCCACGCCGGGGGTGATGTCAGCCGCATTGTTACCGGCGGCATTGACCTTTTGCCCGGCGACACCGTGCGGGCGCAGATGGAGTACCTCCGGGACGATGCTGACGGCTTGCGCAAACTCCTGCTGGAGGAGCCCTATGGTATTCCCGAAATGTCCGTGGATTTGCTGGTCCCCGCCACCGATCCCCGGGCGGCGGTTGGGTACATCATTATGGAGGTGATGGGATACCCCATCTATTCGGGTTCCAACACCATCTGTACGGCGACGGCGGTCCTCGAGGCTGGCATAGTGCCAAAGCAGGAGGGCAAGCAACATTTCATGCTGGAATCGCCGGCGGGCCTCGTGAACATTGAGGCTATTGTTCATGACGGAGTGGTAGAAGCGGTCACCTGCGAGGGCTTGCCGAGCTACATCCACACCTACAATGCCAGTAATAACGTGCCGGGCATTGGCGAGGTTGGCTACAGTGTGGCCTATAGTGGCGGGTTCTATGCTCTGGTGGATGCCAAATCACTAGGCTTTGACCTGACCCTTGATGAGGAACGGGAGCTGGCCCGAACGGCTCACGCCATTGTAGAGGCGATTCAGGCCGAGCGTGGTTTCTCCCACTACACCCTGGGCGATGTCGGGCCTTTGCCATTCCTGCATTTTATGGGGCCGGAAGAAAAAGTCGCCGATGGCTATTTCCGCTCACGATCGGCCACCTATGTGCACCCCGGGGTGATCTGTCGCAGCACCACTGGCACCGGCACCTCGGCCAGGCTTGCGTTGATGAACTACGAAGGCCGAATCCAGCCGGGCGACAAGCTGGAAACCGTTTCCCTTCGAGACACCGGTTTTATCGGGGAATTCACCACGGTAGAAACCGAGGGCGAGTATCAGGTGGTCAAGAACAGTATCACTGGCAAGGGTTATGTGATTGCCCGTTCCGACATTGTGGTGAACTGTGACGACCCGATGGTGGAGTGTGATGGATTGCATCACATTCTTTCCAGTCGCCACCCAAAATGCCCAGTATCATCGGAGGATTAAACCGCCTGAGGTTATCCAGAAGCCAGGCTTCAGTATCTGGGCTCAGATCTCTGAGGGGCTTCCGTCCGGTGCCTGGAAGATAAAGGCATCCATGGCCAGCACGCCGTGCTCAATGCCGCCATCAATCAGCGTGGCCGGGGTTCCGTCTCCGGCGGCGCCCGCTGCCACCAGCAGCGGTAAATAGTGTTCGGTTGTCGGGTGCGCCCTGGGCGCGTGAGGTGCTTCTGCCATCGCATCAACCAACCTCCGATGATTGCCTGCGGCGATCTGGTTTCTGACCCACTGGGTAAATTCCCGGGCGTAGTCGGCACTGTTTTGATCGCCCCAGCGAACCTCAAACAGATTATGGGTCAGACTGCCTGAGCCAACGATAAGCACGCCCTGTTGTTCCAGGGGGCGAAGCGTTTCACCCAGGCGCCAGGCGGATTCCGAATCAAGGTCCATAGGCATTGATACCTGGAAAACCGGAACCGATGCATCTGGAAAGAGATGCCTCAGAGGAACCCAGGCCCCGTGATCCAGGCCGCGGTTATGGTCGGCACTGGCACGCCAGCCATCAGCATCCAGTAGCGCCAAGGTTTGTCGCGCAAGGGCTGGATGCCCCGGAGCCGGGTAGTTGAGCTGGTAGAGTTCGGCTGGAAAGCCGTTGAAATCGTGGATGGTTGCCGGCGTTTCGGAAACACTGACACGAAGTTCGCGGGTCATCCAGTGGGGCGAAACTACCAATATCGCCGTGGGGCGGACCAGGCGCCTTCCCAGAACGGTCAGGGCCGGGCCTGCCCGGCCCGGCTCAAGTGCGAAGGTGGGGGCGCCGTGGGAGACGAAAAGGCTCATTGTCGTCACCTCCGGAATGATTGAATTAACGATTTGTGACGGCGCGGTCGATTGAGGCGCGACCTGCACCGCTGAACACCAGAGATACAGAGACCGCTAGCAGGGCCAGGCCAAATTCGTACCCGTTGTTGCTCATGAACAGTCCGTTTCCAATGTGAACACTGAAGATGGCAATCAGCATGGCAAAGGCCAGTACTGCACTCGCGGGGCGAACCAGCAGTCCAATAATCAGTGCCAGGCCGCCAAAAAATTCTGCACCGCCGGCCAGCAGCGCCATCAGATAACCCGGGCTGAGACCGATGGAATCCATCCACTGTCCTGTGCCGTTAAGGCCAAAGCCGCCAAACCAGCCAAACAGCTTTTGGGCGCCGTGAGCCATGAAGATGATTCACACGGGAATTCGAAGGGCCAGAGCGCCCCAGCCCGCATCGGTTGCAATCAGCTTGTTGATGAATGTGTTGTTCATGGTAGATCTCCGTTAAACCGTGTGGTGAGTATGTGGTCACTTTACAAGTGCCAATAATCGGGATAAATATGTCATTTTTGGATTGACTGTTCCGGAAAATGAAGCAATGGACCGATTACTGGAAATGCAGACGTTTTGCGCTGTGGTGGAGGCGGGCAGTTTCGTTTCGGCGTCCGAGAGCCTTGGGATGTCCAAGGCGGCGGTCTCCCGTTATGTCAGTGAGTTGGAAGCCCGGCTTGGCGTGAGGCTCCTGCAGCGCACGACCCGCCGCCTTTCACTCACGGGAGAGGGGGAGGTGTTCTACGTTCGGTGTCGGGAATTGCTGGCCGGTGTAGAGGAAGCAGAAGCGGAGATAACCTCTCGCAGTGACGTCGCCCGCGGCACGCTGCGCGTGAATGTGCCGGTTAGCTTTGGCATCAGTCACCTGGCACCACTATGGGGAGACTTCCATGCACGCTACCCGGATGTGGAGTTGTCTGTGGATCTCTCTGACCGGATCGTGGACATCGTCGAGGAAGGCTTTGATCTGGCCATTCGAATCGCCACCCTGCAAAGTTCCACGCTGGTGAGTCGTCGCATTACCACCACTCGGCTTATGGCCTGTGCCTCACCGGACTACGTGGCGAAATATGGGGTGCCGTCCCACCCCACGGAGCTGGCAGGTCACCGGGTTATTGGCTATAGCAACTTCACCACAGGGAATGACTGGCCGTTTGAAGGCCCGGAGGGGGCCGTCAGCGTTCGGGTCCGGCCATGGATGTATGCCAACAATGGTGAAACCTGCTGCGGTGCCGCTGTGGCAGGCCAGGGTGTCGTGCTGCAACCCGGATTTCTGGTTAAAAAACATCTTGAGGCCGGCCGGTTGGTGGAGCTGATGCCGGAGTATCGATCTACGGAGCTTGGCGTCTACGCGGTTTATCCCACCCGGAAGTTTGTGACGCCGAAAGTCCGGGCCCTCGTCGACTACCTGATTGCTGCGTTTCCTGAATCAGTATGACGAAAGGCGCCGGACCTGAGGCAGAGGAATGGCTAGAAGCGCTTCCGCTCAGCACGGCGCATCAAATACCAGGCAATTAAGGCAATCACAGACACCGCCGCAATAATCAGCGTGGCCAGCGCGTTGATCTCCGGCGATACTCCCATCCGCACGGACGAGAACACCACCATCGGCAACGTCGTCGCTCCCGGCCCGGATACAAAACTGGCAATTACCAGGTCGTCCAGCGACAGGGTAAATGCCAGCAGCCAGCCGGAAACCAGTGCCGGAGCGATTACCGGCAGGGTGATGACAAAGAAGGTTTTCAGCGGCGTGCAGCCCAGGTCCATGGCCGCCTCCTCAATGGAACGATCCACTTCTCTCAGGCGGGCACTCACCACCACGGCCACGTAGGCGCTGCAGAAGGTGGTATGGGCAATCCAGATGGTTGCCATACCACGATCCGTCGGCCAGCCGATCAGTTGGGCCATTTGCACAAACAGCAGCAACAATGACAGGCCGGTGATCACCTCTGGCATTACCAGAGGGGCGGTGATCATGCTGGACAGCAACGTGCGCCCGCGCATCTTCTTGAATCTCGTGATCACGAACGCGCACAGGGTGCCCAAACACACTGCCATGCTGGCGGAATAGAAGGCAATGCGCAGGCTCATCCACACCGCCGACAGGATCTGTTCATTGGCGAGCAGGGCGCCGTACCATTTGGTGGAGAAACCGGCCCATACCGATACCAACCGTGAGGCGTTGAACGAGTATACGATCAGCACCACCATGGGCAGATACAGGAACAGCATGCCCAGCATCAGCATGGTCTTCGAGAAACCGGGGGCTTTTAACCTAACCATTCTTTTCCATCTCCCGGGCCTGGAAGCGGTGGAACAACACAATGGGTACCAGCAGTAGCGCCAGCATCACGATTGCCAGCGCAGAGGCCACCGGCCAGTCTCGGTTGTTGAAGAACTCTTCCCAGAGCACCTTGCCGATCATCAGGGTATCCGGACCACCCAGCAGTTCCGGAATTACGAATTCGCCCACGGCTGGAATGAACACCAGCATGGAGCCGGCCAGGATTCCGGCTCTGGACAACGGCAGGGTAAAGGACCAGAAGGTGGTCAGGCTGCGGCAGCCCAGATCCGACGCCGCTTCCAGCAGGCGTATGTCCAGCTTCACCAGATTGGTGTAGATGGGCAGGATCATGAACGGCAGGTAGGCATAGACGATTCCCAGAATCACCGCGAAGTTGGTGTTCAGCATTTTCAGCGGCGATTCGATCACGCCCAGCCACAGCAGGAAGCTGTTGAGCAGGCCCTGGTTACCGAGTATGCCCATCCAGGCGTACACCCGAATCAGGAACGAGGTCCAGGACGGCAGCATCACCATCAGCAGGAACACCAGTTGCCAGTGCTTGGGCGCGCGGGCCATGGCATAGGCCATGGGGTAGCCGAGCAGCAGGCAGAACAGGGTGGCCAGAAACGCGGTTTTCACCGAGCCCCAATAGGCGGCAATGTAGAGGCTGTCGGAAGCCAGGAACAGATAATTGCCAAAGTTCACCACCACCGACAGAGTGTTCTCCACCCATCGGAACACCGGCTCGTAGGGGGGAATAGCCATCACCGCTGAGGTCAGGCTGATCTTTAAGACCAGCGCAAACGGCAGCAGGAAGAACAGCAGCAACCAGGCGAAGGGCACACCGAAGACGACCCGCCGGTGAAATACCACCGCCCGCACCCGCTCCGCCAGAGGGGGTGCCAGAAGCTTCTTGGTCATGGCGTCAGTTCCAGAGCAGGATAGGGCTGGAGGCTTCCCAGGATACATAGACCCGGTCGCCCCAGGTGGGCCGTTCGCCCCGGCGTTCCACATTGGCCATGGTGGCCTGTACCCGCTTGCCGCTGGCCAGCTTCACGTAGTAAGACGTGATGTCACCCAGGTAAGCAATGTTGTCCACCGTGCCGCAGCTCCAGTTGCTATCGCCTTCGGGCTTCTCGGTCGTCAGGTAGATCTTCTCCGGGCGCAGGGCGATCAGGGTTTCCGTGGTTTCCGCCGGCGTGGTTACACCCCGGTCAATAAACACCGGTGCGTCCAGCAGCTCGCTGGCCAAGGACAGGCTGTCGGAATTGTCTTCCAGAATGTTCGCCTCAAAGATATTCACGGAACCGATAAACTCCGCCGTCATGCGGCTGTTCGGGCTTTCGTAGATATCAATGGGCGAACCCACCTGAGCGATCCGGCCGTGGGACATAATGGCTATCCGGCTGGCCATGGTCATGGCTTCTTCCTGGTCGTGGGTGACCATCAGGCAGGTCACGCCCACTTTCTCCAGAATATCCACCAGTTCCAGCTGCATTTCGGTGCGCAGTTTTTTGTCCAGTGCGCCCATCGGCTCGTCCAGCAGCAGCAACTTTGGTCGCTTTGCCAGCGAGCGGGCCAGGGCCACGCGCTGCTGCTGGCCACCTGAGAGCTGCTGCGGCTTGCGCCTGGCGTAGGGCTCCATCTTCACCAGCTTAAGCATGGCGGCCACGCGGTCGGCGATTTCGTTTTTCGGCAGTTTGTCCTGTTTCAGGCCCATGGCAATGTTCTGCTCCACCGTCATGTGGGGGAACAGGGCATAGGACTGGAACATCATATTGGTGGGGCGCAGGTAAGGAGGCAGGGCAGTGATGTCCTGACCGTCCAGCACGATGCGGCCGGAATCCGGGGTTTCAAAGCCGGCCAGCATGCGCAGCAGGGTCGACTTGCCAGAGCCGGAACCACCCAGCAGGGCAAAGATCTCGCCCTTGTGGATGTCCAGGCTCACGTC
>Ga0079224_100009843_pt1 | contig 13085 bp, 8 predicted proteins | sample Stecom2015_FD_80414 | JGI IMG/M metagenome (GOLD analysis project Ga0079224, IMG submission 80414) | Agricultural soil microbial communities from Utah to study Nitrogen management - Steer compost 2015 | ecosystem: Environmental > Terrestrial > Soil > Agricultural land | place: USA: Utah... | reverse complement strand
CTCGATCGGGCGCGGCTGGGGCGGAGAGTTCGACACCACGGGCCTGATCGCGCGCATCGTGAAGCTGCGCGCTGAGCGCGCGGCGCTGCTCGGCTACGAGCACCACGCCGCATACGTTCTGGAAGACGCCACGGCCAAGACGCCGCAGGCAGTCAACGCGATGCTGGCGCAGCTCGCGCCGCCCGCGGTCGCCAACGCGCGCAAGGAGGCGGCCGCGATGCAGGCGATCATCGATGCGCAAGAGCAGGGCGAGAAGTCTTTCCAGCTACAGCCGTGGGACTGGGACTTCTACGCCGAACAGGTTCGCAAGGCGAAATACGCTTTCGACGAAAGTGAAGTGCAGCCCTACTTCGAAATGAACCGCGTGCTGCGCGACGGCGTGCTGTATGCAGCGCAGCAGCTCCACGGGATCACGTTCAAGGAGCGCAGAGACCTGCCCACCTATCACGAAGACGTGCTCGTGTTCGAAGTCTTCAACCCGGACGGCTCGCCGCTCGGGCTGTTCATGGTCGACTGGTACGCACGCAGCAACAAGCGCGGCGGCGCCTGGATGAACAGCTTCGTCGAGCAATCGAGGCTGCTGGGGACACGTCCTGTGGTGGTCAACAATCTAAACATCCCCAAGCCGCCGGAAGGCCAGCCGACGCTGCTGACCTTCGACGAAGTGAACACCGCGTTCCACGAGTTCGGCCACGCGTTGCACGGTCTGTTCTCCGATGTGCAGTACCCGACCTTCTCGGGCACGAACGTGCCGCGCGATTTCGTCGAGTATCCCTCGCAGTACAACGAAATGTGGGCCACCGAGCCGCGCATCCTCGCCAACTACGCGAAGCATCACCGCACCGGCGAGCCGATGCCCAAGGCGCTCATGGACAAGGTGCTTGCGGCGCGCAAGTTCAACCAGGGCTACGCCACCACCGAGTACCTGGCGGCCGCACTGCTGGATCAGGCCTTCCATCAACTTCCACCGCAGCGCACGCCCGCCCAGGCGGACATCGAGGCGTTCGAAGCCGCCGCGCTCAAGGCCGCCGGCGTCGACTTTTACGCAGTGCCGCCGCGCTATCGCTCCACCTATTTCAGCCACATATTCTCGAGCCCCATCGGCTACTCGGCCGGCTATTACGCCTACATCTGGAGCGAGGTGCTGGCCCGCGATACGGAGCACTGGTTCAAGACACACGGCGGACTGACTCGCGCCAACGGCGACCGCCTGCGCGAGAAAGTGCTCTCGCGCGGCTTCAGCGTTGACGCGCTCGAACAGTTCCGCGATTTCTACGGGAAGGATCCGGACATTGGCCCCCTGCTGGAGGCCCGCGGCCTGACTGCCGGTGAAGAGTGAGAAGCGGATAGTATTGGAGCGCGGCGCCTCGGGCGCCGCCATTCCGACTATCCGCATCCGCTTCTAGTGAGTCTGTGATTTACTCTGTTTCTGTGATCTGGAGCCGCTCGAAGCACGCTGCATTGCGGGCGTTTCTTTGGGCTGAGCCGTCAGGGCAGTAGGGTAATCAGAGCTTCCCTAGATTTGGGAGTCATATGAGCACTTGGCGCGCACCGATCGCCTTTCTGGCCTGCCTGATGCTCGCGCCCGTCTGGAGCCAGGAGCTCGGCCGCGACTACACCCAGCTCACTGTTGCACAGCCGCCCACGACGCCCGGCAAGATCGAAGTGCTCGAATTCTTCTCGTGGGGCTGCTCGCACTGCGCGCAGATGCACCCGCTGATCGAGCAGTGGGAACGAGATCTGCCCGACAACGCCGTGCTGGTGAAGGTTCCGATTTCGCTGGGCCACCGCGCGTGGGGTCAGCTCGTGCGCGCCTATTACGCGCTCGACTCCCTCGGTGAGCTGCAACGACTGGAAGGCGCGGTGTTCGAGGCCTTACACCGGGATCGCCAGCCGCTGTTCAACGAGGATCACATCGTCGCATGGGCGGCCAGTCAGGGGGTGGACGAGGCCAGGTTCCGCGAAGCGTTCAGATCGCCGGAGGTGTCGGCGCGCGCCTTACGAGCCGAAGAGCTGGCGCGCGGCTACCGCGTAAACCAAACGCCGCAGATCGTGGTGCAGGGACGATACGTGGTCCTCGGACGCACCCATGCCGAGTCGCTGACCATCGCACGCCAACTCATCGACAAGGTCGCCGCCGAGTAGCGGGCGTCGCTCTCGCGCTCACTTCAGCTCGTAAACCAGATTCACGGTCGTGAGCGTATCGGTCTCCTTGAAACCCTCCGGCGGATCGGTGTTGTGGCGCACTGAGTAGCCCACCGCCAACGCCAGCACTGCATTGATCTTGACCTGCAGGGAAGCGTCGTTGCGCACGAAGGTGTTGTCGGCCCCGGACTCCGCGGTCAGCTTGTTCACCAGTCTGGTGGTCTCGGTGAACTGGTGCTCGAGGTCGAGCGTGCCGCGGAAAATCAATTCATCGTTCTCGCCTCCTTGCTCGACCAGCAGGCCTGCGGCGTCGAAAACGTCCGGCGTCTCGAAGAACTTGTAACCGACGCCGAGCGTGCCGCTGAACTGGGTGGGCTCCGTATCGATAAAGCGGCGGCCGACGCCGGTCGAGCCGGTCGCCTGGTACTCGAAGCCGGAGAATTCGTCCTGCTCGTAACGAGCTGCGCCAAACCAGAAGGTTTTCGGCCCGAAGCTGTGCTCGGACTCGCCGAAAACTTCCCAGCGCTTGGCGGTCGTGGCGATCTCGTCGGAGGCGTACAGCCCGTTGGCGCCCAGCCTGTGCTTCCAGCTATCCGTCTCGTTCTGCAGTCGCAGCTTGCCGTTCAGGGTTTCGGTTTCCGTATTGCCGCTTGCGATCACCAGCCCGGCCTCGGCCTGGCCGGTCCAGTCCGCCAGCGCCGAGCCGGCGGTCAGCACCCCTGCAACCACGACGATCACCCTGCGACCCATCTGTTCTCCCGTACTGCTGCGATACTGCGCCGCGCCGCCGCGTAGCCGCCGCGCCGCGCCCGATCGACCCTCGCCCGCATGTGCGCGGTCTGGGGTCGGCGCAAAGCGCGGAAGTATACCCTCAGCCGCGCGGGGCCTTGAGTGAGGCGCCGGACGAAAATATCTGCACCCAAGGGCGATCGCCGTTCGCGAGAGGGTTTTTATCGGCGCGCGCGTGCTTCACAATCGGCGGGATGACGTCCATAGAGAAAAAAGCGCTCTCGGCCGGGCCGGTTTACGAGCAGCCGCTCAGCGAGCGGATGCGCACGTTCCTACGCCTGGACTTTCTCTACCAGCAGACGCTCTACCACGAGCAGCGTGAGGACTCCTGGTCGACGCGCGCCGCGATGAGCTCGCTGCTGGAAATCCTGGCGATCACCGCACGCGGCGACATCCGCAGCGAGGTGCTCAAGGAGCTCGAGCGGCAAATGACCATCATGCATGAGTACCAGTCGCGGCCCGGCGTGGACGGCTCGCGCTTGCGCGCCGTGCTGACCAATCTGGCCACTCTGCGCACCGAGCTGAACGCCGCCGGCGCGCTTTTCATGCAGCGGCTGCGCGACTCGGAATTCCTGAACTCGATCAAGCACCGCAGCAGCATTCCGGGCGGCACATGCGAGTTCGACTTGCCGGACTACCGACATTGGTTGGATCAGCCGTTCGAGGTGCGCGCCGCCGCCTTCAACGACTGGATGGCCACCATCCGCCCGCTGTGCGATGCGGTCAGCGAACTGCTCTGGCTCACGCGACAAACGGCGCGGCCCCGTACGGAGACGGCGCCGGGCGGCTCGTACCAGATCACTTTCGAGCGCGAGACGCCGTGCCATCTCCTGAGGATCACATTGCCGGCCGGCGCCCAGCTGTTTCCCGAGATCAGCGGCAGTCACCACCGCTGCAGCATCCGCTTCATGGCCTGGACGGACGTCAACGCCCGACCCATGCAGACAACCGAGGACGTACAGTTTTTGCTGACCGTTTGTGGCTAATGGCCAGCGACTCGGCGTCCGACAGGCGGTCAGCGGCCGCCGCTAGAAGCAGACGCACGAGGACGCCGCCCCGCGCTTGGAACCGGCCGTTCACTCGTCAGTCATTAATTCAGCAGTCAGCTGGTCGCTGGTCGCCCCTGTTCATCAGTCCCAGTTTCTGTCACGAACCATGATCGCCTCCTGCCCCACCTGCAACCGGCCGGTCGAGTGGTCCGAGAACTCACCGTGGCGACCCTTCTGCAGCGAGCGCTGCAAGCTCATTGACCTTGGCGCCTGGGCGTCCGAGCAGCGCGCCATCCCCGGCGACGCCGCGCCGCAAGAGGGCGATGACGACGAGAAGCTCGATTCGTGACTGGCGGCCGGGCGCACCGCCAGCCTCTCGCGCGCGACTCAACGAAATCGCTAAACCCATCAGTCGCGATCAGTCGCCTGCCACTTCCATAGCCAACGCCTTCGCCACGAAGGCCCACTGATCCGCGAAGTCTTCGATTTGCATCCAGACGGGTTTGCCGGCGCCGTGGCCGGCGCGCGTTTCCACCCGCAGCAGCACCGGATTGGGACACGACTGAGCGCGCTGCAGTTCGGCCGTGAACTTGTAGCTGTGCCACGGCGCGACGCGGTCGTCGCGGTCCGCGGTGGTGACCAGGGTCGGTGGATAACAGCCTCCCGACCGCACGTTGTGCACCGGCGAGTATGCGAGCTGCGCGCGGAACTCGGCTTGATTCTCACTCAAGCCGTAGTCCGTCGACCACTGGCGCGCGTTCGCGTTCGCCGTGTGATAGCGCAGCATATCGAGCACGCCGACCGCCGGCAGGGCCGCGCCAAACAGCTCGGGACGCTGCGTGATCACGGCGCCGACCAGCAGGCCGCCGTTGCTGCGGCCATGGATCGCCAGCTTCGGCGTCGAGGTGTATTTCCGCTCGATCAGGAACTCCGCCGCCGCTATGAAGTCATCGAACACGTTCTGCTTGCGCAGCTTGGCGCCGGCGGCGTGCCACTGCTCGCCGTATTCCGAGCCGCCGCGGAGATTGGCGACTGCATAAACGCCTCCCATCTCGAGCCATACGAGCGCCGGCACACTGAACGCTGGGAGCAACGCGATATTGAAGCCACCGTAGCCGTAGAGCATGGTCGGCGCCTGCCCGTCGTTCTGCAGATCCCGCCGGCGCGTGATGAACATCGGCACGCGCGCGCCGTCCTTGCTCGTGTAGAACACCTGCTCGGTGAGGTAAGCGCTCAGATCAGCCCGGACGTCCGATTCGCGGAACAGACTGGTCTTGCCGGCGGCGACATCCAGCCGCCAGATGGACGACGGCGTAAGAAAGTCCGTGTAGGCGAAGAACGTCTCCGCATCTGCGACGTCGCCCTGAAAACCTGTGGCCTGCCCGAGTCCGGGCAGCTCGACTTCATACAGCTGCTGGCCGTCCAGATTCAACACACGAACGACCGAGTGCGCGTCCTGCATGTACTGTGCAATGAGCCTGCCGCCCACGATGCTGACGTCGCTCAGGGCGAAACGGCCCTCCGGCAGCACGATGCGCCGATCCTTTCCCGCGTCCGGACGCGTCGGCGCGGCGATCACCTGCCCATTCGGCGCGTCCTTATTGGTGTACACATAGAAGACGTCGTCGATTTCCGCAATGAAGCTATAGCTCGCATCGAACGTGTCGAACAGGCGGACCATCTCGCCGGTCGGCGAGCCGTCGCGCGCCAGCCGCTGGTAGTACAGACCGGTTTGCTGCGAGCCGTCATACATGAAGATTACGAGGTAGCGGCCATCTTCAGTGACGATCGGGTACGGATTGCGGGTCGGGTGGTCGGTCACCTTGTAGATGAGCGGATCGTCGCTCACCGCCGCACCCAACACGTGACGGTAGACCTCACGCTGCCTGGAGTCGTCGCCGGTCCCGTCCGGATGCGTCGGATAGCGCGCGTAGTAGACCGAGCGCGAGTCTGCGGTCCAAGCGACCTCGGCGAACTTGATGAAGCGCAGCTCGTCCGGCAGGTCGCGCCCGGTAGCCACCTCGCGCACGCGCCACGTGCGCCAGTCCGTCCCACCGTCCGACAAGCTGTACGCAAGCAGCTTGCCGTCCGGACTCGGCGCAAACTCGCCGAGCGCAATCGTGCCGTCCTCGCTCAGCGTATTCGGGTCCAACAGCACGCGCGGCGAGGCGTCCAGCGCATCGGCGACGTACAACACGCTCTGGTTCTGCAGTCCGTCATTGCGCAGGTAGAAATAACGCCCGCCGCGCTTTACGGGGACGCCGTAGCGCTCGTAGTTCCATAGCTCGGTGAGTCGTTGCTTGATCTTCTCGCGGGCGGGGATCGCCTCGAGCCAAGGTTGTGCGAGCGCGTTCTGCGTCTCGATCCACCGGCGCGTCTCGGCCGAGTCCGTCTCGAGCCAGCGGTACGGATCGGCGACCCGTTCGCCATGATAGACGTCGACCTGATCACCGCGCCGCGTATCGGGATACTCGAGAGCGGCGTCCTGGACAGGCGGTCTCTGACTGGAATCGGCGGTGCATCCGCAAGCGATCACGGCGGTTGCGTAGACAAAGGTTCGCTTCATGGGCTGTTGACTCGGTGAGAACGAAGCGGATAACGGATAGCGGATAGTTTAGAGTCGCTGCACGCACGCGGGCCGTGGGTCGAATCCTCGCACGTCGCGCGCTCGACCTGGAGACGGAAGCGGCGCTGCGCCTCTTGGCTGAACCATCCGACATCCGCCTTACAACTCTTGCATACTGTCAGCAAACAGAAAACTTTCAACCGACGCCATGCGGTATACAACTGCTCTTCTGCTCTGCCTCGCCGCCCTGCCTATCGCCGCGGCGCCTCTGACCGTCGAACGGATCTTCGCCGCGCCCGACCTGAGCGGTCCGCAGCTACGCTCTCCGAAGTTCTCGCCGGACGGCCGGCGGCCGACGTTCCTGCAGGCGAGCGCCGAGGACAAGAACCGCCTGGACCTGTGGGCGATCGACACGCGCACCGGCAGATCCGAGCGTCTCGTGGATTCGCGCGCTCTGACCGGCGGCGAGGAACGCTTGTCGGAGCAGGAGGAAGCGCGTCGCGAGCGGCAGCGCACGGCTGCGCTGCGCGGGATCGTCGAGTACGAATTTTCCGCCGACGGCCGCCGTCTCTTGATTCCGCTGGGTGGAGATCTTTATCTCTATGACCTGCGCGCGGGCGCCAAACCGGTAGTACGTCTGACGCACACCGAAGCCTATGAGACCGACGCGCGGTTCTCGCCCGAGGGCGTGTACGTCAGTTTCATTCGTGATCAGAACCTGTTCCTCATCGACCTCGCGAGCGGCGAGGAACGAGCGCTCACCACCGACGGCGGCGGCCTGGTGAGCAATGGCGTGGCTGAATTCATCTCACAGGAAGAAATGGGCCGCTACACCGGCTACTGGTGGTCGCCGGATGGAAAATACATCGCCTACGCGCGTATCGATGATTCTCCGGTTCAGGAAGTCGAGCGCTACGAGATAAACGCCGATGGCGCGCGCATGCACCGCCAGCGTTATCCTGCCGCGGGCACGCCGAACACGCTGGTCGAGCTGAAGGTCCTGCGCCTGCAGACGGGCGAGGTCGTCGACCTCGATCTCGGACTGAGCGAAGGCTATCTGGCGCGCGTATCCTGGTTCCCGGATTCGCGACGCCTCGCCGTGCAGCGTCAGACCCGCGATCAGAAGCGGCTCGATCTACTCCAGGTGAACGCCGCCACAGGCGCCGCGTCGGTGCTGCTCACCGAGACCAGCGAGCACTGGGTCGAACCCAACGACGACCTGAAATTCCTCGAACGGCGCCCGGCTTTCATCTGGGGTTCGCGCCGCACGGGCTACCACCATCTGTATCTGCACAATCTGGAAGGCGGGCTCGTGCGCGCGCTCACCGCCGGCGAATGGATGGTCGTCGGAGGCGGCGGCGAAAGCGGGCTGCTCGGCGTGGACGAAACGAAGGGGCGCGTCTACTTCACTGCAAATGAAGCTTCACCGCTCGAGCGCCATTTGTATTCCGCCTCGCTCGATACACGCACGCCCGAGAAGGTGCAGCGCATCTCACGCGAGGCCGGCTGGCATGAGGTGCGGCTCGCGCCCGGCGCCGACGCATATCTCGACAACGGGTCCTCGCCGCAGCAGCCGCCGAGCGTCAGCCTGCGAGCGATGGACGGCTCGCTGCTCCGCTGGCTCGTCAGGAACGAGCTGGACGAATCCCACCCATATCACCGCTATTACGACGCGCACGTGCAAGAGGAGTTCGGCTCGATCAGCGCGAGCGACGGACAATCGCTCTATTACCGCCTGCTCAAGCCTGCGAACCTGGAGCCGGGCAAACGTTATCCGGTCGTGCTGGATGTCTACGGCGGCCCGCAATTCCAGTACGTGCGCAAGGACTGGCTGGGCGGCGCGCGCGCAACGCAGGGCTACTTCCGTCAGGTGCTCGCGCAGAACGGATTCGTCGTGTTCACGCTCGACAATCGTGGCTCGGGCTACCGCGGCGACGCGTTCGAAAGCGCCATTTCAGGTCGCCTGGGCGCGGTCGAAATCGAGGATCAACTGCGCGGCGTGGAATTCCTGAAACGCCAGCCGTACGTCGATCCACAACGCATCGGCGTCATGGGCTGGAGCTACGGCGGCTACATGGCGCTCAAAGCGCTGGCGACCACGGAGGCGTTTCGCGCCGGGGTAGCCGGCGCGCCCGTGACCGACTGGCGCCTCTACGACACCCACTACACCGAACGCTATCTCTCCACCCCCGCAAAGAACCCCGACGGCTACCAGCGCAGCAGCGTGCTCACGGATGCGGCGTCGTTGAACGGCAGGCTGCTGCTGGTCCACGGCATGGCGGACGACAACGTGCTGTTCACGCACAGCACGATGCTGATGCAGCGACTGCAATCGCTCGGCAAGCAGTTCGACCTCATGACCTACCCGGGCGGCAAGCACGGCCTGATCCGCATGCCGGACCAGGGACGACACTATTACGAAACGGTGCTGCGGTTCTTTCAGCGGGAGCTTTGAGGCTCGTGACTGGCGACTGGGGGCGACTGGTCACGAGTCGCCAGCCGCCTCAGCGCCGCAACCATCGGCCGATCGGCTTCGAGCAGGTCGACGCGTTCGAGCTCGTCCAGGCGCACCCACCGCAACGCCTGTGCGTCCAGCGACTGCGGTTCGCCGGAAAACGAGGTGACCAGCCAGAGATCGAGCAGCACGCAGCGATCGGCGTAAGCGTGCTCGTAGGCGATGAGAGGTTCGGCTGAATGGATCGAGACGCCGAGCTCTTCTCTCAGCTCGCGCCGCAAGCCGGAAAACGGCGACTCGTCCGGCTCGAGCTTACCGCCGGGGAACTCCCAACCGCCGGCCATGTGCTTGCCGGCGGGACGTTGCGCGATGAGAATCCGGCCGGCGGCGTCGAACAGCGCGCCGGCGACGACGTGCAGCGAAGCGCGCGATGCGGCGGCGTCCTCAGCCTTCACGCGCGAGCGCGCCGTGGCAGTGCTTGTACTTGCGCCCCGAACCGCACGGGCACGGCTCATTGCGGCCCACCTTGCGCGTATCGCGAACCACCTGGGCGATCGGTTGCGGCGCCTGACGTTGGGCTTGCGGCTGCGCGACCGGGCCTTCGGTTGAGCCGGTAATCTGCTCGGGCGCCGCATGCTGGAACTGCATGGCGCGCGCGAGCCGGCGCTGGCGCTCCTCCTCTTCGGCATCGATCTCGGCCTGCGTGCGCAACTGCATGCGCGACAGCATCGACACGGTGTCGTGCTTGATGCGATCGAGCAGCGTGGTGAAGAGCTCGAACGCTTCGCGCTTGTACTCCTGCTTCGGATTCTTCTGCGCGTAGCTGCGCAGGTGGATGCCCTGACGCAGATAATCCATCGCAGCCAGATGCTCGCGCCAGTGAGAGTCGAGCTGCTGCAGCATGATCGCCTTCTCGAGATGGCGCACCACCGGCGCGCCGTACAGCTCGACCTTGGCCTGGTACGCCCGGTCGATCTCGGCGACGATGCGCTCGCGCAGGCCGTCCTCGGCAAGATCGCTGTCGGCCTGCAGCCACGCTTTAGGGTCGATCGCAACCGCGAAATCGCGTTCGATCGCCTCGGCGAGACCTTGCACGTCCCACATCGCCTCGGGGCTCTTGGGCGGCACGAAGCGATCGATGATGTTGTTGACGACCTCGCGGCGGATGCCGGTGATTGCATCGCCGACGTCCTCCGCCGCCATCAGCTCCGAGCGCTGCTGATAGATCACTTTGCGCTGATCGTTGGCGACGTCGTCATATTCGAGCAGGTTCTTGCGGGCGTCGAAGTTGTGCGCCTCGACCTTGCGCTGCGCGCGCTCGATCTGACGCGAGAGCATGCGACTCTCGATCACTTCGCCTTCCTTCATGCCGGCTGTTTGCAGCCAGCGCTTGGTGCGCTGCGGATCGCCGAAGATGCGCATCAAGTTGTCTTCGATCGAGAGGAAGAAGCGGCTCGAACCCGGGTCGCCCTGGCGGCCGGAACGGCCGCGCAGCTGGTTGTCGATGCGCCGCGACTCGTGCCGTTCGGTGCCGATGATGTGCAGACCGCCGGCCTCGATCACCTGTGCGTGACGCTTGCGCCACTCCTCGCGGGCCCGCTCGCGCGCCGCCTCGTCCGCCGGGTCGATCTGCGCCAGCTCGGCCTCCAGATTGCCGCCCAGCACGATGTCCGTGCCGCGTCCAGCCATGTTGGTGGCGATGGTGACGGCGCCCGGCCGCCCAGCCTGCGCGACGATCGCCGCTTCGCGTTCGTGCTGCTTGGCGTTCAGCACTTCGTGCGGAATCTTCTCCTTCTGCAGCAGACCGGAGAGATATTCCGAAGTCTCGATCGAGGTGGTGCCGACCAGCGTCGGCTGGCCGCGCGCCACGCACTCGCGGATGTCCTCGATGATGGCGTCGAACTTGTCCTTGGCGGTCAGATAGACATAGTCGGGATGATCCTTGCGGATCATCGGCCGGTGCGTCGGAATGACCACCACCTCGAGGCCGTAGATGGACTGGAACTCGAACGCCTCGGTGTCGGCCGTGCCGGTCATGCCGGAGAGCTTCGAGTACATGCGGAAGTAGTTCTGGAAGGTGATCGAGGCGACCGTCTGGTTCTCCTCGCGTACGCGCACGCCTTCCTTGGCCTCGATCGCCTGATGCAGCCCGTCCGACCAACGCCGGCCCGGCATCGTGCGCCCGGTGAACTCATCGACGATGATCACCTCGCCGTTACGCACGATGTACTCGACATCGCGGTGATACAGCGCGTGCGCGCGCAGCGCGGCGTTCAAGTGGTGCATGAGCCGGATGTTGGCTGCGTCGTACAGACTCTCGCCAGGTTGCAGCAGCCCGGACTCGACGATCAGCTCTTCCGCGCGCTCGTGGCCCGCATCGGATAGATGCACCTGGCGCGTCTTCTCATCGGCCCAATAGTCGCCCTCGCCTTCTTCGCTCTCCTGTCGCTTGAGCCTCGGCGCGAGCTGATTGATGCGCACGTACAGCTCGGTGCTCTCCTCCGCCGGACCGGAAATGATGAGCGGCGTGCGCGCTTCGTCGATGAGGATCGAATCCACCTCGTCCACGATCGCAAACTCGAGACCGCGCTGCGCGCGATCCTCGATGCGGAACGCGAGATTGTCGCGCAGGTAATCGAACCCGAATTCGTTGTTCGTCCCGTAGGTGATGTCGCACGCGTAGGCGGCGCGCTTCTCTGCGGGCGCCTGGCCGCTCTTGATAACTCCGACCGTGAGGCCCAGGAAGCGATAGACCGGCGACATCCAGTCCGCGTCGCGCTGCGCGAGGTACTCGTTCACGGTGACGACATGCACGCCCTTGCCGGGCAGGGCGTTCAGATAGGCGGGGAGCGTCGCGACCAGCGTCTTGCCTTCGCCGGTGCGCATCTCCGCGATCTTGCCCTCGTGCAGCGTCATGCCGCCGATGAGCTGCACGTCGAAATGTCGCAGCCCGAGCGTGCGCCGGGCCGCTTCGCGCACTGCGGCGAAGGCTTCCGGCAGCAACTCATCGAGCTGCACGCCGGCGGCCAGCCGCTCGCGAAACTCGGCGGTCTTGTTGCGCAGCTGTTCATCGCTCAGCGCCAGGAAGGACTCTTCGAGCGCATTGATGCGCGAGACCTTCTTCGAATAGCCGTTCAGCAGCCGCTGATTGCGGCTGCCGAACAGCTGGGTGAACCAATTCGCCACGCTGAAACTCCGGGCTCAACAGGCCGATTCAAAGGACCCCACCGAGGGTCTCATTTCATGGGACGACGACCCCGCCTGGGGCCCTGAAAAGGGGCGGTATTGTACAGAAGCCCCGCGCAAACCCGCGCGAGGGACGCCCGCGGACGCCCCTCGAAGGGTTCGACAATGGCGAAAACTGGAGTTCGCTGGACGAAATGCAAGGAGCAGGCGGTCAGCGGTCGGTAAAGAATTCTCCCCCTCGAACAGCGCCATAGCGGTCCTCTGACTGGCCGCTTCTTCTCCCTACCTCCTCACGAAACTCATCGGATCCACCGCCCGCCCTTGTTTGAGCACCTCGAAATGCAGGTGCGGCCCGGTCGAGCGGCCGGTCGAGCCGATCAGGGCGATGGGCTGACCCTTCTGCACGGTCTCGCCGACGGCCACCAGCACGCGCTGGTTGTGGGCGTAACGGGTCACGTAGCCGCCGCCGTGATTGATCTCGACCGTCTTGCCGTAGCCGAAGCGGTCCTTGGAGTAGGTGACGACGCCCGAGGCCACCGCCACGACCTGGGCGCCGGCCGGGCCGGCGAAATCGACGCCTCGGTGAAAGGCCTTGCGCCCGGTGAACGGGTCGGCGCGATGCCCGAAGTAGGAGGAGATCCAGCCCTGTGTGACCGGGCGGCCGCCAGGCACGATCTGGTTGCTGAGATTGCGTGTGGAGATCAGGCTTTCGAGAACGCTCAACTGGCGCTCGCGGTCGCGGATCTGACGACCCAGGCTGTCGAGCATGGCTGAAAGATCCGGGGCGCTCGCCACCGCCCCTTCGATCAGTCCTTCTGGTCCGCCGACGGCCGGCTCGCTGTCGAAATCGAACTCGCCCTTGTCCAGCTTGGCCATCTCGGTGAGCCGGCGTCCCAGCGCGTCGAGGCGAATCACGTGCGCATTCATCCGGCCGACCCGGCCCGCCAGCGCATCG
>Ga0079224_100009842_pt1 | contig 13086 bp, 9 predicted proteins | sample Stecom2015_FD_80414 | JGI IMG/M metagenome (GOLD analysis project Ga0079224, IMG submission 80414) | Agricultural soil microbial communities from Utah to study Nitrogen management - Steer compost 2015 | ecosystem: Environmental > Terrestrial > Soil > Agricultural land | place: USA: Utah... | reverse complement strand
GCGGTCGGGGAGGGATCGAGGGCGGCGTCGTCGAGCCGCGCGCCGCGGAGGGTGATCCGGCGGACCTCGGCGACCCGGTCAACGGGCACCGGGCGGTCGACCACCGCCCAGATGGAGCCCAGCCACTCCTCGCCCGCCCGCACCGGGAAGACGAAGCGCGCCCGGACGTCGTGCTCGGCCGCGACGAAGAACGGCTCGCCGGAGGTGGTCAGGCGGCGGAAGACCCCCTGGGCGCGGAAGTGCGCCAGCACCGGCGCCGGCACCCGCCGACCGACGATCGTCGAGTGCCGAGCGGGGTCGCCGGAGTCCTGTCCCCGGGAGTAGGCCAGGACCCGGGACTGGCTGTCCTCGATGGTCACCGGGGCGTCGATGATCGCGGCGACCGCGTCGGCGACCGCGAAGAGGTCGGTCGCGACCCCGCCGTCGGCGCCCCCCTCCCCGCTCCCGGGCCATTCGACGACCGCCCGCAGGGTCCACACCAGCTGCACCCACGACACCGCGCGCGGCATCGCCAGCAGCCACAGGCCGTGGGTGCGGGCCCGCTCCCGCGTACGGGTGTCCTCGGCCTGCGCCTGCGGCAGCACGACGGCCGCGGCGCCGCGCTCCGCCGCCCGGTCGACCAGGTCGCCCGCGGCATCGGCGCCGAGCAGTCCGATCCCCAGCACCAGGTCGCCGGGGCCGCCGACGTCGTCGAGGGCGACGTCGGCCACGACGAGGTCGGTCACCACGGCGGGGGCGGGGCCCGCGCTCGCGACCGACAGCAGGCCGGGACCCGCGCCGGCCAGGACCTCCTCGAGCGTGATCACCCCGCCAGTATCACCGCGGGTGTGCCGGACGCACAGCGCGAGCGACCCATCCAGTGCCCGGGCGACAGTGACGCACGGCACAACGGGGTCGCATGGTGGGTCCATGAACACGTCCACGAACCGGGTGGCGGTGGTCGGAGCCGGCATGGTCGGATTGAGCACCGCGTGGTTCCTCCAGGAGCGCGGCGTCGAGGTCACGGTCTACGACCGCAGCGGTGTCGCGGCGGGCTCCTCGTGGGGCAACGCCGGCTGGCTCACCCCGGGCATCTCCACCCCGCTCCCCGAACCGGCCGTGCTGAAGTACGGCATCCGCGCGGCGCTGAGCCCGGCCTCGCCGGTCTACGTCCCGCCGAGCCTGGACCGTCGGCTGCTGCGGTTCCTGGCCCGCTTCACGCGCAACAGCACGATGACCCGGTGGCGGCGCGCGATGGACGCGCTGGTGCCCATCAACCGGCTGGCGCTGGAGAGCTTCGACCTGCTCACCGAGGGCGGCGTCGACGCCTCGACGCACGCGACGGAGTCGTTCATCGCGGCCTACCGCAGCGAGGACGAACGCGGCGCGCTGCTGGCGGAGATCGAGCACATCGCCCGGGCCGGTCAACAGGTCGACTACGAACTGCTCGACGGCGACCGCGCCCGCGCGCTCCAGCCGCTGCTCTCGGAGCAGGTCACCGCCGGCATCCGGCTGCGCGGCCAGCGCTACCTCGATCCGGGCGCCTTCGCCGCCGCCCTCGGCGAGGCGGTCGAGTCCCGCGGCGCCGCCCTCGATCTGCGCGCCGTCACGGCGGTGCACGACCTCCCCCGCGGTGTGCAGCTCAGCCACCCCGGCGAGGAGACCTCCGGCCCGTACGACGCGGTCGTCGTCGCGACCGGCACCTGGCTCACCGATCTGGTCGCACCCTTCGGCGTACGGGCACTGGTCCAGGCCGGGCGCGGCTACAGCTTCAGTGTCCCGGTGGCCGAGGAGATGCGCGGGCCGGTCTACTTCCCGACCCAGCGGGTCGCGTGCACGCCGCTCGGGGATCGACTGCGCGTCGCCGGGATGATGGAGTTCCGCTCCCCCGACGCCCCCCTGGACCGCCGCCGGATCGAGGCCATCGTGGCCGCGGCGCGACCGTTGCTCCGCGGGATCGACCTCGACGACCGCCGCGACGAGTGGGTCGGCTCCCGTCCGTGCACCGCCGACGGTCTCCCGCTGATCGGGTACACCCGGTCGCCGCGGGTGTTGGCCGCCGGCGGTCACGGCATGTGGGGGGTGACGCTCGGACCCGCCACCGGCCGCCTGCTCGCACAGACCATCACCGAGGGCGAGCCGGCCGCGGCGCTGGCACCCTTCGACCCGTTGCGCTGACCGCGGGGCGCGGGCCACTACGCTCACCGACCATGCGGTGGCTGCGCGACTTCCTCGGCTGGGGGGACCCCTGGCGACGCCGGCGCCCCACCCCTGCCGAGGTGCGGTTCGACCTGTGGCTCGGCCTCTTCCTGACGGCGCTCGGCGTGATCGCGCTCGAGGCGCTGCGGGCGACCACCATCGGCACGCTCATCAACGAGAGCCTGCTCGAGAGCTACCTGTGGACGCTCCTGATGGTCGTCCCCCTCGCCGTGCGCCGGCTGTTCCCCATCACCGTGATGGTGGTGTGCTCGGCGGTGTTCTACATCAGCGGCGAGCGGGTCTTCCCCGTCGCGTACTCCGTCGTGGTGCAGGTCGCGCTGTTCCTGGCGATCTACACCGCGTGGGCCTGGACGCCCCACCGGCGGCGGCTCTTCGCGGCCACCGGGTTGATGATCGCGGGCATGTTCGCCTGGTTGATCCAGGCGCTGCTGACCGAGGTGCCCGATCCGGGCGGGTCCTGGATGCCCGCGTCGGTCGGCAGCGCCGTCACGAGCCTCGGCATCAACGTCGCCTACTTCTTCGGGGCGGTCGCCTGGGGTCAGGTGTCCTACCGCGGCGCCCAGCAGCGCGAGCTCGTCGCCGAGCAGACCGACCAGCTGCGTCGCCAGCAGGAGCAGGCCGCTCGGCGGGCCCTCGACGACCAACGCCTGGAGATCGCCCGCGAGCTCCACGACGTGGTCGCGCACCACGTCACCGGGATCGGGATCCAGGCGGCCGCCGCCCGCCACGTCCTCGACCGCGACCCGGCCAAGAGCGCGGTCGCCCTGACGGCGATCGAGTCCTCCAGCCGACAGGCGGTGGAGGAGATGCACCGGATGGTCGGCCTGCTGCGCTCGGTGTCCGAGACCCAGGACACGGGGGCCCGCCCGGGCCTGAGCGACCTCGAGCGGTGGGTCACGGCCGAGGCCGGACCGCCGACCCTGCACTGGCGGCGGGTCGGCACGCCCGGTCCGGTGCCGGAGAGCGTGCAGTCGTCCCTGCACCGCATCGCCCAGGAGGCGGTGGCCAACATCCGCCAGCACTCCACCGCCCGCAACGCCGACGTCGTCCTGCGTCACCTCGACGGTGCCAACGGTGCCGCGGTCGAGCTCGAGGTGATCGACGACGGCGCCGCGCACGGGAAGCAGGTCCCGGGCAAGAGCGGCGAGCGCTTCGGGCTGCGCGGCATCCGCGAGCGTGCCGAGGTCCACGGCGGCGCCGTCGAGATCGGTCCCCGTCCCGAGGGGGGCTGGCGGGTCCGCGTCCGCATCCCCGTCCCGAGCGCATCCGGAGGTACGCCGTGAACCCGATCCGCGTCGCACTGGTCGACGACCAGGAGCTGGTCCGTACGGGCTTCTCCCTCATCCTGTCGGTCGAGGACGACATCGAGATCGTCGGGGAGGCGACCAACGGCCGTGAGGCGCTCGACCTGATCGCCCGGACCCGGCCCGACGTGGTGCTGATGGACGTGCAGATGCCCGAGCTCGACGGGATCGCCGCCGCGCGCGAGGCGCTCACGGCCCACCCCGAGACCCGGGTCGTGATCCTCACGACCTTCGAGCGCGACGACTACCTGTTCGCCGCGCTGGAGGCCGGCGTGGCGGGCTTCCTGCTCAAGAGCTGCACCGCCGACGAGCTGACCGCCGCGGTGCGCAGCGTGGCCGAGGGCCACGCCCTGCTCGCCCCGCAGCTGACCCGCCGGGTGATCGAGCGGTTCACCCGCAGCGGTGCCCGGACGACCGCCCCGCGCGCGGAGCCCACCGGCCTCGACGAGCTCACCGAGCGCGAGCGGGACGTCCTGGTCCGGATGGCCCGGGGACTGAGCAACGCCGAGATCGCCGAGGACCTGGTCGTCGGCACCGCGACGGTCAAGACCCACGTGTCGCGGGTGCTGACCAAGCTGGGCCTGCGCGACCGGGTGCAGGCCGTCGTCGTCGCCTACCAGGCCGGACTCGTCGCCCCCGACTGATCCCCGACCGGCGGGTCCGCCGTGCGGGTGAGGCCGGATCTCCGTCTCGTGGCTGACGCGCCGGCCCCCGCCGCCGCCCTAGCGTGGACGCATGCTCAGCATCCATCGACTCACCCGGGTCTACGGCGACAAGACCGTGCTCGACGAGGTGAGCTTCGACGTCCGACCCGGCCGCATGACCGGGTTCGTCGGAGCCAACGGCGCCGGCAAGACCACCACCATGCGGATGATCGTCGGCGTGCTCGCGCCGACCTCCGGCGAGGTGCACTGGCACGGCGCCCCGCTCACCACCGAACAGCGCCGCAGCTTCGGCTACATGCCCGAGGAGCGTGGCCTCTACCCCGGGCAGAAGGTGCTCGACCAGCTGGTGTTCTTCGGTCGCCTGCACGGCATGACCACCGCCGAGGCCAAGGAGCGCGCGCAGTCGCTGCTGGCCCGGCTGGGACTCACCGAGCGCGAGGACGACCTGCTCGAGACGCTGTCGCTGGGCAACCAGCAGCGGGTCCAGATCGCCGCCTCCCTGGTGCACCGCCCCTCGGCGCTGATCCTCGACGAGCCCTTCAGCGGGCTCGATCCGCTCGCCGTCGACGCCATGGTCTCGCTGCTGCGTGACGAGGTCACCCCCGAGATGCCGGTGCTCTTCTCCAGCCACCAGCTCGACCTGGTCGAGCGCCTGTGCGACGACCTGGTCATCCTCTCCGGCGGCCGCCTGGTCGCGGCGGGGTCCGTGGAGGAGCTGCAGAGCTCGCAGGACGAGCGCTACCGGATCCGGCTCGCCGACCAGGCGGACGCCGGCGCGCTGCGCGAGGTACCGGGTCTGGAGGTCCTCGACGCCGAGGACAGCTCCGCTCTGGTCCGCCTCACCACCCTCGCGCCCGAGAAGGCGCTGGTCGCCGCCCAGGCCGTGGCGCCCGTCGTCGAGTTCGCCCGCGTCGTCCGTCCGCTCAGCCAGATCTTCCGGGAGGCCTCCGCATGAGCACCCCCACCCGACCCGCCGGCCTGTGGCGGCTCATCGCCACCCGCGAGGTCACCACCCGCATCCGCGACAAGGCCTTCATCGGCGGCACGCTGTTCTCCGTCGTCCTGATCATCGGTGTCTTCGTCGTCACCGCCCTCGTCAGCGGAGGTCCGCGCTCGTACGACGTGGCGGTGGTCGAGGCGCCCAGCGGGGTGCTGGAGGGCACGGCCGCCTACCTGAGCGTCGGCGAGGGCGAGCCCGCCGAGGTCAACGCGGTCGAGGTCGACGACACCGCTGCGGCCGAGGGCGCCGTACGCGACGGCGAGGCCGACGTCGCGCTGCTGCCCACGGCCGACGGCTTCGAGCTCGTCTCGGAGGACGGCGCCGACGAGGTGCTCGAGGCGGCGCTGCGCGCCGCGATCGCCGAGACGGTCACCGCCACCAACGCGCAGGCCCAGGACGTCGACCTCGAGGCGCTGGTCGCTGGCAGCGAGGTGACCGCGCGCGAGCTCGACCCGCGCGCCGCGGAGGCGGGGGCGCGGTCGGCCGTCGCGTTCGGCTTCGCGATCGTCTTCCTGTTGACCGCGATGGGCTTCGGCATGGCGATCTCGCAGAGCGTCGTGCGCGAGAAGGAGAGCCGGGTCGTCGAGATCCTGGCCGCGGCCGTCCCGATCCGGGCGCTGCTGTGGGGCAAGATCGTCGGCAACACGGTCCTCGCCCTGGGTCAGGTCGTCATCCTGGTGGCGGTCAGCCTCATCGGTCTGGCGGTCACCGGCGAGACCGGCCTGCTGGCCGGGCTGAGCGGCGCGATGGCGTGGTACGTCGTGCTCTTCGTGCTCGGCTTCGTCTCGCTGGCCGCGCTGTGGTCGGTGGCCGGGTCGCTGGCCAGCAAGCAGGAGGACCTGCAGTCGACCACCCTCCCGGGTCAGATGCTGCTCTTCGTGCCGTACTTCGTCTCCGTGCTCGCCGGCGAGGGGGTCCGGGTCGTCTTCTCGATGCTCCCGATCGTCTCCACGATGGTGATGCCCGGCCGGATCGCCGAGGGCGACGTTCCGCTGTGGCAGATCGCGGTCGCGATCGCGAGCACGGTGGTCGCGGCGTTCGTGTTCGTCCGGCTCGGGGAGCGGATGTTCGAGCGCACGGTGCTCCGCACCGGCGGCAAGCTCGGCTACCGGGAGGCGCTCGCGATCCGCGAGTGACCGCGGGCCCTCACCCCCAGAAGACCCGCTCCACGACGGCACGGGCCCGACGGGTGGCCCGCAGGTGGTCGTTGGCCATCACGTCGGTCTCCTCGGGCCCGTAGCCGAGCAGCAGCGACACCGCGGCCCGCTCCCGCCCGTCGCGCGGGAGGTGGTCGGAGGCCTTGCCGCGGACCTGGGTGATCGCGTTGCGCAACCGGCTCACCAGCGTCCAGGCCGCGGTGAGGTCGGCCGCGTCCTCGGCGTCGATCAGCTCGGCGCCGACCGCGGCGTCGAGCGCGGCCAGGGTGCGGGTGGTGCGCAGCGGCGGGTGGGTGCCGGCGTACCGCATCTGCAGCAACTGGACGGTCCACTCGATGTCGGCCAGGGCGCCGCGGCCGAGCTTGAGGTGGGTGGCCCGGTCGGCGCCGCGCGGCAGCCGCTCCTCGTCGACCCGGGCCTTGATGCGTTGCACCTCGCGCACGTCGTCGTCGGACAGACCCGCCGCGGGGAACCGGAGCGGGTCGACGAGCGCGGTGAAGCGGGCACACAGATCGGGGTCCCCCACGCGGGCCTCGGCGCGGAGCAGGGCCTGCGCCTCCCAGACCGCCGACCACTTGGCGTAGTAGGCCTCGTACGCCGCGAGCGTCCGGACCAGCGGACCCTGCCGGCCCTCGGGCCGCAGGTCGGCGTCGACCTCGAGCGTGGGGTCGGTGCCCGGGATGGCCAGCAGCCGGCGCAGCTCGTTGGCCACCGCCTTCGCATCGCCCGCGGCCTCCTCGGGCTCGGCGCCCTCGAGGGCGTCGTGGACGAACATCACGTCGGCGTCGGAGCCGTAGTTGAGCTCGGCTCCCCCGTACCTGCCCATCGCCACGATCGCCATCCGGGTGGCGAGCGGTCGGCCGCGCTGGCGCGCGACCTCGCGCTCCGCGACCGCGAGCGCACCCTCGAGGGCGGCGTCGGTGATGTCGGTGAGCCGCTCCCCCACCCGGTCGACGGGGACCGCGGTGGTGAGGTCGGCCGCGGAGGTGCGGAAGAGCTCGCGCCGGCGGACCGCGCGCACCGCTCCGATGGCGTCCTCGGCGGTGTCCTTCCGCATGGCGGCGGCGATCGACTCCTCGATCAGCACCCGGCGACCGCGCGGCGCCAGGCCGTCGTCGTCGCCCAGCATCGCCACGGCCTCCGGCGCGCGCATCATCAGGTCGGTCGCATAGCGGCTGGTCCCGAGGATCCGGGCGAGTCGGTTGGCGGTCTCCCCCTCGTCGCGGAGCCGGCGCAGGTACCACGGAGTCGACCCGAGCGCCTCGGACACCCGACGGAAGCCGGCCAGTCCGGCGTCCGGGTCGGGGGTGTCGCCGAACCAGCCGAGCATGACCGGCAGCAGCTGCCGACGGATCGCGGCCGAGCGGGACACGCCCGCGGTCAGCGCCTCCAGGTGCCGGAACGCCGACTCCGGGTCGGCGTACCCGAGCGCCGCCAGACGCTGCTTCGCGGCATCGGGGGTCAGCCGCGCGCCCTCGCCGGGCAGCGCCGCGACGGCCCCGAGGAGGGGGCGGTAGAAGAGCTTCTCGTGCAGCCGCCGAACCTCACGCGCGTGCGCACGCCAGGCCGCCTCGAGCTGCTCGGCCGGCTCCCGGCGGAAGCCCATCGCCCGACCGAGGTGCCAGATCTCGTCGCGGTCATCCGGCACGGTGTGGGTGCGCCGCAGCCGGTAGAGCTGCATCCGGTGCTCGAGGCCGCGCAGGAACATGTACGCCGACTCCAGCGCCGCGCCGTCCTCGCGCCCGACGTACCCGCCGCGGGTCAGTTCGGCCAGGGCGCTCAGCGTCGTGGGGAGCCGGATCCGCTCGTCGGTGCGGCCGTGCACCAGCTGGAGCAGCTGGACAGCGAACTCCACGTCGCGCAGCCCGCCGGGACCGAGCTTGATCTGGCGGTTGGCCCGGTCGTCGGGGAGGTTGTCGATCACCCGGCGCCGCATCGCCTGCACGTCGCTGACGAAGTTCTCCCGCTCGACGGCCGACCACACCAGCGGGGTGATGGTCTCGACGTAGGCCGCGCCCAGCGCGGCGTCACCGGCGACGTGGCGTGCCTTGAGCAGGGCCTGGAACTCCCAGGTGCTCGCCCAGCGCTCGTAGTAGCTCTGGTGGCTGCTGAGGGTGCGGACGAGCGCGCCCGCCTTGCCCTCGGGTCGCAGGGCGGCGTCGACCGGCCAGATGGTGCCCTCCGCGGTCTGGTCGGAGCAGACCCGCATCAGGGTGCTCGCCAGCGTGGTGGCCACGCGCAGGGCCCCCTGCTCGTCGCCCTCGGTCACCGGCTCGGCGACGAAGATGACGTCGACGTCGCTGGCGTAGTTGAGCTCGCGGCCGCCGCACTTGCCCATCGCGATCACCGCGAGCCGACACCGCGACCGGTCGTCGCCGGCGACCGCCCGCGCGACCGCGAGCGCCGCCTCGAGGGTGCCGGCCGCGAGGTCGGAGAGCTCGGCGGCGATGTCGTCGACCCGCACGTGGTGGGCCAGGTCGCGGGCGGCGATGTGCAACAGCAGTCGGCGGTAGGCGACCCGCAGCGCGTCGCGCGCCTCGCGCTCGGGGAGGCTCGCCACCGGCTCGGGGTCGGCCGGGTCGGCCCCGACGGCCCGGACGAGCCGGTCGCGGATCCACCACGCCGCGAGCCGGGTGGACCCCATCGCCGGGTCGCACAGGTCGCCCCAGTGGTCGGGGTGCCGCAGCAGGTGGTCGCCCAGCGCGATGCTGGCGCCGAGGACGCTGAGCAGTCGCATGGCGCAGCCCTCGTCGTCGACCAGCGCCGGCAGCAGGCGCTCGTCGCCGATCTCGCGACAGCGCTCGGCGAGGTCGGCGAGGTGTCGGACACACAGGTCGGGATCGGCCGAGGCGGCGATCAGCGGGAGCAGCGCGTCGCCGGGCTCGCCCAGCCGCAGCACGTGCTCGCGCGCGGCGGACACGTCGTCGAAGCCCATCCGGGCCAGGCGGGTGGTCAGGGAGGCGGGCGGACGGCTCATCGACCCTCCCACCGGATCTTCGGGCCGGGCTCCTCGTCGGTGAACGCCGCGACCATCAGGCCGCGCGCCAGCACCGGGCGCCGCCGGCGTACGCCGAGCCAGACCATGCCCACCCCGACGAGGACGGCGAGGACGAGCAGGACCGCGCTGGCCGGACCCGGAGGGGCCTTGTCGTGCCAGCCGCTCATGTCCGCCCGCCCCGCGACCTCAGAGCACCGGCAGCATGCGGTCGCGCTCGAAGGCGGAGACCTGCCCGCGGTACTCGTCCCACTCGGCGCGCTTGTTGCGCAGGAAGAAGTCGAAGACGTGCTCCCCGAGGGTCTCGGCGAGCAGCTCGGAGTTCTCCGCGATCCCGATCGCGTCGCGGAGGTTCATCGGCAGCGGGTCGATGCCCAGGGCGCGGCGCTCGCGGTCGGTCAGCGACCAGACGTCGTCCTCGGCCTCCCGCGGGAGCTCGTAGCCCTCCTCGATGCCCTTCATCCCGGCGGCCAGGATCACCGCGAAGGCCAGGTAGGGGTTGGTCGCGGAGTCGATGGTGCGCAGCTCGATGCGGGCCGACTGGCCCTTGTTGGGCTTGTACATCGGCACCCGCACCATCGCCGAGCGGTTGTTGTGGCCCCAGCAGATGTAGGAGGGCGCCTCGCCGCCGCCCATCAGCCGCTTGTAGGAGTTCACCCACTGGTTGGTGACCGCGGTGATCTCGCCGGCGTGATGGAGGATGCCGGCCAGGAACTGCCGACCGGTGGCCGAGAGCTGGTATTCCGCGCCCGCCTGGAAGAACGCGTTGCGGTCACCCTCGAAGAGCGAGACGTGGGTGTGCATCCCCGAGCCGGGGTGGGTGGTGAACGGCTTGGGCATGAACGTGGCCCAGATGCCCTGGCTCAGCGCCACCTCGCGCACGACGGTGCGGAAGGTCATGATGTTGTCGGCCGTGGACAGCGCGTCGGCGTACCGCAGGTCGATCTCCTGCTGCCCCGGACCGCCCTCGTGGTGGCTGAACTCCACCGAGATGCCCATCGCCTCGAGCATCGTGATCGCCTCGCGGCGGAAGTCGGAGCCGTAGGACTGCGCGGTGTGGTCGAAGAACCCGCTGCGGTCGACCGGCACCGGCTCGACGCCGGGCTCGGGGGTGTCCTTGAACAGGTAGAACTCGATCTCGGGGTGGGTGTAGAAGGTGAAGCCCTTCTCGGCCGCCCTCGACAGGTTGCGCTTGAGCACGTAGCGCGGATCGGCGTACGACGGGGAGCCGTCGGGCATCTCGATGTCGCAGAACATCCGCGCCGTGGCCGGGCCGTCGTTGCCGCCGCGCCAGGGCAGGATCTGGAACGTCGACGGGTCGGGCTTGGCGAGCATGTCGGCCTCGTAGACGCGGGCGAACCCCTCGATCGCCGAGCCGTCGAAGCCGATCCCCTCGGAGAAGGCGCCCTCGAGCTCGGCCGGCGCGATCGCGACCGACTTGAGGAACCCGAGCACGTCGGTGAACCAGAGCCGGACGAACCGGACGTCGCGCTCCTCCAACGCCCGGAGCACGAAACCCTCCTGCTTGCCCATCGAGCCCCTCCTGCGTGTCGGCGTACGGAGGAACGGTAGCGCCTTCGCCGTCCCTCTAGAGTCGAGGGATGGCGCAGTTGAGAATCGCCCTGGCCCAGGCCAACCCCGTCGTGGGGGACGTGAGCGGCAACGCCGCGCTGGTGCGCGACTGGGCGCGCCGGGCGGCCGACGCCGGCGCCCACCTCGTGGCGTTCCCGGAGATGATGCTCGCGGGCTACCCGATCGAGGACCTCGCCTTCCGCAGCTCCTTCGTCGACGCCTCCCGCGAGACCCTCGACCGGCTCGCCACCGACCTCGCCGCCGACGGGCTCGGCGACCTGGTCGTCGCGGTGGGCTATCTCGGCAAGGCCACCGACTCCGCCGACCGGCTGGGCGTGCCCAAGGGGTCGCCGCAGAACTGTGCGGCCGTGATCCACGGGGGTGAGGTGGTCGTGCGCTACGCCAAGCACCACCTACCCAACTACGGCGTTTTCGACGAGGCGCGCTACTTCGTGCCGGGCGACACCCTCGACGTCGTCCGGGTGCACGGCATCGACGTGGCGCTGTGCATCTGCGAGGACCTGTGGCAGGACGGCCCCTCACAGGCCGCGGCCGCCGCGGGCGCCGGACTGCTGCTGGTGCTCAACGGCTCACCGTTCGAGGCGGCAAAGGACGACACCCGGCTCGACCTGGTCGCCCGCCGGGCCCGGGAGGGCGAGTGCGCCCTGGCCTACGTCAACCTCGTCGGTGGTCAGGACGAGCTGGTCTTCGACGGCGACTCGCTCCTCGTCGACGCCGCCGGCGCGGTGCTCGCCCGCGCCCCGCAGTTCGAGGAGCACCTCCTGGTCGCCGACCTCGACCTGCCCGCCGCGACGGCGGACCTGCCGGCCGAGGACGAGCGGTTCGACGGGCTGCGCGTGCGCCGCACGGTGGTGCACGAGGAGCCGCTGGCGGCGTACGACCCCACCGCCCCCACGGGCCCCGCCGGGACCTCCGAGCGGCTCGACGACCTGGGCGAGGTCTACCAGGCGCTGGTGGTGGGCCTGCGCGACTACGTCCGCAAGAACGGCTTCCGCAGCGTGTTGCTCGGGATGAGCGGCGGCATGGACTCCACGCTGGTCGCGGCCATCGCCTGCGACGCGATCGGCGCCGAGAACGTCTACGGCGTCTCCAACCCGAGCGCCTGGTCCTCGGAGCACTCCCGCACCGACGCCGCCGACCAGGCCGAACGCACCGGCCTGCATCTCGACACGGTGCCGATCGCGGGGATGGTGGACGCCTTCACCTCCGAGGTCGAGCTCGACGGGGTGGCGCTGGAGAACCTGCAGGCCCGGATCCGCGCGGTGATCTGGATGGGCCTGTCCAACCAGCACGGGCACCTCGTGCTCGCCTGCGGCAACAAGTCCGAGCTGGCGGTCGGCTACTCCACGATCTACGGCGACGCGGTCGGCGGCTTCGCCCCGATCAAGGACGTCTTCAAGACCCAGGTCTACGCGCTGGCCCGCTGGCGCAACGCGGAGGCGGAGCGCCGCGGGGAGACGCCGCCGATCCCGGAGAACACCATCACCAAGGAGCCCAGCGCCGAGCTCAGCCCCGGCCAGAAGGACTCCGACTCGCTGCCGCCGTACGACCTGCTCGACGCGCTGCTCGATGCCTACGTCGAGCACGACCACGGGAGCGCCGCGCTGGTCGCCGACGGCTTCGACCCCGAGATCGTGGAGCAGGTGCTGCGGTTGGTCGACCGGGCCGAATACAAGCGGCGCCAATACCCGCCCGGCCCCAAGATCTCGCGCCGCAACTTCGGGCGCGACCGGCGGCTGCCGGTGACCAGCCGGTGGCGCGAGGTGGCGCCGGACTAGCCTGGGTGGGTCCGGGGACTCCCACGCGGAGCCACGAGATCACTCCGAGAAGGAATACACCCATGAGCGAAGAGACCGCGCCCTACGGCGGCGGCAAGCCCCGCAAGATCCGCACCCACCACCTGCGCGAGATGAAGGAGCGCGGCGAGCGCTGGGCGATGCTGACGGCGTACGACATGTACGCCGCGGAGGTGTTCGACGAGGCCGGCATCCCGGTGCTGCTCGTCGGCGACTCGGCGGCCAACAACGTCTACGGCTACGACTCCTCGCTGCCGGTGTCGGTCGACGAGCTGCTCTTCCTGGTCCGCGGCGTCACCCGCGCGACGAAGCGTGCGCTCGTGGTCGCCGACCTGCCGTTCGGGTCCTACCAGGCCTCGCCGCAGCAGGCCTACGAG
>Ga0079224_100009841_pt1 | contig 13086 bp, 11 predicted proteins | sample Stecom2015_FD_80414 | JGI IMG/M metagenome (GOLD analysis project Ga0079224, IMG submission 80414) | Agricultural soil microbial communities from Utah to study Nitrogen management - Steer compost 2015 | ecosystem: Environmental > Terrestrial > Soil > Agricultural land | place: USA: Utah... | reverse complement strand
TCAGAAGCTCGTGACCGCGAGCGCGGCGATCGAGCTGCTCGGCGCGGACTTCCGGTTCGAGACCACGGTGCGTCGCCACGGCGACACGCTCTACCTCGTCGGCGGCGGCGATCCTTCCTTGCAGACGGAGGATCTCGCCGCGCTCGTCGCCCGCTTGCCCGCCGCGGCGCTGCGCGGCGTCGAGCGGATCGCGTACGACGACTCGATGTTCTCGCCCGAGCGGTTCGGCCCCGGCTACGCGAGCGATGGACCGGGCTACAGCTACATGGCCCCGAGCGGCGCGCTGTCGCTGCAGTTCAACACGATCGAGATTGCCGTGCGTCCGCTCGCGGGCGGCCGCACGCAGGTCGCCGTGTCCCCGGCGTGTGCTCACGTCGACGTCCACAACACGGCGCGGACCCGCGGGCGACGACACGCGACGTCGGTGCGCACGACCGCCGCCGGCGAACGCACGCGCGTCGACGTGGCCGGCAGCGTCGCCGCCCAGGAAGGCACGTTCCGAATCCGCCGCCGCATCACCGACCCCGGCGCGTTCACGGCCAGCGTGTTCGCCCGGATGATCGCGGCGCGCCACGGCGGGCCCGAACTCCCGCTCGCACGCGCCACGGCCCCGCGCGAGGCCGAGCTCGTCGCGACCCATCGCTCCGCGCCGCTCTCCGAGGTCCTCGTCTCGGGCCTCAAGTACTCGAACAACTTCACGATGGAGCAGGTGCTGCGGACCCTCGGCCACCTCGCGAGCGAGGCCCCCGGCGATTGGCACAACGGCACGGAGATCGTACGTCGGTTCTGGGCGGCGCTCGGCGAAGACGTCGACGCCGTGTGGTTCGAGAACGGCTCGGGCCTGTCCGCCCACGGCCGCGTCAGCGCCCGCGCGTTGACCCGCCTCGTGCAGCGCTGGGTCGCCCCCACGGGCGAACCACGGCCGATCGTCGAAGCGCTGCCGATCGCCGGACGCGAGGGCACGCTGCACGATCGGCTCCAGCGCACGCGCGGCCGCGTGCGCGCCAAGACCGGCACCCTCACCGGCGCGACGGCGTTGACGGGAGTGATCTCCGACGCGCATGGCTCCCCGACGCTCGGCTTCAGCATCCTCGTCAACGGCCCCGTCAGCCCTCACCGCGCGCGCTCGGCCCAAGACCGCTTGGTGCGTGTGCTGCTCGAAGCCCCGCTCGGCTGATCCCGCCGCACGGCGCCTCGCGTACACTGCCGCCGATGTCTCGCCAGCGCCTGGTCGTCCTGTTCGGCGGAGCCTCCTCGGAGCACGAAGTCTCGATCCGCAGCGCGGCGTCCGTGCTGGCGGCGGTCGACCGCGCTCGCTTCGAGCCGATCCCCGTGGGCATCACCCGCGACCTGCAGTGGCGGCACGGAGCGCCGGACACCCCGCTGCCGACGATCCTCGCGTCGGGCACCCCCCTCGTCGACCTGCGCGAGCTCGCGCCCGACGTCGTCTTTCCCGTGTTGCACGGGCCGATGGGCGAAGACGGCACCCTGCAGGGCCTGCTCGAGTTCCAGCGCATTCCTTACGTGGGGTGCGGCGTGCTGGCCTCGGCGGTGTGCATGGACAAGGTCGCACAGAAGCAGCTCATCGCCGCCGCGGCGCCCGAGATCCCGCTCGTGCCGTGGGTCGCGATCGACCGCCAGCGCCAAGGTGCCGCCGCGCTCGAAGCCGCCACGCAGCGCATCGTCACCGAGCTCGGCTTCCCGTGCTTCTGCAAACCCGCCAACCTCGGATCGTCGGTCGGCATCTCCAAGTGCGCGAACCCGGAGGAGCTGCGGCAGGCGCTCGATCTCGCGGCCCGATACGACCCGAAGATCGTGGTCGAGCGCGGCGTCGATGCGCGTGAGATCGAGGTCGCGGTCCTCGGCAACGGCGGTCCCGAGACGGTGACGAGCGCGCCCGGCGAAATCGAGCTTCCCCCCGGGGTGTGGTACGACTACGCGAACAAGTACGTCGCCGATGTCGCGACCTACCACATCCCCGCCGCCTTGCCCGCACGGACCCTCGAGAGGCTGCAGGAGCTCGCCCTCCTCGCGTTTCGAGCCACCGGTTGCGAAGGGCTCGCCCGGGTCGATTTCCTCGTCGACCGGCACACGAACGTTCCTTATCTCAACGTGCTCAACACGATGCCGGGGTTCACGTCGATCAGCATGTACCCCAAACTCATGGAGCACGCCGCGATCGGTTTCCGGGAGCTCGTGACGCGACTGTGCGAGCTGGCACAGGCCAGGTTTGCCGCACACGCCTCACGTTCGGCGACACCATAGCGCTTTCCCGTCGCCGTGACCTCGTGGCATGGTACGCGCCATGTCTTCGCTGCCACCGCGCGTGCTCTCCGGGGTCCAACCCTCCGGCGAGCTGCACCTCGGCAACTACTTCGGAGCGATTCGTCAGCACCTCGCCCTCCAACACGAGCTCCCCGGCGAGTGCTACTTCTTCATCGCCGACTACCACGCCCTGACGACCGTCCAGGACGCGGCGCAGCTGCGCAAGAACGTGTTCGACGTCGCCGTCACCTACCTCGCGCTCGGCCTCGATCTCGACAAAGCCTGCCTGTTCCGCCAATCCGACGTCCCGGAGGTCACGGAACTGACCTGGATGCTCTCCTGCGTGACCGGCATGGGCCTCCTCGAACGTGCGCACAGCTACAAGGCCAAGCTCGACCGGGGGATCAAGCCCTCGATGGGCCTTTTCACGTATCCGTTGCTGATGGCGGCCGACATCCTCGTGTACCGTGCCTCCGTCGTCCCGGTCGGGAAGGACCAGGTCCAGCACATCGAGATGGCCCAGGACATGGCCACGTACTTCAACCAAACGTTCGCCTCCGCCGAGCAGCCCGTGCTGCGTCGTCCCGAGGCGCGCCTGTCCGAGACGCCCTACGTGCCCGGCCTCGACGGCGAGAAGATGAGCAAGAGCTACGGCAACACGATCCCGCTGTTCGCCGAAGGCAAGGCGCTCAAGAAGCTCGTCGCGCTCATCTTCACCGATTCCACGCCGCTCGGCGCCCCTCTGCCCTTCGATCAGGACAAGGTCCTCGCCCTGCTCGCGCTGTTCCAGAGCCCGGAGGAGCTCGAGCGGACGCGCAGTTGGTACCGCGCGGGGTCCCGCGACGGCCAGCCCTTCGGGTACGGCCACGCCAAGCAACTCCTCGCCCAAGCCATCGAAGACCATTTCGCGGAGGCACGGCAGCGTCGCGCGGCGTTGCTCGCCGCCCCGGATCAAGTCGAACACGCGCTGCGTCGCTCCGCCGAAAAGGCGCGCGCGCTCGCGCGCCAAACCCTCGACGATTGCCGCCGAGCCACGGGACTGCGTTGACCTTGAGAATCCTCCCTGCATCCGTCGTCGGCGACTTGCGACGACTCGAGCCGCTCGCGACCCGGATCTTCGGCCACGGCGATCGTCCCGAAGGTTGGTTCGCCCGCAAGCTGCACCGCGAGTGCGTCGACCCCTCGTTGTCGCGCCTCGCCGTCGATGGCGACGCCGAAGATCCTCGCAGCTGGCGGGGCTACGTCCTCGTCGGCACCCCCTCCTCCGTCGCGCCCGCGGCCCGCACCTCGGGCACTGGGGTCGTCCCGAACGCGCGCGGCCAAGGCATCGGGCACCAGCTCATCCGCGAGGCGTTCGCCGCGGTGTTGCGCGCCGGCTTCTCGGCGATGCAGGTCCCCGCCGATCCCGAGCGCGCGAGCTTCTATCTGCGCCTCGGGTTCGAGCCGATCCGCAACGAAGTCACCCTGCTCACGTTCGGGACCGGCGACAGCGACCCCAGCTGGGGGATGAACGCGCCGTGGAGCCTCCGTCGCGAGCGCGTGCTCGGGCAATGGATCAAGGAAGCGTGGATGCGCGGCGACACGCAGTCGCAGACCGAGGTCACCGTGCGCGGTCCTCAAGCTCGCCTCCGCGCCCTCGTGTCGCGCGAAGGCCAGGCTCGCGTCGCCCATCGCGTGCTGCTCTCGGGCGAAGCGTTGACCGAAGACGAAGTGCTCGACTTGCTCGAAGGCTTCCGAGCGCAGTTCGCCGAAGGCTCGCCGCTCCTGCTGCTCGGCTTCCCGTCGTACCTGCCCCTCGTCGGTCGCCTCGTGGAGGACGGCTGGAGCGTCGCCCAGCGCAGCCAAATCATGGAGCGGCGCATCGAGGACGGCTTCCTGCGATAGCCCCTTCGAACCCCGAAAAGGCCCGTCCGACCTCCGCCGGCGAGCCTTTCTGGACGATCCGACCGCGACCTCAGCAGGTCGAGTAGAGCGAACCGTCGGACGCGACCCGGAAGCACGGGTCGTTCTCGAAGAAGTTGTCGAGGATGAAGTTGGCGTAGTCCATCGCGCTGGTGCGCAGCGCAGGATTGATCCAGCCCGCACGCGCGCTGTAGAGGAACCAGTACAAGAACGCGACCTGATAGGTATACGCGCCCGCTCCGGTTCCGCCGCCGAAGATGTTGTGGCAACCGTCGTCCCAGCCGCGCTCGCAATCGCCGCCCCAGGCGCAACCGGTGCGAGGATGCGTGCATCCGTAAGAATGCCGCGCCTCGTGGAAGATCACCGAAGCGCGCTCCACGACGTCCATGTTGAAGAACGTCGGATAATACGTCACGCCCGTGAACCATGACGTATAGGCAGCGTACGTCGACGTGCTCGAACAATCGACGCGCATCGTGCCATGATTGTTCTCCGCCCAACAATAGGCCCACGTGGCCATATTGTCTTGGGACGTATCGCAAGTCGGCGAGTCCGTCACTCCGTATTTCAGCACCTGCAGCGCATTGAACATTCGCTTGAGCGGAAGATCGTCATCACAAGGGTCATCGTAGCCGACGCTGCCGTCCCAGCTCGAATGCATGTTGAACCCATACCACATATCACCGATATTGGCCGAGTCACAGGTCCATTGCGAGGCAATCAGAGCGTCGCCCTGATCGGCAGGCAAAATTCCACACACCGACGTGGCCGCCGATGCCGAATGGACCGGGATCATGGTCGTTCCGAGCGTCAGCGCGGCGATGAACGAGATACTTCGGTACATGGTGGGGTCCTATCCTTCGTGCTTCGGCGGCGGAATGGTGGGGGTCACGACCTCGCGGGGCGCACCGTCCTCCTCGCGATGCACACGAAGCAGCGCGGTGGTCTCTTCGCGGGTCAACTTGCGGAAATTGGCCGGGATATCGCGGTCGCGCAGCACACGACGGTGCTCGTCGTCGAGCTTGCCCGCGGCGAAGAGCTCCAGCGCGGCGATGCGAGCCACGCTCGGGGCCGCGTTCGACAGCAGCTGCCGCATGGCCGCATCGGCCTTCGGAGCTTTCCCCGAGGCGACCATGCGCGCGAGCCCGGCCGCGGCGGACGAACGCGCCCGAACGTCCTCTTCCGCCGTCGGGGCAGCGTCCTCGAGCGCCACGCGCTCGAGGAACGAAACCGAAGTTTCGGACGGGATGAGACTCACCGCGAAGGCAATCTTCCGCCGCGTCGATCCCTGCTCCGGCGAGGCGCGATCGTACGCGTCGACGAGGGCATCCACGGCGCCCGATTGCTCGGAAAACGCCCGCCACTCGCGTTCGAACCGCTCTTCGCTCCCCTCGCCGAACTCGCCCATGGCGACCAACAGCGCGTCCAAAGTGCCGCTCGCTTCGGATGCGGGGGCGGATTCGCTGGCCGTGGCAGCGGCTGGACGTTCCGTCTCCGAAAGCGCCGATCCAGCGTCCCCGGACTCGCCCGAATCCTCGACAACGTCGATCCCGCCGGGCTCATCCACACAAGCGCCGACGAGCGACGCTCCCATCATCGCAGACATGGACAATACAACAGTGACCGTCCATGACCGAATCATCGATCTATGTTTCCTCATGCGATTTCCTTCCTCGAAAACACCGGAGCACGCCACCTCGCCGCACGATCCATACATGAGAGTTTACCCCCATGCATTCGAGCAAGGAAACGGAGCCCCGACGTCTTACGAATCGAGAGTTTCTCCACGCATGTTTCGCACCCGATCATTGACCTGTCGAGTGCGACCACCGTACGAATGACGTATGCAACATCGTCCCCACAATCAGGGTCCATGATCGCAACCATGGCCTTAATCACATGACATTGATTCGATCGATTTGGAATCGACTCCACTTTGCGAACCAGGATCTCCACCGAAGCAAGAGACGGAGTACGCGCCGAAGCACCGGCGACCGTCGACGCCGACGCGTGCGCCGAGGGGATCGCCCGGCCACGACGCCACGACGCCTCCCGGCGCGCGACGACGCGCTCGGTTCACCGGGCCTGCGCGCCGCCTCTCCCTCCGTCGCCCCCCGCCGAGGAGGGCTGGCGCGTCGTCCCACACCGGCAAATCGGGGCGCGGCGTGTCGGCGATGGGGCCATGCGGTAGCATCGCGGCCGTGACTTCCCGAACGCTCCGCCTCGTCCCGGTGCTCGCGCTCCTCGGGAGCCCGGCGTGTGACAAATCCAAAGAGACGCCTCCGCCCGCCACCGCGAGCGCGCCCGCGACCGAAGCCAAGGCGCCGCCCGGACCGCCGCCGGCCGCCCACGGCTCGCCCGCGGCCGATCCCCACGGCGCCCAGGATCCCCATGCCGCGGCCAATCCCCACGCGGGCATGGGCGACCCTCACGGAGGCTCCGCTCCGGCCGCTGCCGCCGGTCCTCCGCGCGACATCCAGCCGAGCGGCGAAACCGTCTCGCACACGATCGGTGGGCTGACGATGGACACGCCCAAAGAGTGGGAAAAGGCGCAAGCGAGCAGCCCGATGCGGCTCGGGCAGTTCGTCCTCCCCGGCCCCGGCGGCGACGCGGAGCTCGTGCTGTTCCGCTTCCCCGGGGGGGCAGGAGGCGTCCAGGCCAACATCGATCGCTGGAAGGGCCAGTTCACCCCGCCCGAAGGCAAGACGGTCGACGACGTTTCCAAAACGGAGAACCTCACCGTCGGTGACCTCAAGATCACCGTGCTCGACGTGACCGGGCGCGCCCAAGGCAGCATGGGTCAACCGGCACCGCAGGGCAGCGAGCACCGCATGCTCGCCGCGATCGTCGAAGGCAAAGGCGACCCGGTGTTCCTCAAGGCGGTCGGGCCCCAGAAGACGCTCGATTTATGGGCCGAGCCGTTCCAGCAGGTGCTCCAGACCGTCAAGGTCGATTGATCGCGGACGCTCGGTCGAGGTGAATGACCTCGCCGCGCACGACGACGTCGTCGCCGACGTGGAGCTGCACGCGTCCTTCGGCGTGCAGCTCCACCTGTTTTCCGCGCAGGCGGAGCCGCCCGGGCGCATCCACGAGACCCGATCGTCGGTCCGCACGGGTAGGCCCAGCAGCGTCGATACCCACATCTCCTGCACCTCGTCGGAGGTTTGCCGACGTACCCGGACGCGGCCGATCAGGCTCGGACGTCGATCGTCGATCACGGTGGCCACCGTGCACATCGCCGCGGGTCGCCGAAGCCACGGCAACGAGACGAGGTCACGAGTCTTCGGGCTCGATACCATCGCTCATGCGAACAGGGCCGCCCGACGTCGAACGCATGGCCATGGGTCATTCGATCGTAGTCGCCTTCGTGGTCGCGTGTTAACCTGCTTTCGCTTCCTCTCTGGAATCGCATGGAACTCGTCAATCAGACGCCTTGTCCCGCGCGAGCACGCGTATCGACCCTCGACGGCACTCCGTTTCGTTATGGACTGTTGACCGCCAAAGCCACCTTCACCGTGACATCGACGGGCTCGACTCGACTCGAGACACAAACGCCGGTGCCGTTGTTCGAAGCGGACGAGGTGACCCGCGACGGCGTGTTCCCGGGGGACATGGTGCCACGCCAAGACGACGCCTTCGAAGTGATCCTGCTCGGGGCCGCGTACGCGAAGCGGGCGGGTCGCAGCCTCGTCGAGCTGTCCGTCGGTCCACACCGGCGCAGCCTCCAAGTGTCTGGCCCGAGGCGCTGGATCACCGCCGGGGGCACCCCGACGATCTCGCCGCCCGAGCCGTTCGAGCGCATGCCGATGACGTGGGAACACGCCTATGGCGGAAGCGCGGAGTGCTGGCTCGACGCACGCAGCCCCTTCGAAATCAACCATCCATGGAACAAGTACGGGCTCGGGTTCGACGCGGCCCGGTTCGCCGCGGACCTCGGCAAAGCGTTCCGTGCACCGCCCGGGTACCCCCGTTTGCGGCCGGACTACGTGCGTGCGTTGCCGCGATGCGAGCACCCCGATCATCCGATCCGCACATGGACGGACGATCCGCTCCCCTACTGCTGGGCGACGATGCCGACCGACATCGGCCTGCACGCCCGCCTCGCCTCCGACCACATGCGCACCCGCAAGGAGCCACTGTCACAAGCGGACATGCTGGCGCACATCTATCACCGTGCGCATCCCGATTGGGTGCTGCCTCCGCTCGCGCCGGATGCCCGCGTGAGCCTCAAAGGTGCGACCCCGAGCGGTCCTTGGGCGTTCACGCTGCCGCGGCTGCGGGTCGCGGCCGACTACGTCCTCGGCGAACGGCGAGGCACGCGGAACCTGACGCCGCACATGCTCGTGCTCCTGCCCGAGGAGTCGCGGTTCTACATCGTCTATCGCCACTTCTTCACGATGAAGATCGAAGGCCCGTGCGAACGTTCGTTTCGCCTGCGCCTCGACGAGGGCTGGAAGCCATGAGCAAGGTCAGCATCCAACGAGACATTTGCGTCAACATGGTCGTGCCGCTGACGGCCACGCACAACTTCATCCCGCTCCCGCCGTTCCCGCCGGTGCCGCCGCCGATGCCCGCGGCACCGCTGTCGCTGGCGGCCTGCGCCATCGAGACGATCGTCAACGCATGGTGGCCCCCGGGCTATGCGCTCGGCACCAACAAGTTCACCACGACCGTCCTGCACTCCGGCATGACGATCTGCCAAGCGGGTCACGATTGCGGCAAGATGATCCCGCACGTGCAGGTGGCACCCGCACCGAACAATACCCTCACGGTGCTGCACATCGCGTTCTCCTCGCGCCGCGCCAACTTCAGCGCATCGACGGTCCTCGGCAACGGGACGCCCCTGGCCTGCATGACCATGATCGCGTGGCCTCCGACGCCCATGACCTATTGCTCGGAGCCGATGAGCATGCCGCTCGCCAGCGCCCCCACGGCACACCTCAATACCGTCACGATGGGCATGACGTTCGGCGCGTGGCTGGCCGGGGCGTTCGCCATCGCGGCGACCATGATCCTCGAATGGGTGCTGTTTCGCCGCGGGGGCGGATCGAAAGGATTCGGCAAGAACGCGGGCAAGATGATCGCTCAGAGCAAGATCGGCAAATATACGTATCAAATGTTGGCCCCCAAGTTCGTCGGTTCGCTGACGACGGACATGAAGGTATGGGCGATGAAACAGGGCGTCGCGAACCTCGTCGGCGCGGTCAATCTCCTCGCCACCGGGCAAGGCAAGCTCGGCGTCGAATACTCCGTCGGCGGCCCGTTCCTCGGCCTCAAGGGCTCGGCCAGCACCGAACGCAAGAGCGATGGCAGCTGGACGCCCAAGGCCGGCGTCGAAGGCACGGCCGTGACGGCCAAGGGCAACATCGACACCACCGGGGCCGGGGTCTCCAACAATCACCCGCTGGGTCTCGGCCGCGAATCCGCGAAACACGAGTGGGGCAAGGGCACCAGCACCGAACAGACCGACATCTCGGATCCGTTCGGGGGCTTCCACAACGAGACCGTCACCACCAAACCCGACGGCACGCGCACGATCGCCGACAGTCGCCCCACGCCCAGCAGCCTCCCCTACGCCCTATGAGCCGCGTCGCCATCCACTCCGATTTCGACGCCGTCGTCGATTTCTTTCCGCTGGAGCAGATTCCGGAGCTCGTCTACGGAATCGTCAAGTTCACCTACTCCCTCGCCGACGGGCGCGTTCGTCGGGTCGAGCCGGTCCCGCTCTTCCACGACATTCGCGACCCGAACATCGAGCCCAAATGGTCGCCGGGCAGCGATTTTTGGCCGCTCAAGACGCACACCGATGTGGCCGTGCGCGGCCAGGCCTACGCGCATGCGACCAAGACTTCGGCGCGCACGATCGGCATCCGGGTCGGGGAACACCGCAAGAACATCGCCGTGTGGGGCGATCGCGTGGCTCGCTGGCACGGCGGGCGCCTCCGATTCGAGCCGCCGGAGCCGTTCGAGTCGATTCCCGTCGTATGGAGCCGCGCCTACGGCGGGTGCGATCCGCGGGTGCCGGTCGACGCCGAGCCGACGACGGTGGCGACGCTCGCCCGACTCGAGTTCGACCATCCTGGCATGTATCCGCGCAATCCGTTCGGATGCGGGTATGTCGTGTTGCCCGACCCGGTGCCGGAGATCGTGCTGCCGAACTTCGAAGATCCGGCGCACCTGCTCACGCCCGAAACCTTGATCACGGCGCACCCCGGTCGTTGGTACGAGCAGCCGCTGCCGGCGTGCTTCGAGTTCACCAACGCGATGATGTTCCACCGCTTGGCGTGGATGGGCCTGCAGCCATGGTTCCCGCCGCCCGCGGGGGCTCCCTTGGCGGAGGTCGAGGCGGGCGTGCTGCCCGAGAACTACCGCGACCTCGCGCGCGTCTCGATGGAGCATCCCCCGCCCGCCCCGGTCTTCCAAGAAGGCGCGCATGGCCTCGTGTTCCCGCCGCTCCTGCCCGGCACGCCCGTCACCCTCGAGGGCATGCACCGGGAACGCAAACGACTCACGTTCCTGTTGCCGGAGCCGCCCAAGGTCGAGTTCTGGATCGAAGGCCAGGTCTTCGCGGCGCCCGCCGAACCGTCCACGCTGCTCATCGAGCCCGACGAGGAGCGTTTCTCCGTCACCTATGTCGCGCGTCACGAGGAGCTCCCGCGCGTGTTCGTCCCGGGGATCCACGCCGACATCCCCTTGGCCTTGCGCGTCGACGGCGTGACGGTGCGCTACCTCTCCCCGCCGACCCTCTACGCGCAACTCGGAAAGGCGCCGCCACCATGAACCCCGGCGTGCCGGCACCCGCCGTCGTCGCCATGGCGCACACGCTCGCCGACGCGTACGCGAGCCATCGCCTGCCGTGCCCGTGGTGCGCCCAACCCGTGCAGGGGCGCAACTTCGAATCGCACGCGCGCAAGGTCCACGGGAGCCCGCGCGTCGCGGCGAGCGACCACGACCCCGTCCGCTTGCGCGCGATCGATCGCAGTGCGCTCGTCGCCTCCGTGGTTCTCGCCTGCGCCGCGACGGCCCTCGTTCCCCTCCTCACCTGGGCCGTCCCGCTCGCCGACCCCCTCGATCGCGTGTGGCTCGTGCTGCCGCTCTGCGGGTGGAGCCTGGTCCTCGCCGCGGTCTTCGATCGTTTCCATGGGGAGCTCGCGCTGACCGGCACCGACGTCCGGTTCCGCCGCGCGCTCGGCCGCGGCACGCGACGCCTCACGGCTCCGCTGCGCGTGGACTTCGGCGCGCTCACGCGGTTCGTGAGCACCACGCCCGCCTACGAGGACGAGGGCCCGACCCACCAAGAAGAGCGACGCGCGGGATTCTATCTCCGCCTCCAGGATGCCCACCGTTCCTTGACCGTGGGATGCGCCCACGCCACCGGGTTCCGCAAGCACTGGCAGAGTACGAGCGGCGGTCCGTCGCGACGCCGGCGGAGCGTGGACGTCTGGCTCGACCGTGGCGCGTTCGTGGCCCTGCAGTACGCGCTCGCGCGTGCCGGCGCGCTTCGCCTCGTCGGCGAATGAGCTCTCCCGCCGTGCTACGCTCGGGCATGGCCGCGCGAACCTTACGTCCGGAGGACTTGGATCGGAGCGTGCCGATCTACGTCGTGTGGGAGACCACGCTTCGCTGCGACCACGCCTGCGCGCATTGTGGCTCGCGCGCGGGCGATGCTCGCGAGGACGAGCTCGAGACGGCGGAGTTGCTCGCGGTCGCGGACGCGCTGGCGCGCCTCGGGACCCGCGAAGTCACCCTCATCGGTGGCGAAGCTTATCTGCGCGGCGACGTCTACGAACTCATCGCCCACCTCGCGGGGCACGGCATCCGCGTGACGATGCAGACCGGCGGACGCGGGCTCACGGCGACACGCTGCCGCAAGCTGGCCGAAGCCGGCCTCGCGGCGATCGGCGTGTCGATCGACGGCCCGGCCGAGGTCCACGACGTGTTGCGTGCGAGCCCGGGCAGCCACGCCGCCGCCCTCGCGGGTGTCGCCCACGCGCGCGAGGCCGGGCTCCTCGTCACGAGCAACACGCAAGTCAACCGCCTCAACCGCGGTCGCCTGCGCGAAACCGCGGCCTTGCTCGAAGCCGCCGGCGTCCAGGTCTGGCGCGCCCAGATGACCGCCCCGATGGGCAACGCCGCCGACAGGCCCGACTGGATCCTCCAGCCGTACATGATCCTCGACGTGCTCGATACGCTCGCCGCGATCCAGACCGAAGCGATCGAGCGCGCCCGCGCAGCCGGGACCAAGCCCACGTTTCGCGTCGCGCTGGGCAACAACCTCGGCTACTTCGGGCCCCACGAGTCGCTCCTGCGCGGGCGACCGGGCGACGACCGCTACTGGCACGGGTGCCAAGCCGGGCGCTACGTCATGGGCATCGAATCCGACGGCACGATCAAGGGGTGCCCGTCGCTCCCCACCGGGCCATACGTCGGCGGCAACGTCCGCGAGATCGCGCTCGAAGACCTGTGGGCGCACTCCGAGGTGATCGGCTTCACCCGCGATCGCGGCTTGGACGAGCTGTGGGGGTGGTGCAAGACGTGCTACTACGCCGAGCTCTGTCGCGCGGGCTGCTCGTTCACCGCCCACAGCACGCTCGGTCGACGCGGCAACAATCCCTTCTGCTGGCACCGCGCCGACGCGCATCGCCAGCAGGGCCTCCGCGAAGTCCTCGTCCATGCCGATCTCGCCGCCGGCACCCCGTACGACTTCGGACGCTTCACGCTCGCGGTGGAGCCGTGGGTCGACGACGCGCCCGAGGCCGGGGCGACGTCCTCCCCAGGCTCGCGTCGCTCGCTGCCGATCGTGACGTGATCGCGGCGCCCGATCGGCCCTAGTCGGTCACCACGCCGTACTCGGGCTCCACCGGGGGACCGGAGGTCTCGGCGGAGTCCCCCCCGGTCGACGCATCGCCGCTCGAGCCC
>Ga0079224_100009840_pt1 | contig 13087 bp, 11 predicted proteins | sample Stecom2015_FD_80414 | JGI IMG/M metagenome (GOLD analysis project Ga0079224, IMG submission 80414) | Agricultural soil microbial communities from Utah to study Nitrogen management - Steer compost 2015 | ecosystem: Environmental > Terrestrial > Soil > Agricultural land | place: USA: Utah... | reverse complement strand
GGACTGCGCCTCCGAGGCGGGGTTAGTGGGGCGCGCCCGGCGCGCGGGGGCGGCGCGGGCGCGGGCGGGGGGGGGCGCGGACACCCGGGTGAGGGCTGCCGACGCCTCGCGTCCCCCGCGCGAGGCTCCCGCCGAGGGCCCGCCGCTCCCCGTGATGGGCCGCGGCGGCCCGCCGCGCCCGACGAGCACGACTCCGAAGCGTCGCGGCACCGTGCGCTGCTCCGAGCGATCGACGAAAGCTTTTGCGTCATCCGCGTCCTGTTCGAGGACGAACGTCCGGTCGACTGGGTCTTCGTCGAGACCAATCGCGCGTTCGAGCGGCTATCCGGGCTCGAGAACGTCGCCGGCAAGCGGATTCGCGAGCTGACGCCGAGCGTCGAGCAGAAGTGGCTCGATCTCTACGGCCGGGCCGCAGCGACCGGCGAGCCGATGCGCGTCGAGCTCGACGCCGCCAGCGGGCGCTGGTACGACGTGTTCGCATGCCGCGTCGGGCCGCCCGAGCGGCGCGAGGTCGGCGTCTTCTTACGGGAAATCACCGACAGGAAGAGCATCGAGTTCGCACTCCGCGAGAGCGAGGAACGATTCAGGCTGCTCGTCGAGTCCGTGGCGCAGGCGGTGTGGGAAGCGGAACCGGACGGCACCGTGCACGGCGACGCGGCCTCGTGGCGCGCGTATACCGGTCAGACCCTCGACGAGGTGCAGGGCTCGGGCTGGCTCGATGCGGTGCACCCCGACGACCGTGCATTTGCGCAAGCGCGCTGGCAGCACGCGCTCTCCACCGGCATGCGCTTGAACGCCGAGTTCAGACTGCGCCGCGCCGGCGGCGGCTGGCGGTGGACGAACGTGCAAGCGGCTCCGGTGCTCGGGCCGGACGGCGCCGTGCGCAAATGGGTCGGTATGAACATCGACATCACCGCGCGCAAGCGAGCGGAGCGACAGCTCGCCGAGACGGCGGCCGCTCTGCGCGAAGCGGATCGGCACAAGGACGAGTTTCTCGCGACGCTCGCGCACGAGCTGCGCAACCCGCTCGCGCCGATCCGCAACGGGCTCGACATCCTCGGGCTAACGATCCGCGGCAACGCGGGCGCCGAGCGCACGGTCGCGATGATGGAACGGCAGTTGAGCCACCTCGTGCGACTAGTCGACGACCTTCTCGACGTGAGCCGCATCTCCCGCGGCAAAGTCACGTTGCAGATGGGCACCGTCGTGCTCGACGAGGTGCTCGCGGCCGCGCTCGACTCGAGCTGGCCGCTGATCGAGCGCAAGCGGCTCGACGTCGTGCCCGAGATCGGCGACGAGACGCTCCGCGTGTACGGCGACTTCGCCCGGCTCACCCAGGTATTCACGAACCTCATCTCGAACGCCGTGAACTACAGCGAGACCGGCGGCAGCATCCGCGTGTCCATCATGCGCGAAGGCGACGAGGCGGTCGTGCGCGTTCGCGATCGCGGCGCCGGCATTCCGCCGGACGCGATCGGCAGTCTGTTCGAGATGTTCCGCCAAGCGCCGGGCGCGCGAGCCGGCGGTCTCGGGATCGGCCTCGCGCTCGTCCGCCAGCTCGTCGAGCTCCACGGCGGCAGCGTGCGCGCGTTCTCCGAGGGCCCGGGGCACGGCAGCGAGTTCGTCGTCCGCCTGCCGCTCGCGCCGGCCGGCGCGCGGGGCGCGCGCCGGCCGTAGCGGGATCAGCCGCGCTCCATCGGCAAGTCGGGGTCGGCCGTCCACTCCGCGAGAGAGCCGTCGTAGACGGCGACGTTCGGCACGCCGAGCGCGGCGAGCGCAAGCGCGTCGGAGCTCGCGGCGATGCCGGCGCCGCAATAGGTGATCGTGCGCGCGCCGCCGAGCGCGCCGGCCTCCTCGAAGCGCCGCCGCAACGCTTCGGGCGGCAGATACGCGTGCGTTTGCGGATCGACGAGCGATTCGCAGTAGACGTTCACGCTGCCCGGAATCCGGCCGGCGCGAGGGAACCGCGTCTTCGCCTCGCCGCGAAACTCTTCGGGTGTCAGCGCATTCACGAGCACGGCGCTCCGCTCGCGCACGGCGGCGAGCACCTCGTCCTTGTCGGCGACGAGCTCCGGGCGGTAGCGCGGCACGAACGTCGCGGCGGCGATCCGCGGCGACTCGCTCGATACCGGCCGGCCTTCCGCGAGCCACTTGCGGAAGCCGCCGTTCAGCACGGCCACCTCGTCGTGCCCGAACACGCGCACCATCCACCACACGCGCGCGGCCCATGCGTGGTTGCCGCGGTCGTACAGCACGACGCGCGTGTCGTTGCCGACGCCGAGCGCACCGATCCTGGCGGCGAACTCCTCCGGCGCGGGGAGCATCATCGGCAACGGGCTCCCGACGTCCCGCAGATCGTTCAGCACGTCCACGAAGACGCTGCCCGGGATGTGCGCGGCCTCCCATTGCGGCCGCGCGCCGGCGAACGTGTAGGTGCCGTCGTCGAGGTGCCGCATCGCCACCGAGCAGTCGAGGATCCGCAGATCCTCACTGCCGAGCATCGAGTGCAGCCAATCGGTCTCGACGAGCGGCGTCGGGAGCCGCGTCCGATCGTCTGCGGAAAGCTCGTTTGTCATGCGGGTCATCCTTGCAGCCGCACGACGCGAGGGCAAGCAATGGTATGGTCCTTGCTCATCGACGGCTGGCGAAAACACCGCGGAGACCGCCATGAGACGAGCGCCGTTCGGCCCGACCGGCATCGAGGTGCCGTTGCTCGGACAGGGCACGTGGAACATGGAGCGCGACGACGAGCGCGAGGCGATCGAGGCGCTGCGCGTCGGGATCGATCTCGGCATGACGCACATCGATACGGCCGAGCTCTACGGCAGCGGACGAGTCGAGCGGCTCGTCGGCCGCGCGATCGCGGGCCGCCGCGACGAGGTGTTCCTCGTCTCGAAGGTGCTGCCGCAGAACGCGTCGTACCGCAGCACGCTCGCGGCCTGCGAGGCTTCGCTCGAGCGGCTCGGCACGGACCGGCTCGACGTCCATCTGCTCCACTGGCGCGGGCGCGTGCCGCTCGAGGAGACGATCCGTGCGTTCGAGGAGCTGCTCGCCGCGGGCAAGATTCGCGCGTACGGCGTCAGCAACTTCGACGTCGACGACCTCGAGGAGGCCGTGCGGATCGCGGGCGAGAACCGCATCGCCTGCAACCAGGTGCTGTACCACCTCGGCGAGCGGTCGATCGAGCACAACGTCATCCCGTGGTGCGCGGAGCACGGGGTCGCGCTCGTCGCGTACAGCCCGCTCGGCAGCGGCAGCTTCCCGTCGCCGCGGAGCGCCGGCGGCCGGGTGCTCGCGGAGATCGGCGCGCGGCACGGACTCACGCCGGAGCAGGTCGCGCTCGCGTTCCTCGTCCAGAAGGGCAACGCGTTCGCGATCCCGAAGGCGTCGCGCGTCGCGCACGTGCGCTTGAACGCCGCGGTCGGCGACGTCGAGCTCGACGAGCAGGCGCTCGCGGCGATCGACGCCGCCTTCCCGGCGAAGCGGCGCCGCAGCCTACCGATGATCTAACGCCAGGAGCGGGCTGCGACCGCTGCGCCGCGACAGACCAACACGCCGCAGCGCGGCGGTCGCGGCTGGACAGCCGCTCCTACAACGGGCAGGTGCCGGTCGTGCCGCGAATCGCCGTCGCCTCGCTCGGCGCCTCGCCGCGCGCGTCCGCGATCCGAACGTTCGTCGCGAGCGTGAACACGCTGTCGCCGCCGTCGTCGAACAGCGCTTCCGCGTACACCGCGCGATAGCCTTCGGCCGGCCACTCGAGGTCGTACACCCACGCGCCGTCCTCGAGCACGGCGGGCGCGCGGACGAACTGCGCGTTCACGAAGCCCGCATCCGCGGAGTCGGCCGTCCATGCCGCGACCGCGGCCGGGGCCGGCGAGCCGCGCACGCAGATCCGCAGCGCGCCGTCGCGTTCCTCGAACTCCCAGTCGAGGTCCGGCAGCGGCACGCCGTCGGCCGACTGCCGGTGCAAAGCGCCGAGCGATGCCAGCAGACGCGCGTAGTCCTCGATCCCGTGGCCCTGATTCGGCAGATACAGCGCGTACTTCGGCTCCGGCAGCTCGTCCCAGTAGAGATTCATCGCGTCGAGCGGGAAATACGGGTCGTTCGTGCCGACGACGATGAGCTTCGGCTGCAGGAACCGCTCTCGGTAGGTCCACGGATCGACGATGCGCCGCAGCGCCTCGCCGCGCTCGCCGCCGAGCACCTCGTGCAGGTTGCGGCGCGTGTACGGCGAGAGCGCCGGCGACGGCGCTCCCCATACCGTCGACTGATACGGCATGTGCTCCGCGAAGTTCAGGACGTCGATCACGACCGGCACGAGCGCCGCCGCGCGCGGCTCGACCGCGCCCGCGAGCCATGTCGTCCAGCCGCGCTTCGAGCCGCCGATCACCGTGAACCGCTCGAGCGCGGTATCCCATTCGGCCGCCGCGAACGCCTGCGCCGCGTCCATGCCGCGCACGACGCTCTTCACCATCGGCAAGAGCAGCGGCCACTCCGCGTCGCCGCTCGCGAGGTATTGCTCGAACGTGTGCCCGATCAGCTCGTCCTCGCGCAGCCCGAAGAGCGGCTGGAACGGCACCTGGGCGAGCACGGCGACGACGGTGCCGAGGCGGTGCGCCATCTGCACGAAGAGCTCGGCGCGCTCGGGCAGCTCCGTCGCGGGCGTGGTTTCGTTGCTGTCCCGCCAGCGCCCGCCGCCGATCACGAACAGGCCCTGGCGCACCGTCGTCGGCGCGGCATCCGGTTTGATCAGGAACAGCTGATGCTTCCAAGGCGTGCCGCGCCACGTCTGCGACGTCAGCATGAGCTCGGCGACCTCGGCGCCGGGCACGCGATGGCGGGCCAGCACGCGCCACTCGAAGCTCGCATCGGGCGCGGCGACGTACTCGGCGAGCGCGCTCTCGGGCGGTGCGTCGGGGTTCGCGTGCGCGAACGAGGCGAGCACGGCGAAGAGCAATACCGGCAACCATCGCATCCCTGGGTCTCCTTTCCCGCAACGGCAGATCGATTGGACCGCGGCGGACGCGGTCGGTGCCTTCTGCGCCGCGCGCGGTCGAAAGCCGGAAGATCGCGGCTGGACAGCCGCTCCTACCGCCGGGCGGTGAGCTTCAACAGGCGGCCGCCGTCCTCGAGCACCCAGAGCGCGCCGTCCGGTCCCTGCTCGAGCGCGCGGATACGCGCCCGCATCGCGTAGCGCTCCGCCTCGCGGGCGCTCGTCCCGTCGAGCTCGACCCGGACGATCGCCTGCGACGACAGTCCGCCGATCAGCGCGTCGCCGCGCCACTCCGGAAACTCGTCGCCGTCGTAGAAGAGCAGGCTCGACGGCGAGATCACCGGCGTCCAGGAGAGCACCGGCGGCACGAACTCCGGACGCGTGTCGTGGTTCGGGATGCGCCTGAAGTCGTAATGGTTGCCTTCCGAGACGATCGGGTAGCCGTAGTTCGCGCCCCGCTCGACGAGGTTCAGCTCGTCGCCGCCGCGCGGGCCCATCTCGACGTTCCAGAGCCTGCCGGCCGCGTCGAACGCGAGACCGAGCGGATTGCGATGACCGAGCGACCAGATCTCCGCGGTGACGCCGCCGCGCTCGGCGAACGGGTTGTCCGCGGGGACCGACCCGTCCTCGTGCAGCCGGACGATCTTGCCGAGGTTGCTCGCCATGTCCTGCGCCGGGTCGAACTTCTGCCGCTCGCCGGAGCTCACGTACAGATAGCCGTCGGGACCGAACGCGATCCGCTGCCCGTAGTGTCCGCGGCCGTCGACCTTCGGCACCTGCCGCCAGATCACCTCGAGGTTCTCGAGAGAGCCGCCGCCGGCCGCGTCGAGAACGAGCCGCGCCCGAGCGACCGCTGCGCCGGCGGTGCTGCGCTCGCCGGGCTCGGCATAGCTCAGATAGACGAGCGCGTTGTCCGCATGGCTCGGATGCAGGACCACGTCGCCGAGACCGCCCTGCCCGCCGTAGGCCACTCGCGGCACGCCCCGGATCTCGCCGATCGACCCGTCCCGACCGACGAGCCGCAAGCGTCCGCGCTTCTCCGTGACGAGCAGCCGGCCGTCCGGCAGGAAGGCCATCGCCCACGGCTCGTCGAGCTCCGCGACCGGCGTCGCGATGAAGGGGTTCTGCTGAGCGAACGAAGGGGCCTCCGGGCCGCCGCAGGCGGCGAGCGCGAACGCGTAGGCGAGCACGGTCGAGCGTCGAAGCATGGCGCGCGTCCTCGGAGAGCCGGCGTACGGCGACTCTACCATCGGGGCACGGCCGCCGCGGCGGGGAGAGTCGCGGCGCGGAGGCCGCTGCGACCGAAGAGTCGCGGCTGGACAGCCGCTCCTACGGGGGTGCAGCCGCTCCGCCAGAATTCCGCAGCATTCGGCCGCGCCGCGCCACGATCGAGCACCGCCTCTGCATTCCGTTCCGGCGCAATGAGCGCATCGACGGACGTTCCGGAGGGAGGCGATGGGCAATCGCGAACGTTGGTCCTGCCGCGCGGCGCTCGAGCGGTGCGCCGCGGCGCTTTGGCTCGCCGCGATCGCGGCGCTGCTGTTCGCGACGCTGACCGCGCAGCTCGCGCGCGCGGACGCACCGGCGGACGTCGGCGCGGGCACCCTGCTCTTCCGCTCCGAGGCGGGCTTCGATCCGGCAGCGCCGCTCGCGACCGACGTCCGGATCGCGGTCGCCGGCATCGTCGCGCGCGTCGCGATCGTGCAGCGCTTCCGGAACGCAGGCCCCGACTGGGCCGAGGCGCTCTACGCCTTGCCGCTGCCGGACGACGCGGCGGTCGACCGGCTCGCGATTCGGATCGGCGACCGGCTGATCGAGGGCGAGATCCGCGAGCGCGAGGAGGCACGGCGGGTCTATCGCGAGGCCCGCGATGCCGGCCGGCGCGCGAGCATCGTGAGCCAGGCGACGCCGAACGTGTTCACGACCGCGGTCGCGAACATCGGCCCGGGCGAGTGGATCGACGTCACGATCGAATACCTGCAGACGGCGCGCTACGACGCGGGCGAGTGGAGCTTGCGGCTGCCGCTGACGCTGACGCCCCGTTACGGCACGCCCGACACGCCCGAGCAGCGGGATGAGCAGGCGCTCGAGAGCGTGCCGGCCAGGATCGGGCCGGAGCACGCGGCGGCGTACAACGAAGCGGCGATCGAGGCGGTCCTCGTGCCCGGCGTCGCGCTGACGGAGGTGACGGGCCGCGGCCATGACGTCGCCGTCACGGCCGACGGCGACAGATACCTGATCCGCACGCTCGCCCCGCGCGTCCCGATGGACCGCGACTTCGTGCTCTCGTGGCGGCCGGCCCTCGGGCGCGAGCCGGTCGTCGCGGCCGTCGCCGAGACGCGCGGCGACACCACCTACGCGCTCTTGATGCTGCTGCCGCCGGAGAGCGTGCACGGCAACCGGGCCGGCCCACGCGAGCAGATCTACGTGATCGACACGTCCGGCTCGATGGCGGGCCAGGCGCTCGCGCAGGCGCAAGCCGCGCTGAAGAACGCGCTCGGCCGCTTGAACGGCGGCGACCGCTTCAACGTCATCCAGTTCAACTCGGTCACGTCGGCGCTCTTTCCGGCGCCGGTGCCGTTCAGCTCGGCAAGCCATGCGGAGGCGCTGCGCTACGTCGACCGGCTGCAGGCGGACGGCGGCACGGAGATGGAGCCGGCCGTCACGGCGGCGCTGGCGCAGCCCTCCGCGGAGGGTTACCTGAGACAGCTGATCTTCCTGACCGATGCCGGCGTCGCGAACGAGACGAGCCTCTTCACGACGATCAAGCGCGGGCTCGGCGACGCCCGTCTCTTCACCGTCGGCATCGGCGCTGCGCCGAACTCGCACTTCATGCGCAAGGCCGCCGCGTTCGGCCGCGGCACGTTCACGCACATCGCGAGCACCGCCGAGGTCGAGCCAGCGATGGACGCGCTGTTCGCGAAGCTCGACCAGGTGGCGCTGCGGGACGTGCTGGTCGATTGGCCGGACGCGCTCGAGCTGTATCCGCACCAGGTACCCGACCTGTACGCCGGCGAGCCGATTGTGATCGCCGCGAGCTACCCGGCGCGCCCGGGGCCCGTCGAAGTCGAGGTCAGCGGCCGCGCGAACGGCATACCCTGGTCCGAGGTCGTCGCGATCGAGGCCCGCGATGCGGCGGGAATCGCCTCGCTCTGGGCACGGCGGAAGATCGAGTTCCTGCTCGACAGCCGCGTCGATGGCGTGCGGGAGGAAGTCGTCCGCGCGCTCGTGCTCGAGGTCGCCCTCGAGCACGGGCTCGTGTCGCCGTACACGAGCCTCGTCGCGGTCGACCGCGAGCCCGCACGCTCGGCCGCGGCCGCGCTCGCGCGGCGGCAGGTCGCGAACATGGCGCCCGCCGGCCACGCCTACACGCCGTTGCCGCAGACCGCGAGCCCGGCCCCGCTCTTCCGCGTGCTCGGCCTCGCGCTGCTCGCGGCCGCGGCCGCCCTGTTCGCGCGCCGCAGATGACCCGCGCCGCCGCAACCCTGCTGCTCGCAGCCGCGGCCGTCTCGCTCGCGCTCGGCCTGTGGATCCCGCTGAAGGCCGAGCTCGCGCAGGTGCTGCTCGCGCGCGCATGGCAGGTCGCGCGCTCGGACCCGGCGCGGATCGCCCGCCCGTGGCCGTGGGCGGACACGTGGCCGGTCGCGCGGCTCACGTTGCCCGGTGCGGACCGGCCGCTGACGGTGCTCGCCGGCGCCTCGGGCCGCAACCTCGCGTTCGGGCCCGCGCTGCTCGACGGGACGGCCGCACCGGGCGACGACGGCGTCGCGGTCATCGGCGGACACCGCGACACGCATTTCCGCGCGCGCGCGGACGTCGCGCCGGGCGATCGGCTGGCGGTCGAGCGGGCGGACGGGCGAGTATTCGTGTTCGAGGTGACGGCGACCGACGTCGTCGACGCGTCGAGCGCGCGGCTCGCGCTCGACGCGACCGAGCCCGTGCTCGCGCTCGTGACGTGCTATCCGTTCGACGCGGTCGCGCCCGGCGGCAGCCTGCGCTACGTCGTCACGGCCGTCGCGCTCTGAGGGCGCCGGGCGTGCGCCGCCGCGTCAGCTGACGGCGCAGTCGCCGACGTACATCTCCGGCCGCGACGTGAAGCCCGGCAGGACGGTCGGCGAATACTCGTGACGCGTCTGCACGGCCTTCATGCGGCCGTTCGCGCTCTCCTGCGCGAGGACGGTCGTGATCCGCAACGGCCCCGCGTCGCTCATCTGCAGGAAATGCAGATAGCCCTGCGCATAACGGACCGAGATGAACGTGTTGCCGAAGTCGCTGCCGGCCTCGGCGGTGCCCTCGTCGATGTCGATGTCGAAGAAGGTCGCCTCGAGCCGCGAATCGCCGACCTCGATCGCGGGCTCGGCGCCGTTCCAGTTACCGGTGACGAGCTTGCCGAACGAGCACTCGATCCGCGTGGCGCTCGAGAGCCGCCGCTCGAGATCGCGCGACTGCGCCGCCGCATCCGGCGATCCCGAGAACGGCAGCACCGTGGCCGCAGCCGCGGCGAGGAAGTGAACGAGCCGTTTCTGCATGTGGTCGGTATTTAGCACGGCCTCGATCGATTTGCCACGTTCCGTGCAAATTGACCGCCGCGCGGAGCGACCGGGATAATCGGCCGAACCTGAAGGGGGAGACCGATCTTGCGCATCCCGAGGGCACTCGTCGCACTGCTAGTACTCACGCTGCCCGTCGCGCACAGCCAGAACGGCACGGCGCGTCTCGACGACCCGGAGCTGATCGCGCAGCTGCAACGCATTTTCCCCTCGGCCGACCACTTCTCGGCGAAAACCGGGAGCCCGCCGCATTACAAGGCGCTCGGCCCGGCCGCTTCGGGCCAGGAGCCCGAGGTCCTCGGCTACGCGTACTGGACCACGGAGCTCGAGCCGCTCGAGCGCGCGTTCGACGGTCCGGTCAAGATGCTGGTCGGCATGGATACCAAAGGCGTGATCGCCGGCGTCATCGTCACGGAGCATCGCGAGCCGTACGGCTACTTCTCCGTCGACCTTCCGGAATGGCCGAAGCAGTTCGAAGGCAAAAGCGTGCGCGACCGGTTCGCTTACGGCGAGGACGTCGACGCGATCTCGCGCGCGACGATCACGGTCACGAGCGCGAGCCGCGCGATCCGCAACAGCTCCCGCCGAATCGCCCGTGCGTACCTGACACCGCCCGAGCGGCAGCAGTGAGCGCGCGAACGCTCCTCGACCGCCTGCGCGCGGCGGCGCTCGGCGCGCTCGGCGGAGCCGCGCTGCTCGCGTGCGGCCCGCTGCATGCGCAGGACACGGCCGAGGACGACGGCGGCTGGGACTTCGACGATCTCGACGAGCCGGAGCCGACGCTCTTCGAGCTCTTCCAGGACCAAGCGCTCGAGGTCGGGCTGTTCGCGGCGTTCGCGACGCTCGCGATGGTGAGCTTCTTCAAGAAGAGCAAGCCGCTGAAGTACGTCGCGCTCGTCGCGTCCGTGCTCTACCTCGGCGTGTACAAGAGCCTGCTGCTCTCGGTCGTCAACATCTTCGGCTCGCTGAGCGCCGCGCTCGCAAGCCTCGACCTCGTGGAAGATCTGCCCGGCAGCCTGCCGATCTTCGCGTACAGCATCGGCTGGTACGCGTTCGCGATCTTCGCGGTCGTCACGACGGTGCTCTGGGGGCGCGTCTACTGCGGGCGCATCTGCGCGTTCGGCGCCCTGACGCAGCTGATCGACGCGGTCGTGCCGAAGCGATTCCAGATCGAGGTGCCGCCCGCGCTCGAGCGGCGCGCGAGCTACATCAAGTACGGCATCCTGTTCGGCGCGATCGGCTATTACTTCGTCACGCACGAGATCGTCTTCTATCGGTACATCGAGCCGTTCTGGCTGTTCACGTTCCAGGCGACGACGCCGCTTTGGATCGGGCTCGGCGTGCTGCTCGTCGCGAGCATCTTCGTCCGCAACCTGTATTGCCGGTTTCTCTGCCCTCTCGGCGCGGCGCTCGGGCTCTTGTCGACGCTCTCGGTGTTCAGGATCAAGCGTTGGTCCGCATGCAGCCAATGCGCGCTCTGCGAGAAGACCTGCGAGTGGGGCGCGATCCGCAACCGCAAGATCGTGATGACGGAGTGCGTCCGCTGCGACGACTGCGAGCGGCTCTATCACGACAAGGCGCGCTGCCCGCATTGGCTGCTGAAGGCGAAGGGCAAGGCCTGGACGCCGCCGAAGCCGCAAGCCGCCGCGCGCCCCCAGCCCGCCGCCGCCAAGCGCGCCTGATCGTCACCCCCCTCCGCTCTTCGCGGTAGGAGCGGCTGTCCAGCCGCGATCTTCGGCGCCGCGCGTTCTACCGGCACGACGCTCGAGTCGCGGCTGGACAGCCGCGCCTACCGACGGCGGCCGTGCGTGTGCGATGTCGCTGCATTGCGGACGCTTTTCGCCGTGCGTTGCAAGATTTGCTGAGCACAGGCGCGCAACCGATTCGCGCATGCGAACCGTGCGCAGTAGCATCGAACCATTGCGCGGAGCGAGGCTCGAAGCGATGCGGATCGTGCGCACGATCGAATGGAGCGCCTGGATCCTCGGCGTCGCACTCCTCGGGCTGTATGTCGCCGCACGCGCGGGATCCGAGCACGCACGAGCCGCCGCCGTCGCCGAGTTCGAGGCGGCACACCCGCAGGGCGCCGCAGCATCCGAAGCCGTCCCGGGCGAGCTCGCGACCGACGAGCAGCGCTATGCGATCGACCGCTCGCTTTGGTCGCCCGGCCGCGCGGCCGCATACGTCGAAGCCGCGGCGGCGCCCGGCACCGCCGACGCGATCCTGCGCATCCCGTCTCTCGCGCTCGAGGTGCCGGTCTACCCGAGCACGAGCGAGCTCGATCTGAACCGCGGCGCGGGCCACATCGAAGGCACGGCGCCGCCCGGCCCGGAGGGCCACGTCGGCATCGCCGGTCATCGCGACGGGTTCTTTCGCATGCTCGAGCGCCTCGCGCTCGACGCCGAGATGCACCTCGACACCCCGGCCGCGCGGCTTCGCTATCGCGTCGTCGACATCCGGATCGTCGCCCCGGAGGACGTGCACGTGCTCGCGCCCACCGTGAAGCCGACGCTGACGCTCGTCACCTGCTACCCGTTCTATTTCCTCGGCGCCGCACCGGAGCGATACATCGTCCGCGCGGAGCTCGTAGCCGAATCGCCGAGCGCTTCGCCGGAGCGATATGCGTCGACGGAGTCACCGGTTGTCTCAGGGCCGACACAGACGAGGAGGGAACCATGAACACGATCGGGAGAGTGGCAATCGCGGGGCTAGTCGCGCTCGCTGCGAGCGCGGGCGCGCTCGCGCAAGGGCGGGTCGATAGGGCATTCAGCGCGACCGGCACCGACTGCTCCGACGTCACGTGGTCGGAGGAAGCGCTCGAGCAGTACCCGAACATCGCGCGCGCCTGCCGCGACGTGCTCGAGCGAGATGGCCGCTACTACGTGCAGTTCGAAGGGACCGTCCGCCGCGTCGGCAACCTCGGCCAGCGGATCACGGTCGACTTCCGCGACGGCGACACGCTGACGCTGACGCCGCCGGAGAACATGACGCTGCTGATCAACGACCGCCAGACGCGCGTTCGCGATCTGCGTCCGGGCGACCGCCTGACGTTCTACGTGCCGCAGGATCAGCTCGCCGCGAGCTTCTTCGCCGGCGCGCCGGAGACGAGCGAAGAGCAGACGGTGCCGATCACGCCGGACGAGGAAGAGCGGCCGCTCGCCGCGGCGGCGCAGCCCGACCGCGACCGGTTGCCGCGGACGGCCGGCCCGCTGCCGCTGATCGGCGCGGCGGGCTTCGGTCTCCTGGCGCTCGGCGCAGGCCTGACGGCGCTCCGCCGTCTACGCCCTCGACGCTGACACGGCTCGGCACGCCGCGACTCCCTGCCGGTAGGAGCGGCTGTCCAGCCGCGACTGCCGCGGCGCGAACGCCGGCACGCCGCGACGCCGGAACGCGGCGCGGCGTAGATCGCCCGCGGCCGCGGCTGGACGGCCGCTCCTACACGGAGGGGCGCCGCGAGGGGTCGCGGCTGGACAGCCGCTCCTACGTGCGGTCGGGGCGCAGCGTGCGGTCGAGGAAGCCCGAGACGGCTTCGAGGCGCTCCTCG
>Ga0079224_100009838_pt1 | contig 13091 bp, 8 predicted proteins | sample Stecom2015_FD_80414 | JGI IMG/M metagenome (GOLD analysis project Ga0079224, IMG submission 80414) | Agricultural soil microbial communities from Utah to study Nitrogen management - Steer compost 2015 | ecosystem: Environmental > Terrestrial > Soil > Agricultural land | place: USA: Utah... | reverse complement strand
GGCGCGAGCAGCTTGCGGCCGCCGAACCGGCTGCCGGCACCCGCCGCCAGGACGACGGCGAACAGGTTCCAGGACGGCATGAATGTCTTCCGAGCGCGTAGAGGACGGGGAGTGTGGTCCGCGAACCCGCCCGGCGCAATGATCCGCGCGGTGAAAAACGGCGATCCGCCCTTGCTCCCGCGGCGGATTCTCGGTATCTGTGTCGTGCCGGACGGACAAGGGAATCGGCATTGCACGTCATAAAATCGTTAGAGGATGCGAAGGCCCTGGAGGGCAGGGAAGTCGGGCTGTCCGACTGGATCGAGATCGATCAGGCGCGCATCGACAAGTTCGCCGAGGCCACCGGCGACTACCAGTGGATCCACGTCGATCAGGAACGCGCCGCGCGCGAGCTGCCGGGCGGGCGCACCATCGCGCACGGGTATCTCACCCTGGCCCTGATTCCCGCGCTGACCGGCCATTTCGTGCGCGTGGAGAACCTCACCCGGGCCCTGAACTACGGCTGCAACAAGGTGCGGTTCTATTCCATGGTTCCCGCCGGCAGCCGGGTACGCGCGCGCGCGGTCGTCAAGCAGGCGCGGCAGCGCGCGGGAGCCCTGCATCTCGTTTCCGAGATCACGATCGAGGTCGAAGGCCAGCGCAAGCCCGCCTGCGTCGCCGAGACCATCGGCATGTATTTTTTCGAGCGCGAGAACTCGCAGCAGCTCACCGGGTCATGATGCTTCGTTGTGATCCGCGCCATAGAAGGCCCGCCGTCACCGGCACCGGGGCGGGGTATTCGCTTCCACCGGGGGGATTCGTGGAGCGAGGGGAAGTGATGCACGAGGGGGAACCATGCGCGGCCTGATGATGGATACGCCGTTGCTGATATCCGGGATTGCGCGACATGCGGAGGCATTCTTCGGGGATCGCGAGATCGTTTCAGTCACGCAGGATACGCCGCTGCATCGCTACCGCTATTCCGATTGCATGCAGAGGGCCCGCCGCCTCGCCAACGCGCTCGACCGCCTCGGCCTCGCCCGGGGTGACCGGGTAGCCACCCTGGCCTGGAACGATCACCGGCACCTCGAGGCCTACTACGGCATCGGCGGAGCGGGTTACGTCTGCCACACGATCAACCCTCGCCTGTTCATCGACCAGGTAGCCTTCATCATCAACCACGCTGGCGACCGCTGGATCTTCACGGATCCGATGTTCGTGCCGATGCTGGAAAAGATCGCCGACAAGACGCCTTCCGTCGAGGGCTGGGTGGTGCTCACCGACGATGCGCACATGCCGGAAACGTCGCTTCCCAACGCGATCTCCTACGAGCACCTGATTGCCCGCGAGAGCGACGAATACGCGTGGCCGGAGCTCGACGAGCACGAGGCCGTTGCGCTCTGCTACACCTCCGGCACCACCGGGGATCCAAAGGGTGTGCTCTACAGCCAGCGTGCGATGGTCCTTCATGCCTACGCCGCGATCGCGCCGGACGTGTTGAACCTGTCGAACCGCGATTGCGTGCTGCCCGTCGTGCCGCTGTTCCACGTCAACGCGTGGGGGATTCCTTATTGCGCCGTGATGGTGGGTGCCAAGCTCGTCATGCCGGGGCCCAAGATGGGAGACGGAGAGACGCTGTGCCGGCTCATCGAGTCGGAGGGCGTCACGACCGCGCTGGGCGTGCCGACGGTCTGGTCGGCATTGCTGCAATATGCCGCGAAACACGGCAAGCGTCTCGACGGCCTGCAACGTACCATCATCGGCGGTGCCGCCGTACCCGAATCGATGATTCGCGCCTTCGAAGACGAGCACGGCGTCGAGGTGAGGCAGGGCTGGGGCATGACCGAGATGAGCCCGCTCGGGACCTGCAACACGCTGAAGGCCGGCATGGAGCGATTGCCGCGCGACGAGATCGTGAAGATCAAGGCAAAGGCCGGCCGGGGCATCTACGGTGTCGAGATGCGGATCGTCGACGACGCCGGCAAGGAATTGCCCTGGGACGGTGTCGCCTTCGGCTCGCTCCAGGTGCGCGGCCCCTGGATCTGCAGCGGCTACTTCGGGCTGGAGCACAGCCCGTCGCACACCGAGGACGGCTGGTTCGACACGGGCGACGTGGCAACGATCGATCCGCAGGGCTTCCTCGCCATCACCGATCGCACCAAGGACGTCATCAAGTCGGGGGGCGAATGGATCAGCTCCATACAGCTCGAGAACCTGGCGGTCGGTCACCCCGCGGTGCAGGAGGCCGCCGTGATCGCGGTTGCCGACGAAAAGTGGGGCGAGCGGCCGCTGCTGGTCGTCGTCAAGGCGGAAGGCAAGGATGTGACGCGCGAGGAGATGCTCGCATGGTTCGAAGGCAAGGTGGCCAAATGGTGGATACCGGACGACGTCGTCTTCGTGGACGCGATTCCGCACACCGCGACCGGCAAGATCAAGAAGACCGAGCTGCGCCGGCAGTTCGCCGACTACCAGTTGCCGGGTTGAGGCAAAGGGTCACGCATGGCTGAGCCCGCACGATTGTATGGTATGCGGGCGATCGTCACCGGCGCGTCGGACGGCATCGGCGAGGCAATCGCGCGCACGTTCGTAAAGCATGGCGCGGAAATCCTGGCTTGCGACGAGCCCGGTTCCGGCATCGACGCCACGTTCCGGCGCGTGCAGGGCGTGACACCACTCGCGTTGCCGGCGGACGCCGCGTTGCCGCAACGCCTCGCGCAGGCGAGCCAGGACGTGCTCGGCGGCGCCGACATCCTGGTCAACAACTTCACGCGGCACGTGGACGGGAGTGCGGTCGATCCGGCGGCCGTGATCGCGCGCCTCCTCGAGCGCATCCGGGAAACCACCGGCGCCCTGGTGCGGCTCCTGATGCACAGCCCGGCCGGTCGCGTCATCAACGTCGGGTTCCTGCCGAGCGCGTTCGGGCCGGCGGGGGAGGCGAACGTCGCCGCGGCGGAGGATGCGATCGCGAAGCTGACCGCGTCGCAGGCGGTCGAGCTCGGTGGCCACGGCATCAACGCCAACTACATCCAGCCCGGTGCGATCATGACGCCGCAGAGCCGCATCGTGTTCGACGCCGACAAGGCGTTCCGGGATCGCTGCATCCGCCGGTCGGCGGCAAAACGGCTGGGAGAGCCGCTCGACGTGGCCAAGGTCGCGCTGTTCCTCGCATCCGGTGACGCGGTTTTCGTCAGCGGCACGGGCATCGCGGTTCACGGCGGACTGGTGCCGGGCGACGAGAATCCCGGCTCCCGGAGCGGCACGTGAAGCCCGTCCTGGCGGACCTGCTCGAGCTGCTGCGCCTCGAGCGCATCGAGGAGAACATCTTCCGGGGCGAAAGCCGGGATCTCGGAGGCGACCAGGTATTCGGCGGGCAGGTGGTGGGGCAGGCGCTTTCCGCCGCTCATCACACGGTGGACGTGGGCGAACGTTTCGCACATTCCCTGCACGCGTATTTCCTCCGCCGCGGGGACATGCACGCGCCGATCGTGTACGAGGTCGACCGTGCACGCGACGGCGGCAGCTTCTCGGTACGCCGGGTTGTCGCGATCCAGCACGGGCGGCCGATCCTGAACCTGGCCGCCTCGTTCCACAAGCGCGAGGACGGTCTCGAGCACCAGGCGCCGATGCCGAAGGTGCAAGGCCCGGAGGGCCTGAATGACGTGACCAACGTGCCGCCGGAGGTCGTCGAGCGGCTGCCGGAGAAGCTGCGGCGCTACCTGCTGGAGAAAAGACCGTTCGAGTTCAGGCCGGTCGATCCTGTCGACTACGAGCACCCGCAGGTGCGGCCGCCTGTGAAACACGTATGGATACGGGCGATCGACCGGCTCCCCGACGACGTGAGCCTGCACCAGAACCTGCTCGCGTACGTGTCGGACTACGAGCTGCTCGGCACCTGCATCCTGCCGCACGGGCTGGCCTTCGGGCAGGGCAACCTGCAGATGGCGAGCCTCGACCACGCGCTCTGGTTCCATCGACCCTTTCGGGTCGACGAATGGTTACTGTACACCTTCGACAGTCCGAATGCCTACGGCGCGCGCGGTCTCGCGCGCGGACAGTTCTTCAAGGAAGACGGCACCCTGGTCGCGTCGGCGGCGCAGGAGGGCCTCATCCGGGTCATCGATCCCGCGCGCGCAAAGCCGCGCCGGTCCGATCCCCGCCTGCAGGCCTGAGCGGCGGGGTCACGGCCGCGCAATCGGCGGCGCTAGCGCGCTTTCGCCTGGTTCGCGACGGCGGCCGTGGCGGCGGCCACGGCTTCGGGATCCCCGAGGAACTCGCGGTGCACCGGGCGCAGCGAGTCGTCGAGCTCGTAGGCGAGGGGAATGCCCGTCGGGATGTTGAAGCCCGGGATGTCCTCGTCGGAAATACCGTCCAGCATCTTCACCAGCGCCCGCAGGCTGTTCCCGTGTGCCGCGACCAGCACGTGGCGGCCCGCGCGGAGCTCGGGAGCGATGCGCTCCTCCCAGCAGGGCTTCACCCGGGCCAGCGTATCCTTCAGCGATTCGGTCGCAGGCAGGTTCTCGATGCCCCGGTAGCGCACGTCGTGACGCGGATGCCGCTCGTCACTCGGGTCGAGCGGCGGCGGCGGCGTCGCGTAGCTGCGGCGCCAGACGTGCACCTGCTCCTCGCCGTATTTCGCCGCGGTCTCCGCCTTGTTGAGACCCTGGAGCGCACCGTAATGCCGCTCGTTCAGGCGCCAGTCGCGAATGACGGGGATCCACATGCGGTCGAGCTCGTCCAGCATCAGCCACAGGGTCCGGATCGCACGCTTCAGCACGGACGTGAAGGCGATATCGAACTCGTAACCCGCCTCGCGCAGGCAGCGCCCGGCAGCGATGGCCTCCTGGCGCCCGAGCTCCGTCAGGTCCACGTCGGTCCAGCCGGTGAACAGGTTCTCGAGGTTCCATGTGCTCTGGCCGTGACGGCACAGTACGAGTTTTCCAGGCATCGAGCCTCCGGGGGGATCGGTGGAAACCGCGAATTATTCCCGATTCGGGCCGAGCTTGCAGCCGATCGGGGACACCCACCAAGTTTCGTGGCTGTCCCGGTCCGGCCCCGATCCCGGTCCGGCCCCGATCCGGCCCTCGATCCGCCGGTTCTCCCGCCCTGCCGGGTGGGCGGGCGTCCCCCACGGTGATATCCACCAGAATTCGTGGGTGTCCCCAACCTCCCCGATCCCGCCGATGGCGGGCCCCCGAGAGGGGGTGGACCGGTCGGGGACACCCATCGACGTTGATGGGTGTCCCGAAAGTCAGGCGGAGATGAGCTTGCGCAGCTCCTGGGCGGCGACCGAGAGGGCGGCGAAGTCGACCTCCTCGCGGAGCTGCATTTCCGAGAGGATGGACTGGAGCTTGCGGACGCCGGCGGCGTTGCGGGTCATCCAGCGCTCGAAGGCTTCGACCGGCGGGGTTTTGCCGCGGCCGCGCAGGAGGGTGGCGGAGAGCTCGCGGCGGATGCGGTAGAACTCGTCGCGCAGGTTGCCGCGGGCCATCGCCTGCCAGCGGCCTTCGACGGCCATGTTCTCCACGGCGCGGTGCAGCCAGATGATGCCGAGGCGGTCGCTCAGGGCCGTGTACATGCGGGCGGTCTCGAACACGTCCTTGTCGAGCTGTTGCGCAAGATCGGCGATGTCGAGGCCGCCGCGCGTCAAAAGGAGAGCCGCCATGCGGCGCGCGAGCCGCTCGGGGACGCCCCGCTGGATGTGCTCCTCGGCGACGAGCTTCTGGCGGTCGCGCGAGGTGCCCGTCACGATGCCGAACACGCGCCCGTAGATCGTCGAGAGCCCCGGCTTCAGGTGCTCCACCGCGCTGAGGATGTCGAGGTCGGCGCCGAAGCGCTCGATGAGCCAGTAGCACGCGTGGCGCAGCACCCGGCTGACCTCGAACATCATCATGTGCTGGACCGTCGCGGGCACCTCGTTGTCGAGAGCCTCGATCTGCCGCCAGATGTCGCTGGCATCCGTGATTTCCCGCGCGGCCACGTAGGCCCGGGCGATGGTCGTCGCCTTCGCGCCGGTCTCCCGTTGCAGGCGCTGCACGAACGTCGGCCCCATCCGGTTCACGATGTTGTTCGCGATCAGCGTGGCGAGAATCTCGCGGCTCAGCCGGTGCCCGGGAATCAGGTCGGCGTAGCGCTTGCGCAAAAGCGGCGGGAAATAACGCTGCGGGTCGACGTCGAGGAAATCGACCAAGCTTTCACCCGAAGCCGTCAGCCCGTCGTACAGGTCGATTTTCGCGTAGCTCAGGACGACGGCGATCTCGGGTCGCGTGAGCCCCTGCTTGCGCTGGCGGCGTTCCTCGATCTCGGTCTCCGACGGCAGGAACTCGAGATCGCGATCCAGCACGCCGGCACGCTCGAGGTCGGTGATGAGGCGCGCGAACTCGTCCAGGCGCTCGGGCGCCTGGGCCTCCATCATGCTGATGGCCTGGGTCTGCAGATAGTTGTTCCGCAGGACCGCCGCCGCGACGTCTTCGGTCATGTCGGCGAGCAGCCGATTGCGCTGCTTGCGGGTCAGGCCCTTCTCGTTCTCGGCGTCGCGCAGCAGGATCTTGATGTTGACCTCGCGGTCCGAGCTGTCCACCCCGGCGGAGTTGTCGATGAAATCCGTGTTGATGCGGCCGCCGCGCAGGGCGTACTCGATGCGTGCCCGCTGCGTGAATCCGAGGTTGCCGCCCTCGCCGACCACCTTGCAGCGCAGCTCGTTGGCGTTCACGCGCACGTTGTCGTTGCCCTTGTCGCCGACGTCCGCGTGGCTCTCGGTGCTGGCCTTCACGTAAGTCCCGATGCCGCCGTTCCAGATGAGGTCCACCGGCATCCGGAGGATGGCCCGGATCACCTCCATCGGCTGCATCGACGCTTCTTCCACCCCCAGGAGGCGCCTTGCTTCCTTGCTCAGCTTGATCTGCTTGGCCTGGCGCGAGTACACGCCGCCGCCCTTCGAGATCAGCTCCTCGCGGTAATCCGCCCAGCTCGAGCGCGGCATGCGGAACAGCCGCTCGCGCTCGGCATAGCTGGCCTCCGGGTCCGGGTCGGGATCGATGAAAATGTGCTGGTGGTTGAACGCGGCGACGAGCTTGATCTTGCGCGACAGCAACATGCCGTTGCCGAAGACGTCGCCGCTCATGTCGCCGATGCCGGCTACCGTGAACGGATCGGTCTGCACGTTGATCCCGATCTCGCGGAAGTGCCGCTTCACGGCTTCCCACGCCCCGCGAGCCGTGATCCCCATCTTCTTGTGGTCGTACCCGGCCGAGCCTCCCGAGGCGAAGGCGTCGTCGAGCCAGAAGCCGTACTCCTTCGAGATCTCGTTCGCGATGTCGGAGAACGTCGCCGTGCCCTTATCGGCGGCCACGACGAGATAGGGATCCTCGCCGTCACGGCGCACGACGTTCGGCGGCGGCACGACCTTGCCATCCACCACGTTGTCGGTGACGTCCAGCAGGCCGCAGATGAAGGTGCGGTAGCAGGCGACGACCTCCTTCATGATGGCGTCGCGATCACCTTCCGGCAGCCGCTTCGGCACGAAGCCGCCCTTGGCCCCGGTCGGCACGATCACGGTGTTCTTCACGACCTGCGCCTTCAGGAGCCCGAGGACCTCCGTGCGGAAATCCTCGCGGCGATCCGACCAGCGGATCCCGCCGCGTGCAATTGCGCCGTTTCGCAGGTGCACGCCCTCGACGGCCGGCGAGTACACGAAGATCTCGTACTTCGGTCGTGGCCGCGGCATCTCGACCATCCTCTCCGGATCGAGCTTGATCGAGATGTAGTCCTTGCGCCGGCCCTCGCGATCCACCTGGAAGTAATTGCTGCGCAGCGTCGCGCTCACCGCTCCCGCGAATGCGCTGAGGATGCGGTCCTCGTCGATGTTCCGCGCCCGCGCCACGCCGCGCTCGATCGCGGCAGATACGACCGCCAGCTTGTCGCGCCGCTCGGCCCGGCTCAGGCCGGGGTGGAACTGCAGCTCGAACTGGCGCACGAGCTGCTGCACCAGGCCGGCGTGCTGCACGAGCACGTCCTCCATGTAGTTCTGGCTGAACGGAATGCCGATCTGCAGCAGGTACTTCGCGTAGCAGCGGATCAGTGCGACCTGGCGCCAGTTCAGGCCGGCGATGAGCACCAGCCGGTTGAGGCCGTCATTCTCCGCCTTGCCGTCCAGCACCTGCCGGAACGTGTCCTCGAAGCGCTCTGCCGCGGCCTCGATGTCCAGCTCCGGCGTCTGCGCGTAGCGCAGCTCGAAGTCCTGGATCCAGAACTCCTCGCCGGATTTCAGCGCGATCCGGTAAGGCTGCTCGCTGTACACCTCGGTGCCGAGATCCTCGAGGATCGGCATGACGCGCGACAGGAGAAGCTGCTCGCCCTTGCGGAACGTGCGGAAGTTGAGTTGCGTGGGCGCAGCCCCGCGTGGCTGGTGCAGCAGCAGGTAGTTGTCGTGCTCTCCCTTGAGCAGGCCGTCCATGCGCTTCACGTCGAGCGCGGCGGCGGACGGGTCCACGTCGCCCTCGTAAGCGGGAGGGAAGCTCTCGCCGTACTCGCGGAAGAGGGCAGGACCTTCATCCTGTCCGAACCGGCGCACCAGCTCGGCACGCAGCCGGTCGCGCCACGTGACCACGGCTTCCGCGATCTGCTGCTCGATGTTGCGGATGCTGATGCGCGGCCTGTCGATGCTTTGCGTGCGCACGATGATGTGCACGCGGGCGAGCGGCGAGTCCGTGATCTGCACGCTGGAATCGATGGAGCTGCCGCCGAACGCTTCCAGCAGGATCTCTTCCGTACGCCGACGGACCGCGGTCGTGTACTTCTCGCGCGGGATGTACACGAGGCACGAGAAGAAGCGGCGGAAAGTGTCACGACGGACGAAGAACTTCACCTGCTTGCGGTCCTGCAGGTTGAGAATGCCGGTGGTCGTTCGATAGAGGTCGCGCACGGAGCTCTGGAACAGCTCGTCCCGCGGGAAGGAATCCAGGATGTGCAGGAGCGACTTGCCGCGGTGGCCCGAGGGATCGACCTGCGACCGCTCGAGCACGCGTTGCACCTTGAGCCTGAGCAGCGGGATGTTCCGCGGGCTTTCGTTGTAGGCCACCGAGGTGAACAGCCCGATGAAGCGATGCTCCCCGACGGCCTCACCTTTCTCGTTGTGCACCTTGACGCCGACGTAGTCGAGGTAACTGCGGCGATGCACCGTGGAGCGCGAGTTCGCCTTGGTGATGATCAGCCAGTCCTTGCGGCGCGCATGCCGGACCATCTCCTTGGTCATCGGCAGGGGGCGGGCGCCGCGCTCGTCCTTCGTGAGCAGGCCGAGCCCGGTACCGGGCACGGGGTAGAGACAGGGCTTGCCGTGCACGGTCTTGACCCGGTACTCGCGGTATCCGAGGAACGTGAAATGGTCCTCGGCCATCCACTTCAGGAGCTCCTTGCTCTCGCGCCTGAGCTCGTCGTCCGCTCCCGGGGGACCGACGTCGATCGCCGCCCGGGCGTCGAGCATCTTCTTGCGCATCTTCTTCCAGTCACGCACGGCAAGCCGCACGTCCGCGAGCACCTTCGTGATCTCGTGCTCGAGCACCTTGAGAAGCTGCGCATCCGTTTCGCGGTCGATCTCGAAACGAATGAAGGATTCGGACTGCCCCTCGGTGGACCCCCTGGGCAGGACCTCGAGCAGGCGTCCCCGCGCATCACGCCGGACCTTCAGGACCGGGTGGATCGTCATGTGAATGCTCAAGTTCTGCCGGTCGATTGCGGCGGCCACGGAGTCCACCAGGAACGGCATGTTGTCGTTCACCATCTCGACGATCGTGAACCCCGAGGCGTAGCCGTGCTCGTCCGGCGAGGGATTGTAGATGCGCAGCAACGCCTTGCCGGCAGCGCGCGTGGCCCCGAATTCGAGGTGCGAGACGGCCGCCTGCGCCAGCTTGGCGAGCCCGCGGCCCTGCATGTCTTCCACCGGCACGTTGCCGAAGTACTGCCGGAGGAAAACCTCGACCCGGCGCTTGTCCGGGAGGGCGCTGGTTCTGGGGCTTGTGGCGACGATCTCTTCGACCAGCCGTTCGGCGAGATCACTCGAACGACGCAGGAGCTTTCTGGACACGTCGAAAAAGGCTTCCGGGCCGGGAGGTTGGTTGGTGGCGGACTCTATGGCTTGTGACCGGGCTTTTCAAGCGGCTGCATCGCAGTCGCCCGGCGACCGGTGAAAGGGCGACCGCGGCACGGTCGAGAACGGATGCCGGCGGCTATTGCGGCTTCTCGAGGTCCGCGATCACGGCGGCCAGGAAGCGGCAGGCCTCCCCGCCGGTAATGCAGCGGTGGTCGAAGCTCAACGACAGCGGAATGCGGCGGTGCACCTCGATGCCGCCCATGACCGCCACCACGTCGTGCTGCAGCTTGCCGGTCCCCAGGATCGCGACGGTGGGCGGCACCATCAGCGGGGTGGCGTAGCGGCCCGCCAGCATGCCGAAGTTCGACACCGTGATCGTGTAGTTCAACATTTCCTCGGGCGCGACCGTGCGATTGCGGGTCGCCTCCTTGAGGCGCGCCACCGCGGCCCGGATCTCGTCCAGCCCCATGCGTTCCACGTTGCGGATCACCGGGACGATCAGGCCCTGCTCGGTATCGACGGCCATCGCGATGTCGACCCGCGATTCCATCTTGTGGGACAGCGTCTCGGGGTCGAAGAAGCCGTTGAGCGCCGGCTCCGCCGCGCAGCCGGCGGCCACCGCGCGCAGGATGCGCGGGGTGAAATCGCGCTTGTCCAGCCACTCGTGGATGTCGGCGTCGTCGAAGATCGTGCAGAGCGCCACCTCGTCGCGCGACCGGGTCATGCTCTGCGCCATCGCGCGGTGGGGGCCGCGCAGGGTACGGGTCTCGCCGGCCGTCGCGGACGGTGCGGCGGGCTGGCGCGGGGCCGCCGGCCGTGCCGCGGGGGCGGGTGCGGCCGCGGTTTTCGCCCGGAACGCCTCGAGGTCCGCCAGCGTGACCTGGCCGTTTTTCCCCGTCGGCTCGACCTCCGCGAGATCGATGCCGAGCCGCTTCGCCTGCGCCCGCACGGCGGGAGCGGCCTTCACCCGGCCTCTCTCCCGGCGGCGGCGCCCGCCCGCGATGGCGGTCTCCTCGAGCACCTCGTCGCTGGCCTGCACGCTGCCGACGACCGATCCCGCATCGGCGCGCGGCGCCTCGCGGGCCGTGTCCTGCTCCCCGGTTGCCGGCCGGGCGGATGGGCGCTCGCCGGCCGCTGCCGCGCCGCCCGCCTCCTCGAACTCGACGAGCGGAGCACCGGTCTGCACGACGTCGCCCGGCGCCGCGTACAGCCGCTTCACCACGCCGCTGATCGGGGAGGGGACCTCGACGACGGCTTTCGCGGTCTCGACGGACACGAGCAGGTCGTCCACCTTGACCGTGTCGCCCTCCGAGACGTGCCAGGCGACGATCTCCGCTTCCGGGAGCCCTTCACCGAGATCGGGCAGCTTGAATGTCGTCATGGGGTGCTCCGCTGGCCGGCCTAGTCTTCGAGGGTGTCCCGAATGGCGTCCACGATCTTCTCCACGCTCGGCATGTAGTCCATCTCGCGCCGGAACAGCGGCATGACGACGTCGTACCCCGTGACCCGGCGAATCGGCGCCTTGAGATCGTACAGGCCTTTCTCCGCCACGATGGCGGCAACCTCGGCGCCGACGCCGCAGGTGCGCGCGGCTTCGTGGACGATGACGAGCCGGCCGGTTTTCTCGACCGACTCCAGGATCGTGTCGTAATCGATCGGGCTCACCGTCGCGAGATCGATCACCTCGCAGCTCACGCCGCTCTTCGCCAGCCGGTCCGCGGCCTTCAGCGTCTCGTAGGTCATGGCGCCCCAGGTGACGAGCGTGACGTCCTCGCCCTCGCGCAGGATGTAGCAGACGTCGAGCGGCAGCGCCTTGCCGTTGTCCTCCACGTGCTGGCGGTTCAAGCGATAGATGCGCTTCGGCTCCAGGAACACGACCGGGTCGGGATCGCGAATCGCCGCGAGCAGCAGGCCGTAGGCGCGCGCCGGCGAGGAGGGGATCACGACGCGCACGCCGGGCATGTGGGCGAAGATGGCTTCCGTGCTCTCCGAGTGGTGCTCGGGCGCGTGGATGCCCCCGCCGAACGGCGCGCGCAGCACCATCGGGCAGCTCAGCCGGCCGCGCGTGCGGTTCCGGAGCCTTCCCGCGTGGTTCAGCATCTGGTCGATCGTGGGGTAGATGAAGCCCATGAACTGGATCTCGGCGACCGGGCGCATGCCCTGCGCGGCCATGCCGATCGACACGCCGGCGATCATGCCTTCCGCGAGCGGCGTGTCCATCACGCGATCGGCCCCGAAACGCGCCTGCAGCCCGGCAGTCGCGCGGAAGACGCCGCCGTTCACGCCGACGTCCTCGCCGAGGATGACGACGCTGGGGTCGTGCTCGAGCTCCCAGGCAAGCGCCATGGTGACGGCGTCGATCAGCGTGACGTCAGGCATGACCGTTGCCTTCCCGGTCGGCGTAGCGGATCGCGTGCTCCCGCTGCTCCTCCAGTGCGAGCGGCAGCTCGGCATACATGTAGTCGAACATGTGCTCGACCGGCGCTTTCGGGATGTTGAGGTAGCGCTGCACGGCCTGGTCGACCTTCGCCGCGGCCTCTTCCAGCAGGCGGTGCTCCTTCTCGTCGTCCCAGGCGCCGAGGGCGGTCAGGTACTTGCGCAGCCGGATCATCGGCTCGAGCCTGCGCGCCGCCTCGACCTCCTCTTTCTTGCGGTACCGGCTCGCGTCATCGGCCGTGGTGTGGTCGCTGAGCCGGTAGGTCACGGCTTCGATCAACGTCGGGCCGTCGCCCTTGCGGGCCCGTGCGAGCGCGCGCTCCACCCAGTGACGAACGGCGATGACGTCGTTCCCGTCCACCTGGATCCCGGGGATGCCCGCGGCGACGGCTTTCTGGGCCAGCGTCTTGGTCGCCGTCTGCAGCTCGATCGGCACGGAGATCGCCCACTTGTTGTTGACGACCATGAAGACCATCGGCAGGCGCCGCGCGCCCGCGATGTTGATCGCCTCGTAGAACGCGCCCTCCGAGGTGCCCCCGTCCCCGTTCGACGAGAGCGCGCACCGCGGCTCCCCGCGGAGCTGGAAAGCCAT
>Ga0079224_100009837_pt1 | contig 13092 bp, 12 predicted proteins | sample Stecom2015_FD_80414 | JGI IMG/M metagenome (GOLD analysis project Ga0079224, IMG submission 80414) | Agricultural soil microbial communities from Utah to study Nitrogen management - Steer compost 2015 | ecosystem: Environmental > Terrestrial > Soil > Agricultural land | place: USA: Utah... | reverse complement strand
CGTTGAAGTAGGCGGGAACGGTGATCACCGCCTTCTCGATCTTCTCGCCGAGGTGACGCTCGGCGTCCTCCTTCAGCTTCTGGAGGATGAAGGCGCTGATCTGCTGCGGGGAATAGTCCTTGCCGTGAGCGCGCACCCAGGCGTCGCCGTTCGGGCCCTTCACGATCTCGTAGGGCACCATGCCCTTGTCCTTCTCGACCATCGGATCGGAGAAGGTGCGGCCGATCAGCCGCTTGATCGCGAACAGTGTATTGGCGGGATTGGTCACCGCTTGGCGCTTGGCCGGCTGACCGACCAGGCGCTCGCCGTCGTCCAGGAAGGCGACCACCGAGGGCGTCGTCCGCGCCCCTTCGGCGTTCTCGATCACCTTCGGCTGCTTGCCGTCCATGATGGCGACGCACGAGTTCGTGGTGCCAAGGTCGATGCCGATGATCTTGCTCATAGAGAGTCTTGCTCGCTCCTCGTTGGCGGACGCCCCGAAAGCCTTCGGATGAAGCGCCGTATTTGGGTCGTCCCCGGTTCGATCAAATCTCGGCCGGGACCGGCGGAACTCCGCGCCCGGCGATGCACGCGATATGGGGAAACTTCAGGCGCCCGCAAGAGGAAGCTTGCGAACAGCACAGGAGACCTCAGCCGCGCCGCCAGGCCGGCAGCATGGCCGCATAGGCCTCCGCGGGGAAGGGCGCCTGGCCTCCGTGGCGCAACAGAAAGGCGTGTTGCACCACCATCGCCTGCTGTTCGATGTTGAGGTCGGCGAAGGCCGTCCCGGTCGAGAGGTCGTAGGCGTAGCTCTTCGGCCCGTCGCCGGCGCGCAGCTTGCCGAGCAGAAGCGAGACGCCCCGTTGCGCCTGCCAGACGTGGGTGAGCTCGTGCACGAACACCGCCTTGATGGACAGCGGCACCTGGTCGGCGGAGAAGTCGGGGCGCATGGTCCTGGCTGGCCAGACCATCAGCGCGGCGCCGGCCACGAAGGCGCGATTCCACCAGGGGATGGCGAACAGCCGCACCCGTCCGGCGTCGAGGCCGTCGGCGAACACCTCGTGGGCGAGCTCCCGCTCGCCGTCGGTCAGCGGCCTGATCAGCGGCATGGCCGGGAAGGTTATCGACGCGGCGCGCGCCTGTCCCGGCCCGGCTCATCCGCGGCGAGGGCGCCGGAGCATCAACAGGATGGCGAAGGCCGCCAGGGCGCAGACGCCGAGCCCCAGGACCGCCAGCCTCGGCGAGGCGGCCAGGCCGAGCGCGAGCAGGAAGGGGGAGGCCGCGCCGACCAGCCGGCCCGGCAGGTTGATCACCCCCTGCCGGCCCCCGAAGCCCGCCACCCCGAACAGCGCCAGCGGCAGGGTCCCGCGTACGATGGTGAACAGCCCGTTGCCCGCTCCGTAGAGGATGGCGAACGCCGCCGAGCCGGCCGGACCGGCCAGCAGCAGCACACCCGCCGAAGCCGGCAGCAGGCCCACCGCGACCCGACCCGAAACCAGCGGGTGGATCCGCCGCACCAGGGCGAACTCGGCGAGCCGCGCACAGACCTGGGCCGGTCCCAGCAGGGCGGCCGCGCCGAGCGCTACGGCCGTGGTCGCCCCCAGCGCGGTCAGCATGGCCGGCAGGTGGGCCGAGACCGCCGAGGAGACCCCGACGACCAGGGCGAAGGCGATGGCCACCAGCCACAGCGTCAGCACCGGCCGCTCGGGCGCGGGTTCCTCCGGACCGGCGTCGACCCGGTGAAGGCCCAGCACGGCGCGGCCCTTCGGCAGACTGAGGTGCAGCGGCAGGCAGACCAGGAGATTGGCGCCGGCCCAGGCGAAACACGCCCCGCGCCAGCCGAACTCGGCCCCCAGCCATGCGGTGAGCGGCCAGCCGATGGTGCTTGCGAAGCCCGCCATCAGGGTCACGCCCGAGATCGCCCGCCGCGCGTCCTGTCCGTACCATCCGACCAGACCTGCGAAGGCGGCGTCATAGAGGCCGAGGCACATGCCCGCCCCCACCACCAGCCAGGCGATGGTCAGTTGCACGGGGTCCTGGGCCAGGCCCAGGCCCGCGCCGCCCGCCGCGAGCAGCACCGAGCCGGCGACCAGCGCCTCGCGCGCACCGCGCCGGTCGATGAACCGGCCGAGCGAGGGGCCGGCGAAGGCCCCGATCAGCAGCGCCGCCGAGAACAGCATGAAGACGAAGGCAGGAGACACACCCACCGCCGGCCCCATCTCGGCGGCGAGGGGGGCGGGCATGTAGAAGCTGCCCGCATAGCCGACCATCTGGGTGAGCCCGATGGTCGCCACGGCCCGGCGAAGGCGCATAGGCGGAGACGCGGCGGGATTGGCGGCGGACGGGCCCACGGTCCGCCAGCCTGCGCCGCGTCGTCCGCGGCGGCAACGCCGCCGTGCGGCGCCTGGAAGCCTAGAAGGGCGGGATCTCGCTGGGAGGCAGCGGAGACTCGGGCTCCACCGGCGGCGGGGCGATGGGCTCCGCCGGTTCGGGCGCGACGACCGGAGGCGGCGCAGGCGGCGGGGCTCTCTCGACCAGCTTGGCCTCGGCTGGAACCTCTTCCTCCTCGGCCTTCTCCTTCTCGGCCTCTTCAGGAGGCGGCGGTGGAGGGGCCTCGACGATCGGCGTGGCGTCCGGGGCCTCGATGACGGCGGACGCCGGCCCGCCCTGCGCGCTCTCGCCGGGCAGCCGCCCCCTTTCCGGGGCGCTCACGAAACCGAGTCCGAGCCCGCCGGCGGCCACCAGGCCCAGCAGGACGGCGACCACCAGCAGGACAGGGCGGGGCATGGTCCACATGGCCGCGGACCCTAGTGCGAGCCTGAACAAAGCGGAAGCACGAACCCGCTGCGGCGATGGCCCGCAGTGGCGCGCCAGGCATCCCGATCCGCGGCAGGCCGCCGCGCGCCCGCCTAGTGCTGACGCTCCGCGCGCCGAGCGGCGCGTTCGGCCTGCCGTTGGGCGCGCTCGGCGGCGCGCTTGCCGTCCCCGTCGTCGGAGCCGGCGCGCGGCTCGGCCTGTTGCCTGCGAGCCTGGCGTTCGGCGGTCGCCTGGGCGCGGCGCTGGGCCTGTTCGGCGGCGCGGACGCTGGCGTCGCGGCCTTGGTCGGCGGCGGACCGCTCGCGAGCGGCCTGACGCTCGAGCCGCTGGCGTTCCGCCTGGGCGCGGCGCTCGGCCTGCTGCTCCTCACGCTGAGCGCGGGCCTGGCGCTCCACCTGCGCCTGTTCTCGACGGGCCTGCTGCTCCGAACGGGCCTGGCGGTCCGCCCGTGCCCGCTCGGTCTGGGCCCGGCGCTCTGCGCGTTGCTGCTCGACCCGGGCCTGTGCCTCACGGACGCCCCGTTCCCGCTCCCGACGAGCCTGCTGTTCCGCGCGCGATCGGCGTTCGACCTGGGCCCGCTCGACCTGCGCCTGGCGTTCGGAGCGTTGCTGCTCGACCCGGGCCTGGGCTTCACGGGCGCCCCGTTCCCGCTCCCGGCGAGCCTGGTGCTCCGCGCGGGCCTGACGTTCGGACTGATCGCGGTCGGTTTGCGCGCGTCGTTCCGCGCGTTGCTGCTCGGCGCGGGCTCGAACCTCGCGAACGGCCCGCTCCTGCTGGCTGCGGGCCCGTTGATCGGCGCGCGCCGGGCGCTCCACTTGCGCGCGGTCGGCCTGCGCCTGGCGCTCCACCCGCTGCTGTTCGGAGCGGACCTGGCGCTCGCTCCTTTCGCTTTCACGTCGGGCCTGCTGTTCGGCGCGCGCTTGACGTTCCGTGCGGCTCCGCTCGGCCTGCGCACGGCGCTCGGTAAGCGCCTGCGCGCGACTTGCCTGACGCTCGGCCTGGCGCTCCTCGCGGCGCTCGCGGACCTGTTCTCGGAGCGCCGCCAGAGGCCGCGGCGCATCGCGCGCCGCGCGGCGCTCGGCGACGGCGCCCGCGGCGTCGCTGCGGTCGGCGGCGGCGCGGGCGGCCTGTTCACGGACCAGTTCCTGCTGGCGGGCCAGGCGCTGGGCAGCGCGTGCCTCGGCCCGTTCCTGGCGCGCGACCAGCCGTTCGCGACGCTCGCGCTCCTCGCGGAAGCGGCGCAGCTCGCGTTCGCCGGTGCGCTCGCGGTAGGCGCGCCAGCGATCCTCGCGCGCCGCCGCCTCGATCCAGGCCGTGCGCGTCTCGACCACCACCGGCCGCCGGGCGCGCCACTGGCGCTCCTCGATCCGCACCCGCCGTTCCCGCTCGGCCGCGCGGCGCAGGGCCTTGGCCCGAGCCCAGTAGCGGCCGGCATGGTCGGCGCGTTCGTAGAGGATGTTCTGCGGCAGGATGCGGCCGGCCAGATCGTAGATGATCACCAGCCGGCCGAGGTCGTCGTAGCCGTAGCCGAACTCGTCGTCGCGGACGAAGTAGGGATTGGCGGCCTGCGGCTCGTAATAGTAGTAGCGGTAGCCCTGGTCGATCGGCTCGGCGTAGAGCTCCCAGTCGTCCTCGGTCTCCCAGACCCAGGGCTGCACGTCGTCGTAGTAGAAGCCGTAGTCCGGCGGCGCCTGATAGAACGCCGCATCCAGCGCGTAGGCGCGTTCGGCCCAGGCGTAGCCGTCGTTGTAGGAGGCCAGGCGGCCCACCCGCGCCGGCGGGGCGGGCGGCAGCTCCAGCGGGTCGGGGGCGAGCGCCAGAGGCGGTGGCGGCGCATCGAGCGTAAGCGGCAGGCGGGGGGGCGGCGGGGCCTCGCGATTCCAGAAGGCGACGTCCTCCGGCTTGCAGGCCGAAAGGGCGAGACTGAGACCGGCGGCGGCCAAGAGGCCCGCACGAAGCGAGCGCCGGCGAAGGGGCGAGGTCATGGGGGGCAGCCTCGAAACAGCGCGCCCGAAGACGCATTTGGGCCCCACCTTCCGCCAACGCGCCTGAACGGCGCCTGATCCCCCGGTAAGCTCCCATTCACCCTTGCGGCCGAAATGCGGCCGGCCCGGGCGGTTCGGCGGCCCCAAAACGGGTCCCCCGGCCACGCTTCGGCCCTCACAGTAAACGAGCCTTAACCGTCCCCGGGCAAAGATGGGGGAAAGACTGAAGGCATGGGGTGTCTGATGGCGCGGACGGCGCGGCGAACGGGCGTGGAGCTGGGGTTGCACATCCTCTCCCTGGCCTGGTCGCACCCGAACACCGCCCGCCTGCGCGGCGGCGTCATCGCGGTGGCCGGCGTCGCTCTCGCAGTGGCGCTGGCCACCTACAACGCCGCCGATCCGAGCCTGAACGCGGCCTCGGCCTATGCGCCGACCAACGTGCTGGGCGGTCCGGGCGCGGTGATCGCCGACATCGGCGTGCAGTCGTTGGGCCTGGCCTCGGGTTTCGCCGCGCTGATCATGGTGCTGCTGGGCCTGAGCCGCGTCTCGACGCCGAAGCCGGACGCGACCCGTAAGGCGCTGCGCCGGCGGGCGCTGATCGGTGCGGTGGGGATCCTGGCGCTGAGCGGCCTCCTGGCGCTGCCCGCCCCGCCGGCGACATGGCCGCTGGCCGAGGGGCTGGGCGGCTTCTGGGGCGCGGCCTTGATGCGGCTGTTCGGCGCGCTGTTCGACTTCGCCCGGCTGCCGGCCGCCGATGTGTTCGCCGCCTGCCTCCTCGGCCTCGTGGCCGCCGCGACCCTGGCCTACGCGCTCGCCCTGCCCCGGCCGCAGCTTTCCGGCCTTCCGCGGCCCAAGCTCAAACCCGTGGGCAAGCCGCGCGAAGCGACCGCCGCCCGCCGCAAGGCGGCCGAGATCCGCACGCCGGCCGCCGCCGCGCCCGCGGCCGACGACCACGACGTCGACGAGTCGACCGAGGACGAGGGCCCGACGATCGCCGCCACCGCGGCCGCCGCGCCCGTTCCGCTCAGCATCAAGGCGCCCAAGGCGCCGCCGCGGGAGTCCGGCCGCGAGGTGCGCGAGGCCCAGGCCAGCTTCGAGTTCGCCCGGCCCGGCGGCTTCGCCCTGCCGGAGCTGGCCATGCTGGCGAAACCCAAGCCGCGCGCCAGCCAGTTCGACGAAGGCGCCCTGCGCCAGAACGCCCAGCTCCTGGAAAGCGTGCTGGCCGAATTCGGGGTGCGCGGCCAGATCGACCAGATCCGCCCGGGCCCGGTGGTGACCCTCTACGAGCTGGTCCCCGCCGCCGGCGTGAAGAGCGCCCGGGTGGTGGCCCTGGCCGACGACATCGCCCGCTCGATGAGCGTCGCCGCCTGCCGCGTCTCGGTGGTCTCGGGCCGCAACGCCATCGGCATCGAGCTGCCCAACCAGAAGCGCGAGACCGTCTACCTGCGCGACCTGTTGGCCTCGCCGGAGTACGAGAAGTCGACGCTGGCCCTGCCCATGGCGCTCGGGGAGACGATCGGTGGAGAGCCCTACATCGCCGACCTGTCGAAGATGCCCCACCTGCTGATCGCAGGGACCACCGGCTCGGGCAAGTCGGTGGGCGTCAACGCCATGATCCTGTCGATCCTTTACCGCCTGCCGCCAGAGCAGGTGCGGTTCATCATGATCGACCCGAAGATGCTGGAGCTGTCGGTCTACGACGGCATCCCGCACCTGTTGGCCCCCGTAGTCACCGACCCCAAGAAGGCCATCGTCGCGCTGAAGTGGACGGTGCGCGAGATGGAGGACCGCTACCGCCGGATGTCCAAGATCGGCGTGCGCAACGTGGTCTCCTACAACGAACGGGCGAAGGAGGCGGCGGCCAAGGGCGAGCACTTCGAGCGCACCGTACAGACCGGCTTCGACGACAACGGCCGGCCGATCTACGAGAGCGAGAAGATCAACCCCGAGCCGATGCCCTACATCGTGGTGGTGATCGACGAGGTCGCCGACCTGATGATGGTGGCCGGCAAGGACGTGGAAGGCGCCGTGCAACGGCTGGCGCAGATGGCCCGCGCCGCCGGCATCCACCTGGTGATGGCCACCCAGCGGCCGTCGGTGGACGTCATCACCGGCACCATCAAGGCGAACTTCCCGACCCGGATCAGCTTCCAGGTCACCTCCAAGATCGACTCCCGGACCATCCTGGGCGAGCAGGGCGCGGAGCAGCTGCTCGGCCAGGGCGACATGCTCTACATGGCCGGCGGCGGCCGCATCACCCGCCTGCACGGGCCGTTCGTGGCCGACCAGGAGGTGGAGGCGGTCGCCAAGTTCCTGCGCGCGCAGGGCCAGCCGCAGTACCTCGAGGAGGTCACCGCCGGCGGCGACGAGGACGAGGAGGGCGCGGCCGAGTTCGGCGGCGAGGGTGGCGGCAACGACCTCTACGACCAGGCCGTGGCCATCGTCACCCGCGACGGCAAGGCCTCCACCAGCTACATCCAGCGCCGCCTGCAGATCGGCTACAACCGCGCAGCCTCGCTGATCGAGCGGATGGAGCGCGAGGGCGTCGTCGGCCCGGCCAACCATGCCGGCAAGCGCGAGATCCTGGCCGGCCCGCCGCCGATCTGACCGCCCTCGGAGCGCCGGGGTCATCGCGGGTTCACGTGCGATCCGTCACAACCGCGCCTTCCGGTGGCGCCATATCGCCCCCACGTGCGTTATCGCCGCCCGAAGAGTAGCGATTGGAGCTTGGATGACTTCGACCCTGACCCGCCGCGTGCTGGCCCTCGGCCTCGTGGCCCTGCCCGCCGCCAGCGTGACCCAAGGGGCGCTGGCGCAAGGCGCCCTCTCGCCTCAGGACAAGGCCCTGGTGGACAAGGCGGTGGCCTACCTGCAGTCCCTCAGCGAGGCCAAGGGCCGCTTCGTGCAGACCGATCCGCGCGGGGCGGTGACCCAGGGCGACCTCTACCTGAAGCGTCCGGGCAAGGCCCGGTTCGCCTACGACGCGCCCGCCGGGCTGCTGGTGGTCTCCGCTGGGGCGCTGGTGTCGATTCACAACACCCGGCTGAAGACCTTCGAGAGCTATCCGCTAGGCGCGACGCCGCTGAACCTGTTCCTGGCCAAGCAGATCCGGCTGGATCGGGGCGTCTCCATCACGCGCGTGACCCGGCACGCCGACGGCTTCTCGATCACCGCCCGCGACTCCAAGCGGCCGGCGGACGGCCAGATCACCTTGACCTTCACCGACAAGCCCCTGCGCCTGGCCGGCTGGACAGTGACCGACCCGCAGGGCGGGGCGACGCGGATCCGCCTGTCGAGCCTGCAACCGACCTCGGGGCTCGCGAACTCGCTGTTCGTGCTCAAGGATCCGCGTCCGCGCGGCGCCGGGCGCGCAAAGATGTAGCATTTCGGTGACACGCAAGGGTTGGCGATTCTCCAGCGTTGACTTTTGGCGGCCGCGTTCCAATAATGTCACACACGAAGGCTGTGACGCTTGCGCCCAGCCGGACCCGTGCCGGAACATCCCCTCCCGGCGGCGGCATGAGAGACAACTTGACGCCCGGGCTCCTCTCCAGCGCCCGGGCGTTTTTCGTGCGGTTTCGCCGCCAGGGGCCGCTGGCGCGGCAGGCCGCATGGCGCGGGGCTGCGGCGACGCTTAGATAGCGGCCATGCGCCTCCGTATCGCCACCTGGAACATCAACTCGGTCCGCATGCGCGTCGACCACGTCACCCGCTTCGTGGCCGAGCAGGCGCCCGACGTCCTTTGCCTGCAGGAGATCAAGTGCCGGGAGGGCGAGTTCCCGGTGAACGCGTTCGCCGACATGGGCCTGCCCTATCTGAAGATCGCCGGTCAGAAGGGCTGGCACGGGGTGGCGATCGCCTCGCGGCTGCCGATCGAGGATGCGCCGGGGCTGGACCTCTGCCGCGAGGGCCACGCACGCTGCGTGTCGGCGAAGGTGGCGGGGGTTGAGATCCAGAACTTCTACATCCCGGCCGGCGGCGACGTGCCCGACCGGGAGCTGAACCCCAAGTTCGACCACAAGCTCGACTTCTTCGAGAAGCTCACCGCCGAGATGGCCAGGCGCGATCCGAAGGAGCCGTTGATCGTCACGGGCGATCTCAACGTCGCGCCGGGCGAACACGATGTGTGGAATCACAAGTACATGTCGAAGGTCGTCAGCCACACGCCTGTGGAAGTGGCGGCGATGGACGCGCTGAAGGCCTCGCTGGGCTTCATCGATCTGCCGCGGGCGTGCACGCCCGAGCCGCAGAAACTGTTCAGTTGGTGGAGCTACCGGGCCCTGGACTTCCGCATGTCCAATCGCGGCCTGCGCCTGGACCATATCCTGGTTTCGCCGGGCCTGAAGGATGCCGCCTTCCGCCTCGGCTGCGCCTCGGCCCGAGTGCACGACGACTGCCGCGAGTGGCCCAAGCCGTCCGACCACGCGCCGGTCAGCGCGGACCTGGTGCTGTAGCGGAAGGTGTGACAGGCAGCGCTGGGTGCAATCAGTCACCGGCAACCTTCGGTGACCGGTTGGCCGAAGGCCTACCCGTCACCTTCAACCATCCCTCTTTACGGCGCCAGCCGGTACCCGCCGGCCTCAGTGACCAGCAGTCTGGCGTTGCCGGGATCCGGCTCGATCTTCTGGCGCAGACGGTAGACGTGGGTTTCTAGCGTGTGGGTGGTGACGCCGGCGTTGTAGCCCCACACCTCGGCCAGCAGTTCCTCGCGCGGCACCGGCTTCTCTCCGGCCCGGTAGAGGTATTTCAGGATATTGGTTTCCTTCTCGGTCAGGCGGATTTTCTTGCCGCCCTCGTCGACCAGCACCTTGCCCGAGGGGCGGAACTCGTAGGGGCCGAGGCGGAACACCGCCGCCTCCGACTGCTCGGCGTTGCGCAGCTGCACCCGGATGCGGGCCAGCAGCACGGCGAACTTGAACGGCTTGGTGACGTAGTCGTTGGCGCCGGCTTCCAGGCCCTCGATGGTGTCCTTGTCGCTGTCGGCGGCGGTCAGCATGATGACCGGCGCGCCGAGCCCGCCCTTGCGCAGCTCGCGGCAGACCTCGCGGCCGTTCATGTCGGGCAGGTCGACGTCGAGCAGCACGAGATCAGGGCGCTGTTCCAGGGCGAGCCGGATGCCGGCGGCGGCGTCGGGCGCCTGCAGGGCGGTGAAGTCTTCGGACTCCAGCTGCTCGGCGAGCGCGCCGCGCAGGTCCTCGTCGTCGTCGACGATGAGCAGGGTCTTGCGTTGAGCCATGACGGGAACATGCACCGTTCCGGCCCGCCGGGCCAACCCCTCGGCCCCGGATCAGGCTCTGGGCGCCGCCGCGCGCGCGCCGAACAGCGCGGAGCCGACCCTGACGCTCGTCGCGCCGAAGCGGATCGCGGTCTCGAAATCGTCGCTCATGCCCATGGACAGGCCCGTGAGCCCGTTGCGGTTGGCGATCTTGCCGAGCAGCGCGAAGTGCGGCCCCGGCGGCTCGCCGGCGGGTGGAATGCACATCAGCCCCTCGATGGCGAAGCCGTAGGTCTTCCGGCAGGTCTCGATGAAGGCGTCGGCCTCGGCCGGCGCGACGCCGGCCTTCTGCGGCTCCTCGCCGGTGTTGACCTGCACGTAGAGCCGGGGCGTGCGGCCCTGGCGGGCCATCTCGTCGGCCAGCACGCGGGCCAGCTTCTCGCGGTCCAGCGTCTCGATGACGTCGAAGAAGGCGACCGCCTCCCGGGCCTTGTTGGTCTGTAGCGGGCCGATCAGCCGCAGCTCCAGCCCCTCGGCGCGGCCCTCCCAGCGGCCCATCGCCTCCTGCACGCGATTCTCGCCGAAGACGCGCTGGCCGGCGGGCAGGATGGGCTCTATCCGCTCCCAGGGCTGTTGCTTGGAGACAGCGACGAGGATGACATCGGTGGGCGAGCGCCCCGCCGCCCTGGCGGCGCGCTCGATTCGGGCCAGCACGTCGGCCCGGGCGGCGGCGGGATCGAAGGAGGGGCTCATCGGCGGTTTCTGGACCCTGGAGCGGACGGCCCGCTGCTTAAGCCGCCGCTCGCGGCTTTCAAAGCCCCTCCCCGCCCTGATGTTGTTCACCGACCCGGAGCGGACCCCGGACCCGGAGGCGGCGGCCGATCGGCTGCCGCGCGGCGCGGGCGTCGTCTATCGCGCATTCGGCGCGCCGGACGCGGTGGCGCGCGGCCGGCGCCTGGCGGCGATCGCCCGGCGGCGGGGGCTGGTGCTGCTGGCCGGCGCCGATCCCGAACTGGCCAGCCGCATCGGCGCCGACGGCGTCCACCTCCCCGAGCGGCTCGCCGCCCGCGCCGGGGCGGTCCGTCGCGCCAGGCCCGGCTGGATCGTCACCGCCGCCGCCCACGGCCTGCCCGCCGCCCGCCGGGCGCTGGCGGCCGGCGCCGACGCGGTGGTGATCTCACCCGCCTTTCCCAGTCGCAGCCCCTCCGCCGGACGCCCGCTCGGCGCCCTGCGCCTCGCCGCGCTGGTGCGGGGCGGGGCCTTCCCGGCCTATGCGCTGGGTGGGGTTTCGGAGCGCACTGCAGCCAAGCTGCTCGGAACCGGCGTCGTCGGCATCGCCGCGGTGGCGGCGCTGGCCTGAGGCTATTGAATTGCGCTCTCCTCCCTTGTGGGAGGACCTGGCTCGCGTAGCGGGTCGGAGGAGGGTTGGCGCGGGCCTCTCCGTTTCGCCCACCAGGGGAGCGGGACTCGAAAAGGGGCGGCGCGCGATCACGCGCGAGCGCTCCGTCCCGGGCTCAACCCGAATGGATTTGGGCCCCGCCGGGCGGGCTCAGAACTTGAACGCGGTCTCGAGACGGACGCGCGGACGGCCTTCGACGGGCTCGGTCTTGCGGTAGGCCGGCTCTTCCTTGTCGCCCAGGGCGACGGCGCCGCCGATGCGCAGCTTCGGCGTGACGCGGAAATAGGCCCCGGCCTGGACGTCGTTGGCGGTCGCGTCCCGGCTCTGCGGCTGGTCGAAGTTCAAGGTGACGCCCCACCGGCCCTTGCGGGTGTCGAGTTTCAGCGACTTGGCCGTGCCTTGCGGCGTCAGAGCCGTGGCCTCGCTGCGGACGGAGAAGTCCACGCCTTTCGGCTTGGTGGTCTGCGCCTGGGCCGCCGGCGCGGCGACGGCGAGCGCCGCCGCCCCGATCAACGAACCCAGAACGCGAACCGTGGACTTCACCGGTAAGGGCCCCCTCGCCCCAAGACGTCGCCCGGATGGGCCACGCCAGTTGGTAGCGAATAAACGGTCCCCCCGCCGGCAGGTCAACCGCGACTCGACCATGGACCGACCCATGCCCGCTGATCGTGGCCACCCTGTGGCGGGAAGGCCACGCGATTCCTGTTTGGCGCCTCTGCGGGCGTTGTTATAGAGGCCCTCTGCGGGGGCGGCGCGCCGGAAGCGGCGCGCGCACGCCAATGGACTAGGAGCTTGCCTGACATGCGTTTCGTGCGCGGAGACTGGAAGACGGCCGCCATCGTCGGATCGCTGGCCCTCAGCCTCGTCGCGCTGGGCGGCTGCGGAACCGCGCGCAAGGTGATCGGCGGCGGCGACGCCGGGCCGGCCCGCGACGACGCGAACGCCACCATCGGCGTCAACTCCTACCTGTGGAGCGCCACGCTGGCGACGCTGTCGTTCATGCCTCTGGTGTCGGCCGACCCCTACGGCGGGACGGTGATCACCGACTGGTACGTGAACCCGGAAAAGCCGGACGAACGCTTCAAGGCGACGGTCTACATCCTCGACGCCCGCCTGCGCGCCGACGGTCTGAACGTGTCGGTGTTCAAGCAGGTCAAGGACGCCTCGGGGAACTGGGTGGACGCGCCGACGGCGGCCCAGACCGAGACCGACCTGGAGAACGCCATCCTCACCAAAGCGCGGCAACTGCGTCTCTCCAACATCCGCGGCTGAGGCGACAGCCATGGCCCGCTACAATCCGAAGGAAGTCGAGCCCAAGTGGCGTGCGGCTTGGGCTGAGTCCGACGCCTTCCGCGCGAAGGCCGAGCCCGGCAAGCCCAAGTACTACGTGCTGGAGATGTTCCCCTATCCGTCGGGGCGCCTCCACATGGGCCACGTGCGCAACTACTCGCTGGGCGACGTGATCGCCCGCTACAAGCGCGCCCGCGGCTTTGCCGTGCTGCATCCGATGGGTTGGGACGCGTTCGGCCTGCCGGCCGAGAACGCCGCCATGGAGCGCGGTGTCGATCCCAAGGCTTGGACCTACGACAACATCGCCCGGATGCGGTCGGAACTGAAGGAACTGGGCCTGGCCATCGACTGGTCGCGCGAGTTCGCGACCTGCGATGTCGACTACTACGGCCGCCAGCAGTCCTGGT
>Ga0079224_100009836_pt1 | contig 13092 bp, 5 predicted proteins | sample Stecom2015_FD_80414 | JGI IMG/M metagenome (GOLD analysis project Ga0079224, IMG submission 80414) | Agricultural soil microbial communities from Utah to study Nitrogen management - Steer compost 2015 | ecosystem: Environmental > Terrestrial > Soil > Agricultural land | place: USA: Utah... | reverse complement strand
TCAAGCTCGACGACCCCTATCAGTACCTCGCCTGGATGGGGCCAGCGATGGTGTTCCAGTCGACGCCGCTCAATCGGGTCGCGCAGGAGATCGAGTCGCGCTTCGGCGTGGACGTCGAGATCGCCGAGCCTTTGCTGGGGGAGCGTACCGTGACGACGGCATTTCAGGGCGAGACCCTCGACGAAGTGATCGAGATCATCTGCAGCATCACACAGGTGGCGTGCACCCGGACGGGGGACACGATCAGGATCGCCGCGCGAGGTTCCGGAGACGTTCCCCCGGCGGAGTCCGTGCTCCGTCCCGAAGCTCCACCCCAACCCTAGTTCGAGGGAGGAATCATGCTCTGGGGAGCGGTCTCCACCCCGATTTTATCGATATTTCTCTTCGGTCCCACCCATCACCTGTTGCAGAACGCCGGCGGCTTCGCCCAGGAGCCCCGGCTTTTCCGCCCGATCCAGGAGCTGGTCCAGCGGGCCGATCTCGACACGACGGTCGCCGACTTCCGGATCGAGGACCTTCCCCTGCAGGAGGCCCTCGCCCGTCTCGGGGAGCGGAGCTCCCTGACCATCGCGTTCAGTCCGACCTTCATCCCTGACGGACTTCGGGTGAGCTGCCACTGCAGCGGATTGTCGATCGCCAGGATCCTCGATCAACTGCTTCAGCGCACGCCGCTACAGTATCGCCAGGTGGGCGCACACGTTCTCATCGAGCCACGAAGGCCGCCGCCGACCCTTCTCGATCCCGCGGACCTTCCGCCGCCCAGGCTCGCCACGCCGATGGAACGAGGGGTCGGCTCTTCGTCCGGGCCGCCCGACCAGCGCTCGACGGCTACGGGTACGCTCACCGGACGAGTCGTCGACATCCAGACGTCGGAACCGATCCCCACCGCACAGGTGTTCATCGCCAACAGCGGGTTAGGCTCACTCACTGGTCCCGACGGCACCTATCGACTGGAAGATGTCCCCTCCGGTAGACACATCATCCGCGTACAACGCATCGGCTACCAGGAGGCGAGCTCCTTCGCCACGGTTTCCGGGGGTGTTCGCGCCGTCGAAGACTTCCGGCTGAGCCGCGAGGTCCTCGCGCTGGACGAAGTCGTCGTCACCGGAACGCCGGGCGGCGCTCAGCGTCGGGCGGTCGGGAACGTGGTGGAGCGGCTCGCCGCCGCCGACATCGCGGAGCGTGCACAGGTCGGAAGCGTCGAGGTGATGCTCGGCGCGCGGGTCCCTGGCCTGCAAACGAACCACAGCTCGGGGCAGGTCGGGCTGGACGGCGGTCCGATACGGATTCGCGGCGTATCGAGCATGGCGCTCGCCAACGATCCCATCGTCTACGTCGATGGCGTGCGGATCAACAGCGCCGTCACCAGCCGCGGGAGGAGCGGCGCGACCTCGCGCCTGAACGACATCAACCCGGCCGACATCGAGAGCATCGAGGTGATCAAAGGTCCCGCGGCGGCGACGCTGTACGGGACCGAAGCCTCGAGCGGCGTGATCCAGATCTTCACCAAACGCGGGATCACCGGTGGTCCCGTGTTCGAGCTCACGGGGGGGCTGGGCGCCAACTGGTTTCCCGATCCCCGAAGTACGATTCCCACCGGCTACGATACCGATCCAGACACAGGCGAGATCATCAGCGCCCACCTCTGGGACGAGTGGTACAGGTACACCGGGGAGCGGCTCTTCCAGCGCGGCCTCATTCAGAACTACAACCTTTCCGTGCGTGGCGGGGCTGAGCGCCTCGGCTACTTCGGATCGATCAACCGCGGCATCTCGGAAGGATTCGTCGCCTGGAACTGGGACCGGAGGCTTTCCAGCCGGCTCGGCCTGTCCCTCTTCGCCACGGACAGGCTCTCCATGACGGTGGGTGGCGCCTATTTCTCGGGAGCGACACGCAGCGCGGGAGACAACATCTGGGGAACGATCGTCCGGCAGCAGATCTCCACGATCGACCATCCCATGCGTCGCGGGTTCGAGACGCTGATTACCGCCTACCGCGACGGTGCGGAGGATCTCATCGAGGTCGAGCGAAGCACCTGGAACCTCGAGGCATCGTACCGGCCCTTCGGCTGGCTCACCAGCCGGCTGGTCACCGGTGTCGATATGACGAAGGACCAGAGAACCGTCCTCATCTACCGGGAGGAGGATGCCCCGTCCGGACACTTCGGGGCCGCGGGGTTGGGCGAGAAGACCGTCAACGAATCGAACACGCGTCTATCCAACATCGATCTGGCCGCCACCGCGGCGTTCGGCTGGGGCTCCGTCGGGTCGGCGACCTCGGTCGGAATCCAGTATTACAACAAGCAGGTCATCGAGGAGGCGCTGCGGGGTGAGGAGTTCGCGACGCACCCGCTGACGACGATCGGGGCGGCCGCGCGGACGACCTCCACCGAGAGCTACATGGAGAACACCACGCTCGGGGTCTATGCGCAGCAGCAGCTGGACTGGCAGAAGCGGCTGTTCCTCACCGGGGCCCTGCGCGCCGACGACAACAGTACGTTCGGACAGCGCTTCGACGTGGCGATCTACCCCAAAATCAGCGCCACCTGGGTTTTCAGCGAAGAGGAGTTCTGGGGAATCGACAGGGTGAACACCTTCCGGCTGCGAGGCGCGGGGGCAGGGGCGGGACAGCAGCCGGATGTATGCGCGTCCTCGCGACTGTACCAGCCGGTGCTCGGCCCCGACGACGTTGCGATCGTGACGATGCGGTCGATCGGTAACCCCGACCTCGGACCGGAGCGGGGCGAGGAGCTCGAGCTCGGTTTCGACGCATCCCTGCTGGACGGCCGCCTGGATCTCACCTTCACCCGATACTGGAAGCGAACGAAGGACGCCATCGTTCCGACCGCGGTGACGCCTTCGCTCGGATTTCCGGGTGTGCAGATGATCAACGTCGGAGAGGTGAGCAACTGGGGGGCCGAGCTTTCGGTGAACGTGCAGGCACTCGCCAGCGAAGCGCTCAGCTGGGAGCTCGGCGTTGCGGCCGCGACGATGTACAACCGCGTGGAGTCCCTGGGCGACGTGCCCTTTCTCGTTACCGGACAAGCGCTGTCCCGGCAGTACCACGTGGAGGGCTACCCCCTGGCGGGGCTCTGGGCCGTGCGCGTGCTGGACGCCGAGTTCCTGGAGGGGGATCGGGGTCCCGTCAACCTCGATACGGCCGTATGCGACGGTGGCACGATCCCCAGCGCCGACGGACAGCTCGGAGGGCCGATGGGGGGTCCACCCGTGCCGTGCAGTCAGGCACCGTTGGTTTACTTCGGCCGTGCGGGCGACCCTACCTGGAGCGTGAGCCTGGCATCCACGCTCACCCTGCTCTCCAACTGGAGGCTCTTCACGACCATCGATGCGCGGGGCGGGCACCGGATCACCGATCAGGTCAACCTCGCCAGGCTCACGACCTGGGGGAATGCACTCCCGGGGCTGTTGCAGGACGACGCCATTCTCATGGCGCAGCGAACCATCGACAGGCGCCCGATCGCTCAGTACAACGCGGGCTTCGCCAAGCTGCGCGAGGTGTCCCTGAACTACTCGCTTCCGACTGAGCTGGCGAATCGATTCGGGGCGAGTCGCGCGGCAGTCCGGTTCGGCCTTCGGAACGTCCTGACGCTCTGGCAGGAACAGTCGACACAGGACATCTCGGGCGAGAAGGTCATCGACCCGGAGGTGCGCGGCCTGTCAGAGGAAGGTCCGAACGAGTTCGGCGGGCACTCCCACACCCAGCTTCCCCCCATGAAGTCCGCACTCCTCGAGTTTCGCGCTTCCTTCTGATCCGCCAGAGATCCCGGCAGATCCCATGCGGACAATCCCTGAGTTGTTACCGGGCCTGGTTCAGGCCCGAGGATAGTAAGACCGCACTGTTCGGCTGTTCTAGGAGGAGCAAAGAGGGGAGGGTGACAGCCTACTCTGGATCGAGCTCTCCCCGCCGGCGAGTGACCCCGCGAGAGGAGCGGGACCGGGGGATCTCGCAGGCGTCCACCGAACCGTTGAGCCGCCGCCGGAAAGGGCCGGATGAGCCGCGGGCTCCATCGACTCCCAGACCTTGCACTCCAGGAGGCGCTCCCCGCGCCGGAGGTATCTCGATGCCTTACCCACGTTGTCGCCGGGATTCATCGCCGCCGGATGTGGAGGGCCGGCTGTTCTCTGAGCCAGGAGAGGAGATCATGAAAGGATCAGGTTCCAAGCGTCGGCATCGGTCAGGCAGTCTGAAGATAGCAGGCGGACTGGTGGTTCTTGCGGCCCTGGCCTTCGGCCGGCCCGCGGCTGCGCAGACCACGGGCGGCAGCGAGGTGACGTTCACGAAGGATGTGGCGCCGATTCTCCAGGAGAACTGCCAGATCTGCCATCAGCCGGGGGCGATCGGGCCGATGTCGCTGATGTCGTACGAGGAGGTTCGTCCGTGGGCGAGCGTGATCCGGCAGCGGGTGGTGGAGCGGGAGATGCCGCCCTACCACTACGACACCGACGTCGGCATCCAGGAGCTCAAGGAAGACAAGCGACTCTCGCGGGAGGAGATCGAGACGATCGCCGCCTGGGTGGATGCGGGTGCGCCCATGGGTGATCCCGCGGACATGCCGCCGCCCGCGGAGTTCCCCGATCCCGCCGAATGGCGCCTCGCTTCGATCCTTGGCGAGCCGGACCTGGTCGTGAAGTCGAAGCCGTTCGACGTGCCCGGTGAAGGGCAGGACCTCTGGTGGGAGCCGCTCGTCGAGATCCCGACCGACAAGCCTCGCTACATCCGCGGCATCGAGGTGAAGCCGTCCGTGGCGGGCCGCGCCGTCGTCCACCATGCGAACACCACACTGTACGCGCGTGACGAGAACGGTGAGCTACAGAACCTCTCCGGCACCCGCTTCACCGAGTACGCACTTGGAAAGCGCGGAGAGATCGTTCCCGAAGGCGCGGGTCGCCTGCTCCCGCCGAACTCACTCGTCCGCTGGAGCATCCACTACTACCCCACGGGCGAAGGGGTTCAGGACGAGGTGACCGAGCTCGCCTTCTGGTTCCATCCCGAGGGATACGAGCCCGAGTACGAGCAGACGCTGAGCCAGTACCCCCTCGATGGCGACCTCCACATCGAGCCGCATGGCACCGCCATGACGCAGGGTTTCCACTCGTGGGATCACCCCGTTCGAATCGACAGCTTCCAGCCGCACGGACACCTCCGGCTCAAGGCGATGTCGCTCGAGATCTACCATCCCGATACGGGTGAGCGGGAGATGGTCAGCATGATCAGCAACTGGAACCCGGGGTGGCACCTGAGCCACATGTACCAGGAGCACGTTGCACCGCTCGTTCCCACCGGGTCCGTCATGATCCTGACCGGCTGGTACGACAACACGGCGGACAATCCGCACAATCCGGATCCGGAGATGTTCGTGTCGGGAGGCAGCCGCACCGCGGACGAGATGTCGCACGGATGGATCGCGGTAACGCATCTGGACGAGGAAGGCTACCAGAAGCTGCTGGCGGAGCGGCAGACCGCATCCGATAGCCAGGAAGCTTCCAATCGGAGCTCGGGCGGCGGGTCGACCCGATAGACCCTTCCGCTCGGACCGACCTCAGATCCGGCGGGGGAGGGGAGACGATACACCTCCCCCGCGCACGAGGGACGGAGCATTCCCCGGCGAGGATGGAGCAGTAAAGCGCTACGCCCCCAGTCCCCTCATTCCAAGCCAATCAAAGCGAGGAAACGTTGATGCGAGCAAGTCGCATAGCCGCGCTCGGTCTGTCGGCAGCCATGCTGGTTCTCGGTGCGCCGGCACTGGCGGCTCAGCACCTTCCCCTGGCTCCCGCCCCGGGTGATGGGCTACCCGTCTCGCCCTACTTCGAGGGCTGGTACAGGAACTCCGACGGCACCTACACGATCTCCTTCGGCTACTTCAACCGGAACAGCTCAGCGGACATCCACGTGCCCCTCGGACCCGACAACTTCATCGAGCCCGCGGAGTACGACGGCATTCAACCCACCCACTTCCCCGTTGGCAGGCAGCAGGGCGTGTTCACGGTCACCCTGCCTCCCGACTTCACCGCCCAGGATCGCGTCGTCTGGACGATCACCAGCAACGGGAGGACCTATTCCGTTCCCGGGAAGATCCAGGTCGAAGGTTACCAGCTGGCCCACCGGCCGATGGCGATGGGTTCTCGGCCGCCGGTCCTCCGCCTTCAGCCTGATGGCCCGGACCTGCTCGGGCCCATGAGCTTCGAGGACAATTCAGCGCCTCCATCCGCCCATGGCGGGATCGGAAGCATCCTCCACCCGCTCTCGATGACCGCGACCGTCGGGTCGCCCCTCACCCTCACCGTCTGGGCAACCGATCGCTTCGAGGGCGAGGAGCGAGAGGAGGTACCGGTCGGCGTCGCGTGGTTCACCCACCAGGGGCCCACGCAGGTCGCCTTCAGCGAGGCTGAGCTCGAGGCCGACGCGCAGAATCAGGGGCGCGCGGAAACCACAGCTATCTTCAGCCAACCCGGTGAATACGTCCTCCGGGTCCGAGCCGACAACTTCAACCCGCTCGACAGCAGCCTGAGCGACCAGTGCTGCTGGACCAACGGCTACATCAGGGTGACCGTCAGCCCGTAGTTCTCTCTCGCGGCGAACCACACCGCGTCCAGTCACGACAGCCCGGCCCAGGTGCAGGCGCTCGCGCCACGACCGCCTCTGCCTCCGGCAGAGCGTGGCGCCACGGGTGAGCCCGACCGGTGCGATTCGGACGCTGGATCTCAGCGGTAGGGGAGCTCGCGGGAGTCCTCCGGATGGTCTTTGAAACTTGATTTGTTAGGCAGTCGAAACGGTGTCCGAACCCTACCACTCGGAGCCAGAGAGCCATGCGATTCAGAACCGTTGTCGCGTACACAGTCGCCAGCCTGATGTTGATGATCGCGGGCGCGGGCTGCACCTCCACCGCGCAGAGCTCCGAGAGGGGAGACGACGCGATCGACCGCCTCGAGGAGGTCGGCTCGATCTCGCGTCTGGTCGAGCGCACGGCGCCGGCGGCGCCGGGAGGTGCAACGGCTCCCTCCTTCGTGGTTGATCCGGGGTGGCCGAAGCCGTTGCCCAACAACTGGAAGTTGGGGCAGATCGGCGGCCTGTTCGTGGATCGCCACGACAACATCTGGGTCTATCATCGCCCCAGGTCGCTGAACTCCAACGAAGCGGGCGCGCTTCCGCCGATTGCGGTCGACGCCAACGGAAGCCCGATCGACGGGCTCGGCAATCCCCGGCCGTACGGGCAGTACTCGGGGTGCTGCATCCCGGCACCCTCGGTACTGAAGTTCGACAAGGAGGGCAATCTGCTCGCGGCGTGGGGCGGACCTGCCGATCCCGGCTTCCTGGAGGAGAAGTGCAGGGAGGAGGATGGCTGCTTCTGGCCCGCGCGGGAGCACGGCATCTTCGTGGACCACAACGACTTCGTGTGGATTTCGGGCAACGGGCAGGCGCAGAACGTGGGGAACGGCCAGTTCCCGTGGGCAGCCACGTTCGGCGACGATTCGCACGTCCTGAAGTTCACGTCCGACGGCGAGTTCGTGCTCCAGATCGGGCACGCGGGCGCCCCAGGCCCGAACAGTGACGACACGGGAAGCGGTCCGAACGGTACCCCGCAGCCGTATCTGCCGGCTGACATGACGGTGGACCCCGAAACGAACCGCCTGTACATCGCCGACGGGTACGGGAACCGCCGCATCCTCATCGTGGACGCGGAGGATGGATCGTACATCGGGCATTTCGGAGCGTACGGGCAGAATCCGGTCGGCGACCCCGAGACGAGCAGCGATCCGTACGATTCGGGCCCATGGATGGAGGACTACCACCGTGGCGAGATGAGGCCACGCTTCTTCCGGAGCCCACTCCATTGCGCGAAGCTGAGCGGAGACGGTCTGCTCTACGCGTGTGACCGAGGCAACAACCGCGTTCAGGTCTTCAATACAGCTGAAGTCGGTGCGCCCTGCAGCAATCCCAACGCGGAGGCGGGACGCTGTGGCTTCGTGCGCGAAGTTCACATCGCTCCGCAGACGGCGGGCGGTACATCAGGGGCCGTCAACTTCTCCACTGACCCCGCGCAGAGCTGTCTGTACGTCGCCGACCTATCCAACAACACCATCTACACCCTCAACCGAGAGAACCTCCACGAGCTGGACCGGGTCGGGCGCGGAGGCAGGCAGATCGGGGAGTTCCACTGGGTGCACGTGGTGAGCATCGATTCCGAAGGCAACCTCTACACGGGAGAGGTCGACACCGGAATGCGCGTCCAGAAGTTCCTGCGCTACGGCAATGCAACCGGTTGTGAGGGGACCGGTTGGGAAGAGGTGGGCCAGTACAGGTGAGAGTGCCGGTCCGGCCGAGCGGCCAGGACTGCAATCCCGAACCGGGCAACGGAGCTCGAAGGTCTCTTGTCCGGACCCACGGAGTAACCAGGCGACAATCAGGCCCTGATAACAGGACAGCGCGGAGCGCAGCTACGCAGCTGGCTGGCCACCCCTTCGATCACTCGTTGGACAGATTCATGACCTCGGATCACAAGAGCTCGCCAACCCTGGGGAGCTGCACGAAGGTGTCGATTTCCGCGATCGTTGCACTCCTGCTGTGTGCTCCCGCCATCTCCGCTCAGGATCGCGGTACGCCGGCCGGAGAGTGGCACTCGTGGGGTGCTGACAACTGGAACACGAGGTACTCGGAAGCCGACCTGATCACGGCAGAGAACTTCGCACAGCTGGAGCCCGCATGGCTCTGGCGAAGCGACAACTACGGGCCGCAGGTCGACTATGTCTTCCGTGCAACGCCGATCTATGCGCGGGGCAAGCTCTACACTGTCGCTGGGCAGCGCAGGACCGTAGTCGCGATTGATCCCAAGACCGGGGAGACGTTGTGGACGTTCCGGGAGCCGCACACCACGCGATTCGAGCGCTCGGAACGAGCCAACTACGGGCGTGGGGTCACTTATGCGGAGGTCGATGGCCGCGGAGTGATCTACGTCGTGACCCCCGCATTCCTCCTCCACGCACTCGACGCCGAGACCGACCAGCCGCTCGAAGGCTTTGGCGGACGCGTACCCCTTCCGGGTTTCCCTGAAACCGGTTCGGTGGACCTGCTGGCCGACCTCGGCCACGACTACGATCCGGAGTTCGGGATCCCCGTGGAGGTGGGCAACATCACCAACTCGCACCCGCCCACTGTAGTCGATGGGGTCGTCATCATTCCAAACGCCGGACCGCGCAGCCGCTATCAGACGAGGGTCGAGAACGTTCCAGGCGACATCCTCGCTTACGATGCGCGAACGGGGGCTTTCCTGTGGAAGTTCAACGTAATTCCGCGACCGGGCGAGTTCGGGCACGACACCTGGGAATCGGACGCGTGGTCCTACACCGGCAACGTCAACTCCTGGCCCGGGTTCGCCGCCGATGCCGAGCTGGGGCTGGTCTACGTCCCTACGGACGCGGTCACCAACGACGTGTTCTCCGGCTTCCACCCCGGCGACAATCTCTTCTCGAACAGCATCATCGCCCTGGATGTCAGGACGGGTCAGCGAGTCTGGCACTTCCAGACGATTCACCGTGATGTCTGGGACTTCGACATCCCGCTTCCGCCGAACCTGGTCGACGTCACCCGGGACGGAGAGCGGATCCCCGCACTGGTACAGACCACCAAGCAAGCGTTCGCCTACACCTTCGACAGGCGTACGGGAGAGCCGATCTGGCCGATCGAGGAGCGGCCCGTTCCCCAGACGGAGGTGCCGGGGGAAATCACCTCGCCGACCCAGCCGCATCCGACCCGACCCGCAGCGTACGAGATGCAGGGGCTGCGAGAGGACGATCTGATCGACTTCACCCCCGAGCTCCGTCGGATGGCGCTGGAGATCGTTCGCGACTTCCGGATCTCACCTCAGCTGTACAATCCACCGTTACAGCGCGACAACCCGGCGGGGGTCACCGCGGCGGTGGTGTGCCCGAGCTCGAACGGGGGCTCGCTCATCCGCGGCGGAACGGTGGTGGATCCCGAAACGAGCATCATGTATGTCGCCTCGGTGAAATCGTGCGGGGCACGAGTGCTCGTGCCCGGTCGGGAGATGGACGATCCGGAATCGATCTTCACCAATGGCAAGACGGTCGTCGACTGGGCGAACGGGCCGGGTGGAGGATTCGTCGGGCCGGAGGGGCTCCCGATCTTCAAACCTCCCTACGGCCGCATCACGGCCATCGACATGAACACCGGTGAGCACCTCTGGTGGATCCCCAACGGGGACACACCCCAGTGGATCGCGGATCACCCGCTGCTGCGCGGAGTCTCTCTCCCGAACACCGGACAGCCCAGTCACGCGACGCCACTCGTTACCCGCACGCTCCTGATCTACGGGGAAGGCAGCGGAGGGGAAGCGCGCCTCCACGCGGTGGACAAGCGAACCGGTGAGCGGTTGGCCACAGTCGAGCTTCCCGCTCCGTCGGATGCCGCGCCCATGACCTACGTGCACCAGGGGGCCCAGTACATCGTGGTCCCGATCAGTGGCGGTGAGAGCGGACTGCCCGGCTCTCTCGTGGCTCTCCGGATTCCCGAGTGACCCCTGACTGGGGCGTCGGCCGCGGCCCGCCGGGTCCGCCGGCGCACCCGTCAGGCGAAAACGCACGCGAGCACGCTCGATCACCCACACGGAGATGGTCGCAATCACGAGGCGCCCGCGCCCGGCGGTACGCCGCAACCCCTCGAGGAGATGGAACCATGAAATGAACAGAGTACCGGTGGGGCGGGGTGTCGGTGAAGGCTTTCTCCATGTACCGACTACTGGAGTAGCGAGGCATATGAAGACCACCTTGAGCTCGCTGTTAGTACTCGCGGGAGTATTTCTGTCACAAGCAATTGTCCCGCAGTCCCTGGCGGCGCAGAGCAGCACCTTGTCGGGCACGGTCGTGGATGCCCAGACGCTGCAGCCACTCGGCGCCGTACAGGTGATGATCCCTTCCCTCGGGGTCGGAGCGTTGTCGCAGGCAAATGGCAGGTATCAGCTCACTGACGTACCCGCGGGTCAGCACACGGTCGTGGCGGAGCGGATCGGCTATACCAGCGGCTCCCGCGAAGTCACGGTGCAGGCGGGGCAGCCCGCGGAAGTGAACTTCCAGCTGGAAGAGCAGGCGCTGGCACTCGACGAGATCGTCGTCACCGGTACCGCTGGAGGCACACAGCGCAGAGCGGTTGGAAACGTCGTCGAGCGGGTGGCGGCCGCCCAGATCGCCGAGACCGCCCCGGTCGCCAGCGTGGAAGACCTGCTCGGATCACGGGTGCCGGGCCTTCAGACGAACCTCAGCTCGGGTCAGGTCGGGCTCGGCGGCGCCCCGATCCGCATCCGCGGCGTCTCCAGCATGGGTGTCGCGAACGATCCCATCGTGTACGTCGATGGCGTCCGGATGAACAGCGCCGTCACGAGCAGAGGTTCGAGTGGCGCCACCTCTCGCTTGAACGACATCAACCCGGAGGATATCGAGAGCATCGAGGTCATCAAGGGACCGGCCGCCGCTACCCTCTACGGGACCGAAGCCTCGAACGGCGTGATCCAGATCATCACCAAGCGGGGCACGACGGGCGCTCCGATCTTCGACGTGTCGGCGGAGCTCGGGAGCAACTGGTTCCCGGATCCCAGAAACACCATCCCCCTGGGGTACGACGTCGACCCCAACACCGGGGAGATCATCAGCGCGCACCTGTGGGATACCTGGTACGAGCAGACCGGCGAGCGGTTGTTCCAGCGTGGCCTCGTCCAGAACTACAACCTCTCCGTCCGCGGGGGTACCGACCTGATCCGGTACTTCGGCTCCTTGAATCGAGGGGATTCGGAAGGGTTCGTCTCCTGGAACTGGGACAAGCGAACTTCGGGGCGGCTCGGACTGTCCCTGCTGGTGAGCGACGCGCTCGACGTCAACGTCAGCGGCGCCTACTTCACCGGCACGACGAGGAGCGCGGGAGACAACATCTGGGGCACCATCGTTCGGCAACAGATCTCCACCGTCGACGACCCCATGCGACGCGGCTTCCAGACGTTGATCACCGCGTACCGCGACGGTGAGGAGGACATCATCGAAGTCGATCGCAGTACCTGGAGCGCGGAAGTCTCCTACAACCCCTTCGAGTGGCTCAGCAGCCGCCTCGTCGCGGGAGCCGATCTCACGGACGATCAGCAGACGGTGCTGACGTATCGCGAGGACAATGCGCCGGCGGGGCACTTCGGGGCGGCAGGGTATGGTCGCAAGACGATCGACGAGATCGATACGCGTCTGTACAACGTCGACCTCTCCGGAACCGCCACCTTCAGCTTCGGTCGGATCGGGTCCGCGACGTCCGCGGGGTTGCAGTACTACAGCAAGGAGATCGTGGAGAAGGAGCTGGAGGGTGACGAGTTCGCCACCCGCCCCCTGACCACGATCGGCGCGGCCGCGCGCACCACGTCGTCCGAGACGTACCTCGAGAACACGACCCTCGGAGTCTACGGCCAGCAGCAGTTCGACTGGGATCAGCGGATCTTCCTGACGGTAGCCCTCCGCGCCGACGACAACAGTGCGTTCGGGGAGCAGTTCGACGTCGCCATCTACCCGAAGGTCAGTGCAACCTGGGTGGCCAGCGAGGAAGGGTTCTGGAACACCGACCTCGTGCAGACCTTCCGCCTGCGCGGCGCCTGGGGAGCGGCTGGCCAGCAGCCGGACGTCTTCGCGTCGTCGCGGCTGTACCAGCCGGTCACCGGGCCGAACGACCTGCCGATCATCACCATGCGCACGATCGGGAACCCCGACCTGGGGCCGGAGCGCGGGGAGGAGCTGGAGCTCGGGTTCGATGCGGCGGTTCTCGACGGTCGGGTGGATCTGGCGTTCACGCAGTATTGGAAGACCACGAAGGATGCGATCGTCCCGGCTGCGGTGACGCCGTCGCTCGGCTTCCCCGCCGTTCAGATGATCAACGTTGGGCGGGTGCGGAACTGGGGTTCGGAGCTGGCGATGAACATCGCCGCGGTGCAGCGGGAGAACTTCGCCTGGGACATCAACCTGGGCGCGGCGACGATGCACAACCGGGTCGACGATCTGGGCGATGTGCCCTTCCTCGTGACCGGACAGGCGC
>Ga0079224_100009835_pt1 | contig 13092 bp, 12 predicted proteins | sample Stecom2015_FD_80414 | JGI IMG/M metagenome (GOLD analysis project Ga0079224, IMG submission 80414) | Agricultural soil microbial communities from Utah to study Nitrogen management - Steer compost 2015 | ecosystem: Environmental > Terrestrial > Soil > Agricultural land | place: USA: Utah... | reverse complement strand
GGCCGAGCACCGCGCCGCCCGGCCCGGGGACGACCGGCCGGACCGCCCCCGCACCCGGCAGCCGGACCGCCCCGGAGCCCACCGCCGCCCCCGGAACGGCTCGCGCGCCCTCACCGCGCTGGCCACCGTGGCGCTCCTCGTCAGCACGGCCCTGCACGGCTGCGCCTCCCTCAGCGCCACCTGCCCCCTGTGACTGTCCCGACCATGCCCCCAGGGCCAGAGCAGCCATGCTTTCTGGGACTGGAGGCATGGTCGGAACCCTTTTATGGCTCTGGGGCCAAGATCGCCGTACTCTCCAGCAGTTTCGAAATCTATGTTTCAAAACTAGCCGGTTCTGAGCACCCGGTACACCGTGGACCGCGACACCCCCAGTTCCGCGGCGATGCGCTCCACGGTGTGCTGTCCGGAGGCGTACAGCTCCCGGGCGCGGGCGGCCTGGGCCGGGGTGAGCGCGGCGGGGCGGCCGCCGCCGCGGCCCCGGGGGCGGCCCCGGCGGACGGGCACGGCGGGCGGCTCCCCCTCCGGCCGCCGCGCGGGCGGGCCGAGCAGGGCGCGCACCCCGTCGAGGACGTGCTCCCGGACCACCTCGGGGGCGACGTCGGCGAAGATCGCGACCGCGTCGCCCAGGCCCGCGACCGCCTGCGCCGAGCGCACCCGGTTGGCCAGGCTCCGGTCGGGGCCGGCGACCAGGTCGCCCGCCAGGGCGACGGCGGCGCGGAACCGGTCCGCCACCGGTGCCTCCACCAGCAGCGACATGTCCCGGACCAGGACCAGCAGCGTCTCGCGGTGGCGCAGGAAGACGTCGAGGTAGCCCTCGATCGCCCGCCAGCGCACCGTCTCGGGGTCGGCGTGCCGCTCCGCGTCGGCGAGCGCGGCCTCCAGCTCGTCCAGCAGCGGCCCGGTCAGGTGGTGCAGGATCTCGTTCTTGGCCGGGAAGTGGTAGTAGAGCGCGGCCTTGGTGACGCCGACCCGCTCGGCGATCTGCCGCATCGACGTGGCCCGGTAGCCCTGCTCCGCGAACAGCGCCCGGGCCGCCTCCAGAATCCGCCCCGCCATGCCCGGGGGGTGCTCCGGGACCGCCACCGCTTCCCTCCCGCGTCGTGCGCCGCCGCCGGCGCGCCGCCTCCGACGCTCTTTACCTTAGGTCAGTTCCTCGGGTATGTTGTTGACCGACGGTCAGCAGCGGGGTGGGGAGACGGCACGCATGGTGGACGGACCGGCACGACCGGAACGGGTCGCCTTCGACTCCGGCGGCACCACGTGCGCCGGAGTCCTGCACCGGCCCCCCGGTGCGGCCACCGGGCGGCAGCCGTGCGTGGTGATGGCGCACGGCTTCACCGGCACCGCGGACCGACTGGCCCACTACGCACGGCGGTTCGCGGACGCGGGCCTGACCGTCCTCGCCTTCGACTACCGCAACTTCGGCGCCAGCGGGGGACAGCCCCGCCAGCTCGTCGACATCGACGGGCAGCAGGAGGACTGGCGCGCCGCGATCCGCTTCGCCCGCTCCCGCGCCGACCTCGACCCCGACCGCGTCGCGCTGTGGGGGTCGTCGCTGGGCGGCGGGCACGTGCTGTCCGTCGCCGCCGACGACCCCCACCTCGCCGCGGCCGTCGCGCAGATCCCCTGGCTCGGCGACTGGCGCACCACCGGCGACAAACTCCGCTCGCTGACCGACCCGAGCACGCTCAGACTGGCCGCGGCCGCCGTGCGCGACCTGCTGCGCGCCCGACGTGGCAAGGACCCGATCCTGGTCAAAGCCGTCGGCGAACCCGGCGACACCGCGATGTTCACCGACCCCCACGCCCGGCGGGCGCTCGACGTGAACGACACCGAGGACACGCTGTGGCGCAACGAGTTCGCCCCCAGGGCCGTGTTCGACCTGACCCGCTACGAACCCGGTGCGGTGGTCGACCGGATCACCGTCCCCGTCCTGGTCTGTGCGGCGGAGGGGGACCGGGAGGTCCCGTTCGACCACCTGACGAGGGTGACGGCGCGCAACCCCGGGATCCAGGTGCGCGGCTACCCCGGGCGGCACTTCGAGATCTACCGGGGCGGGGCCTCCCACGAGCGGGCCGTCGCCGACCAGATCGCGTTCCTCCGCCGCCACCTGCTGCGGTGAGGGCGACGCCGGCGGGCGGTGCGTGCGGGACAGGGGCCCGACGGCGTCGGCTCCGGAGCTACTCCACGTCCTCCGGTTCGCGGTCCTGGAGGCGGATCTCCAGCACGATGTCGACCTCGTCGCCGATCAGGCGGCCGCCCCAGGGCAGTTCGCCGCCGTCGCTGATGCCGAAGTCCGACAGGCGCAGCACCGTGCTGCCGCTGAAGAAGTGGCCGTGCCCGTGCTCGGCGCCCAGGTAGTGCGGGGCCTCGCCGACCCACTGGCAGTCCAGGGAGACCGGCCGCGTCACCCCGTGCAGGGACAGGTCCCCGTGCAGGACGAACGCGTTGGCCTTGCGGTCCGCGTGCTCCTCCACGCCGGTGCTGACGAACCGCGTCCGCGGGTACGTCTCCGCGTCGAGGAACTCCGCCGAGCACAGGTGCGCGTCGCGGGCCCGCACCCCGGTGTTGAGGCTGCCGGTCTCCACCGTCACCTCCACCGTGGAGTCGAGCGGGTCCTCGGCGACCACCACCGTCCCGCGCGCCCGGTTGAGGGTGCCCTGGACGCGACCGAAACGCAGGTAGTGGGCGACGAAGATCAGATTGGAGTGCAACGGGTCCAGATACCACGTCCCCGGTCGGGGACCCACCTGCTGTGCGTTCTCCACCTGTACGGTCATGGTCTGCTTTCTGATGACGAGGTGAACAGAGGGCGGACGTCCGTTAGCGAGTATGCCGGTGGGTGGACGGACCCCCCGATCGGGGCGGGAGAACGCGGTCCGACGCGTGCGGGCCGCCCCGCGAACGGAGGCGGCCCGCAGCACGGACGGACAGTCGGCTACATCTGCTCGGGGGCCCGCACGCCGAGCAGGTCCAGGCCCTTGACCAGGGTGGCCAGGGTGACGGCGGTCAGCGCCAGCCGCGAGGCGCGCACCTCGTCCCGGTCGGCCTTGAGGACCGGGCAGGCCTCGTAGAAGGCGGTGAACGCCTGCGCCAGGTCGAACAGGTAGGCGCACAGCCGGTGCGGTTCCAGGGTGTCGCCCACCTGGGCGACGGTGGGACCGAAGCCCAGCAGCTTGAGCGCCAGGGCGCGCTCGGCGGGCTCGGTGACCAGGACCGGTCCGGCGGCTTGGGCCGGGTCGACCCCGCCCCGGCGGAAGATCGACCGGATGCGCGCGACCGCGTACTGCAGGTAGGGGCCGGTGTTGCCGTTGAGCGCCAGCATGCGGTCGAAGTCGAACACGTACTCGGTGTCGTGCGCGATCGACAGGTCGGCGTACTTGACCGCGCCGATGCCGACGTCGCGGGCGATCGCGGCGCGCGTCTCGTCGTCCAGGTCGGGGCGGGTCTCCGCGACCACCGCGGAGGCGCGCTCCACGGCCTCGTCCAGCAGCGCCATCAGCCGGATCGGCGCGCCGCTGCGGGTGCGCAGGATCTTGCCGTCGGAGCCGAGCACGTTGCCGATCTGCACGTGGATCGGCTCGGCGTCGCCCAGCCACCCGGCCTGCCGAGCGGTCTCGTACACCATGCGCAGGTGCAGGGACTGCGGGGCGCCGATGACGTAGACGATGCGGTCGGCCTTGAGCTGCTCGACCCGGTACTTGATGGTGGCCAGGTCAGTGGTGGCGTAGCCGTACCCGCCGTCGCTCTTGCGGATGATCAGCGGCACCGGCTTGCCCTCGCGGCCGGTGAAGCCGTCGAGGAACACGCACAGCGCGCCGTCGCTGACCACCGCCAGCCCCTTCTCGGACAGCTCGTCGCAGATCGGGCCGAGCATGTCGTTGTAGGTGCTCTCCCCGGCGAGGTCGTCGTCGGTGAGGGTGACGTCGAGCCGGTCGTAGATCCGGTTGAAGTAGACCTTGGACAGCCCGATCAGGTCGTGCCACAGCCGCAGCGTCTCGGCGTCGCCGCCCTGCAGCGCCACCACGCGCTGCCGCGCCCGGGCGGCGAACTCCTCGTCGCCGTCGAACTTGGCGCGCGCCGCCTGGTAGAAGGCGTTGGGGTCGGTCTTGAGCAGCGCGGCGTCGGCGGAGTCCTCACCGACCTCCAGCAGGTGCTCGATGAGCATGCCGAAGGGGGTGCCCCAGTCGCCGATGTGGTTCTGCCGGATGACGTGGTGGCCGAGGAACTCCAGGGTGCGGGCCAGCGCGTCGCCGACGACGGTGGTGCGCAGGTGCCCGACGTGCATCTCCTTGGCCACGTTCGGCGCGGAGTAGTCGATCGGGATGTTCTGCCGCTCCTGGACGGGCGTGCCCAGCCGGTCGTCGGAGAGCAGGTCCTGGACCCGCTCGGCGATCCACTCGTCGCGCAGCGCCAGGTTGATGAAGCCCGGTCCGCTGATCTCGACCTCGCGGCAGACGTCGGCGACGTCCAGGTGCTCCACGATCGCGGTGGCGGCGTCGCGCGGGGAACGTCGCAGCTGCTTGGCCAGTGCCAGCGCGACGTTGGCCTGGAAGTCGGCGAACTGCGAGGGACGGATGACGGGGTCGGCGTCGGCGTACTCGGAGCCGAAGGCGGCGCCGAGCGCGGACTGCACCCGTCGGGCGAGAACTTCTTGCGGATCGGCCATGCCCACAGCTTAGTGAGTGCCTTCCACTGGATGGTCGTGCGCGGTGGCCCCGGGGCCGGTCGGCGGGCCGCTACGGGGAGCCGTCGCGGCGGGGCGGGGCGTGCGGACGCCACACCCGGGCCGTGGCCCAGGCCAGGGCCGCCGCGGGCAGCAGGGTCAGCGCGTACCAGGGCAGCCGCCACCACGGGGAGACGGTGTCGGTGGGCGCGGCGGGGACCCGCCCCGGCACGGTCGGGGTCGTGGCCAGCGCCCACGCCAGGAACGCGTCGCCCACCGGCAGCGTCCCGCCCAGGTAGCGGCGCTGCCCGCGCCACTCCACCGCCATGCCGGTGGCCTCGGCGAAACCGGTGAGCGCGGCGGCCGTGGCGGTGTCCTTGGCGAGCACGGCGTCGGCGAGGGCGACCGTGCTGGCCGACGCGGACAGGCCGAACACCAGCGGGCCGGAGTCGACGTCGCCGGGGGAGTCGTCGCCCCGGGGGTACTCGCGCACGCCCGGCAGCATCGCGACGTCGGAGGCGAACAGTTCACGGAAGACCGTGTAGTCGGCCGCCGCCCACTCGGGGTCGAGTTCGAACAGGAAGCGCAGCAGCAGCGCCTGGGAGGAGCCCCGCGCCCCCTCGACCACGCGGCCGTGCACGGCGTCCACCCGGTGCGGGACGAGCCCGGTCGCGGGGTCCAGGCGGGCGCGCACCTCGGTCATCCACACCCGGAACAGCGGCGCGTAGCGGTCCTCCCCGGCCAGGTGGTCGCGCAGCCGCAGCGCCGCCATGGCCACGACGCTGTCCACCGGCCACGCCTGCCCCGGGTAGGCGGCCAGGAACGGGGTGCCGCGGGCGAGGGAGGACTCGAAGGCGGCGGCCAGCTCCTCGGCGGCGGTGTCGAGGGCGGCCATCTCCTCGGGCGCCCGCTCCGGTCCGCCGGCCACGGCCACGGTCTGCCCGCGCAGCCAGGCGCTCCAGCCCGCGTGGAACACCCCGTAGGCGGGGACGGTCGCGGCGGAGAACGGCGCGGTGCCCGCCGGGGAGTACAGCCGCTCCAGGGCCCAGCGGGCCTCCTGCAGCGCCCGGTCCCGCAGGCCGGGGTCGCGCTGGGCCACCGACAGCCAGGTCAGGCCGTACAGCGCGTGCGTGAAGAAGTAGCCCTTGGGGAACAGCGCCTGCATGTCCGTGCCCGCTCCCTCGTCCAGCGCGTCCCGGAGGAACGCCAGGCGGGGCAGCGCGTCGGCGACCACCTCGGCGTCGGTGCGCTCCAGCGGGGACGGGGTGTGGGAGCGGACGCTCGTCAGGGTCGCGGCGCCGGTGACCACGACGGTGGTGAGGGTCAGCAGCAGCGCCGCGGCGGTGCGGGCGGGGGAGCGGCGGGGAGGTTCGTCGGGCACCCGCCCAGCATGCCGTCTCACGGGGGGTGAGCGGAACCGTGCACCGGGAACGGATCGCGGCGCGGGGCCTCACTCCTCGGCCGGGTTGAGCCGGTGCAGCCAGGACGGGGTGCGGCTCACGCCTGCGACGCCGCGGCGGATCTGGTCGGTGATGCGGCCGACCACTAGCTGGTGGGCGAGCAGGCAGGCCTGGGCGATCCCCTGGGCGCGGCTGGCGCCGTGCGCGATGACCACGGTCCCGTTCAGGCCGAGCAACACCGCGCCGCCGTAGGTCTCGGAGTCGAAGCGGGCCTGCAGCTCCCGCAGCGCCCGGCGTTGGAACAGGGCGCCGAGCCGCGCCAGCGGACTGGAGGTGAGCGCCGCGCGGATCTCCTCGAAGGCGAAGCTCACCGCGCCCTCCACCGACTTCAGCGCCACGTTGCCGGTGAACCCGTCGGTGACGACCACGTCCACGAGGCCGGCGAGCAGGTCGTGGCCCTCGATGTTGCCGCGGAAGTCCAGGCGGGGCTCCTCGGCGGCGTGCGCGGACAGCAGTTCGGCCGCCCGGCGGGCCAGTTTGTTGCCCTTGCCGGGTTCGGCGCCGATGGTGAGGATGCCCACCCGCGGTTCGGCGATGCCGTGGCCGGTGCGCGCGTAGGCCGCCCCCAGGTGGGCGAACTGCACCAGCATCTCCGGTTTGGCGTCGGCGTTGGCCCCGGCGTCCAGCAGGACCGTCGGCGTGGGACGGGTGGGCAGGACCAGGGCCAGTGCGGGGCGCAGCACGCCGGGGAGGGTGCGCAGGCGGACCGTGGCGGCCGACACCACCCCGCCGGTGGAGCCGGCCGAGACCAGTGCCGCCGCGGTGCCCTGCCGGATCAGTTTGCAGCCCACCGCGACGCTGGAGCGGGCGCGCCGCCAGGCCGCCAGCGCGCCCTCGTGCATGGCCAGGGCCTCCTCGGCGTGCACGATGGGGAGCTCCCGGGCGGCCTGTTCGGCGGCGACCAGCGGGGCCAGTTCGGCGGTGCGTCCCACCAGGACCAGGCGCAGGCCATGCTCGCGGACGGCCTGCGCCGCGCCCGCGACGACCTCGCGGGGCGCGTGGTCACCGCCCATCGCGTCCACCGCGATCAGGGGCGGCGGGGCGGAAGAAGACCGCTGGGCGGTGGCTGCGCTGCTCATGGGGCTCCTCGTGCGGGCGGGGCGCGGCGGCGGACGGCTCCGGTGCACCCCCGGGGCCAGGGTATTCCGCCTGGCCGGGGAGCGGGGCGGCGAGACAGGGGTCCCGGCACGGAAGGTACCGTCGATAGATGGGGGGAAAGCTGGGAAATCACTGTGTTTCCCGGATAATGCCGTACTCGGAATTCTCACCTCAGAAGGGGACGAATAGGGTAAGGAGTCTGCCGGAATCGGACTCCGTACGTGACGAGGGGCAACGCGGCCCCTGTCAGCCCCCTGGACCGCGCCGACAAGGTCAGCGGCGAGTCCGATATGCGCACAGAGTGCGACCGCAGTGTCACGCAGAGTTGGCCGACCGCTTGACTGCGTGACATGTGACACGAGAGGAGACGCGTGAGCTTGACGCACGACATGGCACCCCAGGCGTCCGCCGGCCGCCGCTTCCGTGCCTACACGTCGAAACACCTCGACGAGCTGACCGCTCGTGCGGGATTCGGGGACGAGGAGCGGCTCGCGATCCGCGCGGTGGCCACCGTCCTGCCGTTCCGGGTCAACTCCTACGTCATCGACGAGCTGATCGACTGGGACGCGGCTCCCGACGACCCCATCTACCGGCTCACCTTCCCGCAGGCGGACATGCTCCCCGAAGCGGACGTGGCGAGGATCGCCGACCTGCTGCGCCGGGACGCCCCCCGCCAGGAGATCAACCGGGCCGCCAACGAGGTGCGGGCCAGGCTCAACCCCCACCCGGCCGGGCAGCTGCAGCTCAACCTGCCCAAGATCGGCGAGGAGCCCATGCCGGGTGTGCAGCACAAGTACCACGAGACCGTGCTGTTCTTCCCCAAGCAGGGGCAGACCTGCCACTCCTACTGCACGTACTGCTTCCGCTGGGCGCAGTTCGTGGGAGAACCCGACCTGAAGATGGCCACCGACGAGATCGACCGCCTGGTGGCCTACCTGCGCCAGCACCCCGAGGTCACCAGCGTCCTGCTGACCGGCGGCGACCCGATGATCATGGGTGAGGCGGTGCTGCGCCGCTACATCGAACCGCTGCTCGAGGTGGAGACCCTGGAGTCCATCCGCATCGGCACCAAGTCGCTGGCCTACTGGCCGCAGCGGTTCGTCACCGACCCCGACGCCGACGACACGCTCCGCCTGTTCGAGCAGGTCGTGAACGCCGGCAAGAACCTGGCGTTCATGGCGCACTTCTCCCATCCCCGGGAGATGGAGCCCGACATGGTGCAGGAGGCGGTGCGGCGCATCCGCGGCACCGGCTCGGTGATCCGCACCCAGGCCCCGCTGATCCGCACGATCAACGACGATCCCGAGACCTGGGCGAGCATGTGGCGCACCCACGTGCGGCACGGGATGATCCCCTACTACATGTTCGTGGAGCGCGACACCGGACCGCAGGACTACTTCGCGGTACCGCTGGCGGAGGCCTACGAGATCTTCCGCAGGGCCTACAACAGCGTCTCGGGACTGGCGCGGACCGTGCGCGGCCCGTCCATGTCGGCCACCCCCGGCAAGGTGTGCGTGGACGGCGTCACCGAGGTCAACGGCGAGAAGGTGTTCCTGCTCCACTTCATCCAGGCGCGCGACCCCGAACTGGTCAACCGGCCGTTCTTCGCCAAGTACGACGAGAAGGCGGTCTGGCTGTTCGACCTGAAGCCGGCGCTGGGCGCCACCCGGTTCCCCTACGAGACGGAGCCGGCCGTGGACGGTTCAGAGCCGGCCACCGGAGCGCATCCCTGACCGACGCGGACGCGGTCCCGACCCTCTGGAGAAGAGGAGTCGGGACCGCGCCGCCCTCCCGGGCCGCCTGGGCCCGCGGTGCGACGGAACGTCGCGGGCCAGGTCGGCGGCGCCGATCAGACCCGCCTCGTTGCCCAGCGCCGCCCGCACGATCCGCGCCTCGGGGCGGTGGCCGCGGCCGGTGAGCGCGCGGCGGAAGTGGGCGCGCGCGGGCGCGAGCAGCAGTTCGTCGGCCTCGCACACCCCGCCGCCGATGATGAACAGCTCCGGGTCGAAGGCCGCGGCCAGGTTCGCCAGTCCCGCGCCCAGCCAGGCGCCCATGTCCTCCAGCAGTTCGACGCAGGCGCGGTCGCCCTCGCGGGCCAGCGCGGTCACCAGCGGACCGGTGATCCGGGCGGGGTCCCCGTCCGCCGCCTCCAGCAGCCGGGAGGCCGTCAGCGAGTGCGCCGCGGCCAGTTCCCGGGCCTCGCGGGTCAGCGCGTTGCCGCTGGCGTACTGCTCCCAGCAGCCCCGGTTGCCACACTCGCAGCGGTGCCCGTCGGGCACCACGACCATGTGGCCGAACTCTCCGGCCAGACCGTGCCGCCCGCGGCGCAGCGCGCCGTCGATGACGATGCCCCCGCCGATCCCGGTGCCCAGGTTCACCACGACGACGTCGCGCACCCCGCGCCCCGCCCCCATACGGGTCTCGGCCCAGGCCGCGGCGTTGGCGTCGTTCTCCACGACCACGGGGAGCCCCAGGCGGTCCTGGAGCGACTCCCGCAGCGGCTCGTCCCGCCAGGACAGGTGCGGGGCGAAGAGCACGCGGGTGCGCCGCTCGTCGACGAATCCGGCGGCGCCGACGCCGACCGCCCGGATGCGGTGGCCGCGGCGCAGCTGCTCCACGAGGTCGACGATGGTGTCCTCGACGACCTCGGGGGCCTTGCTGCGGTCCGGCGTCTCGGTGCGTAACCGGGACAGCACCCGGCCGGTCGGGGTGACCACGCCCCCCGCCACCTTCGTGCCGCCGATGTCGATGCCGATGACGAGTCCGCGCAGCCGACGGCCCGCTGTCTGAGTGAAGACCACGCAGAGTGACCCTAGTCGAGGTGGCCCACCGGTTGGTCACGCCGGTCCGGGAGGGCGGGCAGCACCCGGTCGAGGACGGGCGCGGTCTCCAGGACGAGGTCGTGGCGTCCGGCGATGAGTTCCTGGAAGCGGATCTTGGCGCGGATGAGCGGACGGCGCAGCCGCTGGTCGCGGCGGACGGCGGCGGCGAGCTTGGCCGATCCCTCCGGGTAGCGCCACCGCGCCCACGGGGAACCGGGGACGGCCAGGCGCACCGCGGCGACGATGCTGATCACCGGGATGAAGACCCCGATGATCCCGCTCCAGATCTTGCCCTTGAGCAGGCTGACCGCCGCGCCCGCGAAGTTGACCACGATGAGCGCGGCCATTCCGGCCTGCGCGAACGCGGCGCCCGGCGCGGCGCCCCAGAACTCGCTCCACCCCACCGGGCGCAGTCCGGTCAGCAGCAGCCCGCTCAGGGCGATCGCCACGAACACCGCGTCGACGGAGGTGCGCCCCTGCTCGGTCCAGTACACGTCGCGCAGGTGCAGGATCAGCGCGAACTCGTCGAGCACCAGCGCGGAGCCGAACCCGAACAGGGCTGCCGAGACCGCCAGGGCCGCCCCGTCGCGGTCGGTGATGAGCAGCCCGGAGACCCCGCCGACCAGCATGAACGCCACCCCGAAGACGACGTGGTGGATGTGCAGGCCGCCCGGGGTCACGTTGCCGGGCCACCACCGCACCTGGGCGCGGATCATCCGCACACTGCAGCGGATCAGCAGGAAACCGGCCACGAACGCGACAAAGAAGCTGAACAGCGGCAACCGGCCGGTGGCCACGATGTGGACGGCGAACCAATCGCTCACACATGCCTCCTTCGTCCGGGACGGGCGCGGTCGACAACCAGGGGAGAGGGGAGTACGGGGGCGCGCGGCGCACCCGCGGGCCTGTCGGACGGAGGGGGGCACGTCCGGCCGGGAGTCCCGGTGGGTAGAGGCAAGTGTACGGTCGGCGGTTCTCCTCGGGCACCCCTGCTGTCCTGGAAACCCTCCGGAGGGCGCGGGGATTCCGCGCGGCCGGGGACGAGAGCCGGATCACGGCTGCGGTGGGCGGCGGCCGCCGCGCGGAGTTTTGCCCGAAAATACCGAATGCCGTTCTAGTTTTTTGGACCCCGTCTCTGTAAAGTGCGCCACATGGAACTGAACGGAGTAGCCGCCCTCGTGTCCGGCGGGGCGAGCGGTCTGGGAGAGGCAACCGTCAGGGAACTGGCGTCGGCGGGGGCGACCCCGGTCGTCGCGGACCTCAACGCCGAACGCGGCGAGGCCCTGGCCAAGGAGGTCGGCGGCGTCTTCGTCCGCACCGACGTCTCCGACGAGGAGCAGGTGCAGGCGGCGGTGCAGGCCGCGGTGGACACCGGCCGGCCGCTCCGGGCGGTGGTGTCCTGCGCGGGCATCGGCTGGGCCTCCCGCACCGTGGCGCGCGACGGCACACCGCACGACCTGGCCTCCTACCGGAAGGTCATCGACGTCAACCTGATCGGCACCTTCAACCTGGTGCGGCTGGCCGCCGCCGCGATGGCGAAGACCGAACCGGTCAACGAGGACGGCGAGCGCGGCGCGATCGTCAACACCGCGTCGCTGGCGGGCATCGAGGGACAGATCGGCCAGATCGCCTACTCCTCCTCCAAGGGCGGCATCATCGGCATGACCGTGCCCGCCGCGCGCGACCTGGCCGCGATCGGGGTGCGCGTCAACACCATCGCGCCCGGCATCCTCGACACCCCCATCTACGGCCAGGGACCGGAGGCTGAGGAGTTCAAGCGCCGCCTCGCCGCGCCGGTGCCGTTCCCCAAACGGCTGGGCACCCCGGCGGAGTTCGCGCGGCTGGCCCGCGCACTGCTGGAGATCAGCTACATCAACGCCGAGGTCGTGCGCATCGACGGCGGCCTGCGCATGCAGCCGAAGTAGGGAGGCGGCAGCGTGGCCGACGAAGTGCTCTACGAGGCGGCGGACGGCGTCGCCGTCATCACCATCAACCGGCCCCGGGCCAAGAACGCGGTGAACCGGGCCGTGGCCGAGCAGATCGCCGCTGCCCTGGACGACCTCGACGCCCGCAGGGACCTCACCGTCGGGATCATCACCGGGGCGGGCGGCACCTTCTGCGCGGGCATGGACCTCAAGGCGTTCCTGGCGGGCGAGGTGCCGATCATCGAGGGGCGCGGGTTCGGCGGCTTCGCCCAGCGCCCGCCGAAGAAGCCGCTGATCGCGGCGGTCGAGGGCTACGCGCTGGCCGGAGGGTTCGAGGCGGTGCTCGCCTGCGACCTGGTGGTCGCCGCCGAGGACGCCCGGTTCGGCATCCCCGAGGTCAAACGCGGCCTGGTCGCCGCGGCGGGCGGACTGCTGCGCCTGCAGCACCGCATCCCCCGCAACATCGCCATGGAGTTCGCGCTGACCGGCGACTTCGTCGAGGCCCCGCGCGCCGCCCAACTAGGCCTGGTCAACCGGATCACCCCCAGCGGCCGGGCGCTGGAGGGGGCGCGGGAACTCGCCGCGCGGATCGCGGAGAACGCCCCGATGGCGGTCGCCGTCTCCAAGCGCGTCATCGTCGAGTCCGGCGACTGGCCGGGCGAGGAGCGGTGGCGGCGGCAGGACGAGATCGTCAGTCCGGTCTTCACCAGCCATGACGCGGCCGAGGGCGCGGCGGCCTTCGCGGAGAAGCGCAAGCCCGTCTGGAAGGGCGAGTAGCCCGTACAGCAGCACGGCCGTGCCGCGACGGCGGTGGTGGTCCACCCCGTCCACGGCACGGCCGCTGTCATGCGGTCACCTGAGCCGGTGCCGGACCGGGCGACGGCGGCGGCTGCCCGCGATGAGCGCGGCTCCGGCGAGCGCCACCGCGCCGGCGATCGCGGCGAACGCCATCGTCTCCCCGCCGGTCACCGGCAGGGACCCGCCGCCCGACGGGGGACGCGTGGGCGACACGGTCGGGCTGTGCGTCGGCGACCCGGTGGGACTCTGTGTGGGCGACGCGGTCGGGCTGTGGGTCGGGTGGTGCGTCGGGTGATGGGTCGGCCGGTGCGTGGGGCGGTGCG
>Ga0079224_100009833_pt1 | contig 13092 bp, 12 predicted proteins | sample Stecom2015_FD_80414 | JGI IMG/M metagenome (GOLD analysis project Ga0079224, IMG submission 80414) | Agricultural soil microbial communities from Utah to study Nitrogen management - Steer compost 2015 | ecosystem: Environmental > Terrestrial > Soil > Agricultural land | place: USA: Utah... | reverse complement strand
GAGATGGTCGTGATCGACGAGCACGGCCCCCGCTCGAACCGGCCGTTCCCGGTGGCGCGCATCGACCCGAAGCTGTGGCTCTTCGAGTTCGTGTACTTCGCTCGGCCCGACTCGCGGCTCTACAGCCAGAGCGTCCACCAGGCCCGGATCCACATGGGCGAGCAGCTGGCCGAGCAGGCCCCGGTCGAGGCCGACATGGTCATGGGGGTCCCCGAGTCCGGGGTGCCCGCCGCCGAGGGCTTCGCCCGGCGCAGCGGCATCCCCTTCGGCCAGGGCCTCGTGAAGAACCGCTACATCGGGCGCAGCTTCATCGCCCCGAGCCAGGAGATGCGGGCGCGGGCCGTGCACATGAAGCTCAACCCGCTGCGCGAGAACCTGGCCGGCAAGCGGGTCGTCGTGGTCGACGACTCGATCGTGCGGGGCACCACGCAGCGCCAGCTCACGAAGATGCTGCGGGCCGCCGGCGCCACCGAGGTCCACCTGCGGATCACCTCCCCGCCGGTGAAGTGGTCCTGCTTCTACGGGATCGACACCGGCGAGCGCAGCGAGCTGCTGGCCGCGTCGCTCACGATCGAGGAGATCCGCCAGTACCTCGACGTCGACACGCTGGCCTACATCCAGCTCGACCGCCTCGTGGCCGCCACCGGCGCCCCCGGCGCCGGGTTCTGCGACGCCTGCTTCACCGGCCAGTACCCGGTCCCGGTGCCGGTCACGCTGCGCAAGCACGTGCTCGAGGAGCCGTCGGCGCCATCCCCCGCCGCGCCGGTCCAGACCGCCATCATCGACTGAGCCGCCGGGACCGAGACCGAGGAGCGATTTGGGCACCAGCTACGAGGACGCCGGAGTCAGCATCGCCGCCGGCGAGGAGGCCGTCGAGCGGATCAAGGAGAAGGTCCGCTCCACGTTCCGGCCCGAGGTGATCGGCGACATCGGCGGCTTCGGCGGGCTCTTCTCCTTCGCTCAGCACCGCTACACGCACCCCGTGCTCGTCTCCTCCACCGACGGGGTCGGCACGAAGGCGCTCGTGGCCCAGGCGGCCGGCCGCTTCGACACGATCGGCGTGGACCTCGTGGCCATGTGCGTCGACGACATCGTCTGCCAGGGCGCCGAGCCGCTGTTCTTCCTCGACTACATCGCCGTCGGCAAGCTCGACCCCGACCACATCGAGCAGCTCGTGGAGGGCGTGGCCCACGGGTGCCGCCAGGCCGGGTGCGCCCTGATCGGCGGCGAGATGGCCGAGCACCCCGGCGCCATGGAGCCCGGCGAGTTCGACCTCGTGGGCTTCGCCGTGGGCGCCGTCGAGCGGGACCGGCTCATCACCGGCGAGCACGTCGCCGCCGGCGACGTGCTGATCGGCCTGCCGTCCCCCGGCCTGCGCTCGAACGGGTACTCCCTGGCCCGCAAGGTGCTGCTCGACGACGCCGGGCTGGCGCTCGACGCACCGGCCTACGAGGGCTCGCCCCACACCCTGGCCGACGAGCTGCTCACCCCGTCGGTGGTCTACGCCCCCGCCATCGCCGCGCTCCTGCGGGTGGTCGACGTCCGCTCGATCGCCCACATCACCGGCGGCGGCCTGCCCGGCAACCTGGTGCGGGTGCTGCCCGAGGGCACCGACGCCGTCGTCGACACCAGCACCTGGGAGCCGCCGCGGATCTTCGGGGAGATCCAGCGCCTCGGGCAGGTCTCCGACGACGAGATGCGGCGGGTGTTCAACCTCGGGATCGGCATGGTGGTGGTGGTCCCGCCCGACGAGGCCCACCGCACGCTCGACGTGCTCCGCACCGAGGGCCACCGGGCCGTGCAGATCGGCGAGATCGCCGCCGGCGACGGGCAGGTGCGCTTCCGGTGAGCACGGTCCTCGTCGTCGACGACGACCCGGACATCCGCCTCCTGTTCGAGGTGGAGCTGTCCTTCACCGACCACGAGGTCCTGCACGCCGGCGACGGGGACGAGGCCCTCGAGCTCATCCGCCAGCGCGACGTCGACCTGATGCTGCTCGACATCATGATGCCGAGGGTGAGCGGCGAGGACGTCCTGCGCCGCCTCGGGCCGGACTTCGAGACCCCCATCGTGGTCATCACCGGCAAGCAGCGGGACTTCCACCTCCGGTACCTCGAGCTCGGCGCCGTCGACGCCATCGGCAAGCCCTTCGAGCTGGGCGGCGTGATCGACCTCGTCGACGCCCTGCTGCGATCCACCCCGGCCGAGCGCCACGAGCGGCGTCTGCGCCGCATCGCCGAGCTCCGAGGGGGCAGCTGATCCGGGGCCGGGCGCTCCTCGCCGGGGCCGCGGTGGTGGCGGCCGTCGCCGCCGTGGCGTGGGCGTGGCTGGCCCCCACCCCCGAGCTCGAGGCCGGCGACGCCGTCGAGGTGGCCACCGCGGCGCTCGACGCCGCCGGGGTGGACGCCCGCGTCGACCCGGATCCGGCCCGGGGCCGCTACACCACCTCCGCCGGCGAGGACGTCGACGTCTGGAAGGTGCTGGCCGAGGTCGACGGCGCCCGGATCTCGCTGTGGGTGGCCGTGGACGATGGGCTGCCCGTGCTCCTCGACGACCGGGCCTCCGGCGGCGACGGCCAGGTGCTGCCCGACGCCGCCGTCCGAGCGATCAGCGAGCACCGCGCCAACCCGGTGCGGGACCGCCGGGTGACCCGCAACCTGCTCGGCACCCTTGCCGCCGTCCTCCTCGTCGTCGTGGCCGTGCAGGCCGCCGCCCGCGCGCCGCGGCGACGTCCCCGACCCACCTGAGCCCCAAGGAGTGCCCCCTGTGTCCGATCCGGTGAAGGCCGCCCTCGTCGAGCACCTCCTCGCCCACGCCGTGAAGCGCGGGGACTTCACGCTGAAGAGCGGCCGTCGCTCCTCCTGGTTCATCGACGCCAAGCAGACGACCTGCCGGCCCGAGGGGATGCTCCTCGTAGCCGACGCCGCCCTCGCGGTGATCCCCGACGACGTCACGGCGCTGGGCGGGCTCACGATGGGCGCCGACGCCATGGCCTTCGGGGTGGCGGCGGTGGCCGCCACCCGAGGGCGGATGCTGCGCAGCTTCAGCGTGCGCAAGGAGGAGAAGGGCCACGGCGCCGGCGGGCGCATCGCCGGGGCCCTCGAGCCCGGCGACCGGGTGGCGATCACCGAGGATGCCGTCACCCGGGGCCTGTCGATGCTGGAGGCGGTCCGCGCCGTGCGCGAGGTCGGCGCCGAGCCGGTCCTGCTCGTGCCGCTCGTGGACCGGGGCGGCACCGTCGTCGAGCTCGTCGCCGCCGAGGGCATCCCCGTGCGTCCCCTCGTCACCGCCCCCGACCTGGGCTTCGACTACGAGGGCTGAGCCGCCGGGTGGCTGTCCGCGGGCCGGCCGTGCTGGACTAGTCACCGAGCATGTCGGAAATGACCCGGTCGGGCCATGGGCGGAAGCCGGCAGGACCCGTACGTTGTGGTCGAAACGGACATGCCACCACGACCGGGCGTGGTCGCCGGAAACGACACCACAAGGAACACCATGGCGCAGCACGACGACATCGACGCACCCGAGGCCCTGCTCACCCCGAGCGAGGTGGCCGCGCTGTTTCGGGTGAACCCCAAGACGGTCACCCGCTGGGCTCGGGCCGGGAAGCTCACGGCGATCCGGACCCTCGGCGGGCACCGTCGGTTCAAGGCGTCCGAGATCCGTCGCTGCCTCGAGGAGATGTCGAACGAGCCCTCCTGAGGCCCCGGGTCACGGGACCGCTGGCGAGGCGTCCGCTCCGGCGGGCGCCTCGTCCCCGTTTTCCGCCCCTTCTCGGCCCAGAGGTACCGTCCAGGGCCCGGACCTGCCGGTCCTCGTCCGAATCCACCAGCGAGAACGGTGCTACCGATGGCCACGCCCACTGCCGCCTACTCGATCCGCCTCCGGGTCCGCCTCGACAACCGTCCCGGCACCCTCGGGCGCCTGGCGACGGCGATCGGCGAGGTAGGCGGCAACATCACGTCGCTGGGCGGCTTCGACGTGCGGGGGGCCCACCTCGACGAGGACGTCGTGGTCAACTGCTCGAGCGAGGAGCACATCGAGCGGGTCACGGCCGCCGTCCACGCGCTCGACGGCGTGGAGGTGATCGAGGTCGCCGACCGCACCTTCGAGATGCACGAGGGCGGCAAGATCGAGGTCCTGTCGCGGATGCCGGTGGCCGACCGCGACGACCTCTCGATGGCCTACACCCCCGGCGTGGCTCGGGTGTGCACGGCGATCGAGAAGCGCCCGGAGCTGGCCCACGAGCTCACGATCAAGAAGAACACGGTGGCCATCGTCACCGACGGCACCGCCGTGCTCGGCCTCGGCGACATCGGCCCGGCGGCCGCGCTGCCGGTCATGGAGGGCAAGGCCCTGCTGTTCAAGGGATTCGCCGGCGTGGACGCCTTCCCGATCTGCCTCGACGTGCGCACCCCCGACGAGATCGTCGAGACGGTGGTGCGCATCGCCCCGGCCTTCGGCGGCATCAATCTCGAGGACATCGCCGCGCCGGGCTGCTTCGAGGTGGAGGACCGCCTGAAGGAGCTCCTCGACATCCCGGTGTTCCACGACGACCAGCACGGCACGGCCGTCGTCACCCTCGCCGCGCTGGAGAACGCGCTGCGGATCGTCGACAAGCCGATGGACTCGCTGCGGGTCGTCGTCGCCGGCGTCGGCGCGGCCGGGGTGGCCTGCAGCAAGATCATGCTCGAGGCGGGCGTGGCCGAGATCATCGGCGTCGACCGCAAGGGCGCCATCTGGGAGGGCCGCGACGACCTCAACACGGCCAAGCAGTGGTTCGCCGAGCACACCAACCCGGAGCGCCGGGAGGGCACGCTCAGCGAGGTGATCGAGGGGGCCGACGTGTTCGTCGGCGTCTCCGGCCCCGGCCTGCTCACCCCGTCGGACCTGCGCCGCATGGCGAAGGACCCGATCGTGTTCGCGATGGCCAACCCGATCCCGGAGATCCTCCCCGAGGAGGCTGACGGCCTGGCCGCCGTCATCGCCACCGGGCGCAGCGACTACCCGAACCAGATCAACAACGTGCTCGCCTTCCCCGGCATCTTCCGGGGGGCGCTCGACGTGGCCGCCACGTCGATCACCGAGGGCATGAAGCTGGCTGCGGCCCGGGCCATCGCCGAGGTGGTGGGCGAGGAGGTGCGGCCCGACTACATCATCCCGTCGGTGTTCGACACCCGGGTGGGCCCGCTCGTGGCCGAGTACGTGGCCGAGGCCGCGGTGGCCGAGGGCGTCGTCCGCACCGCCACCGCCTGAGCGGCGCGGGGCTTGGCCCGCCGTGCAGCAGATGTTAAGGTAGCCTTACTCCCGCCGAGTGCGGACACCCGGAAGCGTCGGGGCGCCGGTGCTGATGTTGGGACAGCACCAGCGCCCCGACCCCGGGCGGTCGCCGGACCGCCCCGACTGGGGCCCGCCGCGGCGGGACCGCTAGCGTCGGGCCCGTGGAGCCCGACCTCGTCGCCGCCCCCGCCGCCCCGCCGGCCGTCGACCCCGCTCGCTGGAGCGCGGCCGACCTGTGCATGCGGCGGGTGCTGGGCCTGCCGGTCGACGCCCCCACCGCGAGCGAGACCTCGGCTCGGAAGCTGGCCGAGACGTCGCTCCTCGTGTCGACGGTGCGGTGCCTGCTCACCTACATCGTGCTGCCGTTCGTGCTGCCGCTCGTCCACGTCGGCATGGGCGTGGCCCCGGTCATCGGGATCGTGCTCGGCAGCGTGGCCATCGTGGCCAACGTGGCCTCGGTCCGCCGCTTCTGGGCCGCCGACCACCGCTACCGCTGGCACTACACCGCCCTCGCCACGGTGATCATCGCCATGCTCAGCTGGCTGATCGTGGCCGACGTGCTCGACCTCCTCAGCTGATCGCCCCGCCGCGGCCGCCCGAGCCCGCCGACGGCTCGGACCGGCCCGACGGCGCCGGCGTCGACGCGTCGCGGGCGGCGTTGGCCGCCTCCAGGCGGTCCAGCACCGCCACCGCGAACACGGCGATCACCACCCCGTAGGCGGCGCCGCCGATGCCGTAGACGGAGTAGCCGAGCAGGGCGACGACCCACGGCACGACGAGCCCCACCTCCACCGACCGCCGGGCGATGTGGGGTCGGACCACGAGCGAGTCGAAGACCTGCACCCCGACGGCGACGGCCAGCAGCACGAGGGCGGCGGTGCCGCTGCGGAAGCCCACGGTGAGCAGGAGCAGCGGGACCGATCCGGCGATCACCCCGACGTGGGGGAGGATGGACGTGACCCCGAGCGCCACCCCGACGGCCGACGGGGCCGGCAGGTCCAGGGCGGCGGCGACGGCCGTGCCGGCGAGGCCGAGGGCCACCGCCGCGGCGGCGGTCTGCACGACGGCCCGCCGGGCCCGGGCCACCGCGGCGCCGACCACGAGCGCGGTGCGGGCCCGCCGCGCCTCGTCGGGGTCCTGGGCCAGCGCGGCGTGGGCGATCTGGGGCCCGTAGGTCATCAGGAAGATCGTGAGGATGGCGCTGACGAAGTACGTGGGGGCGGTGCCCGCCGCGCTGCGCACCACGTCGTCGCTGCCGGTCACCCGCTCCTGCAGCACGGCCACGAAGGAGTCCACCCGCTCGCCGAGGTTGGCGTCGCGGGCGATCTCGCCGAGGCGGTCGTCGCGCTGCTCCACGCTGGCGGCCGCCTCGGGGGCCGCGGTCTCGAGCCGCTCGAGCGCGGCCTGCACCTCGTCGAACACCACGTAGGTGCCGCCGAAGCCGATCGCCCCGATGGCGACGAAGGTGAGCAGCACCGCCGGGACCCGGCGGATGTGCACGGCCAGGCGGTCCACGATCGGGTCGATCAGCACGGCGGCGACCGTGGCCGCCACCGCCCAGCTGAGCGGACGGTGGGCGGCGGTGAAGATCCGCCGGGCCACGATGAGCAGGACGATCGTGCCGACGATCACCCACGCACCGGTCCACGACAGCCGCACCCGACGGTGCGGCAGGGTCCCTCCGTTCGCGGCCACCGGCTCCTACCGTAACGACGGTGACCGATGCGACCGGGGACGGTGGGAGCACCCTCCAGGACCGGCCACCGCCGGTCGTCGTCGACGTGGACCCGTGGTCGGGCGTCGTGTTCGCGGCGGCGGCCATCGTCGCCGCCGCGGCGTGGGCGGTCGTCACGATCGCGCCGGAGCAGGTCACCCGCGTCGCCGTCGGCGTCCTCGTCGGCGTGGCCCTCTCGCCGCTCGTCACCGCCGTGCAGCGCCGGGGCACGTCGCGGGGGCTGGCCGCCACGCTGGTGGCCGGCGGGCTGGCCCTCCTCTTCGGCGCCGTCGTGCTCGTCGTCGGCCCGGCCGCGGTCGAGCAGGCGGGCGAGTTCAGCGCCGAGGTCCCCGAGACGATCGAGGAGCTCTACGGCTGGCCGATCGTCGGTCCGCGGCTCGAGGAGGCCGACGCCGCCGTCGAGGTGCAGCGCTGGATCGACGAGCTGCCGGCCCGCATCGACGACCGGACCCTGGCCGAGCTCGGCGAGCGGCTCCTCGGCGGCGTGCTCTCCACCGTGGTCGTGCTCGTCACCGCCGTGGGCGTGCTCGTCGACGGGGAGCGGATCGTGCGCCGGGTTCGGGCGGTGGTGCCCCCGTCCCGGCAGGCCGCCGTGGACGGGGTGGGGCGGATCGTCTACGAGTCCTTCGGCAGCTACTTCGCCGGGTCGCTCGTCGTGGCCGTGCTCAGCGGCCTCGTGGTCCTGTCGGTCGGCCTCGCCCTCGGCGTGCCCCTCGCCCCGGTGGCCGGCCTGTGGGCCACGCTCACCAACCTCATCCCCCAGATCGGGGGCTTCCTCGGCGGCTCGTTCTTCGTGCTGCTCGCCCTCACCGAGAGCCCCCTCACGGCGGTGATCGCCGGGGCGGTCTTCCTCGCCTACCAGCAGTTCGAGAACAACGTGATCGGCCCGGCCGTGGTGGGCAAGGCGGTGAACCTCACCCCGCCCACGACGATGCTCGCCGCCCTCGTCGGCGGCGCCGCGGCCGGGGTGCCGGGCGCGCTCGTCGCCACCCCGCTGCTCGGGGCGGCGAAGGCGCTCTACCTGGACCGCCAGGGGCGCCTCGACACCACCGACGAGGACGACATGCCGACCACGATCCGGCGCCGCTTCGAGCAGCTCCGGGCCCGGCTCAGCCGCTGGCGCTGACCGCACCGCCCCGGACGACCGGGAGCCGCACCTGCACCGTGGTCCCTGCCCCGGGGGCGCTGCGCAGCGCCACGGAGCCGCCGTGGGCCCGCACCGTGGCCTCCACGATCGACAGGCCCAGGCCGGACCCGCCCTGGTGGCGGCTCCGGGAGGCGTCGGCCCGGTAGAAGCGCTCGAAGGCGCGGGCGGCGTCGGCCTCGCTCATGCCGGGCCCGTCGTCGGTCACCGAGAGCGTCGCCGTCTCGCCGTCGGCCGCCACCCGCACCGAGACCGCCGCGCCGGGCGCGTGCACGAGGGCGTTGGTGACGAGGTTGCCGACCACCTGCCGGAGCCGGTGCTCGTCGCCGACCACCACCGCCGGGGCGGGAGCGTCGAGCACCACCTCGCGGTCGGGGGCGGCCGCCCGGGCGTCGGCCACCGCGTCGGCGGCCAGGGCCGCGAGGTCCACCGGCGCCCGCTCGAGGGGCCGGCCCTGGTCGAGCCGGGCCAGGTGCAGCAGGTCGTCGACGAGCCGGCCCATGCGGACGGCCTCCGCCTCGGTGCGCCGCATCGCCTCGTCGAGCGCCGGTCCCGCCGGCAGCGCACCGTCGCGGTACAGCTCGGCGTAGCCCCGGATCGTGGTGACGGGGGTGCGCAGCTCGTGCGAGGCGTCGGCCACGAAGCGGCGCAGGCGCACGTCGGCCGCGGCCCGCTCCTCGAACGCCGCCTCGATGTGGCCCAGCATCCCGTTGAGGGCGCTGGACAGCTCCCCGGCCTCGGTGCCCGGCTCGGCCGGCGGCACCCGCAGGGACAGGTCGCCCGCCGCGATCGCCGACGCGGTGGCGGTCATCTGGCGCACCGGGCGCACCCCGAGCCGGATCACCCACCACGTGACGAGGGCGAGCACGCCGAGGGCGGAGAGCAGGGCCACCGACTCCACCACCACGAGGCGCCGGAACGCGGCGTCCACGTCGTCGAGGCTGAGGCCGACCACCGCCACCCCGCCGCTCGCCGTGGCCTGCCCGGCCAGGCGGTAGCGGGTGTCGCCGTCGCTCGGCACGGTGATGATGGCGCCGCGGGCGAGGCGGTCGACGTCGCCGGCGTCGATCTGGGGGAGCGGGGCGCCCTCGCCCTCGAGGTCGGGCAGGAGGACGGCGACGTGGCGTCCGTCGGTGGTGACCCGGCCGACGTAGAGCTCACTCAGCCGGGGGGCCAGCGCCTGCCGGGCCGGGTCGTCCCCGACGCGCGGGATGGCCGCCCGGAGCTGGTCGTCGACCTGGCCGAGGAGGTGGTCGCGCGTCGAGCGGGTGATGGCCAGGGCCGACACGACGAGCACGGCGGCCACCACCGCCATGCCCAGGAGGAGCCGGGCTCGCAGCGACACCTCAGGTCGGCTCCCGCAGCGTGTACCCCACCCCGCGCAGCGTGTGGATGAGGCGGGGCCCGGCCGCCTCGAGCTTGCGGCGCAGGTACCCGATGTAGGTCTCCACGACGCCGCCGTCGCCGCCGAAGTCGTAGTTCCACACGTGGTCGAGGATCTGGGCCTTCGACACGACCCGACCCTTGTTCTGCAGCAGGAAGCGCAGCAGGTTGTACTCGGTGGGGGACAGGGCGATGTCCTCGCCGCCCCGGGTGACGCGGTGGGCGTCGTCGTCCATCTCGAGGTCGGCGCAGGTCAGCCGGCTGCCTCGGGTGTCGACCCCCGCCCGGCGCAGCACCGCGGTGATCCGCGCCACCAGCTCTTCGAGGCTGAACGGCTTGACGAGGTAGTCGTCGCCGCCCAGCGTGAGGCCCCGCACCCGGTCCTCGGTGGCGTCCCGGGCCGTCAGGAACAGCACCGGGGTGCGGTCTCCGCCGGAGCGGAGCCGCTTGACCACGTCGAAGCCGTCGAGGTCGGGGAGCATCACGTCGAGGACGACGAGGTCGGGTCGCACCTGGCGGACCGCCTCGAGGGCCTCGCGGCCGCTGGCCGCCGGGTGCACGTCGAAGCCCGAGTGCGCCAGCGCGGCCTCGAGCATCGAGCGCAGGTTCTCCTCGTCGTCGACGAGCAGGAGGCGGGGCGCGTGCACGTCGCCCAGTGTGCCGCCCGAACCTGAGAGCCGGCTGAGAGCCCGCGGCGCGGCTCGGCCCGGGCCGGGACCCGGTCAGGCGCCCGCGCCCCGGGGCGCGAACGCCACCGGCAGCGTCGCCGGGCCGACGAACGACGACCGGGAGGCCCGCCACGTGGGCTCGCCGTCGGCGCGCAGGTCGGGGAAGGCGCGCACCAGCTCGCGCAGCGCCTCCTCGAGCTCGGCGCGGGCCAGCCAGGCGCCGAGGCAGTGGTGGATGCCCACCCCGAAGGACACGTGCGGTGCCGGCTGCGCCTCGAGCGCGTAGGCGGCGCCGCGGGGGAAGGCTCGCCGGTCGAGGTTGGCGGCGGCCAGGACGAACACCACGACGGTCCCCTGCGGGAACCGCACCCCGCGGTGCTCCACGTCCTCCATCGCCACCCGCGCCGTCTGGCGGACCGTGCCGAGGAGCCGCAGCGACTCCTCCACCGCCGCCGGGACGAGCGACGGGTCGTCGGCCACCTCCGACCACCGGTCGTGGCGCAGCAGCAGGTGGACGCACGCCGCCAGCTGGTTGCGGGTGGTGTCCGAACCGCCGGTCAGGATCGCCTCGGCCAGGGTCACGAGCTCCTCGGTGGTGAGGCGATCGCCGGCCTCCTCGGCCTCGATCAGCTTCGTGAGCAGGTCGTCGGCCGGGTCGCGCCGCCGCCGGGCCACGAGCTCCTCCACGTACGCCGTCATCTCGGCCTGGCTGGCCTTCAGCGCCGGCAGCACGTCGTCGAGGTCGGGGGCGAAGATGGCCAGCAGGTCCGTGGCCCACCGGGCGAAGCGCGGCCAGTCGCGCTCGGGCGCGCCGAGGATGCGGGCGATCGTCTGCACGGGGAACGGCTCGCACAGGTCGGCCACGAGCTCGGCTCGCCCGGTGGGGGCCACCCGGGCGAGGTGCTCGCGGACCGTGGCCGCCATCCACGGGCGCAGCGCCTCCACCGTCGACTGCTTGAACGCGGGGAGGCACAGCCGTCGCAGCCGCTGGTGCTCCTCGCCCTCCGCGGACAGCAGCGAGCCGGGCCGGCGCTTGAGGGCCGGGTCCTCCGAGGCCCGCACCTCGTCGAGGTGGCGGAGGAGGTGGTGGAACCGGCGGTCCCGCAGCAGCTCCCGGGCCTCCTCGTGGCCGCAGACCACCGGCGACCGGCCGGCACGGGCCAGCCACGCTCCGCCGCTCGCCTCCACGATCTCCTCGGCCGGCGCGTAGAGGTCGATCTCGGGGAGGTCGAGCTCGGTGAACGGGGTGGCCACGATCCGATCACGCACCGGGGCGGGCTACCGCCAGAGGTAGTCCGCCGGGTCCACCGTGCGGGTCTCGTGCCAGTACTCGAGCAGGCTGAACGGCCAGTTCTGGGCCACCCGCCCCTTCTCGTTGCGGTACCAGCTGTTCACCTCGGCCGCGCCCCACACCATCTGGCGGTTGGCGGCATCGATGCGCTCGTTGTACGCCTCGTGGACCTTGGCCTTGCAGTCCATCGCCCGGTGCCCGGTCTCGAGCAGCACCCGCACCGCCTCGGTGACGTAGTGCACCTCGCACTCGGTGAAGTAGATGATGCTGCCGTTGATGACGATGTTCGTGTTCGGCCCGTAGAGCAGGAACAGGTTCGGGAAGTCCGGGATCGTGAGCCCGAGGTAGGCGCGGGCGTCGCCGTCCCAGCGCTCGTGGAGGTCCACGCCGCCCCGCCCGATCACCCGCATCGGGGTCAGGAACTCCGAGGCCGTGAAGCCGGTGCCGTAGATGATCACGTCGAGCTCGTGCTCGGTGCCGTCCACCGTGCGGATCCCCCGAGGGGTGATCTCCTGGATCCCGGTGGTGTCGACGGTGACGTTGTCGCGCATGAGCGCCCGGGCCCACGAGCCGTTGTCGCGCACGACCCGCTTGGCCAGCGGCGGGTACGGCGGGGTCATCTTCTTCGCCAGCTCGGGGTCGTCGGCGAAGTCGGCCTCGATGTGGGCGGTGAGCATCTGGCGGACGAACTCGTTGAGCATGCTCATCGAGCGCTCCTGGTCGGGCCACTCGGGGTCCACCACGGCGGCGGGCAGGAGCCCCTCGTGCATGCGCCAGAACTGCCAGAGCCGGTCCCAGCGCCGGTAGTCCGGGATCTGGCGCATCAGCCAGCGCAGGGCTTCGGGCAGGTCGTCGTGGTAGTTCTCGGTGGGGGCCAGCCACGGTGGCGTCCGCTGGAACACCCGCAGCTCGCCGACGACCGGGGCGATCTCCGGGATGAACTGGGCGGCGCTGGCGCCGGTGCCGATCACCCCGACCCGCTTGCCGGCCAGGTCGACCGAGTGGTCCCAGCGGGCCGAGTGGAAGGCCGGGCCCTCGAAGGTGCCCACGCCGGGCACGTCGGGGTACTTCGGGCGGTTCAGCTGCCCGACGGCGGACACCACGAGGTCGAACCGCTCCGGCGGCTGCTCCTCGTCGTCCCGGCGGGTGGCCACCTCCCACTGCTGGGCGTCGTCGTCCCAGCGGACCTCGGTGACCTCGGTGCGGAAGCGGATCCGCTCCCGCAGGCCGGCGTGGTCGGCGAAGGACTGGAAGTACCGCAGCAGCTCGGGCTGGGTGGAGAAGTACTGCGGCCAGTCGTGGTCCTGGTAGCAGGCGTAGCTGTAGAAGTGGTTCGGCACGTCGACCCGACAGCCCGGGTACGTGTTCTCGTACCAGGTGCCGCCGAGGTCGTCGTCCTTCTCGAGGATCGTCACCTCGCAGCCCACCTGGCCGAGGCGGTGGGCGGCGAGCAGGCCGGACATGCCGGCGCCGACGATCGCCACCCGCAGCTGCCGGTCCGGCGCCACCTCCTCGCGGCGCCAGCGCGGTGCCCGGAGGTCCTCGCCGCCGAGGGCCAGCTCCTCGCGCAGCACCGGGTACCACTCGTCGATCG
>Ga0079224_100009832_pt1 | contig 13093 bp, 13 predicted proteins | sample Stecom2015_FD_80414 | JGI IMG/M metagenome (GOLD analysis project Ga0079224, IMG submission 80414) | Agricultural soil microbial communities from Utah to study Nitrogen management - Steer compost 2015 | ecosystem: Environmental > Terrestrial > Soil > Agricultural land | place: USA: Utah... | reverse complement strand
TTACCATGAGTGGTATTGCGCTCTTTATCCTGATTCTGCTGGTGCTGATTATCCTCGGCCCGGTACTGCAAGCTGTCGCCTGGATGACAGTTGATCTGATAATCAGCGTATTCTTCTGGATGCTGGCCGGGATGTTCGCCGGGCGGCTGCTTCGCGGGCGCGGTTATGGCCCCATTGGCGATGTCCTGCTGGGTCTGGCGGGCGGTATTGTCGGGTCGATTGTGCTCGGCTTCCTGGGCATGGGCGGCATCGGCCAGATTCCGCTGATCGGCGGCATTCTGGTGGGCATCATCGGCGCGGTGATTCTGGTGTGGCTCATCCGGCTGCTGGGCAACCGTGGCTTCGCGGCGTAGACCACAAGAGATACCCACCACCAGCGCCGTCCACTGATCGGGTGGGCGGCGTTTTTGATTCTTCTACAACCATTAATATTTTTTTAGATGTCACTTTTTCCACGTTTGACCGCTATACCCCGTTAAGGTACACTAGAGCAAGCCACCGCGAAACATCGGCGCGGCCTATTATCAGGTCGAGCATTCTGTTTATATTAACCTGACACAAATTGGCCCGGCGCTGCGATACGACCAACGCAGACGGGCCAATTCATGGTGGAGGAACTCTATGGCAAGACCCAACAAGGAAACGCTCCTGGAGTGGTATCGACAGATGGTGTTGATACGCGACTTCGAGGAGACGTGTAACGATCTTTACTGGCAGAAGCGAATTACCGGTGTGTATCTTCATCTGTACAGCGGCCACGAAGCGGTAGGGGTCGGGGCGGTGGCCGCGCTGGGCAAAGACGATCATGTGATAACCGCTTACCGCGATCATGGCATTGCGCTGGCGCGGGGGGTCGATGCCAAACCGATCATGGCCGAGATGATGGGCAAAAAGACCGGCGTGAGTGGTGGCAAGGGCGGCTCGATGCATCTGGCAAGCCGCGAGCACAACTTCTGGGGCGGCTACGCCATCGTCGGCGGGCATCTGCCGCTGGCGGTGGGCATCGCGCTGGAATCGCGCTACAACAATAAGGATGCGGTCGTCCTGTGTTTCGTGGGCGACGGCGCAACCAACAACGGCTATTTTCACGAGTCGCTGAACATGAGCGCCATCTGGGACCTGCCGGTGGTGTGGCTGATCGAGAACAACTTCTACGGGATGGGCACACATGTGCAGGATGCCTCCGGCCAGCCCGAACTCTACAAACGCGCCATCGCCTATGGTATGGAAACTCTGGGCCGGGTCGATGGGCAGGATGTAATCAAGGTCAATGACGTGGTCACCAAAGCAGTCGATTATGCCCGCAAAAAAGGCCCCATACTGATCGAAGCGATTACCTACCGCTACCGGGGACACGGCGTATCTGACCGGCAGTATAACCAGCGGCTCAGCGACGAACTGGAAAAGTGGAAGGAAAATCGGGACCCGATTACTATTCTGGGGACCTACCTCAAAGAGAAATACAAGAATATCGACAAGGACTTGGAGCAGATCGAAGCTGAAGCACGCCGGATCGTCGATGAATCGGTTGAATTTGCCGAAAAAAGCCCGGCCCCCGGCTACGAAGACCTGATCCGCAACGTCTATGTAAAGTAGGGAAACTATGGCAGTAAGAAATCAACCCATGCGGGAAGCCCTGCGCAAAGCCTTACATGAGGAAATGGTGCGCGATGAGCGCGTCTTCGTCATGGGCGAGGAGGTCGGGTTGTGGCAGGGCACACATCGCGTCACGCGCGGCTTTTACGAGGAATTCGGCGCCAAGCGAGTGCGCGATACTCCGATTTCGGAAATGGCGATTGTCGGGACGGCAGTCGGCGCGGCGATGGCTGGCCTGCGCCCGGTAGCAGAGATCATGACCATCAACTTCGCCTTTCTGGCGCTGGATGCTATCGTCAATCACGCCGCCAAGATTCACTATATGTTCGATGGACAGTTTACCGTGCCGCTGGTGATCCGCGCGGCAAGCGGCTGGGGCGATCAGGCGACAGCCACCCATTCCCACACGCCGGAACCCATCTTCGCTCATTTCCCCGGCCTGTATGTCGGCTGCCCGTCCACCCCCAGCGATGCCTACGGGATGCTCAAGGCTTCTATCCGCGACGATAACCCGGTGCTGTTTACCGAAAGCATCGCCCTGTATCCCAAACCCGGCCCCGTGCCGGAAGACGACCCGGATTATGTCCTTCCCATCGGCAAGGGTGACATCAAGCGCGAAGGCAGCGATGTCACCATCGTCACCTATGCACGCGGCGTCGAATGGGCGCTGGATGCTGCCGGACTGCTGGAGAAAGATGGCATCAGCGTTGAAGTCATCGACATGCGCTGGCTGCGTCCGCTCGATCTTGACCTCGTGTTCGAGAGTTTCAAAAAAACCAACCGCTGCGTGATTGTCGAGGAATCGCTGCCGTTCTACAGTTTCGGCAGCGAAATTGCCGCCCAGATTCAGGAACATTGTTTCGATTACATGGACGCGCCAGTCAAGCGCGTCACAGCAATGGATGTTCCCCTGCCATACGCCAAAGAGATCGAGTTGATGGCCCTGCCCGATGTGCGCAAGGTCATCGACGCGGTGAAGGAGATTGTGTAAATGGCGCAGGATATTACCGCCTCAATGGATGGCATACTCATCGACTGGCTCAAACAGGTGGGCGATGCGGTCAAGGCCGGTGAGGTTGTCGCCGAGATGGATGCAGACAAGGCGACAGTCGAGATCGAAGCGCCGGCAGATGGCGTGCTGATCGCCCAGGCCGCCCAGTCCGGCGACAGCATCAGCGAAGGCGCAGTCATCGGGCAGATTGGCGCAGCCGACGAAGCCCCGGCAGACGCCGGCAAGGCCAACGGCAAAGCCGCTGAGGCTGCAAAACCTGCCGCGCCTCAGGCGGAAGCCGAGCCACAAGCTGAACCAGAAGCTGAAGAAGAAGCAGTCGAAGAGACAGCGCCAAGCAACGGCGCTCAGCAGGCGACCACTACCACTACCGAAGATGGCCGCATCAAAGCGTCGCCGCTGGCACGCCGGATGGCTGAAGAGCGTGGCATCGATCTGGCACAGGTAACGGGTTCCGGGCCGGGCGGGCGCATCGTCAAGGCTGATATCGAAAGCTTCAAACCCGGTGCAGCGCCGGCAAAAGCAGCCCCGCCCAGCGTGCCGCTGCCAATGCCAAGCCGCACGCCTCCACCCGCCAGCGACGATGTCGTCCACGAGGAAATTTCCAATTTGCGCCGGCGGATCGCAGCCACAACTATCGAAAGCCAGCAGACCATCCCGCATTTTTACATTACTACCGAAGTGGATGCCGCGCCCATGCTGGCGCTGCGCAAACAGCTCAACGACAGCCTGCCGGAAGGCGGCACGAAGATCACCGTGAATGACATGGTTGTCAAGGCGACGGCGCTGACGCTGCGCCAGTTCCCCAACCTGAATTCGCACTACTATGGGGACACCGTGGTGCGCTATAAACGGATCAATGTGGGCATTGCGGTGGCGCTGCCACAGGGCGGGGTCATGTACGTTGTGGCGCAGGATGCGGATAAAATCGCGCTGGGCACACTGGCCGAACAAAACAAGGCGATGGCACTGCGCGCCCGCGAAGGCAAAATCAAGCCGGTGGATATTCAGGGCGCGACCTTCTCCACCAGCAATCTGGGAGCCTACGATGTCGAGCATTTCGCAGCGGTCATCAACCCGCCTGAAGCCGGCGTGCTGGCCTTCGGCACAGCCAAACAGGTTCCCATCGTCAAACCGGATGGCACACTTGGCGTCGGCCACCGGATGCGGGTAACGATCAGTGTCGATCATCGCATCAGTGACGGCGCGGAAGGCGCCGCGTTCCTCCAGACCTTCAAGGAACTGCTCGAAAATCCCCTGCGCCTGCTGATCTGAAGGCGCGTACGTACCTCACCCCTGCCTCGCGGTGTTCGACTCCCCCTCCGCAAGCTGGAGGGGGAAAGGCAGCCATCCTACCGGGATTTTCTGCGGTCATTAGGCTGGCAGGGGCTGAGGTGTTTGCAACCGGGCGCTTTGCACTCGCATCCCTTATTCAACCGCATTCAATCGCCTGCACGCCGGGGAGATAGTGCTCATAGACAAAGCAAGGCAGCGATGAACGCCCCAGCCAGTAATCGAGCAGCGGCCTGAGGTGCGGCCATTCTTCGCGGCTGCCCAGTGGCGCGATGGCGACGCTGCGGATTCCGTCGCGCTGATAATCGCGGGCCAGAGTCAGGGCAATCGCTTCGACGTAGCGCAGGCGTGTGGCCCCAACCGGTGCAGCCCGCACGACCATAAAACCGAGCATTGGCTGGCTTTCGCGCCAGACCCACATCTCCCCGGCCTTGATGCGCCCGCTGTGGCAGCGTTTACGATAGGACGCGAAGGCCGCCGGGTAGCGTGTGAAAAGCTGCGTTTCCAGCGCGCCCAATTCGCTGCGCCCGCGCGCATTATGCCCGAACGCCAGCAACTGCGCGCCGGTGAGCCAAGGATCGCCGGAGAGATAGGTGATCGGCATAATCTGTCCCTGTACGCAAAAAGGCGGGTTTGTGCCCCGCCCCTGTACTTCATTCTATACCGAAACGTCTGCTGTGCGGTTGACCGCGCTGCCTAATTGAGTGAAACGCGGATGCCCGGCCCCATAGTCGAGGCGACGACAATACGCCGCACGTAAACCCCCTTCACGGCGGCAGGTTTGCTGCGGTTTACGGCGTCGATCACCGCTCGCGTGTTCTCCAGCAGCCTGTCAGCATCAAAGCTGGCTTTGCCCACCGGGACATGCAGGTTGCCAGTTTTGTCGTTGCGGAACTCCACACGCCCGGCCTTGCGTTCTTCGATGGCGGTTGCCAGTTCGTCCGGCTGAACGACCGTCCCGGCTTTGGGATTCGGCATCAGACCGCGCGGGCCGAGGATACGCGCCACCCGCCCGACCTTCGACATCATGCTGGGCACAGCCAGCGCCGCATCAAATTCCAGCCAGTTTTCCTGCTGAATCTTCTGGATTATCGCGTCGTCAGCGACGACATCTGCCCCGGCAGCCTCAGCCACACGGGCATCTTCGCCTTCGGCAAACACCAGCACGCGCACCGTCTTGCCCAGGCCATGCGGCAGCAAAACCGTGCTGCGCACCTGCTGGTCGCTGTGGCGCGGGTCGATGCCGAGGCGTATGTGCAGTTCAATCGTCTCGTCAAATTTCGCGTTGGCCGTCTGTTTCACCAGATTGATGGCTTCCGGCAGGGCGTAGGACGCCTCCGGGTCGAACAGCTTGACCGCTTCCTGATAGCGTTTTCCACGTTTTGGCATGATCTAATCTCCTGTGGTGCTGGCGGGCAGCGCCCTCCCACATATAAACCTAATCAACAATCGTGACGCCCATCTGCCGGGCCGTACCTTCGATCTGGCGCATGATGGCCTCGACATCGGTAGTGTTCATGTCCGGCAGTTTAATTTCAGCAATCTCGCGCACCTGCTTGCGGGTCAGTTGGCCTACTTTTTCCGCATTCGCCCTTGGCGAGCCTTTTTCGATCCCCGCCGCCTTCTTAATCAGAAACGGAGTCGGCGGACTCTTGAGCGTGAAGCGGAAGGAACCATCGCTGAAGACGGTGATTTCCGCCGGCACGATGTCACCCATCCGGTTGGTGGTTCGGGCGTTGTATTCCTTGCAGAAGGCCATCAGGTTGATGCCGTGCTGCGCCAGGGCGGGGCCAATGGGCGGCGCGGGGTTGGCTTTGCCGGCCGGAATCTGCAACGTGACGATAGCTTTGATCTTTTTTGCCATTGCCTTCTATCCTTCGTCAGGTTTTCTCGACTTCCAGGAAATCCAGTTCCACCGGCGTATCGCGCCCGAAGAAGTTCACCATCACCCGCACCTTGTTTTTCTCCGGGTCGATAGCGGACACCGTGCCGATGAAGTCGTTGAACGGCCCATCGACAATACGGACTTTCTCGCCGATACTGAAATTGACTTTCACCGTCGGCTCCTCCTGCTCCATGCGGTCCATGATCTTCTTGACCTCTTCAGGCCGCAGGGGAGTCGGTTCGTTGCCCATACCCACAAAGCCGGTGACTCCCGGCGTATTGCGCACCACATACCACGAGTCTTCGTCCATCTTCATTTCGACCAGCAGATAGCCGGGAAAAACTCGGCGTTCAACGGTGCGGCGCTTGCCATCCTTGATTTCTATTTCTGCTTCGGTAGGGACAATCACATCGAAGATTTTGTCGCGCATCCCCATCGTTTCGATTCGCTGCTCGATGGAGTAGCGCACCTTGTTTTCATAACCCGAATAGCAGTGGATCACATACCACTGCCGGTCGCTCGTTTGATCGGTTTCATCCGCATCCAGCACAATATTGATGTCGTCATCGTCGTCGTCGTCGGACTGCGCTTCGGCATCCAGATAAACCGGTTCGGGATCATACGCCTCATTCAGAAAATCGTCATCGCTCACAACAGAAACTCCTTAACCCTAATAGGAAGGCCCACCGCCCCGGTTCGAGCGCCGGTACAGCACAAACCCGATCACCACCACCCCGACAAAGAAACCCAGAAAGAGCATAGGCTGGTCGAGACCGATACGGAACAGTTCGCTGTAGCCCAGTGCGATCAAGCCCAGAATAATTGACGAAATCAGCGTCGTCACCAGGACGATGCTGCTCAGGCGGATCGTTTCTTCGCGGGTCGGCCACGTAACCTTACCCAGTTCCGACTGCACGCCCTCGAAGTACTCGCGCACACTGCGGACAGATCGGGTGATGAAATTGCCCCCACCCTCCGCCTCACTGGTGGCGCGACGGCCCGGTGTGGCGCGCCCCTTCCGAACAGCGACGCTGTGGCCCCCATCCGCTTCCTCATCACTGACCTGTGACGCCGAACCGCCGAACAGCCGCCACCCGCGCCGGGGCTTTTCGTCAGCAGCCTTTTGGGTAGACATAGACTAGACACTCCTTGGTTCTCACACCGGGCTGGTTATGCAAAACACCGTCACAGGGGACGGTGTCTCGGCAGAATAACAGGGGAGGCAGGAATCGAACCCGCAACCTACGGTTTTGGAGACCGCCACTCTGCCAATTGAGCTACTCCCCTATGTGCGCACCTACTTCGTCTCGCGGTAAATCACGTGCCGTCGGACGAGCGGGTCGTACTTACGCAGTTCCAGCCGCCCGGTGTTGGTACGGCGGTTCTTGGTAGTGATGTACATGTGCCCGCTTTCGGTGCTTTTCAGCTTGACGACAATCCGGTTCCCTTTTTTCGCCATCGCCGTATCCCTTTTCTCAGATTGTGTCCAGAGCCTTTGATGGGATTTGAACCCATGACCCCACCCTTACCAAGGGTGTGCTCTACCCCTGAGCTACAAAGGCATCCTTGTTCATGTCTGGCTTACGCCATGTGGGCCGGGCTGGATTCGAACCAGCGTAGGCTCTCGCCAATGAATTTACAGTCCATCCCCTTTAGCCACTCGGGCACCGACCCAGACTGTATAGCTGCTCACAAGCCGCCGAAGGGACTTGAACCCTTAACATCAATATTACAAGTATTGCGCTCTGCCAATTGAGCTACGGCGGCGTAAGAACTACCACATTATAGCACGTTCAGTTGGCAGGGTTCAAGGCACTTTTTTGCCCTGTGCGAGCCTGCCGCATTCTAGTCAAAGATGGCGCTGCTGTCAATGCCGTGCTGATCGAGCCGGGAAAATCAACTGATGGGAAACTGGCTGGCGATCATCGCCATGATCGTGCTGAGGAACAGCATCTGCACCACAAAGCTGATAACCGCCACGATGATGCTGCCGAACACGTACGACAGACAGCCCTTGCCCGCGCCAAAATCATAGGCTTCACCGATGCGCCCAATCGTATTGATGAAGAGATACAGGCTGTACAGGCTGATAATCCCCGCGCCGACAACCGGAATTATGCCCCCGCCCATAGCGAACATCAGCACGATCAGCACAAAGGTAATGATATAAAGCACCGGCAGGCGCGAATTATAGAACGACACCACTTTGTAGATCAGATGCGGCAGTGTAGCCTGCCCGCCGAAGAAAAAGCGCGCCGCCACGTGCGTGCAAACCAGATTAATCAGCAGCGAGATGACGCTGAGAATCCCCGCCGCCAGCCCCATCGTCACGCTGAAGGGAATGGTCAGTATCGGGGCATACTGCGCGGCGACCTCGCGAAAGGCGGGATCAATTTCCGGCAGCGTGTCGATTTCGCCGGCCCGGTAGGCCTGTTCGGCAGCAGCCAGATCATTCAGGTAATTGGTCGCGCTCTGTCCGGCCAGCGCCAGGCCAAGCGCGGTAAAGACAATGATGATGATCGTAAAAATTGCCAGATCCATCATCACTGAACCCCAACTGGAGCGGTTGACGTTTTCCAGATGCTCCTGTTTGCGCCTTTCCCGCTTGAGCTGCTGCTCCGCCGCCGTCATCGCTTTGAGCTGATCGGGGCTGCGCACCATATTCAGAGCTTCCTCGCCGGTTGTGGCAGTCACCTCTTCCAGCACACTCTTGAAGAAAGGATCGCCTTCCAGATTGGGGTTGACGCTGTAAGCCTTCGCCAGTTGCTTGAGCGCCCGGTCTCGCTCGCCGTTGATCTGGTAGCTGATAGCCGCATCGAGGTAACCCTTGGCGCGCGCCTCCTCTTTGGGCGATACCTCGCGTTTTCTCCCGCCAGTGCGCGGCGCGGCGGTCCGGCTGTCGTCCTTTATATAGGCGATAGCTTTTTTCGCAACTGCCCGCACCTGCTCATCCGGGTCATTTTGGGCCATGTCCGCCAGTTTTTTAAGAGATGCGACCTCTTTGACGCGGGCCGCCTGCTTGATTCCGTCGAACCGCTGTTTCGGATCCGAACTTTCGAGGAGTTGGGCAATTTGTGCATTCACGGCTGTTCACTCATGCTGCTGATGAAGCAATACAGTTTTATTGTACGCCAGTTTCAGGTCACGTATGGCTGAAGTTTTTCCCAAACAAATGGCGCATTATCCCAACTAACCTGTTCATAACCTGTCGAAAACTTATCCCAATACTGTCGAAAACTGTTCAAAACATTACCCAAATCTGTGCATAACCCGGGTTTTGAACGGGTTTGGTTTCGGTTAGTGTCGATAGCTGTCGATAACCCCGGCCAGTTATAGACAGGACCCTGTGCATAAGTCTTATCCCACTTATCCCATACGCATAACCCAATCTGGGTTATCTTGGGGAAAGTCTGCGTTATAACGTGAGGGGTTTGGGAAAAGAATCCCAGATAACAGGATGCATTACAGGGTTTTCGACAGTATCGACAGGCCCTACTAATACAACTACCTTATTTTATAGATCCTGGAATCGGATCAAATTTTTTATGCGCCGGGAGGCGTTCTCGTGCTACACTGCAAAAAAATACGCGGGTGGTGACGTGGATTACGTCCAACAACTGGAACGCAAAACAGCCATACTGACTCACCTGGCAGAGATCAGTGTTGCTTTAAATTCAACCCTCCAACTGCAAACACTGCTGGCCTTTCTGATGGATTCGGCGGCTGAAATCGCCAACGCTGAGGCTGCTTCCGTGCTGCTGTGGGAGCCGAACCGGCGGGAGCTTTACATCGCGGCGACGACATCAAGCACGGCCAATCTTGATCTTATCGGGCAGACGGTTCCGCTGGAAAACAGCATTGCCGGGGCGATCATGCGGCTTCAGGAAATCATCCAGGTCGATGATGTCCATACTGATTCGCGCCATTACAGCAAATTTGATGCGACCAGAGGCTTCGAGACACGTTCGATTCTCGGTGTGCCGCTTACCGCCAAAGACCAGCCTATCGGCGTGCTGGAAGTCCTGAACAAGCGGCAGCTACCCTGGACCGATGATGATCGCAACTATCTGTCGATTTTGGCGGCGCAGGCAGCCGTGGCTATCAATTCTGCCCAGCTTGTTGACAAGCTCAAAAAGGCCAATCAGGAATTGAGCGAGCTGGACAAACTCAAGAGCGACTTTATCGCGGTGGCTTCGCACGAACTGCGCACCCCGCTGGCGGTAATTCTGGGATACGCCAGCTTTCTGAAAGAAACGTCTGATGGTACTGTCAGCCAGCAGGCTGCCAAAGTGATGAACAGTGCCCTGCAACTGCGCCGCATTATCGAGGATATGACCAATCTGCGCTTTCTCAGGGAGGGCGCGGTAGAAATCAACCGCGAACCGGTTGCGCTGAACTGGCTGATTGATAACGCAGCCGGCGATGCTCGCTCTTTGTGCGAAACGAGAGGACATCATCTGCAAGTGGAACCCGTGCCAGATGAGGTGCTGATCTGTGTTGACGCTGCTCGGGTCACGATGGCGCTGACCAATGTGCTCAACAACGCGGTCATCTTTACGCCGCCCGGTGGCCGCATCGTGATCCGGTCAGAAACGAGAGACAGCGACGAAGCGTGGGTGACCGTCACCGACAGCGGAACCGGCATATCCGCCGACGATATGGAGCGAATCTTCGAGCCGTTCTATCAGGTGCAGGATCACATGACGCGCAAACACGGCGGCATCGGCATTGGCCTGAGCATTGCGCGGGCGCTGGTCGAGGCCAATGGGGGGCGCATGTGGGCCAGCAGTGCCGGGCTGGGTCAGGGGGCTTCCTTCACGCTGGCGCTGCCACTGGCGAAACCTGCCGAAACAGGTTAAATATTAGCAAAAGCCTGTAGTAAGGAGCGAAGCAATCATGAGTGTTCGATTTACCTGGCTGGGTCATTCTGCCTTTGCCTTTGAATTTGACGGACACAAAGCCCTGCTTGATCCATTTCTGACCGGCAATCCGCTGGCAGCAGCCAACGCTGACTCAGTCGAGGCTGAGATCATCTTCCTCACCCACGCACACGGCGATCACATATCAGATGCAATCGCTATCGCCAAACGTACCGGCGCCAAGATCGTATCGAACTATGAAATTGCGACCTGGGCCGAAAATCAGGGGGTCGAGGCTCACTCAATGAATACCGGCGGTGGTTACGACTTCGGGTTTGTTCATGCCAAGCAGACCATCGCTTTTCACAGTTCGTCGTTCCCGGATGGCCGTTATGGGGGCGATCCGAACGGCTTTATCTTCACGACAAAAAGCGGCCAGCGTGTGTATTTCGCCGGCGATACGGCTCTGTTTTCCGACATGAAGCTGATCGGTGAGGAGGGCATCGACATCGCCTTCCTGCCTGTTGGCGACAACTACACCATGGGGCCGGAAGACTCGCTGAAGGCGATCAGGCTGATTCAGCCAAAGCTGGTTGTGCCCATGCACTACAACACCTTCCCGCTGATAATGATCGACGTAGCCGGGTGGGCCAACCGCGTCAGCAGCGAGACCGATGCTCAGCCTATCGTGCTTGATCCGGGCGGTTCGTACAGCCTCTAGTTGTCGCCAGCCTTTCAGCTAGCGATCAAACGGCGTATCGGTCCAGTTTACGGCCATGATGTCCGGTTTGGGGCGGCCACCGGGGGTATCCCAGGGCATGACATCACCAATACGCCAGTCAATGGCCTGCGCATAGGCGCGACCGATGGCTTCCATCAGCGCGATTTCCGCCGGCTCAGTTGAATCCAGGCCCAGCCTGGCGGGGTTCACGCCCTCAACCGGGACTCCGAGCACATCGCGCACATTTTCCAGCGTGAGCAGCGGGTTATACCGCCGAAAATCGGTTCGGTCGAGGTACAGCGAACGGGTGACAAGGGCCTGCTGGAGGGTTGAGTCTTCAAGACTTTCCCCGATGATATACTGCACCCAGTCGATAATATTATAGCGGCTGGCCGTGCCACTGGCGAGGTGATTCGGGCTGTAGCCGGTTCCAAACGACAGATGGATCACCCTGCCATCGATAAAGCCGGCGTCCGAGCCAATATACTCCATCGCCTCGACAGCGGTGGCGAGGCAGGGGTTCGTGTACGCGCCGACACCGCCATCCACCAGATCGCCCAGCACAGGCTGAAAATAGATGGGGGCCGCGCCGCTGGCAGCCACCGCCGCCGTGACCGGCCAATCCGCAAAGGCCGGCGCGCCCGGTCCGGCGCTGACAATGAAGTAGGTGTTGCTGGTGCGCAGGTCTTTGGCCGTCATCAGCACGATAGGTTGTTGCAGATCGCGGATGCGCTTGCCAGCCGCCAGCGGAGCCAGCGCCTCGGTAAAACGGTGAAGGTCGTAGATGTGGCGGAAGCCGGTAAAGGCGTAGCGCAGCCACATCAGCGGCCCGCGCGAACCGAAGGCCCCCGGCAGCCTGTCTTTATAGATCACGTCGAGGATTTCCCGCGCCGTCATCCGCAGGCTGAGCGCCGCCGCGATGATCGCGCCGGTGCTGGTCCCGCCCACCAGATCGACCAGCTCGTAAGCCGGTTTGCCCAGTTGTGCCTCCAGTTCCGCCAGCATGGCGACAACAATCGTGCCGCGCATCCCGCCGCCATCCACCGACAGCAGCACTTTTTTGTGCCCGCCGGGGTTGAAATCGTACCTGCTGATGTCATCTGGATTCATTGTGCCCCCCCAGCACCTTTTCGTACACCGCCAGCGTTTCCTGTGCGGTTTTGCGCCAGCTAAAATGGGTGGCGCGGGCCAGCCCGGCGTTAATCATCGTCTGACGCAGCGGTTCCTGATTCAGCAGCGCCAGGATGGCCCCGGCCATCGCTCGCGGGTTCCCCGGCTCGACCAGGAACGCGCCATCCCCCACAATTTCGGGAAAACAGGACACTTCGTTGGCGACCACCGGCGTGCCGCTTGCCATCGCTTCCAGCAGGGGCAGGCCAAAGCCTTCGTAGCGGCTGGGGAACACGAATATCTTTGCCAGCCGGTACAGGGATGGCTTATCGGCTTCATCGACGTAACCGATCCAGCGGATGTGTTCCGCGATTCCCAGTTGATCGGCATAGCGGCGCATGTCCGGGAACAGCGGCGTGCCCCAATTCGGGTCGCGCCCGGCCACCACCAGCGGGAAGCTGTCGCCTTCGGCCTGCACAACGTAGGTATAAGCCAGCAGCAGTTGGTTGAACTGCTTGCGCAGATCAAAGCCGCCGATCCCCAGCACGAAGCTATCCGGCAGGTTAAATTTCTCGCGCACAGCTGCGTCGCAATCGGCCCCCACGCGTGGATGCAACGCC
>Ga0079224_100009831_pt1 | contig 13094 bp, 6 predicted proteins | sample Stecom2015_FD_80414 | JGI IMG/M metagenome (GOLD analysis project Ga0079224, IMG submission 80414) | Agricultural soil microbial communities from Utah to study Nitrogen management - Steer compost 2015 | ecosystem: Environmental > Terrestrial > Soil > Agricultural land | place: USA: Utah... | reverse complement strand
GTGGAGACATTGTCAAAATGACGACATCAGGGCTTATAATGAACTTTTTCGTCGGTATGATCCAAAGCTTCGTTGGCTTGCTGCCCGGTATCTCAAAGACTTCATGCAGGCAGAAGAAGCTGTCATGGATATGATGTATAGCATCTGGATAAAGCGCAAACAGATTGGTGCCATCGAAAATGTAAGTAACTACATGTTTCGTGCTATGCGAAACCTTCTTATAACACGTCTCCGGAAAAAACTCCCTCAACTTGTTGATCTGGAAGAATTGAATCCGCAGGATTACCTGGAGAGATCTGCTGATTTTCGCTTGAGGGAGCGAGAAGCAGAACAGCTCTATCAAGAGGCGTTAGATTCGCTCAGCCCACAACGGCAAAAAGCGTTTAGATTAAGTCGGGAGGAGAATCTCAGCTACCGTGAAATTGCCCTTGAGCTGGGTCTTTCTGTCAACACCGTGGAAAGGCATATTACCTCCGCTTTAAAGTGTTTGCGTACGGTATTAAAAGAGAAAGTATGTACGACAATCGTGGTTGCCCTGCTTTTCTCCCTTTTATAAATCCTCTTAATACATTTTCCTAGAATTTCCTGTTAAATAAAAGATGATGCTTATGGTGTATCCTGCCTGTGTACCGCCTTTTAGGAAGCGGAACACAATATAACCTATTTACTTTTTCCAACTGAAAATCAGCAGTTACAAATAATATCAAATTTTTTATTCAAATACATTGACGGTACAGAACACAAAAGGTCGTCTTTATAAATAGAAGAGCATATATGAACGAAAAGGACAAAACTTTGTTACGGAAGTTTCTTGAAGGGCGTTGCAACGATGCGGAGCTATTGCAGGTAGCCCGTATTCTCAGGGATCAGGAAGCAAACGACATCCTGGACCAACTGATGGAAGAAGAAGCTATCGACGAATGGACGGCTCCTTTGGAAAAGGATGACGTAGAATATACGAATGAACGAATCGCCGAGCTAAATAATCGCATACGGCAAGTGGAGCCTATTAAAACGGATGAAAAGATCAAAATCCATCGTGTGATAAAAATTAATTGGCTGCCCTACGTTGCGGTGTTTATAGGTATGCTTTTATTGACTTCGTTGGCTTACTTCCAGATTATAAAAAATAGGGACAGCGGCAATCCTATCTATGTAGAAAAGAGCAATCCGAAAGGTCTCCCCGTACCTTATATATTGCCTGATGGTTCGGAAGTGTTTTTGGGTGCCGGTAGTAAATTAGTCTATCCCGAAGCGTTTGAAGAAGACAGCAGGGATATTACACTGCATGGTGAGGCGTTCTTTACGGTGACCCATATGCCGGAGAAACCTTTTATTGTACGAACAGGCGGGGTATCCACACAGGTGCTGGGTACGTCATTCAAAGTAACGGCATTCGAGGATCAGCCTATAGAGGTAGCGGTTGCCACCGGAAAAGTAGCAGTAACCCAAGAAACCGAAGGGCAGACAGAAAAATTGGCGTTGCTTACACCCGGTCTAAAAGTCAAACAAAATCTCCAAACGGGAAAATATGAGATCGTAACCGTAAATATAGGTGACCTGAAAAATTGGAAAAGTGGCGAATTGGTGTTTGACAGTTCATTGGAACTCGCCGTGCAGGAATTGCAGCGTATATACGGTGCCGACATTCACATCGCGGATCCCGATATCAGGCAACACCGGATGATTGGTACTTTTTCCGCTACCGATTCCCTTGACGAGGTGCTGGACCTGATGTCTCTGGTTGGAAAGTTCCGCTACGAGAAGAAAAACAAAAATAACTATATCCTATATAACAATCAATAAAAGAACATGCAGATCATGGAAACTTAACTTAAACCACTTAACGTAAAAAGCGTCCCCGCTTGTAACAGAAACGCTTTTAATGAAAACAAAAAGCCGAAAAGAATTGCAGCTCCGACCGGCTTAATGTGCGAAATCCCCGACGATTCCTGAAGTCGTTTCAGGATCGGGAATTAAAAATTATTACAGATTTAATGAACCCGTAAATAATTACAATTATATGCAAAAAGTAGTACATCTACTTCGTTTATTACGATTTATTGATGACAGCAAACATCGCCGAAACTATATAGCTCTTTTGCTGCTCACTATAGTTTCGCTTTCGGCCACTGGCCAGGACCTTTCCATCACGAAGATCAATCTCCAGCTAAAGGAAGCACCAATTGTGAACGCACTGCAGGAAATACAGCAGCTCAGTGACTTTAAATTCTTTATGGGACCTGATATAGACAAATACAATCAGGTAAGAATCACCATCTCAAAACAGGATATATCGGTTAGGGATGCTATCCTGGAAGTGTTGAAAAACACCAATCTCCGTTATACACAGAAACAGACCAATATACTGATTGACGAAAAACCAGCTGCACAGAGCCCAGTCTTCGTAAAAGACCAAACCGGCGGAGGCGCTGTAGCGCAGGAACGTACCATCACTGGCCGCATTAGCGATGCGGAAGAAGCCGGAATAATCGGTGTCACTATCAAGGTTATAGGGACGAGCATTGGTACGGTATCGGATTTAAAAGGAAACTTCTCTCTTACCATTCCAAACGACGAGGTGGTACTTGAAATCAAATCAGTGGGCTGGGTTACACAGGAAATACCCGTTAAGGGCTTAAAAGAAGTCCGTGTGACGATGGAAGAAACGGCGGAAGCTGTGGAAGAAGTCGTTATCACTGCTTTTGGTGCTGCGCAAAAAAAAGAAAGTCTCGTGGGCGCTGTTACCACGATCAACCCTTCAGAGCTACGAGTCCCATCAAGCAACTTGACGGGAGCTTTTGCCGGGAGACTGGCCGGTGTAATAGCCTATCAACGATCGGGTGAGCCCGGTTTGGACAACGCGGATTTTTTCATCCGGGGGATCACGACATTCAGTAGTGGTGGTAAACGAGATCCTTTGATCTTGATCGATGGAATCGAAATGAATACAAATGACCTGGCACGTTTGAACGTGGATGATATAGCCTCCTTTTCGGTATTGAAAGATGCCAGTGCGGCAGCTCTTTATGGTGCCCGCGGTGCCAATGGTGTTATCTTGGTGACCACCAAAGTAGGGAGGGTTGACAAGTTGTCGATCAACGTACGCGCCGAACAATCCACCTCTTATAACACAAAATTGGTTGATTTAGCAGATCCGATTACATACATGCGCCTTCATAACGAGGCGGTGAGAACCAGAAATCCGGAAATAGAGCTTCCTCACCGCTCTTCCACTATTTATGAAACCGAGCGTGGTTCGGATCCCCTGCGGTATCCGTCCGTAGATTGGTATGATTACTTGCTAAAAGACCATGCGACCAATCGCCGTGTCAACCTGAACCTCACCGGTGGCGGACAAGCGGTACAGTATTATTTGGCAGCAGGTTATCAGAATGATAAAGGGATCCTCAAAGAAAGTACGGAAAACTTACTGGACAATAATATCAATATCGACCGCCTGCAGGTCCGCTCCAACGTGACCATCACGTTTGCACCAACGACAACAGGTGTTGTGCGGGCATACGGGTCGTTTGATGACCGGACAGGTCCGAGAGCAGGTGGAGCCGAGGTATTTAACCAAGCTCGGAATGCCACCCCTGTGAAATTCCTTCCTTATTATCCAGCGGACGCCACGCGCGGAGAAGTCAACCATATCCTGTTTGGCATGGGACCGGAACTGGGGCAATACGTGAACCCGCTGGCACGGGTAATCAGTTCAAATAAAGAGTCGAAGGAATCCACCATGCTGGTACAGCTGGAGATGGATCACAAATTTACGGGAACGTTAGAGGGGCTTTCCGCTCGCGGAACCTTTAATGTAATGCGTAAGGGCTATTACCAGTTGGAGCGCAGTTATTCGCCTTTCTATTACACGCCTGTTTCGACTGTTGATGGCTCCTATAGTTTATTGGCTTTGAATCCCGACGAAGGGACTGAATACCTGACCTACGGCAACGACATTCGTCAGGTGAATGCCTCGAACTATGGTGAAGTACGCCTGAGTTATAACAAGTTGCTAAATGGCGTGCATGATATCAGTGGGATGCTCGTAGGTACCATACGCAACGAATCGGGCTCACTGAACTATGAAGATCTGTATAATGGTCCTTCAGACTTGATACAGGCTTCTTTGCCCATGCGCAATATATCAACGGCAGGGCGTGTGGCTTACGGTTACGATTCCCGTTATTTTGCAGAGTTCAATTTCGGGTATAACGGTACCGAACGCTTTGCCAAAAGAAATCGTTGGGGGTTCTTCCCGACCATCGGGGCGGGATGGGTCATCAGCAATGAACCTTTTATGTCAAATGTGAACGATAATATCTTATCGAACTTAAAGCTAAGGGGTACTTATGGTAAAGTGGGGAACGATGCAATAGGGTCGGTAAACGATCGTTTCTTTTACCTGTCCCAGATTGATATGAATGGGCCGGGATACTGGTTTGGCTTACCAGGCGTTGGTAATGACAATTACTTTCGCAACGGGATACGTATCGATCGGTATGCAAATGATCTGATTACTTGGGAAATTGCGACCAAGGCGAATGTCGGCTTTGAGATCGGTATGTTTAACAATGATTTGACACTTATCTCGGACGTTTTCTGGGAAACGCGTGAAAATATATTGCAAGACCGTGCGGACATCCCGACGACGATCGGTTTGCGAACAATCCCTCAAGCCAATCTCGGCATTGCATCAGGACAAGGATTTGAGACCGAATTAAAATACCAGAAATCCTATGCCAACGGTTTCTGGATGCTTATAAATGGTAATTTCACCTATGCGACTGCCAAGTATAAGGCGTTTGAAGAAGCCAATTACAGCGATGCCCCTTGGCGCTCACGCATCGGGACAAAGTTAGGCCAGCCTATGGGCTATATCGCCGAGCGCCTGTTCATCGATGAACCGGAGGTGAATAACGCTCCCCGTCAGGAGATAGGGGGCACCTATATGGCAGGGGATATAAAGTACAAGGACATCAATGACGATGGCGTAATCAATTCTGACGATATGGTGCCGATTGGATATCCTACCACACCGGAGATTATATACGGCAGCGGTTTCACTGTGGGTTACAAGTCATTTGACCTCAATATGTTTTTCCAGGGATCAGCCCGTTCGTCATTCTTTATCTCTCCGGGAGCGATTACCCCATTTATTAACCAGGGACAGCGTGGTCTGTTACAATACATTGCAGACGATCATTGGTCTGAAAACAATCGCGATATATACGCATTCTGGCCACGCTTGTCAGACCATTCGATAGCCAATAATAATGTGGCGAGCACCTATTGGCTTCAAAATGGTGCTTTCTTCCGGTTGAAGCAAGTAGAGGTTGGCTACAGTTTGCCAGAAAGAATAACGAATAGTTTATCGGTGAAATCCCTGCGGGTCTATGCCAGTGGAACCAACTTGTTCCATTGGTCTAGCTTCAAAATGTGGGATCCAGAGATGGCCGGGAACGGTTTGGGATATCCGGTTCAGCGGGTATTCAACGGAGGAGTAAGTATCGGCTTTTAAATGGACAGTAAAATGCTTTTATCAATGGAAGCTCGTGTAAATAAAAAAAACAAAAAGATGAAGAGTTTTATAAGGATAATAATGTTGGCCACCCTAATGGGGGTGATGAGCTGTGATTACCTTGATGTGGTGCCCAATGATACGGCGACGTTAGAACATACATTCTCGAATCGTTCGGTGATGGACAAATTCATGCGGACAGTATATTCCTATCTGCCGGATCCGACTAATCCACATTATTATCCCGCTTATTTTACCAGCAGGGATGAGTTTGACTGGAGGACAGACGTGCGTGTAGGGAATTTGCCGGCAGGTCAGATTTCTCAGGGAAATCAAAATTCAAATTCGCCCTATCTCGACTATTGGTCGGGCCGTAATGGCGGTAAGCCCATGTACGAGGCAATTCGTACCTGTAATATTTTCTTGGAAAATGCACATATCCCTAAGGATATTGACGAAACAGAAAGGCAAAAATGGATCGCAGAGGTGAAATTTCTGAAAGCTTACTACCACTTTTTCTTAATGCAATTATACGGACCTATTGTCGTCGTTCGGGAGAACCTCCCGCTTTCAGCGTCTCCTGATGAGGTAATGACATACCGTGAACCTATCGACGATGTCGTTGCCTATATCGTTGAATTACTGGACGAAGCGATTCCCGATTTGCCTCCGGTGATCCAGGATCCAAATACCGAGCAGGGAAGAATTTCACAAGTAATTGCTTTAGGGATCAAAGCCAAAGTATTAGCTTGGGCAGCGAGCCCCCTATTTAACGGGAACCCAGATTATGCCGGTTGGGTTGACAACCGTGGTGTACAGCTAATACCAGCAACGTACGACCCCACGAAGTGGGCTATCGCTGCAGAAGCGATTAAGGAAGCCATTGACGTGGCTCATGCCAACGGTTTTCAACTATATGAATTCAACAAGTTCTCTACGCCACAGACGTTTGCCATGAACGACACCCTTGTCACGATGATGACCGTTCGCAAGGCGGTTACAGAAGATATTGAACGAAATACGGGCGTGATATGGGCTACGCAGGAGCAATTTGCCAATGGAAAGGGTGGCGTGCCGTCGGCTCTCCCTCAGTTAGGCAATATGGTACGAAGCCTGTTTCCAAATCTATATGTCACGGATCAACCGCTCTATTTCAACTACATGTCGGCATCTTGGCATATGGGCGAATTGTTTTACACCGATAATGGCGTACCGATGGAAGAGGACAAATACTTCGACTATGACAATCGATACAGACCACGCCGTGCCACACCGGGAGATCACCATGAATCGTACATTGCAACAAACCAAGTTACTGCAGGGATGCATTTCCACCGAGAGCCTCGTTTCTATGCCAATCTGGTGATCGATCGTGGTTTTTTTGAACTGGCTTCCACCACAGAGGACGGAGGAAGATCCTTTAGCCCTTTTGTGCAGAGTAGAGGTAATGAAATCGTAGGAACACAGGGACAGGCTTCCTATACCCCCAAAAAAATCCTTGCCTTTGAGTCATCAGGGAGCCAAGGGGTTACCGGCAGGGGCTATACGCAGCATAATTACCATTTCCCTTTATTACGTTTATCGGATCTATACCTCCTGTATGCCGAAGCGCTCAACGAAACCAAAGCACAACCTGATAATGAGGTGTACTACTGGGTGGACCAGATCAGGGAGAAAGCCGGTTTGAAGGGTGTGGTGGATTCTTGGCGGGAAGCAGCCTACAATCCCGATGCTCCGCGCAATAAGAATGATATGCGACGAATTATCCAGAAAGAGCGCCTGATCGAATTGGCATTTGAAGGACAGCGTTTTTGGGATGTGCGCCGTTGGAAAATTGCGGGTCAATATTGGTCCCTGTCTCCAACTCGATGGGGAGACATTGGTGCATCGAGCGATGAGGCATTTTATATTCCTACGGCCTATGCACCAAAGCGGCAGGTTACTTTCAGGGATTACCTATTCCCCATTAGTATAGATGACCTGAGGGTAAATAACAATTTGGTACAAACCTATGGCTGGTAACCAGAATACATACAGAGGAATCGATAAAAAATTAATGCGTTTTGTTATGAAAATTTATAGTTTTATAGTAATAGCCGCTTTGTTCTTGACGGCCTTTTCGGCGTGTTCAAAAATAGACGACAAACGCCCGGCAGGAGGAGATTGGGATTCTGGGGCGCTGGAGGAGTACGAAATTAAACCGATCAATGGAGGTGCCGAAATCCATTACACCATACCGAATGATCCAGACATCCTGTATATTATGGCTGAATTTGAACGAAACGGACAGATATATACAGAGAAAGCTTCTATACATACCAATTCGTTGGTTCTTGAGGGATTCCACCGTGTCGACAAGGTGAAAGCGCGCTTGTATAAGGTCAACAAACAGGAGCAGCGATCGGCACCCGTTGAGGTCGAATTTGAACCATTGGAATCGCTGATCGATATTGCGATCGGTTCTGTCGATATGATGGCCACCTTCGGCGGAGTGATCGCCTCTTGGGAAAATCCTAACACCACGGAATTGGGCGTTCGATTGATGACCGTTGGAGACAATAATGAAGTGGATCATGAGGAAATGTATTTCAGTAGCTCTAAGAACGAGCAGCGCGCTTTTCGAGGGTTTGAATCCAAAGAGACAACTTTCGCGCTTTCATTCGAAGACAAATGGGGTAATATTTCCGATACCACATGGCTGACGACGGTTCCATTCTTCGAAGTACAGATACCCAAGCCATATGCGGACTACCGCTCCAATATCCCGTATGACAATATTACCACCTTGGCCTCTCGGGGAAAGATAGACGTGCTTTGGGACAATATCGTTAATACGACATCTCACGGATGGCTTACACAATCCGGAAGTAGCGGTATTTCTATGACCATTGATATGGGGCAGGTGGCGAAACTTAGTCGTATCGTCATTCATCCATATGTACGCAACCAACCTTATGCACAGGTTAACATCTTGCAATTTGAAGCTTGGGGGACCGATGAGATCGATCATGGTAGATTGTCTGACCGTCCGTATTGGTTGGACGAGATTGGCGTCCGCGGAGGTCATATTCACGGTGTGGAAAACACCACCCAACTTCCTGCCAAAACTTTTAAAGACGATTGGCAATATTTAGGTTGGCATGCGGCACCACGCTACGATAGGATGACACCGCCCGATCTGGAGGCAGAATTGGATTTAGCGGCAAATGGGATAGAATACGAGATGCCATTTGATGCGAAACCTGTGCGCTACATCAGGTTGGTGATGCGGGAAATCGCACCCGCCGGTCCTGCTCCCATTACCGGCCCTCCTTTGCCTCTTCCCCAAAACAATTATTGGTCTATGGGGGAGATTACGTTTTATGGCGACAATACCAATAATTAGTAAAATAGAAGGAATCAAATTCCAGTTTAATGATAAATAAACAGATGAAAAATATACGAAAAGTAACTTCCAAAGCATGGGGTTTTCTGATTTTCTTTCTTTTTGCGCTGACATCCTGTGACAAAATGAATGATATCCAGCAGGAGTACGCCAACCGGGAAGAAAGGACTTATTTAGGAAAAGTAGATTCCATTGCGTCTTACCCGGGTTTTGGTCGTGCCAAATTAACCTGGTATATAGGTGCCGATCCGAAGGTGGAACGGACTATTATCTATTGGAATATGAGACAGGACTCCGTCGTGAAGGAGTTTGTTCGTAATAAAACCGGTGCACAGAAGGATTCAATCACTTTGGACAACCTGCCCGAGGGAAGTACCTTGTTTGAATTCCGCAATGTGAACAGTCAAGGAGAAAGCTCACTCTACTCCTCTGCTACGGTCACGGTCTGGGGAGTGGAGTTTGGTGCCGGCCTTCGAGCCCGTAGGGTAGAGTCTTTTGATTTAGATTATGCGCAATCGATATACAATCTGTCTCTTTCCCCTTCTTCGGCAGGAGATAGCGTATTGTTTTGCGAGATTGTTTACACCAACAACTTGGGAGAACAAAAAACGTTGGAAATTGGACGTGAAACCAACGAAGTAGCATTGACGGATTTTGCAGATGGTAGCGAGTTCCATTTTCGTACGGTATTTTTCCTGCCTGAGGGCATCGATACGGTCTACAATGATTATCAAGTGTACCGGGCGGCTACGGCAGTGTCGGACAGAGGAACGAAAATTTCACTTCAGGGAAATAGTAACCATAAATACTTTGCCCGTGACGGTACGTCGTTGTATGAATGGAACACGGCGGGTGATTTGATCACGTACGATGTCGATGCCAACGGAGAGTTGATCCAAATCGAATCCTATCCGGCAATCGCGTCCAGAAGTACGTACCGAGACTTTTTCTTCTACGATGACGACAAGTTTATTGGGGTTCTCTCCAATAATAGATTGACTATGCAGCAACTGGAGGACGGAACGTTTAATCAGGTAGGAGCGGCAACATTTGGTTCTGGCTTCACACATATCCAGTATCTCCCTACCAGAGGCTTCTTTTTTTCCAGATCATCAGCGGGTGTCATCAATACATGGGTAGCCCGCAATGATGCTACTTGGGGCAGCCCGAACGGAACAAACGTGGGGACGGGGTACAACGCTTACGGCGTAATGGCATTATACAACCATCAAGCATTTTTGGCAGTCGATGAGAACGGTTATCTGTGGAGTATACCGATTTCCGTAAGTGGAGTCCCTGGTTTTAAAAGCCGAATTGGTAGCGGCTGGGATCGGTTCGAAAATATCTTCTGTGTGGGCACAACGCTATACGGCATGGAAACAAATGGTGATTTTTATGTATTTAATGACTTCAATACAACAGACACCTTCTGGATTGTTGATTGATAACAGCAAACAGAACGTATGTTCATTAATAAGTACTTAGTAAAACAAAACAATAATAAAAAATGATCAAATCAAAGCTTATCTTATTTGTCGGATTTTTCCTTTCTACCATAGCATATGGACAGGAGATTGCCCAGGGAATAGTTTATGAAGACAGCAATCACAATGGTAAAAGGGATTCAAAAGAAAAAGGACTGGCACAAGTTGCTGTTTCCAATGGGATGGATGTTGTACTGACCGATGCATCAGGAAGATATAAAATTCCGGCGCGGGATAATTGCATCTTTTTCGTGATTAAACCCGATGGTTATCAGTTTTCGGTGGATAAAGAAAATATGCCTCAATTTTATTATATCCATAAGTCTAACGGTTCTCCTGCTCTAAAGTACGAAGGCAGCAGCCCTACGGGCAAATTACCGAAGTCCATAGATTTTGCACTGCAAAAAGACAGCCGTGATCAAAAGAATTTTAGTGCGTTGATCTTTGGCGACCCCCAGGCGTACAATAGGGATCAGATAGAATACTTTTATAAAGGTATCATAAAAGATATTCAAAATGCCGAAAAACATGCTTTTGGTCTGTCTTTAGGCGATTTGGTGGGTAACGATTTGACATTGCACACGCCATATCAAAAAGCCGTCGGCGAAATCGGTATTCCGTGGTTTAACGTAATAGGAAACCACGACCTAAATTTCGATGTCAAAGAGGATATATTGTCTGATGAAACTTTTGAAAAGAATTTTGGCCCGACAAATTTCTCGTTCAATCATGGGGATGCCCATTTCATCATATTGGACAATATATTATACCCCAATCCACGTACAGGCAAAGGCTATCTCGGAGGTTTTAGAAAAGACCAACTCGACTTTGTAGAAAACAATTTAAAATTTGTTCCAAAGAATAAACTGATCGTACTTGCTTTCCATATCCCTTTGCTACATAACAACTCCGACTCTTTCCGGGACGAAGACAGACAGCGTTTGTTTGATATATTGGCAGCATATCCTAATACGTTCTCTCTGTCTGCCCATACCCACCTCCAAAGACATAATTTTTATACGAAAGCGGACGGTTGGAAGCAAGACAAACCCCACCACGAATACAACGTAGGCACAACTTCCGGCGACTGGTATTCCGGACTAAAGAATACAGATGGCGTACCTGCAGCAACCATGCGGGATGGAACGCCAAAGGGATACGCTATACTGAACATACAGGGCAACAGCTATTCGATAGATTATAAAGTGGCCGGGGAATCTGCAGACTATCAAATAAATATCATCTATCCTGCCGCATTGCCACAGATATACGTAAGACGGCACACACTATATGCAAATTTTTTTATCGGAACAGAAAATGACGTCGTTGAGTACAGTCTGGATGGCAAAAAATGGATTAAAATGGAACATGCATTAATAGAAGATCCCAGTCAGCAATACAGCAGATTACAGTTTGTGAACGCCCAAACGCTACTGGATGGTCTCATGCCTTCTCTAGCAAAAGAATCTACCCATATCTGGAAAGCCGTTTTGCCAAGAAAACTGAAATCCGGCGAATACACAATCCAGGTAAGAGCTACAGATATGTTTGGTAAAGCACACTTGCAAACGAAGGACTTAACCATTGTACAGTAATAGATCATATTTTATTTGACAGGTCTTTATCCGGAAGTTCTCCAAAGTGATATTACGGCAATTCAAAGAGATGAAGAAAACAAAGAATTTTACCCGGCGTGCCTTTATCGGAGGCACGCTGATTACTGGTCTGGGACTGACACTGAACCTGGGAAGTTGTGGAAAATCAATAGAACAGCCTCTACCAACAGATCCGGAGCCTACGCCTCCCAACAAGGACAACGCCCTCCAGATCACAGATGTCGCTCTACCTGCCAGTATAGAAGTCAGCAAGGGAGCAGAATTTACGATCACGGGCAAAGGCTTTGCGATGGGCGATCAGATTATTTTTGACCCCCTAATAATTGGCTACGCCAGAGTGACTACCGATGTCTTACAGGTTTCGGCAGAATCTGCGGTGATCATACTGGCCGAACAGCTCATGACTTCCGGATATAGAATATCGGTAAGACGTGATGCCCGAACAGTCACCTTAGGAGAAACAGCCCTCAAGTTTGTTTTCAACGCCAATATTCCCGATAAAGATGGAATGACTATAAAAGGCACTGTTTACGCTGGTGGTGTTGGTCTCGCCAATGTGGTCGTATCAGATGGTTTCGAAGTGACGACAACAGACGGAAATGGCATATATTATCTTCCTTCTGAAAAGAAAACCAAATATGTATTTGTCTCGATACCCGGCAATTACGAAGTCGCCAATAACATAAATGCCCCTTTATTTTTCAATCGGCTCACACACCCGGATGCAACAGTAGAAACTCACGACTTTGAACTTTCGGCGGTGAACAACAATAAACATGTCGTTATGGTATTGGGTGATATGCACTTAGCCAATCGCAATAATGATATTACCCAATTTCAAACAGGATTTCTAACAGACGTCAACCAATCCATCCAGAAATATAAAAATGCCGGTAACAAAGTCTATGCGCTGACTTTGGGAGATATGTCGTGGGATACCTACTGGCTTCTGAATAACTATGGCCTCTCCGACTACGTGAAGGAAATGAATAAAATCGATGCCCCGGTCTTCAACACCATGGGAAATCACGACAATAACCCCAACTATACCAGTGACTGGATCTCCGAAGATAAATACCGGGAGG
>Ga0079224_100009830_pt1 | contig 13094 bp, 13 predicted proteins | sample Stecom2015_FD_80414 | JGI IMG/M metagenome (GOLD analysis project Ga0079224, IMG submission 80414) | Agricultural soil microbial communities from Utah to study Nitrogen management - Steer compost 2015 | ecosystem: Environmental > Terrestrial > Soil > Agricultural land | place: USA: Utah... | reverse complement strand
GGCGAGCAGCGTGACGAGCTCCTCGGTCAGCCGCCGGAAGGTCGGCGAGTCGGTCCGCTCGTCCCGCAGCACGGTGAGCTTGTGAGAGATGAGCGGGTGGTCGGCGACGTGAACACGCATGGGAGCGAGCCTAGTCGCCCGACCGCCGTTCGGACGATCCCCGGAGGAGGACGTCGCGCGGACGGGGGTGGCGGGCGACTGACCCGTCTGTCACCATCACAGGGTGGCCGAGGACGATGTGGACTTCGTGATCGCGGCGTACCGCGACGAGGGCTCGTGGACGGTGCAGGAGCTGCCGCCGCGCCTCGGCGAGGACTTCGCCGACCTGACCGATGCGCTCGCCCGCTTCCCCTCCGACGTCGGCGTGCTCGGTCTCGCGTCGGTCAACGACGACTTCTTCGTGATCCTGCGACGCAGCGGCGACCACGTGCGGGCCCTGCTCTCGGACTCGACGGCGGCCTGGGACTGGCCGCTCGCGGCCGACCTGGCCGAGCTCGTCGACGCGCCGGACCCGGACGACGACCCGGTGCCGGTGGGCGATCTGGAGATCGTCAGCGACCTGGGGCTGACGTCGGTCGAGCTGAGCCTGCTGTGCGACGACGACGACCTGTACCCCGACGAGGCGCTGGCCGACGTGGCCGAGCGCCTCGGATTCGCCGACCAGTTCGAGGCGATCGTCGGGTGAGCTGGAAGCCCTTCATGCGTCGCGCGCTCGAGCTGGCCCGCGATGCGGCGGCCGCGGGCGACGTCCCGGTGGGCGCCGTCGTGGTCCGCGACGGCGAGGTGGTCGGCGAGGGCCGCAACACCCGCGAGCGCGACGCGGATCCCACCGGCCACGCCGAGATCGTCGCTCTGCGCGCGGCGGCGAGCACCCTGGGCCGCTGGCGTCTGGAGGAGTGCACGCTGGTGGTCACCCTCGAGCCCTGCACGATGTGCGCCGGAGCGGTGGTCGCCTCGCGGGTCGATCGCCTGGTGTTCGGCGCCTGGGACGACAAGGCCGGCGCGGTCGGCTCCCTGTGGGACGTCGTGCGGGACCGTCGACTCAACCACCGACCGGAAGTCGTCGCCGAGGTGCTCGCCGAGGAGTCGTCCCTCCTGCTGCGCCGGTTCTTCGGGCGTGGACCGGTGGCCCCCGGGATCCCATGACGCCGACGGCCGGGCCCCCGAGGCGGGCCCGGCCGGTACGGCGACCGTCAGCGGCGCGATCGTGCCCGTCCGGTCTTGACCTTCACCGTCGAGGCGGTGGCATTCGCGACGGCGTGATCGACGCTGCGCGGAGTGAGTCGGACCACGACCTTCCCCTTGCCCTTGGCCTTGCGCGGCAGCGCCGGGCCGAACCTCACCGTCACGGTCCGCTTCGCCGGCAGCGACACCGTGCGTGTCCAGGTCCGCTTGCCGACCTTGACTCGCACCTTCGCGGTGCCGGCCACGGAGGCGCGGACCTTCACCACCGGCTTTCGTCCCGCCTTGAGCGAGGCCTTCACCACGCGCACCGTGGCGGGACGCTTGCTGACCTTCACGAGCGTCGCCCGCGAGGGCACCTCGTACGAGCCGGCGACGGCCACCGCGCGGTAGCGCCCGTTCGACCGCACGTCACGCAGCACGAGCCGGTCGCCGGTGCGGCCGACCAGGTCGACCCACCGTCCCCCGGTGTGACGCTGCCAGCGGTAGCGGACCGGACCGTCCGACGTGGCCGAGACTCTGAGAGTGACGTCGGCGCCCGAGCTGACCGCCGTGGTCGCCGGTAGATTCCTCTCGAAGACGGGGGCGGCCGTGCGGTCGACCAACGTCGTCGCGGTCGAGACGGTCGACTTCGTACCCGCGGTGACGACCACGCGATAGCTCGTGCCGAAGTCTTCGCCGATGACCCGGCCGAGGTCCAGACGGGTCCTCGTCGCGCCGTCGATGTCGGTCCAGTCACCGCCCGGCCGACGCTCCTGCCACCGGTAGGTCAGCTCGCCCTCGCCGGTCGCCTGCACGTGGAGGCTGACCCGCTCGCCGGGCAGGACCTCGGTCTCGGCCGAGAGGTCGGTGGTGATCGTCGGTGCCGGCGTGAGGTCTTCGAACTCGGGCGGCTCGACACCGGCCTCGACCACGGCCTTGCGCCCGTCGTCGGTCTTGTGGACCGTGAACGAGTCCCACAGGTCGCCGACCCCGTAGGCGTCGTCGGGCAGCCGCTCCCCGTGGCGGTAGAACTCCGGCGTACCGGAGATCTCGGCGATGTACGAGCGGTACGTCAGGGTGTCCTCGGCCACGTCGATCACCTGGTACGTCGTGATGCGTGCCGCCTTCTGGACCTGCGTCGCGCCGTTGTTCGTCCAGACGTTCCGCTCGTCGCTCTCCAGGGCGTAGTGCTTCGCCCCCGAGTTGGCGACGATGTAGACCGGCCCGCTCGTGACGCCGTCGACGTCGGTCGCCGTGCTGTCCTTGAAGCCGCGCGCGTAGGTGTGGTCGTGACCCATCTGCACCAGGTCGATGTCGTGCTTCTCGAAGACCGGCACCCAGTACTCACGCAGCACCGGCTCGTTGCGGCCGGAGGAGGTCGAGTAGACCGGCTGGTGGAAGGTCACCACGTTCCACTTCGCGTCGCTGGACTGCAGCACGTGGTCGAGCCAGGCGGCCTGGTACTCGGTCCACAGCTCGGCCCGCCGGTTCACCGGACAGGCGGCGCCATCACAGGTCGGCAGACGGTCCGGTGTGAGGAACGTGGTGTCGCGCGTGGCGTTCACGGTGATGAATCGGACGCCCTGATAGTCGGCGTAGTAGACGGTCTCAGCCGCGAAGTCGCTCCAGTGGTCGAAGAACGCCCGGTACTGGCGGGCGACGTCGGTGTCACCGACCGCCCGCTGCGCGAGCTCGCCGATCGTCGAGTCGTTCGGGTTGTTGTGCGGGTACTCGAAGTGGGCCTTCCACGCGGTCATCAGCTTGTCGCCGGAGTACTCGTGATTGCCGGGCGCGGCGAAGACGTTGGTCGTCGCCGCCGCCGTCTCCATGCCCGCGAACCAGTTCTCCCACTGGGTGTCGTTGCTCGCGGTGTCGATCAGGTCACCGGCGTGCACCGAGCCGACCGCGTCGGGGGCCGTCCGCAGCGCGGCGTCGACCACCTTCGGCCACGTGGAGTCCAGGCCGATCTGGGCATCGCCGTAGTAGAGGTAGGAGAACTCCTTCTCGGTCGGGTCGGCCGTCTCGAACGTGCGCCACGGACTCCACGCGCCACCGGAGGAGACGCGGTACTCGTACTCGGTGGCGGGCTTGAGGCCGGTCAGGGTGCCGGAGAAGTGGCGGAAGTCGCTGCCCACCGAGGGCGGCTGCACCGCGGCCGGGACCTGCTTGGTGGCTCCCCCGGCCTTCGGCCGGTACTGGATGCGACCCGCGGTGTCCTCGACCGTGGCACCTTGGAAGGTCACGTACTGGCTGGTGTACGGGTCCTCGGTCGGCGTCAGGATCACTCGCGACGGCTTCGCGGCCGCCTCCTCGGCGGTGAGCGGCACCAGCTCGGTGAGGTCGAACCAGACGTCCGAGCTCGTGGGCCGATCGTTGTGGGCCTCCACCGCGACGACGTTGGTGCCCGCCCTCACGTGCTCGGCATCGACGGTGAACGTCGCGGTGTCCAACGAGGTGGTCGCGCCCGAGGCGTAGCTGAGCCCCTCCGAGCCGGCCGGGACGTCGCCGCGAAACACCTCGTGGCCGTTGACGTAGACGATGGCGCCGTCGTCGAACGCGATCCGCCCGCGCAGCTCGGCCAGGTCGGCCAGGTCCGCCGCGTCCAGGTCGAACGTCGTGCGGAAGAAGTAGGTCCGCACGCGTGTGTCGGTGCCGGGGGCGTTCATCTCGAGCCGGGTGTCGGCGCGCTGTGTGGAGCTGTAGTCGGCCGACTGCTCACCACCGGAGACCTTGCCCCCGAAGGTGCCCCGACCGGTGAGCCAGCTCGCATCGTCGAACCCGGCCTTGGTCCACGAGAGCGCGTCCTGGTCGCCCTCGGACGGAAAGGTGTCGTCCTGCAGATAGCGCCACGTCGTCTCGGCGGTCGAGATCAGGGCACCCGGCGCCTGCGCCGGGGCGGTGATCACACCGGGGCCGGCAGGCTCGGCGTGCGCCGTGACCGTCGTGGTCATGCCCAGGGTGAGGACGGCTGAGAGCGCCAGCCCCACCGCACCGATGCGCCGGCGAGCCGGCTTTCGGAATACGAACACGTGTCAACCTCTCGCTTGGTGCGACCGACACCGGACGGTGTCGGGGGCGTCCGCGACGCCCGGGGTCGATCGAAGACACGCTGCGTGAACTCCGGGTGACGACTCGACCACCGATCGGGGTGGCCCGAGCGAAGAGTCAGCGCTCGCGCGGATCGCGCAGCTCGCGCACGCGCATCACGACGAACCAGCCGACGACGAGCAGGACGGCGAGGATCACGAGGCGCTGGAACCAGTCCGCGTACGGCTCGATGACGTCCCAGTTCTCGCCGAGGGTGTAGCCGGCGCCGACGAAGATCGAGTTCCAGACCAGGCTGCCGAGCGTGGTCAGCACGACGAACACCGTGAACGACATCCGCTCGATCCCGGCCGGGATCGAGATCAGGCTGCGGAAGATCGGCACCATCCGTCCGAACAGCACAGCCTTGGTGCCGTGCTTGGCGAACCAGGCCTCGGTGACCTCCAGGTCACGGATCCGCAGCAGCGGCACCCGCGCGAAGATCCACTCGGTACGGTCTCGGCCGAAGAGTCGACCGAGCCAGTACATGAGGCAGGCGCCGAGCACCGAGCCGGCCGTCGTGGCGAACAGCGCCCCGGCGAGGCTGAACCGACCTTGGCTGGCGGCCAGTCCCGCCATGGGCAGCACGATCTCGCTCGGGATCGGCGGGAACAGATTGTCCAGGCCCACGGCGAGCGCCGCGCCGACCAGACCCATCCGGTCCATGAGGTCGACCATGAACCCCGCGAGACCGTCGATCTCCTGCCCGCCCGCCAGTGCCGTCACCCGCACGAGCATAGCCAGCAGAGCCCGGCGCCCTCCGCGCTTCGCCGGGGTGGGTACCGTCGCGCAGGTGCGACGATGGCGACGCGTGTGCTGCGTGATGGGAGCGGTCGTGTGCGCGGTGTCCCTCACCGTGGCCTGCACCCGGGACGTGACCCGTCCCTCGACCGCCCCCGCGACGACCGCATCGACCAGGTCGGCCGAGACGATCGCACCGGCCGATCCGGCGGGCCTGACCGTGGCCCGGGTCGACGACGCGGTGGCGGTCTCGTCGTTCCTGTTCGAGGCCGCGTCGGCGGTCGTCCTGGTGTCACCCGCGGACGCGGACGCCGCGCTGGCTCGAGCCGGTCGCCTCGGGGTCCCGGCCCTGCCCGACACCGCCGCAGGGCGGGCCGAGGCCCGACGGCTCGGTGCCCGCGTCCTCGCTCCCGGTGATCCGGCCGGCTCGCCGGCGACCCCGGCGCGTCGGAGCACGCCGGCCCGTATCGCCACCACCGGCGCACCCTCGCCGCTCGTCCGCCACCTCGCCCGGATCGGTGACGCCACGCTCCTGCGGATCGCCGCCGACCCGCGCCGGGACCGCGCCTCGGTCCGCCGACTCCGCCAGGATCCGGACGGCCCCCTGCTGACGCTCGGCGCCTCCGGCTACGCGACGGCGGTCGTCCGTGCCGACGCCCGAGCCGTCGGCGGGGGCTGGTACGCCACGCGCGGCAAGCGCCTGCTCGCGATGTACGGTCACCCGTCGGGACCGGCCTTGGGCGTGTTGGGCGAGCAGGGCACCGCCGCCTCGGTCGCCCGGGTCCGCACACTCGTCCGCAAGTACCGCCGGGTCGCCCCCGAGACCCGTTTCGTGCCGGCCTTCGAGATCATCGCCACCGTGGCGACCGCTGGACCGGGTCCGCGCAGGGACTACTCGGCCCGCACGCGTCTGCGTGACCTCCGACCGCTCGTCGACGCGGCCGAGAAGGCCGGGATCGTCGTCATCCTCGACCTGCAGCCCGGCCGCTCGTCGTTCCTCGCCCAGGCTCGGGCGTACGAGCCACTGCTGCGTCGGCCGCACGTCGGGCTCGCGCTCGATCCGGAGTGGCGGCTCGGCCCGAAGGAGAAGCCGCTGCGCCGGATCGGGAGCGTGTCGGCCCGCGAGATCAACCAGGTCTCGGACTGGCTCGCACGGCTCACCCGCCGCCACACTCTCCCGCAGAAGGTCTTCGTGCTGCACCAGTTCCAGACACAGATGATCCGCCATCGCGAGCGTGTCCGGACCGACCACCCGGAGTTGGCGACGATCATCCACGTCGACGGCCAGGGACCCACCGCGGCCAAGCTCGACACGTGGCGGACGATCCGTCATGACGCCCCCGCGGGGGTCGACTGGGGCTGGAAGAACTTCGTCGACGAGGACGAGCCGATGCTCGACGTCGCCCGCACCTGGGCGACCGTCCGGCCGCGTCCGCGTCTCATCACCTACCAGTGATCAGCCCAGCACCGCCGTGATGCGCTCGAGGATCCGGCCGAGCCGCTCGAGACTCGTACCGAAGTTGAGTCGCGCGAACGTGTCCGACTCCCACGAGGTGTGGGCGGTGAAGTCGGGTCCCGGTGACAGGCGCACCCGACCGTCGCGCAGTGCGATTCCGGCGGGATCGGCCGCGATCGCGGTGTCGGCGAAGTCCAGCCAGGCCAGGTAGGTCGCCTCCGGAGGCGCGAAGCCGACACCGACCTCGCCGGCCCACGCGGCGATCGTGTCGCGATTGCGCCGCAGCACGGCGAGCACCTCGGCGAGCCAGGCGTCGCCCTCAGTCCACGCGGCGACGGCGGCGGCGCGCGAGAGGGATGACACTCCACCGAGGTACGCGAAGGGCAGGGCGGCGAGCCGCTCGCGCACGTGCGCCGGGCCGACGTGCGCCACCGCGCAGTGCAGGCCCGCGAGGTTGAACGCCTTCGACGCCGAGGTGACCGTGACAGTCCTGTCCTCCACCTCGGACCCGAGTGACGCGAACGGCACGTGCTCGCCGCCGTCGAGCGCCAGGTCGGCGTGGATCGCATCGGCCATGATCACCAGATCGAGCGCGCTCGCGGCGTCCGCGAGAACGCGCAGCTCCTCGCGACGGAACATCCGGCCGAACGGGTTGTGCGGGTCGACGACCACCACGAGCGACACCCGCTCGGTCCGCCACGACGCGACCAGCTCGTCGGCGGTCGCCTCGGCGGCGATCGGCACCACACGCCGTCCGGCCTCGTGGACGGACGTGAGGAAGATCGGATAGGCGGGCACGTGCATCGCGACCCCGTCCCCGGGCGCGGTGACCGTCTCGATCAGCACCTGGAACGCCTGGATCACGTCGGTGAACAGCCGCCCGCGGCCGGCCGCCGGCGTCCATCCGTGACGTTCGGCCATCCGCCGTTCGAACACCGCCAGGAGCGGATCGGGCGCGTCGAAGTTCGGGTAGCCCACGTCGCCACCGTCCAGCATCGCGGTGATCCGGTCGGTGACGACCTGCGGAACGCGGACGTCCATGTCCGCGACCCACGCCGGCAGCACGTCCGGCTCGGTCATGGCCCACTTGAGGTTGTCGCGGGCTCGCAGCTCGTGGTCGTGGCGGTCGAACATGCCCCGAGTCTGGCCGATCGTCAGCCCGCGCGGCGCACCCAGGTGATCGCGGTCTGCGCGACCAGCAGCACGATCGCCCCGAGAGCGATCACGAGCGCCACGGTCGAGGCACCGGCGACCTCGGCCGCGATGCCGATCATCGCCCACACGACCGCGACGGCGTACGTCGGGCTCGCAGCCAGCCGCGAGTTCACCGCCAGGGCGAACAGGATCGCCAGGACGAGCAGGGCAATCTGCCAGTCGTGATGATCGGGGTCGAGCAGGTCCAGGTCGATCGCCGCGGTGCCGAGGTTGAGGAAGGCCGCGGCGCTCACCCAGCCGGCGTACAGACCGGTGGTGGCGCGGGCCAGCCAGGTGGTCCAGCCCGTGTCGTCCGCGAGCACGGCGCGCAGTGCCGCGTCGACCGCCAGGACGACCATCACCGCCAGGACGAGGAAGGTCGCCCAGTTCTCGCCCGAGCTCGACAGCACGATCCACAGGGCCGCGGCGAGGTAGATCAGCACGAGGTCCACGACGAGCCGACGGTCGCCGACGCCGTCGTCGCGCACGATCGCCACGATCGCGTGGACCACCGTGAGCAGGTAGATCAGGCTCCAGATGGAGAACGCCCAGCCGGCCGGGGTGATCAGCAGGTCGGCGCTGCCCTCCGCGGGGCCGGCCGTGTCCAGCAGGCTCTGGATCGCCGGTGCCGCGATCTGCACGATCGCCGCGACGAGCAGGGCGACGCCGGTCGCGGCTCGGTCCGGGGAGGTCATGACCTCACGCTAGGGGTGCCGCATCCGGCTCGCACCCCGGCGACGCTCACTCGGGTCGGTAGTGGACCTCGGCGACCGCACGCGGCGCGAAGAACTCCTCGAAGGCGCGCTCGGTCGGCTCCCACACCTCGGTCCACAGCCGGTCGTGGTCGTGGCCGGCCCGGCGGTCCCGCTCGCGACCGCGCGCGGTGGCGGTCGCCAGGTCGACGTCGCACCAGATCGTGACGTCCAGCAGCGGCAGCGTGATCGGGTGGAACAGGCCCACCGCGTCGACGACGAGGTAGTCCGCCGGTGGCAGGGTCTGCGGCTCGGTCAGTCGACCGACGTCCCAGTCGAACCGACGGAACCAGACCTCCTCGCCGTCACGGAAGGGCCGCAGCACCTCGGCGACGAGCCGGTCGCGCTCGAGCCCGCACCAGTCACGGGACCAGGTGTGGGACCGCCGCGGGTCGAGGAAGTCGTCGCCGCGCAGGCGGACGGCACCGGGGATCGCCTGGACGAGCCGGCGGGTCAAGGTCGACTTTCCCGAGCCTCCATACCCGGAGACGCCGACCACGATGGGGCGTCCGGCCGAGACCCGGCGCACCGGCAGCACCTCGCACAGTCCGGTGAGGTCCATGTCTCGAGGGTAGACCGGACGAGGGCGGCCGGGGTGCTCGTGAGCACCCCGGCCGCAGGCTCCCTCCGGCTCCCCCGAGTCCGTTCGGCTCCGAAGCCGGTGGGCCGTCGCGTCCGTATCCGCCCCCCGACGGACGGGACCGTGTCCCGAGAACACGGACCCGGACGCCTCTCCAGCATCGCGGGGCGGGCGCTGCGGCGAAACCCCCGGAATCGGGGGGTCACTCCTCGGCGAGGACGTCGCCCGGACCCAGGCCGACCGCGCGCTCGATGTCGCCCGGGCTGGTCGAGGCGAGGTAGTCGCGCAGCTTCCGACAGGCCGCCTGGTAGTGCTCGCGAGCGGTGTCCTCGGTGATGTAGAGAGAGCCGGCGATGTCGCTCCACGCTCGCCCCCGGGCGCGGGCGGAGATGACCTGGCGCTGGCGGGACGTCAGGTCCAGTCGGGCGCCTCGGCGATCGAGGAGTTCGGTCAGACCGACGAGCGATTGGGTGACCACGACCCGACCCTCGCGCACCTGCGCCACCGCGGACTGCATCACGGCCGGTGGGTCGGACTTGTGGACGACTCCGTGGGCGCCGGCGCGCAGGCACAGGGCGAGCACGACGGCCCGACGCTCGTCGGTGTACAGGCAGACCGGCAGGCCCCGCTCCCGCAGGGCACGGATGGCGGCGCGTCCCTGCTTGACGGCGGGCGGGCCACCCTGCGGGCCCCGGAGCAGCAGGTCGAGCACGACGACGTCGCACGCCACGGGATCGGCCTCGAACTCCTCCACCGTCGGGTAGGTCCCCACGACGTCCACCTCGGGGTGCACGGTCGCGAAGCCTCCGCGGATGACGGTGCTGTCGTCGATCACGACGACCCGGGGCCGCGCGTTCACTCCGGCATCACCGGCCCGCTCATCGTCACCGATGTGCCCTCGCCCGGTGTCGAGCGGATCCGCACCTCGACGCCGCGGTCGCGCAGGACCTGACCGGCCTGGGTGTTCAGCCCGAACCCGAGCGGCTGATCGCGCTGGTCGAAGCCGACGCCGTCGTCGGAGATCACCAGCTCCCACCGGTCGTCGTCGGTGTCGGCGTGGATCACCACCTGACGGGCCTCGGCGTGGATGCGGACGTTGTGCAGCACCGTGGTCACGGCGCGGCCCACGGCCTGCCACACGTCCTCGGACAGGCGCGCGTGCGCTCCGAGCTCGACGGCCGGCTCCAGAGGCAGGTCCTCAAAGCCCTCCAAGGCCGTCGCGAGCATCGACCCGATCGTGAGCTCGCCCCCGCCGGAGACCGGGAGCTCGCCACCGAGGTAGTGCCTCAGTCGCTTCGCCTCGCGGTCGGCCTGCCTCCGCAGTCCCGGCAGCACCTCGGCCGGGGTGTCCTCGTCCGAGAGCAGGCGCAGCACGCTCGATGCGTCGTGGACGGCCAGCTGATAGCGCTCCAGCTCGAGCGCACGCGTCGCGGCCACCACCTCGTCGCGGGAGCGATCGGCCTCCGCCGCGAGACGTCGGAGGTGGTGGACCAGCAGCGAGACGACGACCGTGTAGCCCGGGACGGTCAGCGCGTTGCCCAAGGCCGTCTCCCACGAGGTGATTCCGGCGCTCGCCGCCCACAACAGCGACCAGCCGCCCAGCGCCACGCCGTGCCCGACCGCCGGAACCGGTCGCAGCCAGGCGGCGGCGATGGCTCCGACGTTGATCGCGAACCCCGACGCCCACGCCTCCCAGGTGCCGACGACGTGGCTGGCGGGCAACAGCAGGTTCATCGCCGGGATCGCCGCCCACGCCACCACGAGGTCGGGTCCGTGCCACACGCCTCGGCGCGCGGTCCCGGTGCGCAGACACTGGACGATCAGTAGCAGCGAGACCGCGATCGCCGTGACGCTGAGGGCGGCGTAGGCGAGGGGGTGCGAGGCGACCCGCGCTCCGGCGGGGACGTTCAGCGCGATCTGGGCGAGCACCACGGCGCGCATCGCCGGCGCGACGAGCGCGATGCCCCGCTCGGCCCCCCGGGCGGCCGAGCCGGGAGTCGCCGGGCCCGTTCCGTTCACCCGACAATCGTCGCAGACGTCCCACCCGTCACGCGGCGGCGAGCCCGTAGCCTGTGGCGGTGCGGTTGACCTCGATCCACCGATACCCGGTCAAGTCCATGCGCGGCGCGTCCTGCGAGACGGCCGTCGTCGAGCCGTGGGGACTGGCCGGCGACCGCCGATGGATGGTGGTCGACGCCGAGGGCGGGTTCGTCACCGCACGCCGGCATCCCCGACTGCTGGCGATCACGACCGAGATCACCGCCACCGGCGTGCGGCTGAGCCTTCCCGGCGCCGAGACGCTCGAGGTCGGACTCCCCGACCCGGCACACCAGGTCCCGGTGCGGATCTGGAGCTCGGTGCTGACCGCCGCAGAGGCGGCCGACGCGGCCGGATGGCTCTCGGACCTGCTGGGATTCGATGCGCGGTTGGTGTACCTGGACGATCCGACCCGCAGGGCGGTGAGTCCCACCCACGGCCGCCCCGAGGACCGGGTCGGGTTCGCCGACGGCTACCCGCTGCTCGTCACGACGGAGGCGTCCTTGGCCGCACTCAACGCCGAGATCACCGCCGCCGGCTCCCCGGCCGTGCCGATGCACCGCTTCCGACCGAACCTCGTGGTGGACGGCGAGGGCGCCTGGGACGAGGACCGCTGGCGACTAGTGCGCATCGGCGACGCGGTGTTCCGGGCCGTGAAGGGCTGCGCCCGATGCGTGATCACGACTCACGCACCCCACCCGGCGAGCGGTCGAGTCGACCGGGACCGCGAGCCCTTGCGCACCCTGGCCCGGATCCGCCGCTTCGGCTCGGGCGTCTGGTTCGGGGTCAACCTCATCCCCGACACCCCCGGCGTGACGATCGCGGCCGGGGACGCGGTCGAAGTACTCGAGGTCGCCGACGCCGGCACCCCACCGCTCGGGTCCTGACGGCGGCGGCGCTCACCACGGCATCTCGTCGCCCTCGAAGGGTCCGCCGACGCCGACGGTCCCGGCCGTCATGCGATGGACGTGGATCCCCAGAGCCGTGAGGATCACCCGCATCGGCATCTGCACCGCCCGGGACGACGGGGGCAGCACGAGCGCCTCGAGGCCGCCACTGCCCTCGACACGCACGGCGTCGACGCCGCGACGGGTGGCCTCCTGATCGACCAGGGCGAGGAGCCTCGCAGCGCCGAGGTACCAGTACCCGCCGAGATCGTGGTCGAGGACGAACAGCAGGTCATGGTCGACCGAGGGCACGGCCCCCGCGCCGGCGTGCCGATACCGCGTTCGCAGCTCGAGACGCCCCTCGTCGCGGAACGCCTCGTACGTGAAGGTGACCATCCCCGCCGCGGTCAGATGGTCCGCGATGACGAGGGCGTCCCCGGGTCGGTACTCGTCGGGGTGCACCCAGGCTCGGATCCCCCGACACCTCGGGTCCCCGGCAGCGTCGGTCACCAGGTCGACGGTGAAGTCGGCCACCGCGGCGCAGAGCGCGGCCACGGCCCGGCCGTGGTGGCCCTCGTTCACCCGCACGTGGATCGTGGCATCGGGGTGGGCGACGACCAGCGCGTAGGGCAGGTCGGAGGCGTTCTGACTCATGATGTTTCCCTTCTTGATTCCTCAGTGGCAGGCGCGCTGGACCCAGACGGCCCCGGCCTCGGCGAGGCGGAGGGCCTCGTCGAACGACACGACCTCGACGTGCCGTGAGTCTCGGTGCTGGACGACGACGGCCTCGGGCAGCACGTCCTGCAGTGCGGTCTTCGGACACCGCAGCCCGCGTGCCCGCAGGCTCTCGACGGCCTCGGCCACGTCCGGGTCGTCGACCGGGGCGCAGTAGTTGTTCGCCTCGCGGGCGACGCAGACCTCGCCGGAGGGGCCTCCCGGGACGAACTCCTCGACGGGCGGACGACCCATGGTGACCACCACGTAGAGGCCGACGAGGGCGTAGAGGCCGAGATGGGACAGGGCGCGGAGTCGCTTGGTCATGCCCTGTTCAAGCCGGACCCCCGCGACGACTCGATCATTCCGGCGCGATACGGCGGTCCAAAGGCTGTTTCAGGCTGGAATCTCTGGAGATTCTTCGTCTCACATCGCGGGCGTCGGCGTCCCTGTCCGGCCGTGTGATCGCTCGCGGAACCCGCAGG
>Ga0079224_100009829_pt1 | contig 13094 bp, 9 predicted proteins | sample Stecom2015_FD_80414 | JGI IMG/M metagenome (GOLD analysis project Ga0079224, IMG submission 80414) | Agricultural soil microbial communities from Utah to study Nitrogen management - Steer compost 2015 | ecosystem: Environmental > Terrestrial > Soil > Agricultural land | place: USA: Utah... | reverse complement strand
GGATTGGCGGCTGGTGCAGTAAGAGAAACTGCGGGCCAGGGTGAGGGGACAGGGGGGGGATGCTTCCGCCCTGATGAGCCCGGAGCAAGTGGCCACCTTTGTTCAGTACTATGAGCGCATTGCCCGCCATATCCTGGCGGAAATGCCAGCGCGGGCGGATTGCCTGCTGACCCGGGATGAGAACCATGACATCGCGGCGGTGGTCGGCTTGGCAGCGCGATCCGGGCCGGCCTGACAGGGAAAAGAAACAACCCGTCCAGAGGTGATTATCGTTAAGACTGACATCAAACCCGACACCACTCCACGCCCCAGGCTGGTGGTCACCGATCTCGACGGCACCCTGCTGGACCACCACGACTACAGCTTTCGGGCGGCACTGCCCGCACTGAAGCTGTTGGCAGCCCACCAGATTCCCGTGGTGTACTGCTCCAGTAAAACCCGCGCCGAAATTCTTGCGCTCAAGCGGGCCACCGCCAACACTGCGCCATTTATCGTCGAGAACGGGGCCGCCATCTGCCCCCACCCGGATGACACAGGGCGGGGCGGGCTGCTTGCCGGTGACCTGGTGCTGGGTATGTCCCACCACAGGATTCTCGCTGTCCTCGCTGGGCTGCGCAGCCAATTCTGTTTTCGCGGCTTCAGCGACATGTCCGCCGCCGAGGTGGCGGAGCGCACCGGCCTGGCCCCGGACGCGGCGGCCCTGGCCCGGGAGCGGGAATTTTCCGAGCCCCTGGTGTGGCAGGGCAGGGACGACCAACGCGCCGATTTTATTCTAGCCCTCGCGGAAGCAGGCTGCAGTGCCCAGCAGGGGGGGCGCTTTTTGACGGTGTCCGGCCGGAGTGACAAGGGCAGGGCGGTGACGGAATTGCGGGGTTTGTACGCCAGCCATTGGGGCGCCGCGCCGGAAATAATCGCCCTGGGTGACAGCCCCAATGATGTGACCATGCTGGCAGCGGCGGATATTGCGGTGATTGTCCGCTCCGACAACTCGCCGCAGCTGCAGGTGTCGGGGCCAAAACACATTCTCCGCACCCAGCTGCGCGGGCCCGCCGGGTGGGCCAGCGCCATAACAACCCTTATGGAGGGCTAGAACATGGGCGATTTCTATCAAAACGGGGTGATTACCACCCTTCACAATCTGACCCGCCGCCCCCTGGAGGAGATGGAAGCGGAACTTCTCGGGTTCAGCAAGCACCGGCCCATAGGCCTGGTGCTGCCGTCCCTGTACTCCGAACTGGAGGGCGCGGCCCTGGCCAATATCGTCGAGGAACTCACCAGGGTGAAGTATCTCAGCCAGATCATTATCGGCCTGGACCGGGCCTCAGAAGACCAGTATCGCCACGCCCTCCAATACTTCGCCAAGCTGCCCCAGGAGCCTGTGGTGTTGTGGAACGACGGCCCCCGTTTGCGCCAGGTCGACCAGGTGCTGGAAAAACACGGCCTGGCCCCCACCGAGGCCGGCAAGGGGCGCAATGTGTGGTACTGCTTCGGCTACGCCCTGGCCACCGATCGGGTGGAGGCCCTGGCCCTGCACGACTGCGATATATTGACCTACAACCGGGAACTGCTGGCCAGGCTGGTGTACCCGGTGGCCAACCCCAATTTCAACTACGAGTTCTGCAAGGGCTTTTACACCCGCATCGCCCACCGGAAAATGCACGGCCGGGTCAGCCGCCTGCTGGTCACCCCGCTGATCCGCGCCCTGCGTCTGGTGTGCGGCCCCAATCACTACCTGGATTATCTCGATAGTTTCCGCTATCCCCTGTCCGGGGAGTTTTCCCTGCGCATGGACGTGCTCACCGATTTGCGCATTCCCAGCGACTGGGGGCTGGAGGTGGGAGTGCTGTCGGAGATGTACCGCAACTATTCCACCAATCGCCTTTGCCAGGTGGATATCGCCGATGTCTACGACCACAAACACCAGGAGGTATCCCCTGAGGACGCCCGTCGCGGGCTGTCGAAAATGAGCCTGGATATCGCCAAAACCCTGTTCCGCAAGCTGGCCACCAACGGCGAGATCTTTTCGGTGGAGAAGTTTCGCACCATCAAGGCCTCCTATTACCGTATTGCCCTGGACTTTATCGAGACCTATGCCAACGATGCCGCCATCAACGGCCTGAGTTTCGACCGTCACGCCGAGGAGATGGCGGTGGAGGTCTTTGCCCAAAATATTGTCGATGCGGGCGCGTTTTTTCTCCACAACCCCATGGATACCCCCTTTGTGCCCGGCTGGAACCGGGTGGTGAGTGCCATCCCGGAGATCTTCGCCATGCTCAGAGACGCGGTGGACGGGGATCACCGACAGTATCGGGGTTAGCCGATGGACAGGAGCGAAGTGTGCGCCGACCTGAGGTCGCGGGTGCGGGAGCATCTCGCGCAAATCTACGGCGACAGGGACCTGGAGTCCTGGGTGGAGAGGCTGATCCAGCTGATGGCCTACCCAGCCGGCATGGCCCGGGTGCAAGCCCACCAAAACCACTGGGATCAGAGGGATATTGCCCTGATCAGCTACGGCGACTCCATCCACAGGGCGGGTGAAAAGCCCCTGGTTACCCTGCGCCGCTTTCTGGCCGCCGAGCTGGCGGAGGCGGTGACCAGACTGCATATTCTGCCGTTCTTCCCCTACAGCTCCGACGACGGCTTTTCGGTGATGGATTACCTTGCCGTCAATCCGGCGCTGGGGGATTGGCAGGATATCAGCGCCCTGGCCGGTGATTTTCGCCTGATGGCGGACCTGGTGATCAACCACGCCTCCGCCCGCAGCCGCTGGTTTGAAAACTTTAAAAAATGCCAGCACCCGGGGCGGGACTATTTTTACACCGCCGATGAACACGCTGATACCAGTGGGGTGATCCGCCCCCGCAGCACCCCGTTGCTCAATCCTGTGGCAACCGCCGACGGCGTCAAGTGGCTGTGGTGTACCTTCAGCCCAGACCAGGTGGATCTCAACTTCGCCAATCCGGAGGTGTTGGCGGAATTTGTCGGTATTGTGGCCCGCTACCTGGACTGGGGGGTGGAGGTGTTTCGCCTGGATGCAGTGGCCTTTCTGTGGAAGGAGCCGGGGACCAGCTGTGTGCATCTGCCCCAGACCCACGAGATCATCAAGCTGTTGCGCCTGCTGGTGGAGCACAAAAATCCCAGGGCGGTGTTGGTCACCGAAACCAATGTCCCCAATCGGGAGAATCTGACCTACCTGGGCAATGCCAACGAGGCCCATGTCATCTACAATTTTTCCCTGCCCCCGCTATTGGTCAATGCCCTGATCACCGGCAGCTGCCGGCACCTGAAAACCTGGATGATGAGCATGCCCCCCGCCCAGAACGGCACCGCCTACCTGAACTTTATCGCCTCCCACGACGGTATTGGCCTGCGCCCCACGGAGGGACTGCTGGATGAGGATGAGCTGAGGGTGTTGATCGACACAATGCAGGACTTTGGCGGCATGGTGTCTTTCCGCAAGGGTCAGGAGGGGTTTGAAAAGCCCTATGAAATCAATATCAGCCTCTACGATGCCATGAAAGGTACCGCCGCGGGTGGACCCGACCAGTGGCAGTTCCAGCGCTTTGTTTGCGCCCACGCCATCATGCTGGCGGTGGAGGGGATTCCGGCCATCTATATCCACAGCATGCTGGGTACCGAAAACGACACCCGCAAGTTCGAAAATACCGGCCGCAAGCGCTCCATCAATCGCCACAGCTGGGAAGAGGGCGATCTGGTCGCCAGGCTGGCGGACTCCGGCCTGCACCACCGCCCCGTGCTCGACGAACTCAAGCGGCTGATCGCCATCCGCCGTCGCCAGCCGGCCTTTCACCCCAATGTCACCCAGTTCACCCTCCACCTGGGGGACGAGATTTTTGCCTTCTGGCGCCAGAGCCTGAAGCGGGATCAAAGTATTTTCTGCCTCGCCAATATCACCACCGAGCCCCAGACCATCCTCCTCAGCCAGATCAACCTGGTGGCCACCGAAAGTTGGAGCGACCTGATCAGCGGCATCGGTATTCCGGATCTCGGCGCCTCCCTGGTGCTGGAGCCCTACCAGAGTCTGTGGCTGAGTAACTGTCGTTACTGATTTGCCACTGACTGAGTAAAACAGGCCTGTTTTTCCCAATTTTCCCGAATTGGGTCATTGCAGTCCCACAACTATCTGGAGACATGAATAGCACTGAAATAAGCCCAACCGCGATCTGAGGTCGAAGCCTTATAAAGCCCTCAATTATTCAGTACCGGATTTATGTCCGCCACCGACCCCCCCCTCAGGAAAACTCAACGCTGAGCTACATTTACCGGTAGTTACCCGAAAAACTGTGGGACAGCAATGAAATTGGGTATATCTTTCAGGTACAACATCAAGAATCGAGTGAGGGGGTGGGAGATGTGGGCTCAGGACAAAGCGGAGCGCAAAGTTTTGGCGGCCTCGGTGCGCGGTGGGCTGGTGGCCATAGGTCTGACGATTCCCCAGCTGGCCCTGGCCAGCGTCATCGAGGAAATTGTCGTTACCGCCCAGAAGCGGGAGCAGTATATCCAGGAGATCCCCGTTGCGGTCTCCGCCCTGTCCGGCGGTCAGCTGACGGAGCTCAGTATCACCGATGTCTTCGACCTTCAGCAGAGTGTACCGGCCCTGGCGGTAACCCAGAATCAGAGCGCCACCACCACGGTATTTTCCATTCGCGGGGTGGGCACCAGTGGTTCCAACTTCGGCCTGGAATCCTCGGTGGGGCTGTATGTGGACGGCGTCTACCGGCCGCGGCAGAACTCGATGATCAACGAGCTGGTGGATATCGAGCAAGTGGAGGTGCTGCGGGGCCCCCAGGGCACCCTGTTCGGACGCAATACCTCCTCCGGGGCGGTGCTGATGAGCACAGTTGCCCCCAGCCATGAGTTTGGCGGCTATATCGAGGCCGGTGTGGGCAATCTGAACCTGGTCAGCGTCAATGGCGCCGTCGGCGGCAGCGTGGTCGAGGATGTGCTGGCCTGGCGCTTGACGGGCTTTGGCACCTCCCGGGACGGCTTCGTCGACGATGTGCATCTGGGGGATAACAAGCTCAACGACAGGGATCGGGAGGGGGGGCGGCTGCAGTTTCTGTATACCCCCAATGACGACCTCAGCCTGCGCCTGATTGCCGATTACTCGCAAATCGATGAGGTCTGTTGCGCCGCGGTTACGGTGCGCAACAACTATCAGGTGTTTTCCCGCAACAGTGTCACCGGCGCCTACAGCGCGACACCCGGCCCGGGAACCGACAGTATTTTCAGCATTCCCCGCTCAGTGCTGATTCCCGGGCTTCCGGTCCCGGTGGCGGGCTTTGGCGCCACCATTGTCGATGAGAGCCGGGTTTTCGACGATGTGGTGGCCTTCAGCCAGCTGCCGCTCTCCAGCAATGAGGATCAGGGGCTTTCGGCGGAATTGAACTGGAGTGTGCTGGGGGGTGAGTTAACCGCCATCTCCGGCTGGCGCCGCTTCGACTCCAGCGATGACGTGGACGGGGACTTCAGCACCCTGGATTTTGTCTCCCGCAGGGAAGATGCCCGACAGGACTCGTTTTCCCAGGAAATTCGCTTCCACATCAATGACGATAACTATGATTTTCTGCTGGGGGCCTATTATTTCCAGCAGGACCTGGACACCACCAGTCAAATCACCCTGGGCAGCGATGCCAACAACAGCATCGCCCTCAGTGTTTTCTCGGAGGCCGGGAATCTCGCCAATTTGGCGGCTGCGGCGGCCCAGGGCGGAGACCTCGCCACCGCGGCCGCCCTGGGGGGGCTGGCCCAGCAGCTGGGGTTGACCGCCTCAGCCATGGTGGTTGGTCTGGAGAATGTGCCTCTGCCCCCCGGCCATCCGCTGTTTGGTTTGCAGGCGCTGGGTGTTCAGGGTGTGGCATTTCCCGACAACCAGCGTGCGGTCAACCAGATGGAGCAGGAGCACAAAAACTGGGCGATCTACGGCCAATACGACTATCGCTTCAGTCCCCGATGGCTGGGCACCCTGGGCCTGCGCTACACCAATGAAGACAAGCAAATCGCTGGCCGCTTCACCCAGCCGGGGGCGTCCTGGGGGGCGCTGCTGGGCCTTGCCGACCTGACCCTGGCCAACCCCCGCTCCAATGTGGCTGAGTCCCTTGAAGACGAGCAGGTGACGGGCACCGTCAAGCTGAGCTGGTTTCCCTCCGACGATATGCTGTTCTTCGCCTCCTGGGCTACCGGCTACAAGGCGGGAGGCACCAATACCGACCGCATCAGCCCGGCCTTCAGCGTGGTGTTCGACGCCGAAACCTCCCAGACCTTTGAGCTGGGGATGAAAGCCGACTTTCCCCGGCAGAATCTGCGGGTCAATCTCAGCCTTCACCACACCGTCACCGAGGACTACCAGACCAACTCCTTCCAGGGCGCCGGCTTCAACCTGGCCAACGCCGGCGAGGTGAAAGCCCGGGGTGGCGAGCTGGAGTTGTGGTGGCAGCCCACCGACGAACTGTCCCTGAACGGCGCCTATGTCTACAACAAGGCGGAGTTTGTCGGCTTCGATCGGGCTAACTGCTGGATCGCCTATTCCTGGCTCACCGGCATCCAGGATCCGGGGCGGGGCAGTCCCCAGGACGGTTTTTGCGACCGCTCAGGAGACCCGCTGGACACCAACGCCGAGCACACCTTTATCATCGGCGCCACCCGGGTATTCACCATCGACCACCAGACCGAGGCCTATGTTCGCGCTGACTACAACTACAGTACCGAGCAATACATGGACGGCAATATCGACCCGCTAAAGAAGCAGGATGGCTATGGCATCGCCAATCTGCGCACCGGGCTGCGCTTTCTCGGTCAGCAGCTGGAAATTGCCCTGTGGGCGAGAAATATTCTGGATGAGGACTATTCCTACGTGCATTTCGACGTGCCCCTCCAGTCCGGCAAGCTGGCGGCCTACCCGGCGGAGCCGAGAACCTACGGCCTGGGGATAACCAAGACGTTTTGAGCATCCCGTTGCTCGCCGCAAGGCCTCCGGTAGCATCATTGTGACCTCAGCGCCCCTTGCGGTAGGTATAGGGTGTCACCCCAGTCCACTGCTTGAAGGCGCGGATAAAGGCGCTGGCTTCCGAGAAGCCGGTTTTGAAGGCCACTTCCTCGACGCTGATATCGTGGCTGGAGAGGTAGTGGATGGCGAGATCCCGTTTGACCTCCCGCTTCAAGTCGCTATAGGATTGGCCCTCGTCCGCGAGTCGCCGCCTCAGGGTGTGGCTGGGGGTATCCAGGGTTGCCGCGACATCCGTCAGGCCGGGATTGTCCGCCGGGTTTCTGGCGATGAGCTCCCTGACCCGGGCGGACCAGCTGGAGCGGTCGTGATCCTGGACAATGATTTCGTACATCGGGTGGCGGAGAAATTCCGTCAGGGCAGTGATATCCTGGCGCACCGGTTTGGCCAACAGGGCCCGGTGAAAGCTGATGGAGCACCGTTGCTGGTCAAAGAACACCGGGTATCCGTAGAACATGTACTGGTACTCCCGGTGGTGGGCGGGCCTGGGGTAGGGCAGGTGCATGCGGTGAATGGGCAGTTTTTCCCGGGTCATCCAGCACAGCAGGCGGTGAAAGGTGAACATAAAGAGTTCATAGCCGTAGATTTGATGCCTTTCCGGTTCCGACCAGGGGGAGACGTCGACAATGGCCAGATTGCCCTCGGTGGTCAGCCGGGCCCTGAAGCCCCGCTCCATCAGCCCGTAAAAGCGGCAGAAGCGCTTGATGGTCTGGCCCAGGGTTTTGGTGTGGATCAGCCAGTGGCACATGGCCGACCAGGAGCCCAGGCGCACCGGGTGGGGGCTGTGGCCCAGCAGCTCGTCCCCCATGGCCAGCATGGTCAGGGTTTGCAGGTCGGCAAACTGCCGCGCCGAGACCCGGGCGTCGTCCAGCTGGATCAACTGGGGAGAAATCCGGCTGCGGCTGAGGAGCGCTTTAATGTCTAGATTGTGCTGTTGGGCGTTATTCAGGGTTACCCGGACAAAATGGATGTGAACGGACGCGTTTCGCATGTCTGGCAAGCCTGGAAGACAGGCGGCCATGTTACAAAATGTCAATTTTCCTGTCCACTGCTGCCATTGCTCCCGGCGCCCAATGGGCAATAATAGGACCCCGCAAGCGGCTAGATGACATTGTTAAGTTGTTGCCGCCCAGAGCTTTCCCTCTTCACCCCGCACGGGGCGGGAGAAGAGTTTTCCACTCGGGGGTTGATCACCAGCGCCCCCGCCAATCACATTGTTGAGGTGTAGAACATGGCTAACACAGCGTACATTTACGACGCTATCCGCACGCCCCGCGGTCGGGGCAAGGCGGACGGGTCCCTCCATGAAGTCAAGCCCGTGGTGCTGGGGGCCGGCCTACTGAAAGAGCTGCAGCAGCGCTACGACCTGGACACCACCCGGGTGGACGACGTCGTCATGGGCTGTGTCGGCCCCGTCGGCGAGCAGGGCAGCGATGTGGCCAAGGCCATTGTCCAGTACGCCAACTGGGACATCAGCGTGCCGGGTTTTCAGCTCGACCGCTTCTGCGCCTCGGCCCTCGAGGCCGTCAACCTGGCGGCCATGAAGGTGGCCTCGGGCTGGGAAGATCTGGTGGTGGCCGGGGGCGTGGAGTCCATGTCGCGGGTCAAGATGGGTGCCGCCGGCGGGTCCTGGCTCAACGACCCCGAGTTGTCCATCAAGGAACTCACCATTCCCCAGGGCCTGGGTGCCGACGCCATCGCCACCCTCGGCGGCTGGACCCGGGAAGACGTGGACGCCCTGGCCCTGCTCTCCCAGCAGCGCGCCGCCCACGCCCGGGACAACGGCTACTTTGACAGGTCCGTGGTGCCGGTGAAGGACCGCATGGGCCTCACCATCCTCGCCAAGGATGAGTTCATCAAGCCCAACACCACCATGGAAGGGCTCGCCAAGCTGAAGCCCTCCTTCGCCGCCATGGGTGCCATGGGCTTTGACGACATGATGGTCAGCAAGTACCCACAGCTCACCCATGTCGATCACGTCCACACCCCCGGCAACTCCTCCGGTATTGTCGACGGCGCCTCCGCCGCCCTGATCGGCAGCGAGCAGGTGGGCAAGGACCTCGGCCTCACCCCCCGCGCCCGCATCATTGCCACCGCGGTCATCTCCACCGACCCCACCATCATGTTGACCGGTCCCGGTCCCGCCGCCAAGAAGTGCCTGGCCAAGGCCGGCCTCAAGGTGTCCGATATCGACCTGTTCGAGATCAACGAAGCCTTTGCGTCGGTGGCCCTGCGCTTTATGCAGGACCTCGACATCGACCGTGAGATCACCAATGTCAACGGTGGCGCCATGGCCATGGGCCACCCCCTGGGGGCCACCGGCTGCATGCTGGTGGGTACCATCCTCGATGAACTGGAGCGCCGCAATCTCAAGCGCGGTCTCGTCGCCCTCTGTGTGGGCGGCGGCCAGGGTATCGCCACCATCATCGAGCGCGTGTGACAGCGCGGCGCCAACTGACTTAGCAGGTACACGACAATGAGCGAGAATTTCAAAGGTTTTATCTACGAGAAGGATGCCGACGGCATCGTCACCCTGACCATGGACATGGCCGGCCCCGTCAACGCCATGAACGGGGATTTCCGCGACGCCATCGAGTGGCTGGCGGGCAAGCTGGAAGCCGAAGAGGGCCTCAAGGGGGTGGTTGTCGCCTCCGCCAAGAGCACCTTCTTCGCCGGCGGCGACATCAAGGAGATGGTCCAGGCCCAGCCCAGCGAGACGGAGCAATGGTTCACCTCCACCGAGGCCATGAAAGGCCAGCTGCGGCGCATCGAGAAGCTGCCGGTGCCGGTGGTGGCGGCCATCAACGGCGCCGCCCTGGGCGGCGGCCTGGAGATCTGCCTGACCTGTAACCACCGCATTGCCTGGGACTCCCCCAAGGTTCAGCTCGGCCTGCCGGAAGTGACCCTGGGCCTGCTGCCGGGCGCCGGCGGCGTGGTGCGCACCATCCATATGCTGGGTCTCGAAAAGGCCCTGCCGTTGATCCTCGAGGGCACTCGCCTCAACCCTGCCAAGGCCCTGGAAGTGGGCTTGATCGACGCCACCGTGGCCAGCGCCGAGGAGCTGGTGCCCGCCGCCAAGGCCTGGCTCAAGGCCAACCCCGATGCGGGTGTCAAGCCCTGGGACCAGAAGGGCTATGTGATCAAGGACCAGGGTATCTACAACCCCAAGGTCAGCGGCATCCTCAGTGCATCCAACCCCCTGTACTTCGCCAAAACCCGGGGCCTGCTGCCGGCGCCGGCGCGCATCCTGTCGGTGGCCCACGATGTAATGTGCGTGGATTTCGACACCGCCCTGCGCATCGAAACCCGCGGCCTGGTGGAGCTGATGATGTCCCCCGTCGGCAAGAACCTGATGAACAGCACCTTCCTGCAGATGAACAAGATCAACAGCGGTGCCAGCCGTCCCAAGGGGATCGACAAGACCAAGGTGGCCAAGGTGGGCATCCTGGGTGCCGGCATGATGGGCCAGGGCATCGCCTACGCCTGCGCCATGGCGGGTATCGAAACCGTGCTCAAGGACATTTCCCAGGACGCCGCCGACAAGGGCAAGGCCTACAGTGACGGCCTGCTCGCCAAGCTGGTGGCCAAGGGCAGGATGAGCGAAGACAAGAAAGCCACCACCCTGGGCCTGATCAAGGCCACCGCCGACAACGGCGACCTCAAGGGCTGCGACCTGATCATCGAGGCGGTGTTTGAAAACGTCAAGCTCAAGGCGGCGGTGACCAAGGAAACCGAGCCCATGTTGGCGGAGGGGGGCGTCTACGGCTCCAATACCTCCACCCTGCCCATTTCCCTGCTCGCCGAGGCCAGTGGCAAACCGGAAAATTTCATCGGTATCCACTTCTTCTCCCCGGTGGACAAGATGCCGCTGATCGAGATCATCTGCGGTGACAAGACCAGCGAGCTCACCCTGGCCAAGGCCTACGATTTCGCCAGGCAGATCGGCAAGACCCCCATCGTGGTCAACGACTCCCTGGGGTTCTTCACCTCCAGGGTGTTTGGCACCTATCTGGACGAAGGCTCCCGCCTGTTGGTGGAGGGCATCAATCCGGTGTTTATCGACAACATGGGCAAGTATGTGGGCATGCCCGTGGGGCCCCTCACCGTGTTCGACGAGATCAGCCAGGAGCTCAACCGCAAGGTGTCCGAGACCCAGCGGGAGCTGGGTGTCTACGGCTCCAAGTCCGACAACAGCGTCGCCACCCAGGTTGCCGAAAAGCTGATCGGCGAGTTCGGCCGCGGCGGCCGCTACCACGGTGGCGGTTTCTACGAGTATCCCGCCGAGGGCGGCAAGCATATCTGGCCGAAACTGTACGAGATTTACACCAAAGCCGATGCCTCGATCTCCGAGCAGGACGCCAAGGACCGCCTGTTGTTCCGCCAGGTGGTGGAAACCCTGAAGTGTCTTCAGGAAGGGGTGTTGCGCACTGTCGCCGACGGCAATATCGGCTCCCTGATGGGGATCGGTGCCCCGGCCTGGACCGGCGGTTTTATCCAGTTCGTCAACAGCTACGGCTTGCAGCGCTTCAGCGATCGCTGCGACCAGTTGGCGGCGACCTACGGCGAGCGCTTCAAGGCCCCCGCCATCGTCGCCGACAAGCTGGCCGCCGGTGAGTTGTTCGAGTAAACGGTTAATCTGAGTCCCCGCCACGGGGGGCCTCTGCCCCCCGTGGCCCCTATCTGGAGTACTGCGGTGTTCAAGAGAAAATTTACCGAAGAACAAACCATGTTCCGCGATGCCTATCGCAAATTCCTCCACGACGAGATCGTGCCCAATATGGAGCAGTGGCGGGAGGCGGGAATCATCGACAGGTCGGCCTTCAGGAAGGCCGGTGAGCTGGGCTTTCTGATGGTGTGGCCGGACGAGGAGTTTGGCGGCATGGGTGACAATGACTTCCGCTACGAGCAGATCATTATCGAGGAGAACTCCTACGCCCTCACTTCCGACTGGTACGCCACCCTCCACAGCCGCCTGGTGGGCCCCTATTTCACCCGTTTCGGCAATCGCGAGCAGCAGCAGCGCTTCCTGCCCAAGTGCGTCACCGGTGAAACCATTCTCGCCGTGGCCATGACCGAGCCGGATGCGGGTTCCGACCTGCGGGGCATGCGCACCACCGCCGTCGACCAGGGGGATCACTACCTGTTGAACGGCAGCAAGACCTATATCTCCAACGGCATCAATGCGGATGTCGTCATTGTCGCGGCAAAGACGGACCCGGTGAACAATCCCAAACAGATCGGTCTGTTTATCGTCGAGCGCGGCATGGAAGGTTTCGAGCGGGGGCGCAACCTGGAGAAAATGGGGCTCAAGGCCCAGGACACCGCGGAGTTGTTTTTCAGCAACGTCGTGGTGCCCAAGGCCAATGTGCTGGGGGACCCCGCCAAGGGCATGCACTACCTGATGGAAGGACTGGCGGAGGAGCGCCTGATCGGCGCCGTGGGCAATATCGCCAGCGCCCAGAAGGCGATGGATATCACCGTGGCCTTCGTCAAGGAGCGCAAGCTGTTCGGCCAGCGCCTGGCGGACTTTCAGAACACCCAGTTCAAGCTCGCCCATTTGCAGGCGGAGATGGACAGCATTCAGGTCTACTGCGACCAGCTGGTGGCCGCGTTCAATGCCGGTGAACTCAGCGATATCGACGCCGCCAAGGCCAAGTACCTGACCAGCGAGTTCCTCTGCAAGATGGTGGATGAAGGCGTTCAGCTCCACGGGGGCGCCGGCTATATGGACGAGTATCCCATCTCGCGGATGTACGCCGATGCCCGCATCAGCCGCATTTACGCCGGCTCCTCCGAGGTGATGAAACTGCTGATCTCCCGGGATCTGCTGGGCAGGGATCACGCCCCCTTTGTCGAGCGTGATCTGGCGGTCGAGTAAACCATTTTTGAGTGCTTAATCATAAGTCGGAAATTAGGTCGACATTTTGGGGTCGAGGGGAGAGGTTTCCAGCAGCGTCGGCGACAGGACGTCGCCGACGCAGGTTACAGGGATGTACTTGCACCGGTGCTGGAAACCTCTCCCCTCGACCAGCGCCAGAGTGTAGCCTTCACGTCTGACTTATGTGTAATC